>Ga0070739_10006850_pt1 | contig 12391 bp, 20 predicted proteins | sample Coa_R1_7_FD_66445 | JGI IMG/M metagenome (GOLD analysis project Ga0070739, IMG submission 66445) | Surface soil microbial communities from Centralia Pennsylvania, which are recovering from an underground coalmine fire - Coalmine... | ecosystem: Environmental > Terrestrial > Soil > Unclassified ... | reverse complement strand
CGCGCTTGTTCGACATGGGGACGGTGGATTTGGAAGATCAGCTCCACAAGAGCCAGCAGCAGCTGCTCACGCTCCGCTTTCAGCGGGCTACGCATCAGAACGACAACTACTCGCGGTTGCGGCATCTCAAGCGAGAGATTGCCCGAATCAAGACCATCCTTCACGAACGCGAGCTGACGGAAGGGAACTCATGACGACAACTGATTTGGATACCTCCACGGCACGCGGTCCCATCGTCAAGAGCAAGGTTGGACGCGTCCTTACGGACTCCATGGATAAGACCATCCTGGTGCGCGTCGACACCTTTGCCCAGCATCCTCTCTACAAGAAGCGGATCCGGCGCTCCAAGAAGTTCGTCGTGCATGACGAGCGGAACGAGGCACATGCCGGAGATGTGGTGCAGATTGTCGAGGGCCGGCCTCGCAGCAAGCGAAAGACGTGGGAGCTGGCCTCGGTCGTGCGCTCGTCCCGGGTACCGGCGGTGGAAGATCTTCCTGAGTCTGAGGAGCACAGCTAAGTGGTTCAGAATCTCTCGCGTGTGCGGGTCGCGGATAACACCGGAGCCAAGACGATCATGGTCATCCGCGTGCTGAAGGGGTCCAACACGCGCTACGCCGGCGTCGGAGATATCGTGGTGGCCTCGGTGAAGTCGGCCAATCCGGGAGCCGGGGTCAAGAAGGGCGAGGTTGTGCGGGCGGTGATCGTACGGACCTCCAAGGAGTACAACCGGCCCGATGGATCACACATCCGGTTCGACGACAACGCCGCCGTTCTGATCAACAACACCAATCAGCCGCGAGGAACGCGCATCTTCGGCCCCGTCGCGAGGGAGCTGCGGGACCGGGCATTCATGCGGATCGTCTCGCTGGCGCCGGAGGTACTCTGATGCCTGCAAAGATGACCAAGGCCGAGCGCAGGACATGGAAGCGGTCCGGCTTCGACGGACGCCGCAAGAGTGCGCCGTCGGTCACGGTGAAGAAGGGTGACACGGTGCAGCTCATGACCGGCGCCGATACCGGCAGCCGGGGCCAGGTGCTTCAGGTCCTGCGGGCCGAGAACCGAGTCATCGTGGAGAACGTGCGCTTGGTTACCCGGCACCAACGACGCCGCCCCGGTGTGCTGCAGTCCGAGACGGTGGAGAAGCCGGCTCCCGTCCACCGGTCAAACGTCATGGTCGTTTGCCCCAACTGCGACCGGCCCACACGCATCGCCCACACCACCTTGCCCGACGGGGCGCGGGTGCGGAGCTGTAAGCACTGCGGCGAGATCCTGGACAAGGGTGAGTAAGATGGCGCCTCGATTGAAGGAGCGATACAAGTCCGAGGTGGTTCCGGCTCTGATCAAGGAGTTCGACTTCAAGAACCCGATGGCGGTGCCGACCGTCGAGAAGGTTACGCTGAACATTGGCCTGGGCGAGCAGCTGACAAACGCGAGGGCCAAAGAAGCGGCGCTCGGAGACCTCATGACCATCACCGGACAGCGTCCTGTGGTCACCAAGGCCAAGCGCTCCATCGCTCAGTTCAAGGTTCGGGAGGGAGCGGAGATCGGCGTCGCCGTCACGCTTCGGGGAGACCGGATGTGGGAGTTTCTGGACCGCTTTATCAACGTCGCGCTGCCCCGCATCCGCGACTTCCAGGGAGTGTCCGACCGCAGCTTCGACGGACGCGGCAACTATAGCGTCGGCCTTCGCGAGCAATTGGTATTTCCGGAGATCGACTACGACAAGATCGATCGAGTTAGAGGTTTGCAGGTAAACATCGCCACCACGGCACGGAACGATATCGAGGGGAAGGGATTGCTCTCCCATCTCGGTATGCCCTTCCGTTCGTGAGGCAGCTTCAACGCAATGAGAGGTATGTGAGTTAAGCGTGGCAAAGAAGTCCAAGATAGCGAAATCGCGGCGCGAACCAAAGTACAAGACCCAGGCGCACCATCGATGCGCGATTTGCGGCCGGCCGCGGGCCTACATGCGCAAGTTCGGCCTCTGCCGGATCGACTTTCGCCGGCTCGCGCTCGAGGGGCAGATCCCGGGCGTGACCAAGGCGAGCTGGTGACGGGAGGTCCCACATGAAGATCACCGACCCCATCGCCGATATGCTGACACGCATCCGCAACGCCACCACGGCTCGGCGTGCCGAGACGGAGATGCCGTACTCGAAGATGAAGCTGGCGATCGCCAAGATCCTCAAGGAGGAAGGCTTCATCGACGACTTCAGCGTGACCTCCGATACCCATCCGCAGATCCGGATTCGGCTCAAGTACGCCGATAACCGGCTTTCGGTGATCCAAGGGCTGCGGCGCGTGAGCCGTCCCGGATTGCGCCAGTACGCTCGGCATAATCAGATTCCGCGAGTCCGATCCGGGCTTGGCACGGTCATCGTTTCCACGCCACGAGGCGTCATGAGCGGCTATGAGGCATACCGGCGCCACCTGGGTGGCGAGCTGTTGGCAGAGGTCTGGTAGAGGCAATGTCGAGGATCGGAAGGAAACCAATCGCCATTCCGGGCGGCGTCGAGCTGACCCAGGAGAACGGCGCCGTTCGCGTGCGGGGCCCGCGTGGCGAGCTGTCGCAGAGTGTTCCCGCGTCAATCCGGATTCGGGTCGAGGATGGCCTGGCCGAAGTGGTGCGTGAGAACGACGAGGCTGAGGTTCGCGCCCTCCACGGTCTGACCCGTTCGCTCCTGGCAAACATGGTCACCGGGGTGACTACCGGGTTCACCAAGGTGCTCGAGATTTCTGGCGTCGGCTACCGCGCTCAGAAGACGGGAAACAATCTGACCCTGTCCGTCGGGTACTCCCATCCGGTGGAGATCATTCCACCGCCGGGGATCGAGTTCACGGTCGAGTCTCCCACGCGTGTTGTCGTGGGCGGCATAGACAAGCAATCGGTTGGTGAGGTAGCGGCCCGCATCAGGCGAACCCGGAAGCCGGAGCCATACAAGGGCAAGGGTATCCGGTATTCGGACGAGGTCATCCGTCGCAAGCCGGGTAAGGCCGGGAGGGCCGGAGCATGAGCGGAAGCGGCATAGCATCGAGTCTTCGCCGCCGGCGTCGCCGGCAGCATATTCGCCGGCGGATCTTCGGCACCGGAGACGCCCCCAGACTGAGCGTGTTCCGCAGCTCGGAGAATATCTATGCGCAGCTCATCGACGACTCACAGAGTCGAACCCTGGCCTCGGCCTCAACCCTGGATAAGTCGCTGCGCACGAAGGAGGCCGGGCAAGGCAAGCGAGCACGTGCGGAAGCCGTGGGCAAGCTGATGGCTGAACGGGCCAAAGAGGCGGGTATCACGCGGGTCGTCTTCGACCGCGGAGGCTATCTCTATCACGGCCGCGTAAAGGCACTGGCCGAGGGCGCGCGGAGTGGCGGACTTGAGTTCTAGGTCAAACTGTTATGGACGAAACGGACGGATCGGTCCCGCAGCCGGAATCGGCGCCCCGGGACGGCAGTGGAAACGACAATATCGAGAGAATCTTGAGTTAGGCAGGCAATGACACGATACGACTCCGGCTCCGGCGGGATGGAAGAACGAGTGGTGCAGGTGAAGCGCGTATCCAAGGTGGTCAAGGGCGGGCGCCGCTTCAGCTTCAGTGCCACCGTCGTCGTCGGTGACGGCAACGGCTCCGTGGGGGTTGGCCAGGGAAAAGCCAATGAAGTTCCAGATGCCATCCGAAAGGGCGCAGAACGGGCGCGGAAAAACGTGCTCCGGATTCCACTGACCGGCCGCACCATTCCGCACGAGGTCAACGTCCATTTCGGCGCCGCCCAGGTATTGCTGAAACCGGCCGCTCCGGGAACCGGCGTTATTGCCGGGGGCCCGGTTCGAGCAGTGGTTGAATCCGCCGGTATCCACGACATTCTGTCGAAGTCCCTGGGGAGCAATAACCCCGGGAACGTGGTGAAGGCAGCCATGAAGGCGCTGACCTCGCTGCAATCAATCGAAGAGGTCGGCCGGCTTCGCGGCAAGGACTTTACGCGAGGCGGCAACGGTGCTCTGGAGGAAGAGGCCTCGACCGAGGATGAGAATGGCTAGGCTTTCGGTCACCCTGGTGAAGAGCCCGATCGGATACCGTCCGCAGAGCCGGGCCACGATTCGGGCATTGGGGTTGCGGCGAATCAACCAGACGGTTGAGGTGGCCGACAACGAGTCCGTTCGCGGCATGCTGGCGGCCGTCCCATATCTTGTCAGAGTCGAGGCCGCGGGCACGACTTCGCGCGCCACAAAGAAGGAGCCGACGGTAGTCGTCTCGAGGGCAGCGCAGCCGGAAGCGGCTGCTGCCGTCGAGGCGCCCCCTGCTCCGAAACCCAAGACCACGCGGACTCGGTCCCGCCGAACAGCGGAAGCGGACGAGCAGCCCGCCGGGGAGATGACGGCGACGGGTGAGCCCACCATAGAGGACGAGCCCGAGAAGCCGGCGCCGAGAGCCCGGCGGAAGAGTGCAGCCGGCACATCCGAAGCCCTTCCGGAGGCCGAGGCGAACGTTGGCGTGGGGGAGACGGCAGAGTCACCCCAGGTCGAGCCGGTAGAGCCGCCCGCTGCAACTGAAGCTACAGTCGAAGCTACGGCGGCTGAAGAGGGTGCATCGTGAGGCTCGACAGCCTGTCGCCGTCCAGAGGCTCGAAGCGGCCGTCCCGCCGTATCGGACGTGGAAACGGCTCGGGCCGCGGAACCACGGCCGGTAAGGGAACCAAGGGACAGAAAGCGCGCTCGGGCGGCATCAAGGCCGGCTTTGAAGGCCGCTCGTCCCGGGAACAGCGCTACGGCAAGGCGCCGGGCTTCACCAACATATTCCGAACCGAGTACGCGGTGGTCAAGCTCTCGGATCTTTCGGTGTTCGAGCGAGACGAGGTGGTCGACATCGGCTCTCTTCGGGAGCGGGGATTGGTGCGCGGAATGCAGCAGCGACCCGTCAAAATTTTGAGCAACGGTGAGATCGACAAACCGCTTACGATTAGGGTCGAGAAGGTGACCGCGGCCGCACGGCAGAAACTGGAGCAGGCCGGTGGCCGGGTGGAGGACATGAGCGATGGTTCAAGCAGCACTTAACGCCTTCCGCATTCCCGATCTCCGGCGAAAGATCCTCTTCACGCTGGCGCTGCTGGTCATCTTCCGCATCGAGGCGCATATTCCCGTCCCCAACGTGAACCACGCGGCGCTTACATCGGTAATAAACGGGCAGAGCCTGCTGCAGCTGCTCAACATCTTCTCGGGTGGATCGCTGCAGACGTTTTCCATCGTGGCCTTGGGGGTCTACCCGTACATCACCGCCTCGATCGTCATGCAGCTTCTAATTGGCGTGGTTCCGGCGCTCAGCGAGCTGCAGAAGGAGGGTGAGTATGGGCGGAACAAGATCAACCAATACACCCGCCTGCTGACGGTCCCGCTGGCTCTCATCCAGGGCTATGGCCAGATGGTGGCTCTCAACAACTTCACCACCACCAAGGTGTTCAGCCACTTCGGCCTCTTCAGCGGCTCGAAAGTGTTTCCCACGCTGGAGGTACTGATCTCGCTCGCGGCCGGCACCATCTTCGCCATGTGGCTGGGTGAGCTGATCACCGAGAACGGCATCGGCAACGGCATCTCACTGATCATCTTCGCCGGTATCGTTTCGCGGCTGCCGGGACTCGTCATCAGTCAGGGCCAGACGGGCAACTTTGGGTTCCTGGCCGTGCTGGCCGTCTTCGCCGGCCTGGTGGTGTTCGCCATCGTCTTCATGTCCGAGGGCCAGCGGCGCATCCCGGTGCAATATGCCAAGCGGATCCGAGGTGGCCGCATGTATCAAGGCCAGTCGACCCACATCCCGCTGAGGGTCAACTCCGCGGGTATGATCCCGCTGATTTTCGCCGCCTCGATCGTCATCCTGCCGGGTACGGTGTCTACGTACTTCTTCGGAGCTACGCAGGGCTGGCTCAAGAACCTGGCCCATACCCTCTACAACACCTTCACGCCCACGAACGCCGTCTACTGGCTGATCTATTTCATCCTGGTGGTGGCCTTCACGTACTTCTACACGGCCGTGACCTTCCAGCAACAGAACCTACCCGACTCACTGCAAAAGAACGGCGGTTTCATTCCGGGACACCGGCCGGGCCCGCCGACGGCCCGATACCTCAACTACGTGCTCAACCGCATCACTCTCGCGGGGGCATTCTTCCTCGCCGTAATCGCGGTGCTTCCGTTCTTCATCAACCTCATCACCAACCAGCCCAGCCAGCTCGCCAACCAAACCTTCAGCAGCACCGGTGTTCTCATTGTGGTGGGCGTCGCGCTCGACACCCTGAGGCAGCTCGAGGCTCAGTTGATGATGCGCCAGTACGAGGGCTTCATCCGCTAGACACGTCGGTACCTTGCCGAGCCGCCCTCATCAGGAGTCAACAACCGGAATGTCGAACGCCCCGTCGAGCAGTGCCCCACCGCCTGCGTCCGCCTTGCCTACAGCCGCGACTGAGGCACCGGAAGTCTCGAGGACAGCCGGCGTGAGCACTCGAGCAGGCCTCAATAACGTCGCCGTCGGGATCGGAGGCTCGGCCGGGAGGAACATCATCCTGATGGGGTCCCCGGGAGTCGGCAAGGGTACGCAGAGCCGTCACCTGGCGACACGCTTCGGCATCCCCATCGTCGCCAGCGGTGACATGTTTCGGGCGGTGCGGCAGGAGCACACCGCACTGGCAGAGGAGGTGCGACGCCACATGGACCGCGGCGAGTACGTCCCGGATGACCTCACCATCGCCATGGTGCTGCGCCGTTTGAGCGAAGATGACACCCAGAGAGGCTTTATCCTCGACGGCTTTCCCAGAACGGTGGTCCAGGCGGAGGCACTCGACAGCTCATTTCGCGAGCACGGCCGGCATATCGACCACGTGGTCTTGCTGAAGGCCCCCATGGAGACCGTGTTGGAACGGCTGACGGGTAGAAGGATCTGCTCGGAGTGCGGTGCGGTCTACAACACGGTTTCCAACCCGCCGCGAGTGGAGGGTATCTGCGATATCTGCGGCGGCAAGCTCTACCAGCGCAGCGACGAGGCCCCTGAGGTTCAACGCCACCGTCTTCAGGTGTACGAGCGGCAGACCAAGCCCGTGCTCGACTACTACAAGAGGGATGGCCGGCTCGAGATCGTGGACGCCACCCTCCCGGTCGACGAGGTGACGACTCACCTGGTGAATCTGGTGGTGGGGGCATCCGAGGCGCGCTGATGACGCGTGTACCGGTGCATTCCAACGAGGATCTGCAGTCGATGAGGCGGGCCGGCGCCGTAATCGGCAACACGCTGGTGCTGGTGGCGCAGGCAGTCGAGCCGGGAGTGACCACGGCTGAGCTGGATCGCATTGCGGCGCGGTCGATCGAAGAGGCGGGCGCGATTGCCAGCTTCCCGCTGGAGATTCATCCCACGTTGGGAACGGCCTTTCCGGGGGTGATCTGTGCCTCGGTCAACGAGGAGATCGTCCACGGCATTCCCTCAGACCGGAAGCTGGAGTCGGGCGATATCGTCAGCATCGACATCGGCGCCATCTACCAGGGGTTCCATGCCGACGCCGCCAGAACCGTGGCCGTCGGCAAGATTACCAGCCAGGTGCGTCGTCTGCTGGAGGTGACCGAGGAGGCATTGAGGCGCGGCATTGAGAAGGTTCGTCCCGGCGCCCGGCTCTATGAGATCTCCGCCGCCATCGACCAGTATGCCTCGGTCAAGGGCATGGGGATCGTGCGCCAGTATGTCGGGCACGGCATCGGGCGTACGATGCACGAACCGCCTCAGATCCCGAACCACCGGATGGATACTCCGGGACCTCCTCTGCAGCCTGGATGGGCGCTGGCCATCGAGCCCATGCTCAACTTGGGAACTGAGAAGACGCGGGTCCTGGACGACGGCTGGACGGTGGTGACGGCCGACGGAGCCCCTTCGGCCCACTTCGAGCACACGGTGGCCGTCACCCCGAAGGGCCGGTGGATCCTCACCCTCCCTGACGACGCGGCAGCCTAGAGTATGCGATAATAGCATGTTCTACGGGAATGAGCGCGGCGAGGAGCTCGAGGGTACGGTCGTCGAGGCCGTGCCGAATGACCTGTTTCGCGTTCGCCTCGAGGATGGGCGGCAAGTGCTGGCCCATGTGCGCCAGGAGGCCCGAGCGGTGACGGTGCGAGTCGTGCCGGGCGAGCGGGTGCTTGTGGTTCTCACAAAGTACGACCTCAGCCGGGCCAGAATCGTGGGACAGATCAAAGGGGAAAAGTCATGAAAGTTTCGGCATCGGTCAAGCGACGCTGTGGTAACTGCCGCATCATCAAGCGGCGTGGCGTGATACAGGTTATCTGCACCGATCCGCGGCACAAGCAGAAGCAGGGATAGGAACAAGAGGGAGCCAACGTGGCACGTATCTCTGGAATCGATATTCCACGCGAGAAGCATATCGACGTCGCACTCACGTACATTTACGGCATCGGTCCCACTCGGAGCCGGGAGATCCTGACGCGAACGAGGGTCAATCCGGAGACTCGGGTCAAGGCGCTGACCGAGGACGAGGTGCATCGCATCCGTGAGCTGATCGATAAGGAGTACCGGGTAGAGGGTGACCTGCGGCGCGAGGTTTCGCTCAACATCAAGCGCCTCACCGAGATCGGCTCCTATCGCGGCCTGCGACATCGCCGGAACCTGCCGGCGCACGGCCAGCGAACGCGAACCAACGCTCGCACCAAGCGCGGCAAGCCCAAGACGGTTGCCGGGCGCCGGCGCGCTACTGCCAAGAAGTAGTCGATAACGAAACGGCAAGGGAGCGGTCGATATTGGCCGCCGCCGTCCGAAGGCAAGGAGAGTAGATGGGAAGAGCACCGGCTAGGCGACCTCGAGGACGCCGGCGAGAACGCAAGGTTGTCCCGCGGGGACAGGCTCACGTGTACGCCACGTTCAGCAACACCATCGTGACCATTACGGACCCGGAAGGCAAGCCTCTTTCGTGGGGGAGCGCGGGCACGGTAGGCTTCAAGGGCTCGCGTAAGAGCACTCCCTATGCGGCACAGATGAGCGCGGATCACGCCGCCAAGAAGGCGATCGAGCACGGCATGAACACCGTCGACGTCTACGTCAAGGGGCCGGGGCCTGGCCGAGAGGCCGCCATTCGGGCGCTGCAGGCGGCCGGCTTGCAGGTGCAGTCGATCAACGACGTCACCCCGGTGCCCCACAATGGCGCCCGTCCTCCCAAGCGCCGGAGAGTCTGACTCGCCAGCGCCTCCAGTTGTGGAACTTTTTGATATGGAACATGACCTGATCGAGATGAAAGGAAGCAAGTAAACGTGGCACGCTACACAGGACCGGATTGCAAGCTGTGCCGGCGTGAGGGCGTGAAGCTGTTCTTGAAGGGCGATCGATGCCTCTCCAAGAAGTGCGCCGTCGAGAAGAGGCCGTCGCCGCCGGGCCAGCAGATGGGCGGGCGGCGGCGAAAGCCCTCGGATTTCGCCATCCAGCTGCGGGAGAAACAGAAGGCCCGGCGCATGTATGGCGTCCTCGAAGGGCAGTTCAAGCGCACCTTTGATGCTGCCGAGCGCCTACCCGGCGTTACCGGCGATAACCTGCTGCGGCTCCTGGAGCTGCGCATGGACAATGTCATCTACCGTCTGGGCTTCGGTTCATCGCGAGACCAAGCCCGGCAGCTGGTCGAGCATGGCCACTTTCTGGTCAATGACCGGCGCGCGTCAGTCCCCTCGATGCAAATGAAGACGGGCGATGTCATCACAGTTCGAGCCGGAAGCAAGAACCGTGAGTTCTTCAAGAACAAGGCTGAGTTTGAGAGCGCCCGGGCGACCGTTCCGCAGTGGCTCGAGCTTGACCAAGAGACGATGACCGGCCGCGTGGTCGGGCCACCGTCCCGAGCCGATCTCGAGACCACCATCAACGAACAGCTGATAGTCGAGCACTACTCGCGCTGACGTAACCACCGGCGATCTCGACCCTCAAGATCGTACTTTCGCGACTCAATGGCCGGGCGGTACCCTGCCCGACCTCGCCCCGTCTGACGTAAAAGGAGCACCACCATTGGACATCTCACTTCCCCGAATAGAAACTCTACAAGAATCGGCAACTTACGCCCAGTTTGAGATTGAGCCGCTGCAGCGCGGCTACGGCGTCACCCTCGGAAACGCCCTCCGGCGGGTGCTGTTGTCGTCTCTTCCCGGCGCGGCTGTCACCGCCGTGCAGATCGACAACATCCGTCACGAGTTCTCGTCCATCCCCCACATTCGCGAGGATGTGACCGAGTTCGTCCTGAACCTCAAGAAGGTTCGCTTCAAGTCCTACACCGACGAGCCCGTTCACGTGCTCCTGGAGGCTCAGGGTGAGGGGCCGGTCACCGCCGCCGACATCCACGTCACCGACCAGGTGGAGGTGGTCAACCCCGACCAGCGGCTGGCGACCATCGATGACAGCTCCGGGCGCCTGACGGCCGAGCTGGTGATCGAGCGGGGGACGGGATACCACGACATTTCCGAGATCGGTGAGGAGCTGCCCATCGGTCAGATTCCCGTCGACGGCATCTTCTCGCCCATTCGGCGGGTCAACTTCACCGTCGAGCACACGCGTGTCGGGCAGATGACGAACTTCGAGCGGCTGCTGCTGGATCTGACGACGGACGGCAGCATGGAGCCGCGCGACGCCCTGAGCCAGGCGGCGGGGATGTTGATGCAGTACTTTGCCCACATCTCGGCCTTCGGCGAGGCGGTCGCGATGCCCGAGATCGGCGGCGCCAAGCAGCCGCTCTCAACGCGACCGCTGCCGTCGCAGGAATACGAGCTACCCATCGAAGACCTGGCACTCTCGGCTCGAGCGGAGAACTCCCTGAAGCGAGCCGGCATTACCAAGGTCGGTCAGGTCATCGGCATGAACATGGAGGACCTGCTTTCGATTCGCAACTTCGGTCAGAAGTCCCTGGACGAGCTGCTCGACCGGCTGCGGATGCGCCGCCTGGTCGAGGCCGGCGACGTGCAGGAGTAGATCGTGCGACATCAGAAGCAGGGGCGGCGGCTGGGCATGCCGGGAGACCGGCGGCGCGCGTTGATGCGCGGTCTGATGGCCCAGCTCTTGAGATATGAGCACATCAAGACGACCGAGGCGCGCGCCAAGGAGCTGCGGCCCCGTATCGAGCGTCTGGTCACGCTGGGCAAGCGCGGCGATCTCCACGCCCGCCGGCTTGCCCTGAGCTACCTGCCCGACAAGCTGATGATCGAGAAGCTGTTCTCGGACGTGGCGCCGCGGTACGCCGAGCGGCAGGGCGGCTACACCCGCATCATCAAGATCGGCCGCCGCAAGGGTGACGCCGCCGAGGTGGTGCAGGTGGAGCTGGTGTGACGGTGACGTCATGGTCGTGCGTGGATAGGTGGGCAGCAGGCGCGTGAGAGCAACGGTTGAATACGACGGCGCCAATTACGCCGGCTTCCAGTGGCAGCCGGCGCTGCCCAACGTGCAGGGCACACTGGAACGAGCGGTCGAAGGGGCCACGGGCTGCCGGACGAGAGTCGTCGGGGCCGGCAGGACCGATCGCGGCGCCCACGCGGTGGGACAGGTGATAGCCTTCGACGTCGACACGAGGCTCGACAATTCGGTTCTGGTCCGGGCTCTGAACGCCCATCTGCCGGCCGATATCGCGCTGACGTCACTCAATACGGTAGCCGAAGACTTTCATCCCCGCTTCGACGCTGCGGAGCGGGAGTATCACTACCTGGTTCTCAACCGTCCGGCCCGCTCTCCGCACTGGCGCGGGCGGGCCCATCATGTCCCGCAGGCGCTCAACCTGGAGGCGATGCGGCAGGCGGCCGCCTCCCTGGTCGGGAGGCATGATTTCAGCAGCTTCACCAGCGCCTCGGCAGATGAAGCGGAGGGGCGCAACCGCAGCCGTACCCTGCGAGACATTGACATAAAGCAAGAAGGCGAGATCGTGCGTTTCCGGTTTATCGGAGACGCTTTCATGCGCCACATGGTGCGGACGATCGTAGGAGTCCTGCTGCAGGTGGGCATGGGCATGATGCCGGTCGAGCAGGTGCGGGGAATACTAGAGCAGCGCGACCGCAGGCTGGCGGGGGAGGGGGTCCCGGCCTGGGGGCTCTACCTCATGCGGGTGAGCTATCCTGACGAGCATGAAGGTATCCCGGGCGCCAATCCGGGTTTCGAGAACACAACACCTTGAATCGGGAAACAGAGTCATGAAGACGTACACGCCGAGCAGTCAGGTGGTCGAGACGCGATGGTACGTGGTCGACGCCTCCGGCGAGACCCTGGGCCGGCTCGCCTCGGCCGTCGCGCGAGTCTTGCGGGGCAAGCACAAGCCCCAGTTCACGCCCAACCTTGACCTGGGTGACTTCGTGGTCATCGTGAACGCCGAGAAGGTCAAGGTCACCGGGAACAAGCTGCGC
>Ga0070739_10006847_pt1 | contig 12396 bp, 11 predicted proteins | sample Coa_R1_7_FD_66445 | JGI IMG/M metagenome (GOLD analysis project Ga0070739, IMG submission 66445) | Surface soil microbial communities from Centralia Pennsylvania, which are recovering from an underground coalmine fire - Coalmine... | ecosystem: Environmental > Terrestrial > Soil > Unclassified ... | reverse complement strand
CCGCTGCGGGCGGGGTTAAAACCGTTCTTACGGGTGGCCTGAGCTTAAGCGTATACACAGTGCCAAGAGAGGGCGCCAAGAATTATGTCTGGGTCTCAATCAATTCGCGGCAACCAAGGCACGAAGTCGCCCTAGGGCGACTCCATCCTCCCCTCCCCTGTTCTTGGGGATCGCAAGGCGGAGGCAAGGGCCGTAACCTTGCCGACCCTTGCAGTGGGCCCAACCTTTGTAGCCCCGACCCTGGCAGTAGGGGAAGGAGGTGAGGGCAGAACCCGCGAAGGCGGACTTTGTGCTCTGGTTGCTGCGGCTTTAGCCGCCCGAAAACGGTGAATCGGGCGGCGTTTATGCTACAATGAACGCAGGCGCGGCGGTGTCCACGCTCACTTGTGTCTCAGGAGGGACAGCATGGCAAACCGCACGGCAACGCTGGAGACGACCAAAGGCGTCATCAAGTTTGAGCTCTTTGAAGACCTCGCTCCGGTGACGGCGCAGAACTTTATCGAACTGGCCGAGCGCGGCTTCTATAATGGTCTTAAATTCCACCGTTATGTGCCTGGCTTCGTCATTCAAGGCGGCGACCCGCTCGGCAACGGCATGGGCGGCTCCGGCAGAACCATTCCGCTGGAGGTGACGCCGCAGCTCAAGCACAGCGCGGCAGGTATCGTGGCGATGGCGCGCTCCCAGCATCCAGACAGCGCCTCCTGCCAGTTCTACATTACCCTAGCTCCTGCCCCGAACCTGGATATGAACTACGCCGTCTTTGGGAAGGTGACCGAAGGGCTGGAGAATGTAATGAAGCTGCGCGAAGGCGATAAGATGAACAGGGTAACCATTGAGGGCGGCTAAGTGGTACCTCCGGCTCCTTGACTGCCCTTTAGCAGAGGTGGATTTTCCCGCCCACCTGCGTGGGCGGCAAGCGCATCGCGCTCCACAGCGGCAGGCTAAACCCCATAACTGTTGAATGCTCGCCTGCTAACTGACGTTGTTGCGCCCTATTGACAGACGTTGTACCCGAACCAGAGCGGTTATTGATGGCAAGCATTGAATTTTCTGCTGTCGGTAACACTCAAGGACAGACAACAGCGCGCTACGAGCGAACGGCCATTCAACGAGTATGGGCTAAACCCTGCCGCAAAGGAGAACTGCGAAGCGACTGCGATAGGGCTTAGCAGCCTCATTGAGCGGACGGACGAAATCCGTTCGCCTCACACGACGGCGCCGGGAGGCTGCCGGGGAGGGATGGGCTGCAAGATTTTGGCGCGCTCTGGCGTCAGGCGAGCTATCAGCTCAGGGGAATAGCGGTACCCAAATCGGGTATTGCCCCAATACGGCCCATAGCGATAGACCAGGGTGCGCCGTATCCCCGGCTTGGTCCGCGACGCCCCGCCATGACACAGCGCATCCACAAAGAGCAGGGCATCCCCCGCCTTCAAAAAGACCGGAACCGTCCCCTCTACCAGCTCCGGCGGATCGGCCAGCATATTCTCGTAGCCTTTCTCAAAAGTCGGATGGACCAGTTGGGATTTATGGCTGCCGGGAATGACAACGGTAGGCCCATCGCTCATCTCTACGATGTCGGTCAGGGCCAGGAGGATGTTGATCATGCCGCAGTGCCACTGGCCCTCTTCATAGCGATATTGTGTCCGTGTCCAGCGCAGATGCCCGCCCGAATGGATGTTGATGAACTCGCCGGGGCCACGTAAGGTCACAAAGCACTCGTCAATAAAAAGCCCTTCTTTCTTGCCCACATAGCGGCGTACATGCTCGATCCAGGCCGGATGGTCAATCAACTCCTCGAAGGCCGGGCCTCCCTCAACGATATTCTGCAAGTTCCTGCCATCAATCTCGCCGTGATACGTATGTCCCTGGACGTTGCCCCACCACTCGCCGTTCTGAAGGGGCGGAATGGCGTCTATGGCGGCATTGATGCGCTGGACCTGCTCTGGACTGACCGCTCCTTGCAGGACCAGGTAGCCGCGCAGATCGAAAAGGTAGTCTTCCATCGGAGTTGGCATCGTTCTCTCCTCGCAAGAAGGTGTTCTGCCTTGCCGAGCTCAGGCTTACTGCCCAACAGGCATACTAAAAGGGCACCGTCTGTTCTCCTTGCCCTGATAGTTCCGTGATAGTTTGCCTGTGCTTGGCTCGTGGCTCGTGGCCTCTGATAATAGTTCCGTGAGAGTTCGTCTGTGCCTGTAAATTGTCCTTCTTTTTGTTGTGGCGGCGCAACGCTAACAGAATCCCTCCTTACCTCCTTCCCCCTGCATCCTTTACCTAACAGAGGCTAGATTGACAAGCAGCGTCTCCTGCCAGAAGAACGGGATTTTGCCTCCTTTCTCTCCTTTGGTACAGTAGTTGCTTTTTATGGCTAGCGCGGGAGTCAGGTTCGCACTAGCCTGCACCGATTGGAAAGAAAAGGAGATTTGAATGAAGAAGTTGTTTCGTCTGACGCTTATCGTTGCCCTCGCCATCGGCATGCGTGCCCAGGCCAAAGCGCAGGATCCTGGCTCGCCAACCGTAACCATCACCGAGAACGGTGTCGTGGTCGCCAATGCTGTCCCCATAGTGAACCCGGCCGACCCCAGTCAGTACATCCTCCCAACCCAAACCATTATACTACCCGATGGATCGGTTGCCACTGTCACCACAAGTGTCGACACCGATCCCTTCCTCTCGTATGCGTTTGGGGTAGTCAACTCCTCTTCCACAACCAACACCTTTGGTTTCAACCTCGCGATACCCATTACACCCGTACTTGCTGGCAGCACCATAACCAATCACCTGTCCGGCGGCATCACCGACGCCACTGGAGACGGCGTGACCATCGCTCCGGTCTCCCCTGCGACAGGTGTGGCCGATGCTTCCATCAACGGTGTCTCCGCTGGAATCCCCGTGGGCCCCGCCCAGACCTCCACCGGGCCAGGCGCGTTTACCTATGGCCCCCCCGCGGGGTTCACTGCCTCTACGATATCGTCCGTGACTGTTACCTCTCTGGATATTAACCTGCTCTTTACCCTGACCGGCAACTTTGATTCCGCTTCCCTGACCGGTCTGGTCTCCGCGACGGCCCCTACGGCCGTGCCCGAGCCCGGTACGCTGGCGCTCCTGGCCGGCGCGGGCATCTCGGGGCTGGGCGTAGTTATCTCGCGCCGTCGCTGCCGCTAAGCCGAGATAGCCCCCACTGGGACAAGCCTCCTGCCAACGGGCAGGGGGCTTTTGTTTTGTCTCTGCGGGGGCGCACTTCCCACCTGCCTGCCGTTGCCGCCTGCGCGGGTTCTGCCCTCACCCCCTTCCCACTGCAAGGGTCGGGCCTCAACGGTTCGGCCCACTGCAAGGGTCGGCAAGGTTACGGCCCTTGCCTCCGCCTTGCGACACCTTGCGACCCCCGGCGCTGCGGGAGAGCAGAGAAAAGAGTCGGCGAAGGCCGACTTTGTGCCTTAGTTGCTGCGAATTCATGCGCCCGCTACCGAGAACTGAATGACCGCTGGAAGAATCCTGAGCGCAGAGGAAAGGAGAAAGCCCAACGTCGAATAGGGCGTCATGGCGTACATAAGCCAGGCGGGACCGCCACTCCCGCCGCAGAACGCAGTTCACATCTCTCTTCTGATTGCCGCTATCGCCTGCGCGGGGAGAGGGTCACGAGCCACGAATCGCGGGCCACGAAAGGAGCCGCTGCTGCCTGCGCGGGTACAGGAGGCGAAGACCGAACCATGACATTGATAACCAACTCCGGGCAATTCCCAGAAACGGCTCAGGCAAGACATGAGGCCGTCCTAGCGTATCTGAAGCGCACGGCGGCTGAATTAACGGCCCAATCGCTGTCCGGTACTCAGAGTCTGGAGGACTGGGAGCGCAAACGTCCGGGCTTGCGGCAGCAACTGCTGTCTATGCTGGGCCTGGAGACGTTCCCACAGCGCACTCCCCTCCACGCCCAGATCACAGGAGCTCTACAGCGACCGGAATATCGCATCGAGAAGCTTGTTTTCCAGAGTATGCCAGACCTGTACGTTACGGGCAATCTCTATATTCCGAACGCCGCGCCCGCGCCGCTGCCGGCCATCCTCTACGCTTGCGGGCATTCTCCGCATCCGCTGGGCGCAAAATGGCACTACCAGGACAGGGCTATCTGGTTCGCCTCCCAGGGGTATGTCTGTCTTGTCCTCGATACCCTGGAGTTCGGCGAAGTGCCCGGCCTCCATCACGGCATCCACGACCTGAACCTCTGGCACTGGCTCTCTCTGGGATACACTCCCATTGGCGTAGAGGTATGGAACGCCGTCCGCGCCCTGGACTACCTGGAAACCCGCCCGGAAGTGGACGGGCGCCGCATCGGCATGACCGGAATCTCCGGCGGGGGAGCGGCCACGTGGTTTACCGCCGCCATAGACGCGCGGATCGCGGCTGCCGTGCCGGTCTGCTCGACCTACACCTTCGGCTCGCAGGCCCAGCATTGGGTCTCCGCTGGCCAGTGCGATTGTATTTACTTTCACAATACGTTCCTGCGCGACTTTCCTCTGGTGGCGGCCCTCATCGCGCCCCGTCCCCTGCTGATTTGCAGTGGGCAGCGTGACAGGGATTTCCCGCCCGACGGCTATCATGAAGTCTTCCGCCAGGCCAGCGCGATCTACGCCCTCTATGCCGCCGCCGACCGCATTCGAGAGGTAGATGCGGACGCAGGCCACGAGGACGCCCCGCTCTTTTTGCAGGAGGCGCGGCGGTGGATGCACCGCTGGCTCCGACAGGATACGGCCCCGCTCAAAACCGAACCCCCACAGGCGCGACAGGAGACAGCGGAAGACCTGGCCTGCCTTTCCCAACTGCCTGCCGACGCCATCAATTACCACATCCATGACCGCTTCATCCCTACGGCGCAGCCGGGGCAATGGACGTCGGCGGAACCGTGGCAGGCCCGCCGCGAAGCGCTGATGGCGGAACTCAAGGCACGCGTCTTCCGCTGGTTTCCCACAGAGCCGATCCCGTTTGCCACCAGAGACACCGGCGATGACGGCGGCTGGGCCGCCCGCTATGCCGGGTATCGGGAGGTCCTGTTCCAGAGCGAAGCGGGCGTCTCGCTCCGGGCGCAGCTCTATACGCCCCGCCAGGCCGGACCGCAAACGCCGCTGCTCCTCTACGCCAAGCGGGCCGGCGACAGCATCTATTTTCTTGACCTGGACGAGCTCCTGCCGCTGTTTGGGCGCTATGCCGTCCTCGTTCTCTATGCCCGGCTGACGGAGCATCCGATCCCCCCGCGCGAATATGCCGACATCGAGCGCACAGCCTCCTGGACCGGACGCACCATCGCCGCCATGCAGGTATGGGACATCCTCCGGGCCGTCCGCTGGGCCTACAGGGAAGCGAAGCTGTCTCCGGCTTCCCTCTCCGTCTATGGCAAAGGGGAGATGGGGATTCTGGCCCTCTATGCCGGGCTGCTGGAGGAACAGATCGGGCACGTGATCTTGAGGGATCCGCCGTCTTCGCACTGGCAGGGACCTGCCTTGCTCAACGTGCTGCGCGTCACGGATATTCCCGAAGCGGCTGCCGCCTTTGCGCCGCGCCAACTGACGTTTCTGCGGGAAATGCCTGCTGCTTTCGACTCTACCCGCACGATCTACCGACTTTGCGGCCAGGCCGGGCAGATAGGTTGTGCGCCCAGTCTGCCCGACGCGCTCGAAATCTGGAAATACGCCCGCTCCTAGCGGAGGAAGGGCAGGCGGGCGCATGGCGCTCCCACCTGCCCGGAGGCGAGAACGGAAGCTTATTGCGCCTGGAACAGACCGCCTGCCGCCCAGTTATATCAACTCCGGTGGTATACTTGGAGTATGCCACGACGAATCAAACTCAACGAGCATCTGAGCGCTGACCAGTGGGAGCAACGCTATCGGCAGGCAGAAGCCCCGGTCACCCGCAGCCATTTCCACATCCTCTGGCTGCTCGCTCAGGGCAAAACCGCTCAAGCCGTCGCCGAGGTAACGGGCTACTGCCCCTATTGGATCGGACAGAGCGCGCGTCGTTACAACGACGGCGGCCCCGACGCCCTGGGCGACCAACGCCAGCATAATCCGGGCGGCCAGTGGCTCCTCTCCGAAGAGCAGAAAGCCGAACTCGACCAAGCCCTAAAACAACCTCCGGAAGACGGGGGCTGTGGACTGGCCCCAAAGTGGCGGCCTGGATCGAAAAGAAAAGGGACAAACCGGTGCATCCGCAGCGGGGCTGGGACTACCTGCGTCTGCTGGATTATACGCCCCAGGTTCCCCGTCCCCGCCATCACAAGGCCGACGCCGAGGCAAGAGATGTTCAAAAAAACACTTCCTGCGTTCGTCTCCCAGATCGAAGCGACCCATCCGGCTTCCCCAGTCGAACTCTGGGCTTTCGATGACCATAGAACAGGCGGTGCAGTACGCGCTCGCTCCAGAGGAAGCGGTCCAGGGATCCTGACGGAAAGGCTTTTCGGATGTATCGCTCTTAGAGCGTCTGGTAAGTTTGGCGGCTCAAGGGGATAGGAGTGTGAGGAGCGATGCAGGTAAACCTCAACGCCAAAGTGGCCCTGGTGACCGGAGCCGGACGCGGCATTGGCAAAGCGATTGCCGATCTCTTCGCCGCTAACCAGGCCCGCGTCGTCTACTCCGATATTGATTTCGACGCGGCCCAAAGCGCTGCCTCTCAGGTAGCGGATAGCCTGGCCTTGCGCCTGGATGTTTCGGATCCGAATCAGGTGCAGCAAGGGATCGCGCAGGCGCTTCGGGAGATGGGCCGCCTGGACCTCCTGGTCAATAACGCAGGCATCAACACGCTCCAGCACCGAGTCAACCTCGATCAGTTTCCCCAGGAGGAATGGGAACGCATCTTAGCGGTGGACCTGACCGGGCTGTTCCTGGTCAGCAAGGCCGCCGTAGCTCCTATGCTACAACAGGGGGCGGGACGCATCATCAATATCGCTTCCGTGGCGGGCCTGGTCCCCTTGCGCCTGCAAAGCGCCTTTGTGGCCGCCAAAGCCGGGGTCGTCAATCTCACGCGGGCGATGGCTTTGGAGTTCGGTCCCCAGGGAGTGTTGGTCAACGGAATCGCTCCCGGTTCCATCCTGACCGAAGGAACCAAACAGCTTTTCTATGGCGAGGACGGCAAGTTTCGGGAACGGGCCGCTACACTGCTGGCCCATGTGCCCCTGGGCAGACCCGGCACGCCGGAGGAAGTGGCCCATGCGGCTCTCTTTTTAGCGGCTCCGGAAAGCAGCTACATTAACGGCCACATCCTTACCGTGGATGGAGGCTGGATAGCAGGCTATATGCGCGAGTTTTGACCATGGCTCCAGATCAGCAATAGATTCAGTAGGTCGAGTGTTTGAGGTGCGACGGTTCCAGGCTTGCGGCAGAACAAGGAGGCCCAAAGGTCTGATGGGAGGGCAGTATGGCGGAGATAACTCAATTCAAAGGTTATGACAATCCGAACCCGGTCATCCCAAAGCCGGAAATCCCGGTGGAGCCGATGATCCTGACCGTCCAGGAGGGAGTACCGGTGGCCTATCCCGGCTGCCACGGCCTGGGAGTGCGGGTGGTCCATCCGGTCAACCCGAAGGCGCCAGCCAAAAACCTGGGATTGGTGCTGTTCTACCTGCCTCCGCACACCAAGAATCCGCCCGGATCGCATGAAACCGAGGAGACCTACATCATTCTGGAGGGACGGGGAGTGATGACGTTTGCCAACGGGCGCCAGGAGCAGGTGGAGAAGGGCATGTTCATCTACCTGCCGCCCTGGTGTGAGCACGGCATCGAAAACACGGGAACGGAAACCCTGGTGGTCTTGATTGCCACCTCGCCGCCCAATCCCTGAGCCGCAGCGGAACAGGTATAATCCTCCTACATCAGGCACGACCGGAGAAAGCATGGAGAAACAGAGATTGTGGGGAGGCGTACGCGCTTCCCGCCGTGAGCTGCTTGCAGCCGCCGGAAGATCCGTCTGCGCCTGGATACTCGCCGCTTACGCCCAACACGGCGCTTCGGCAGACGGGGCGCAGGAGAGATCGCCGCAGGGAATGAGAGGGATGCTGGTCAAGCCTACTCCACAACAACTGGCCTGGCAGGAAGCGGAACTAAGCCTCTTTCTGCACTTCGGCATGAACACGTTTACCAACCGCGAATGGGGCGACGGCGAGGAAGATCCCGGCCTGTTTAATCCCACAGCGTTGGATGCGCGGCAGTGGGTGCAGGTGGCCAGGGAGGCCGGCTTCAAGTACCTGATACTGACGGCCAAGCATCACGATGGCTTCTGCCTGTGGCCGAGCAAACATACCGAGCATTCCGTGAAGAATAGTCCCTGGCGCGGTGGCAAAGGCGATGTCGTGCGGGAGTTTGCCAACGCCTGTCATGCGGCGGGCGTGAAGATGGGCCTCTACCTATCGCCCTGGGATCGGCATGAGCGCACCTACGGCGACTCGCCCGCCTACAATGCCTTCTACAAGAATCAGCTTATCGAGCTGCTGACCCACTACGGGGAAGTCGCGGAGGTCTGGTTCGACGGCGCGTGCGGCGAGGGCCCCAACGGCAAGAAGCAGGAGTATGACTGGCAGGGCTATTACGCGCTGATCCGGCGCTTGCAGCCGCGCGCCCTGATCGCTATCTCCGGGCCGGACATCCGCTGGGTAGGCAATGAAGACGGCTACGCGCGGGAGACGGAATGGAGCGTCCAGGACCCCAACCCGGTTTACCATCCAGGGGCACAGGGCACAGTCTGGTACCCTGCCGAGTGCGATGTCTCTATCCGTCCGGGCTGGTTCTGGCATCCTCAGGAGGATAGCCAGGTCAAGTCCCTGGAGCACCTGATGGATATTTACTTCAAATCCGTCGGTCGCAACAGCGTGCTGCTGCTCAATGTTCCGCCCAACAACCGGGGACTGCTTTCCGAGCCGGATGTCGAGCGTCTGCGCGCGTTTCGCGCCTGCCTGGACAGGACCTTTGCCGCCGACCTGGCGCGCGGCAGACCGGCGCAGGCCAGCAGTCAGGGGGCTGGCCTACGGGCCTCTAACGCGGTGGATGGCAGGCCGGATACCTACTGGTCGCCTGCGGAGGGAGCGATAGAGGCTGTTCTGGAACTCGATCTGGGCCAGCCGACCGCCCTCAACCTCGCGCTCACCCAGGAAAACATTGCTCAGGGACAGCGCGTGGCCGCTTATCGCATCGAAGCCTGGTCCGAGGGAGCCTGGAAGGAGATCGTTCGCGGAACGACCATCGGGCATAAGAAGCTGGATCGCTTCCCGGAGACAACGGCAAGCAAGGTGCGGCTGCGCCTGCTGCAATCGCTTGCCTGCCCGCAGATCAGAACTTTCGGCCTCTATCGTGCCCCCGCCTGTTAAAGGGCTAAGCTTTTCTTACCGCAACAGGATGTAGCATGTCGTTGTTCTATCGTCTTCTTGCCTGCTTCTGCCTGCTTGGGATCATATGCACCTTGAGGGCCGGCGCGCAGGGCGCTGCCGCAGCGCCCGCGTGGCCTCTCTATGGCCGCAGCGTCCAGATTGACCCCGGCTTGCCCTACTACCGGGGTCGCAGCCCGGAAAGCATCGCTTCCGAGCTGCGCGCCCACGGTTACCGCGTTGTGCGCTATGTGGTCACGGAGAGCGGCAGCGTTAACTCGGCGCTGTTGAGGGCCTTCCATCGGGAAGGCATGGGGGTCTGGTTCCTCACGTTCGCAAACGGAACTTACTCTACTCGCGAACTGCCCTCCGGCTGGGAGGAATGGAGAATGGTGACCCGGGCGACCCTGGAGGGGAAGGCCCCGGATGCCAGCTATACCTACCTGTGCCTGAACAACCCGGCCTATCGCGCCTGGAAGAAGCGCCAGATCGCGGCGACGCTCAAGGCGCATCTATTCCAGGGCGTGGATATCGCCGAGCCGCACTGGCCGGAGTACCCCGGCGTGACGAGCTTAGCCTACGGGTGTTTCTGTAAGCACTGCCTGGCGGCGTTTCGCCGCCGCTTCCCGGAAGAGAGCCACCTGCCGGATATCCTGCATCCCGATTCCCCGTACTCTCCCGCCAACAACCCGGCCCTGTGGCGCAAGTGGCTGGCATTCCGGGTAGACAGCCTCACCGACTTCCTCAATGACCTGGTCAATGGGTCGGGAGGCATCCGCAGTCAGGCGCCGGGGGTGAAGGTATGTATCTGGACGCTGGCGCTGACGGAGCGGGACGGCCTGCGCCGGATTCGGGAGGACAATGGTGAGGATGCTGGCGCGATCGCGCGTGTTGTTGGGCCCGATATGCACTGCTTTCAGACGCACTGGCCAGACTGGATACGGGCCGATCTGAAGCCGGACTATGTCGAGGGCTACCGTCCCTTTATCACCCAGATTCGCCGGGCGAACCCCAGACTGCCCTTGATGATCCAGGCCGACATCGGTTCGCAGCCGCAGAATCGCCGCAGTTGGGACTGGATTCGGGCTTTCGAGCGTCACTGCGCCCGCCTGGGCGTGACCAGTACGACCCTCTACGAGTATTCCCTCGGCAAGTACATCAATACACAACCGCCGCGCGGGGCCTGGTTCCGATGCCGCCGCAACGCCATCGCCCTGCGCCGCAACTACGGGGCCTCGTTGGAAGCGAGGACAGGTTTCTCCTGCCGTTCCGTTGGCGCCTCGCGCAGTAAATCGGCAAGGTCGAGCCTGTGTGAGTACATCGCCAGATGGCCGTCCTGGGTGCGCGGCCACTGCTCCTGCGGACGATCCCAGTAGAGCTCGATACCGTTGCCGTCTGGGTCACTGAGGTACAGGGCCTCGCTGACGCCGTGATCGCTCGCGCCCTCAAGGGGTATGCCTGCGGCAGCTAACCGGCGCAAGGCGTCGGCGAGCGCAGCGCGCGTTGGATAACGAATGGCGACGTGGTAGAGCCCCGTTGTGCCCGGAGGCGGTGGCGAACCGCCCCGACTTTCCCAGGTGTTGAGGCCGATGTGGTGGTGGTAGCCCCCGGCGGAGACAAAGGCCGCGTCAGTGCCATACCGCTGCATCAGCTCAAACCCAAGAACCCCGCAGTAGAAGGCAAGCGAGCGCTCCAGGTCAGCCACTTTGAGATGGACATGCCCGATGGTCACTCCAGGATCAATCGGACGGAAGGCTGTATCGTTGCTCATTTCTTTCCCCAAGCCCGTGCCTCTCTTGAAAGGCCTTTTCTGAAGTTTCTAAGGGTTCTAAAGGTTCTAAGGTTCTAGGGGCCTGAAGGTTCTGAGGTAGTTAGCACCCTTAGAACCCTTAGCACCCTGGCATCCTAGCACCCTCCTATAGGGTCGGGCGCAGCCGAGTTTCCGTAGACGCTTTTAAAGCGGCACGATCCAGACATTGCGGAACTGTACCCGGTCATGGTCCCCTTGCAGCACGAGCGGGCCTGTTTTGGCCATCTCCTTATACTCGCCATACTGGATGCCGGTCATGCCCGTGAACTCCTCATTGTTTTGAATGAGGACGCCATTCTGGAAGACGGTGGCGCGGGGCTTCTCCGTTAGCTGCCCGTTGTCGTTGAAGCGGGGCGCACGGAAAAGGATGTCGAAGCTCTGCCACTGGCCCGGCGGCTTGGAGGCATTGACCCGTGGGGGCTTCTGGCTGTAGAGCGCGCCGCAGCCATGCGTTCCCGGCTCCCGGCCATACGAGTTGAAAATTTGTATCTCGTAGCGCCCTTGCAGCCCCACTCCGCTGTTGCCGCCGCCCTCCTGCGGGGTACGGAACTCTACGTGGACGAAGCAATCCCCAAACTCCTGCTTGCTGGTGATGTCGTCCCTCTTCGGGGTCGCCACGCCCTCCTGATCCACCGTCCAGTCGGCAGGATGGGTGGTATAGCGCTGATACCAGTTGGCGTGCATCTGGTCGGCCTGGCCTGTAAAGAGCAAAATCGCTCCGTTGGGCGGCTGGGTGGGAAGCGCAAAGGCCACCGCAGCGGCGGCAGGGGCCGGTTGGTGCCTTCCCTCGCCCGGAACGGCCTGGATACGGAGAACAATCAGTCCGGCTGCCACGCCACAGAGCGCTGCTAGGACCAAGTAACGCTGCCAAATGCTACCTCGCATCCTTGCGCCTCTCTTTCTGTGCCACGCTATGCGTGTTGGGAGTATTCGAGCGATGCGGCCCGGCAAAATTTCCTTCCGGCCTGCTTCACGGGACCGCGATGCCCTCGCGGAGACGTTGTACTCTCAGTATACCCGACGGGCAGGGGGCACGTATCCCCATCGCGAAAGTGGGTGGACTTTCAACCTCCTACATCCGATTTTGTAAGCATCCGTGTCTGAAATCCTGGAACCACTATTGACCGCTTCACTGCCGTACACTTTTTGGAAGGAGGGCGTAGAGGTTGCCGCATTGGGTACTCTAGTGCTTACCACAGACACTGGAGAACCTAAAATGAGCGACAACCTCACCCGTTATTGTGCC
>Ga0070739_10006846_pt1 | contig 12396 bp, 10 predicted proteins | sample Coa_R1_7_FD_66445 | JGI IMG/M metagenome (GOLD analysis project Ga0070739, IMG submission 66445) | Surface soil microbial communities from Centralia Pennsylvania, which are recovering from an underground coalmine fire - Coalmine... | ecosystem: Environmental > Terrestrial > Soil > Unclassified ... | reverse complement strand
CCGAGCCCAGGTTGCAGGACTCGTAGGGCAGGAGGGGCACCTCGCCGCAGGGGTTGGTGGCCTCGATCCGGCCCCGTCCGGGGAGCACGTTGTCACGGTTGATCCGGTCGATGAAGAGCAGGCCGGGGTCGCCGGTCCGGTGGGCCTGCTCGCAGATCAGGTCGAACAGCTCCCGGGCCGGTACCTCGCGCACCGTCTCGCCGTTGCGGGGGTTCACCAGCCGGTGCCGCTCGCCCCGCTGGACCGCCCGCAGGAAGGCGTCGGTGACGGCGACCGAGAGGTTGAAGTTCTCAAAGGCTCCGGGCCGGGACTTGGCGGCGACGAACTCCTCGATGTCGGGGTGGGAGACGGAGAGGACCCCCATGTTGGCCCCGCGCCGGCGCCCGCCTTGCTTGACCACCTCGGTGGTGGTGTCGAAGATGCGCATGAACGAGACCGGTCCACTGGCCGTGCCCTGGGTGCTACTGACCGCGTCTCCCCGGGGCCGCAGCCGGGAGAAGGAGAATCCGGTACCGCCCCCCGCCTGGTGGACCAGGGCCATGTCCTTGAGGGTGGTGAAGATCGACTCCAGCGAGTCCTCCACGGGCAGGACGAAGCAGCCCGAGAGCAGTCCCAGCCCGGTACCGGCGTTCATCAGGGTGGGCGAGTTGGGCAGGAACTCCAGGCTGCGGAGGGCCCGCGAGAACTCCTCCGCCCAGCGCGCCGAGGAGCCGGCGACGAAGGCGTCCTCGGCCCGGGCCACGTGCCGGGCGACGCGATCCATCATCTCCCCGGTCGACTCCACCACCTGCCGGCGCCGGTCCCGGAGCAGGTAGCGGTCGCGCAGGACCACCACCGAGTTGAGGGGCAGCTTCAACTCGTCCCGCACCCCCAGCAGCCGTTTCGCCTCCCGGAGCTCCGCCCGGCGGCGACGGTAGGTGATGTAGGCACGGGCCACGTCCTCCAGGCCCAGCTGCATCAGGGCCCGCTCGACCTGGTCCTGGATCTGCTCCACGGTCGGGGTGGCCCCGGCCGGCAGGGCGCTCAGCACCAGGTCGGTCACCTCCTCCGCCCGGGCCGGGTCGGCGCGCCGGACCTCGCGCATCGCCGCCAGCACGGCGGCGGTGATGCGGCCCCGGTCGAAGGGCACCAGCTCCCCGGCCCGGTCGCGCACGGCCGGCGGGGCCGCGGGGCCGGGTCTGGGACGGCTCAGGCTCTGGTTCACGTCGGTTCCTCGAGTGCCCGATCGACGACACCCCGATCTTGCCCCATCGGCCATCGCCCGGGCGGCGGCCGATCGACCCATCCGACCGGCCGGCAGAGGGTCCCGGCCGACGAGGGGCGTTCGGCCCCTGCGCCGAGGCCGGGACGGTGCCCAGCATGGAAGAGGAGAGCGCAGGATGCCCTTCCCCGGAGCGCCGGGCGCCGCGTTTCCGGCGGAGGTCGGCCCGGCCGCAGCACGGCGGTGAGCGTGTCGTTCGCGGTCGAGGCGCTGGCGCCGCCCGAGCCGGCGGTCCCCGGCCAGACCTACGACCTCGTGATCGTCGGCGGCGGGCCGGCCGGTCTGACCGCCGCCCTCTACGCGGCCCGGGGCGGGCTGTCGACGGCGGTGCTGGAGCGAGCCGCTCCGGGCGGCTTGATGGCCACCACCGAGCGGGTCGAGAACTGCCCCGGCTGCGTGGAGGGAAGCGGAGCGGAGATCGGTCATTACCTTCTGCGCCAGGCGACGACCTTCGGCGCCCGCTTCAGCCAGGCGGAGGTCGGGCGGCTCGACCTGCAGCCCAGCCCCAAGCTGGCCCTGGTCGGCGAGGACGTCTACCCGGGCCGGACGCTGCTGGTGGCCACCGGCTCGCGACCCCGCCAGTTGCACGTGCCGGGCGAGCGGGAATACTGGGGCCGGGGCGTTTCCTTCTGCTCGACCTGCGACGCCCCCTTCTTCCGCGGCCGCGAGGTCGCGGTGGTCGGCGGCGGCAGCTCGGCCCTGCAGGAGGCGGAGTTCATCCTCCGCTATGCCTCCCGGGTCACGATCGTCCAGGACCTGGACCACCTGACCGCCACCCCCGTCCTCCAGCAGCGCGTGGTCGGCCGTCCCGAGGTCGAGATCCGGCTCTCCCGGCGGGTCCGGGAGATCCGGGGCAACGCCGGCGTGGAGGCCCTCGTGCTGGAGGACCGGGAGACCGGCCGGATCGAGGAGCTGCCGGTGGAGGGGGTCTTCGTCTTCATCGGCCTCCTCCCCAACACCGAGCTGGTCCGCGGCCAGCTCCGGCTGACCGACGACGGCTATGTGGTCACCGACGACCGCATGCGGACCAGCATTCCCGACGTCTACGCGGCCGGGGACGTCCGGCACGGCGCCCCCCGCCAGATCGTGACCGCGGCCGCGGACGGGGCCGTGGCCGCCCTGAGCGCGATCGAGCGCCTGCGGCAGGGCCCGCCGGAGACGACGCTCAACCCTTGAGCACCCCGATTGGCCGCAGCCGTGCCACCGGCCGGGACAGGCCTGCCCCGGCGCAGACCCGAACCACCTCGTCGATGTCCTTGTAGGCCTCCGGAGTCTCCTCGGGCAGGGCCCGGGGGACGCGGGCGGCGACCACGATGCCCTGCTCGCGGAGGCGGGAGAGCAGCTCCGATCCGGTCACCGTACGCATGGCGGCGTGCCGGCTCATGGTCCGTCCGGCCCCGTGACAGGTGGAGGCGAAGGCCTCGTTGCCGGGCTCGCCGACCAGTACGTAGGAGGCGGTCCCCATCGATCCCGGGATCAGGACCGGCTGGCCGACGTCGCGGTAGAGGACGGGGAGGTCGGGATGCCCGGCCGGAAGGGCCCGGGTGGCGCCCTTGCGGTGCACGCAGAGGCGGAGGCGGCGTCCCTCCAGCTCGTGCTCCTCGATCTTGGCCAGGTTGTGGGAGACGTCGTAGACCAGCGACAGGTCACCGGCGCCGAACACCGCCTCGAACTCACGACGTACGCCCCAGGTGATGACCTGGCGATTGGCCCGGCCGAAGTTGGCAGAGGCGGCCATGACCGCCAGGTAGCGGCGACCGTGGGGGGAGTCGACCGGGGCCGCGGCCAGCTGGGGGTCGGGGAGCTCGATCCTGTAGTGGGGCAGGGCGGCCAGCATCTCCCGAACCTGGTCGCTGCAGACCTGGTGGCCCAGCCCTCGGGAGCCGGTGTGGATCATGACCGTGACCAGGTGTGGCCGGAGTCCGAAGCGCTCGGCCACGGCCCGGTCGAAGATCCGCTCCACCGTCTGGACCTCCAGGAAGTGGTTCCCGGAGCCGAGGCTGCCCAGCTCGTGGAGCCCGCGCTCGAGCGCGCGCTGGCTGACCTCGCCCACCTCCTCCACGGGCAGGACCCCGCCGTCCTCGCAGCGCTCGAGATCCTCGGGTATGCCGTAACCGGCCTGGACGGCGGCTACGGCCCCCTCGCGGAGCACGGTCACCAGCCGGGCTCGATCCAGGCGCCAGATGCCGCTCCCACCCAGCCCCGCCGGGACCCGGCGCCGTAGCTCCTCCATCAGGGCATCGACGTGGGGCCGCACCCGGTCCAGGGTCAGGGAGGAGCGCAGCAGCCGGACCCCGCAGGAGATGTCGAAGCCGACGCCCCCAGGGGAGATGACCCCGCCGGCCGCCACGTCGGTGGCGGCCACCCCTCCGATCGGGAACCCGTACCCCCAGTGGATGTCGGGCATGGCGTAGCTGGCCCGGACGATCCCGGGCAGGGTGGCCACGTTCTCCACCTGCGTGACCGAGCGGTCCCCGATGGCCGTCGGCAGGAGCTGCTCGGAGGCGAAGATGACGCCCGGCACCCGCATCGCGCCCCGCCGGGGCAGCACCCAGCGGAACTCGCTCTCGCGGACCAGACCGTTACCGGCTGCGCTCATCCCGTCCTCCCGCCGGGCTCGGCCGGAAGCCGGGCTCCCGGCCTCGTCGGCCGATCGGGAGCCTCGCGTCGCAGCCCGGGATCGAACGTCCCGGCCGGCCACCGACGTCCCCGGCGCCACCCGACCCGGGCGGGGCCGGGCCGAGGCCGAGGTGGGGTGTCCATGGGTGGAGGATACCGACGGGAGGGGCGGCGACCGCCGTCTCGAGCTGGGCCGGGGTCCGGCCCGTCCCGCCCCGAGACGGCCGATGGTCCCTGGTCGCGCGGCCGGACGGACGGCAACCTGGACCCTGGAGCCTCTGGGCATGTACGGGGAGAGAGCGGCGGAGGACGGAGTCGAGCCGGGCTTCCAGGGCCGGACGGCGGACCCCGGGGCGGGAGGGCCGGAAGCTCCTCGATCCGAACCGGGCTCACGGCGCCCGGCGTCGGGCGAGGGCGGCCTGCGGGTCGTGGTCGACAGCAGCACCTGTCTGGACGAGGCCGAGGCGGCCCGCCTCAGCACCGCCGTGGTCCCGCTGCAGCTGGTCATCGATGGACGGACCTATCGGGACGTCGTCGACATCCTGCGCCGGGACTTCTATCGGTCGCTGCGGGCCGGGCATTCGGTCCACACCACCGCCTCGCCATCGGTGGGCGACTACCTGCGGGCCTTCCGGCAGGCGCCGGGGGACGTGCTCTGCCTCACCGTGGCCGCCTCGCTCTCGTCGATGTTCCAGAACGCCCAGACCGCGGCCGATCTGGCCCGGCAGGAGCGGCCCCAGCGCCGGATCCGGGTGGTCGACACCGGGACGGCGGCCGCCGGCCTGCGGTTGCTGGCGGTGCAGGCGGGGCGGCTGGCGGCGAGGGGCTCCGACCTGGGGGAGGTCGTGGAGCGGGTGACCTCGCTGGCGCCGCGTGTGGTCCTGCTGGGCGTGCTGGAGACGGTGGCCTACCTGGCCCGCAGTGGACGGGTGCCCCAGGTCGCCTCGCGCGCCGTCGAGCTGCTCGGCCTTCGCCCGGTGGTGCGCTTCGCCCGGGGCGAGGGCGGCCTGGTCCACGTGGCCCGAAGCCCGGAGGCGGGCCTGCGCGCCCTGCAACGGTCGCTGATGCAGGCCGCTCGCGATCAGGGTATGGGCGCCGAGGGCGAGGGCCTGGAGGCGGTCGCCTTCCACGCCGACGCCGGCGAGCGGATGGAGGCGCTGCTCGCCCGCCTACGGACACGACTGCCCCGGGCCCAGCTCGCCGCCTCCGAGTTCACACCGGCCATGGGCGTGCACACCGGCCCGGGCCTGGTCGGCGTGGCCTTTTTCGTCCACCCACGAGACGGCGTCTCCGATCCGCCCCGGACGGGGCCGACTCGGTTCGGAGAGAACGATGGCAGGGGCTGAACGTCCCGAGCCGGAGGGGCTCGGGGGCACTGCCCGCGGCGGACGCGATGGAGGAACCTGGACCAGACCATGGATGGGGAGCACGAGAGACTGCGGGACGTGCCCGAGGTGCGCGCCCTGCTGGAACGGGGCGAGGAGCGCGGCTGTCTCGACCTCTCCGAGCTCGACGCCCTGGCGGCCGACCTCGGCCTCTCCGAAGAGGAGCTCGAGGACCTGTACGTCGTCGTCCAGGAGGCGGGCATCGAGCTGCTCGACGACTGTGGCCGCCGGGAGGTGGCCGCCACCAGCTACCGGAACGGCGAGCTGGCCGAGGCCACCTCCGATCTGCTGGCCGTGTTCCTGGGCGAGATCCGGGGCCACCCTCTGCTCATGGCCGAGGAGGAGGTTCGCCTGGCGCGGCGGATCGAGCGGGGCGACCGCGCCGCCCGGGAGCGGATGATCCGGGCCAACCTTCGTCTCGTGCTGTCCATCGCCAGGCGCTACCAGGGGTACGGCCTGCCCCTGATCGACCTGGTCCAGGAGGGCATCCTGGGCTTGATGCGGGCCGTCGACAAGTTCGACTGGCGCCGGGGCTTCAGGTTCTCCACCTACGCCACCTGGTGGATCCGCAAGGCCATCCAGACGGCGTTGACCAACCAGGCTCGGCAGATCCGTCTCCCCGCCGGCCTGGTCGAGCGGGAGCGCAAGCTGGCCCGAGTCGAGGAGGAGCTACGCCGCCGGCTCGGCCGGGAGCCGACCACGGCCGAGCTGGCGGCTGAGGTCGGCCTGAGCCGGGTTCAGATCGAGGACCTGCGCTCCGCCGCCCGGGCGGTGGTCAGCCTGGACCAGCCGGTGGGCGAGGAAGGGGAGACCCGGTTGGGCGAGCTGCTGCCGGAGGCGGGTGCTGGACCCGAGGAGACGGTGACCGTGCGTCTCGGCGACCAGCGTCTGCGGCAGGCGGTCGACGCTCTGCCCGAGCCCGAGCGGCAGGTGGTCCGGCTGCGCTTCGGGGTCGGCGGCGAGGGACCGCTCCCGCTGCCGGAGGTGGCGCAGAGGCTCGGGCTGAGCGTGGGGCAGGTGCGACGGGCCGAGGTGCGCGCCCTCGATCGGCTGGCGCTGGACCGCGAGCTGCAGGCGCTCAGGGAGGCCGCCTGACCGGAGCCGGCGGCCGGCGTCACCGGGCCATCTCCGGGGATGGTCGAGGCGCCGATCGGATCGGCGAGCACGGCCCACCACCGGGTTGCACCTCCCCGGGCCCGGCGGTCGTTGAGCCGCCCGGACCGATCGGACCGGCCAGTTCCGCGACCTGCCGGGCCACGATCCCTGCCCGGCCCGGAGCCGACGGACGGTCTGGGGCTCGCCCGCGCCGACCGGCGGCACGGGGCCGCCCCGCCCTCCTCACTCGACCCCCCGGTCCGGGGGCCGGTGCACCTCCAGCTGCTCGAGGATCGAGCGCAGCTGCTGCTCCAGCTCGGCGTTGTTGGCCTCGATCGCCTCCGCCACGGCTCGGGCCACAGGCTCGGCCAGCACGCCCAGGCCGGCTTCCTCCAGCTCGGTGAGGATGGAGGCACGAAGCGCGGCGCCGCTCAGCCCGAGCCGAGCCAGCCCGAGCACGCTCCGACGCCGATTGATCTCGGGCCTCATCGCGGGTCACCTCCTCGTATGCGTCGCCGATCGAGGTCGATGCGCGGCCGGCGTGACCGCGAGGCCGACGCTACGCCGGTCCGGGGCGGGCCCACAGGGTCCAACGGCCCCCGTCGCCCCGACCACCCGGCGGCATCCCGCTGCTCGAGACGTCGTCTCCGGCGCCGGACCGGACCGGAGCGCCGACCACCGGCTCGGCCGGCGCGCGACCATCAGCCCTGGCCGCGGTCGGAGGTCGAGACTGGGGTGGGGGTAGGAGGCAATGGCCATGAACGACGAAGAGGATCTGGAGCGGTCCTGGCCGCTGCCGCACGGAGGCGTGGTCCAGCTGCGCCCGCGGCCGGTCCGGCTGACCCGCGAAGGCCTGCGCCGGCTGGAGGAGGAGCTGCGGGAGCTGCGCGAGGTGCGCCTGCCCGAGGTCGCCGAACGGATTCGGGCCGTGCGTCAGATGGCCGCCGACCTCTCCGAGAGCGACGAATGCTTCCAGGCCCTGGAGGAGATGAACCAGGTCCAGGCCCGCATCGCCGAGCTGGAGCTGGCCATCGGCTCCGGCGAGGTGGCGGAGGAGCCACGAGCGGTGGAGGATCCGGTGCACCTGGGCTCCGTGGTCACGGTCTCGTTCGACGGCGAGCGAGAGACCTACGAGATCGTGGGTTCGGTCGAGGCCGACCCGCTCCACGGCAAGCTCTCCATGGAGTCGCCACTGGGCCAGGCCCTGATCGGACGCCGGGTCGGGGAAGAGATCGAGTGGCGGTCGCCCGACGGGGTGGCCCACGGCCGGGTGGAGAAGCTGGCCCGAGACGCCGTGGCGTGCATGTTTCGCCCCCAATGTGGGTAAGAACGAGGTGCCGAGGTAGACCTCGGTAGGACCAGAGGGCCGCGGAGGCCCCTGAGTCAGGGTCGGGGCCGGCTGAGACCGGTGAGGTTCCCCGACCCTGAATCGTTTCTGTGGCCTGGGGGCGGTGCCGGGCTCAGGTGCCGTGCCGGACGAAGGTCAGCGTCATGGTCCTGGCCGCGCCGGTCCTGCCCACCAGCGCGAAGCCGACCTGGCCGTCGAAGGTCACGTCCACGCTCACCTGGTGCAGGCGGTAGCCGAGGCAGCTCTCGTGGATCCGGTCCAGGACGTCGGAGATGCCCAGCGCCAGCTGCGACAGCTCCTCGGCCATCCGTTGCGACGACACCTGTAGTTGACCGGCCGGGTGGTGCAGGTCCCCGCTGGGGCCGGCCGAGACGATCCAGACTTGGTGACTGGCCTCCATGCCTCGGACGATGACGGGGCCAGGGCGCCGCGCACAGTGTCGGCCGGCCCCCACCGAGGGGGCCGGAGGTTCCCGGCGGCGCGAGGACGGCGCTTGCGCCGCGCGAGGCTCCCGATCGGGACCGCGGCAAGGCCAGGGCGGTCACGGCCTCGTCGCCGGCGGAGGCGAGCCGGCCTCGGCGCAAGGTGCGGATCGGCCCCCTCCCGGCCGGCCTTCGGGTCCGGCGGCCGAGCCTCCTGGCCGGCCATCGGACGTCCCTCAGTCGGTCTCGATCAGGGCCTGCCGCAGTCGCTCCGTCGCCTGGTGGGGCGACAGGCCGCGGGGCAGACGCACCGGCCGGCCGATGATCAGGCGGAAGCGGCCGCGTCGGTTGGGGAAGTAGGGAAAGGGCAGGTCCCGGCCCGGGAACAGGAGATGATAGCCGTCGACCCGGATGGGGACCACCGGCACCTGCATCTCCACCGCCACCAGGCCGGTCCCGGGCAGGAAGGGGAGCAGCTGACCTCCCTCCTCGGGGTTGCCCTCCGGGCTCACGATCACGGCGTAGCCGTCGTCCAGCCAGCGAGCCAGCTCCTCCAGGCCGGCGCGCACCGCTCCGCCGCTCTTGACGAAGGGGAAGGCCTGGGCGATGAGCGCCGCCAGCCACCCCTGCCAGCGGTCTCGGCCCTGGAAGATGCGGGCGTCGGCGGCCACCGCCACCCGGGAGCGGAGGTGGGGAGGAAGGGCGCGGAGGGTGGCGATGGGCACGTAAGGGCCCTGGTAGTTGAAGATCAGGATCGAGGGGAAGGGGATCTCGGCGATGCGCTCGGGATGCACCACCTCCATCTCCATCCACCGGTCCTGGAGCCGGAAGGTGATCCAGAGCAGGCCTCGGCCCAGGAGCCTGGCCCAGGCGACCCGGGGCCAGCGCACGCGGGGCGCCGGCGCCGTCGTGGGTTCGCCGGCGGCGACCAGATCTCGAAGTCGGGCCACGCTGGTCTGGGGGCCCAGCTCCAGCTCGTCCACCACCACCCCGAGGTCTTCCTCGATCCGGGTCAGCACCTCGATCCGACCGATCGAATCCAGCCCCAGGTCCTTCTCCAGCTGGGCCTCCTCCCGGATCGTCGCGGCCGGGCGCTCGCTCAGCTCGGCCAGGATGGCGAGCAGGGAGTCGGCCGACCGGGCCGGTACGGGGGAGGCGAGCGGGTCGGCGCCGAGATCCTGAAGCGGGTCGCCGGTCGACGCGACCGGCCGGCCCTCCCCCAGCGCGGCCCGGACCCGGGCCCGGTCCACCTTGAGCATCGGCGTGCGGGGGAAGTCCGGCTCCGGCCAGACGCTGACCTCGGTGATCTGCTGCTGGGCCTCCAGGGCCCGGTTGATCTCCCGCACGATCTCGTGCCGGCGCTCTGGGTGGTCGGTCAGGAGGACGGCGTGGACGACCTCCCCTCGGGCACGCTCGACCCCGACCACGCAGCTCTCCCTGACCAGGGGATGGCCGTTGAGCGCTCGCTCCACGTCCTCGGGATAGACGTTGCGGCCATCGGCGAGGACGATGCGGAAGGCCTGCCGGCCCAGGATGCGCAGATAACCGTCGGCATCGAACCGGCCCACGTCCCCGGTCCAGAACCAGCCGTCCCGGAAGGCGGCGGCGGTGAGCTCGGGGGCGTTGAAGTAGCCCGAGGTCACGGTGGGTCCGCGGATCAGGATCTCGCCGTCCCCGGCCACTCGGATCTCCACCCCGGGCAAGGGCCTGCCGACCGTGCCCAGCCGCTTCGCCCTCCAGTTGTTGAGGGTGGCCACTCCGGAGACCTCGGTCAGCCCGTAGCCCTCGTAGATGGGGATGCCCATCGCCTCCCAGGCGGTGGCCAGCTTCTCGTCCAGAGGGGCGCTGCCGCAGGCGATGAAGCGCACGTGCCCGCCCAGGGCGCGATGGACGGGCCGGAAGAGCAGACGCCGGACGGGGCGGGGCAGCCGCGGTGCCAGCGCCATCGCCGCCCGCCAGCGGCCCTCGCCACCCCGAGCCCGGACCTCGCGTTCGACGCCGGCCAGCAGCACGCGCAGCATCTCCGGGACCAGCGTGAAGCAGGTGATCCCCTCCTCCTGGAGGGCGTGCAGGATGGTGACGCTGCCCGGCCGGGGCAGGTAGGTCATCCGTATCCCGGCGCTGACCGCAAGGAGGAGGTCGGTGACCTGCTCGTAGACGTGGCTCAGGGGGAGAAGCGAGAGGGCGCGGTCACGCGAATCGAGGGGGAAGGTGACCTGGAGCGCGCGTAGCTCGGCGAGCAGGTTCGCGTGCGTGAGCACCGTTCCCTTGGGCACACCGGTGGTGCCGGAGGTGTAGGCGATCTCAGCCAGGGCGTCGGGCCGCAGTCGGGGGCGGGGAAGACCGGACGGGCCCAGCCCGGGCCGGTCCCGCACCAGGTCGAACAGGTCCTCCAGCTCTACCACGCCGGCCACCGGCGGCCCGAAGGCGCCGCCTCCGGCTCGGGATCGGAAGCCCAGCCTGGGGGCAGCGGCAGCCACGAAGCGGTCGGCCACCTCCTGGGTGGTGCGGAGATCGATGGGCACCACCACCACCCCCGCCAGCCAGGCGCCGAACAGGAGCACCGCGTACTCGGGCAGGTTGGGGGACCAGATCGCGATCCGGTCGCCGGGTCGCAGGCCTTGCTCGTGCAGCCAGGCCCCCACCCGCAGGGCCAGATCGGCTGCAGCCCGGAAGCTCAAGCTCTGGAGCTGGAAGCCACGACGGGCCCGAAAGGCGATCCGCTCGCCGTGCTCCGCGGCAGCCCGGAGGATGACGTCGCCCACCCCGTTCATGTCGTCCCTACCTCCACGCTGCCGCGGACGGCATGAGCGGACAAGCGACGATGGCCCCGGCCCGTGCAGGACTTCGGGACCGGAGTATCTGGCGTCGCCCCCGTCTCCGGCCACCTCAGCCCGCCTCGCAGGCAGCGGCCGTCCGCCCGGCCAGGGACCTGGCCCGGGCCGTGGCCCGCTCCAGCCCCCCCTGTTCCAGGACGGGTGCCCTGGAGGACGTGTGCCCGACGAAGAAGCTCTCCTCGGAGGCGATTGACCGGACGCCGGACTCACGCTGGCTTGGCGCGAGGTCGACACCGGCCGAGCCCGATGGCCGTTGGTGCCGGCGCGGACGGACGTGGAAGGCGGCGGCCGTCTTGCCTCGGAGGGCGTCCGCTGCGGTGCCACCGAAGGGCCAGGCGACGGCCTCGGTCGTCCCGTGCCGCTCGGTGGGACCTCCGGCCACGACCGGCTCGGCCTCGACCGGAGACGCGGCCGTCTTGACGATCCTTCCCGGGTTCGTGTCGCTGCGACGCGTGGCACGGATCACGACCCCGCCACCCGATAGGGGGTACCGAGGACGGGGGCTCCCGGCTTCAGCCGTGCGGCCCGTGATCTCCGGTGGGACCCGGGATCGGCTGCCCGAGCTGCCAGAGCCGGTGGGCGAGCAACAGGTACCAGACCAGGGAGAGCGCGACCGCCGCCAGCGAGAGCACGATCCCCACCCTCCCGGCCGTCGGTGGGACCAGCATCGACGTCCCGGTCAGGATCCCGATCGAGGCGGTCGCCCTGCCGAAGCCCCCCTTCAGGAGCATGACCATCGAGGCGATCGAGGCCCAGAGCGCGGTGAGCACGTAGCCCACATCGAAGGCGGTCCCCTGGTAGTTGGCCCACAGGGCCTGGCCCGCCACCAGGGCCACGGCCCGCTGTGCCTCGGTCGTGGCGGCGGCGTACTGGTCGCTGAGGCTCAGCATGGCGAAAGCGGGGTTGACCGCCAGGAGGTCGGCGATCCCGAGCAGGCCGAGCATCGTGGCGATGGCCATGGCGGATGGCGCCCGCTGCCGGAGGGCGACGAAGATGGCGAGGACGAGGGCGGCGGTGAAGACCTCGGCCACGAGCATCGCGAGATCGAGGTCCATGAGACCCAGCAGCCGGTTGCGTTGGAGGTCGGCGAAGAGACCGGGGACGGATGCCGGTGGCGGGTGGACGATGAAGACCGGGATCGCGATCACGATCGCCAGCGCCCCCACCAGGGCGGCCAGCGCGCCGACTCGGAACAGCGGTCCCCAGGCCGGGCCGGTCGTCGGCTCGACCACGCCCCCGTTCAATGGCGATTCTCGCCAGGTCTCGGGGGAAGCGTTCGTTGCCATCGCGAGGCTCCTCCTTGGTTCATCGGGCGGCCGTGGCCCGCCGAGCCGCGTCCCGGCCGATGACCGTGATCGGGCCGGCCCGGGCGAGGCGAGACCCGAGAACGGCATCTCCCGCTGGGGGACGCGAGGGCGGTCCCCTTCCG
>Ga0070739_10006844_pt1 | contig 12399 bp, 14 predicted proteins | sample Coa_R1_7_FD_66445 | JGI IMG/M metagenome (GOLD analysis project Ga0070739, IMG submission 66445) | Surface soil microbial communities from Centralia Pennsylvania, which are recovering from an underground coalmine fire - Coalmine... | ecosystem: Environmental > Terrestrial > Soil > Unclassified ... | reverse complement strand
TCACCCGTCACCGTGTAGATGCGGAACCGGCCGAACGGCAGGAGTGACGCGATGCCCGTCCCGTCCTTCGAGACGAGCTGACCGACGGTGCGCTCGAGGAAGTCGTCGACCTTGGCGCCCCACACGATCCCCGCCGCGCCGAGGCCCACGAGGCCGAGGAACACCCGCCGTCCGACCGGTGTGCCGCGGGCAGCCTCTGGCGTGGCCATGCACCCGAGGATACGGACGCGGCCGGTCGAAGGGATGGCGCCACTCCTTATCGTTTTGTGAATCCTCATCCACACGATGTGTGTCTGACGCTTCAGAGAACGGGCGAGTTCGCTGTCTCACCCCCGTGGTCTCCTCGACGCATGGAAGAACAACTGGGCGTCAAGGAGGACAAGGTCGCGAAGATCGCCGCCGATCAGCATGGTCTCGTGACGTGGGAGCAAGCGCTCGGCGCGGGCATCCACCGCCGAAGTATCGACAACTGCCTCGCGCGTTGCCGTTGGCAGCCCGTACACGAAGGCGTGTACCGGATCGCCGGAGCGCCGAGGACGTGGGAGCAGGACTTGCTCGCAGCATGCCTCGCGGTCGGCGGGCAGGTCGCGGTGTCGCATCGAGCGGCGGCCACGCTCGCGGGCATCCTCCCGACCCAGTTCTGCGGCGTCGAGCTGACGGTCGTCTACGCGCGAAACCCGGCTCCGCGTGATGTGGTGGTCCACCGGCTGCGGGACCTCACCGACCGGTGGATCGTTGAGCAGGACGGGATCCCGGTCACCTCCGTGGCGCGCACGCTCGTCGATCTCGGTGCCGTCGCGCCGTTCGGGGTCGTTGCTCGGGCGCTCGACCGTGCCGTCGGCCGGAAGCTCGTCACGCTCGCCGAGGTGCGGCGCGCGCTTGGCGCCGTCGCGCGCAAGGGTCGCCGCGGCGTGGGAACGATGCGAACGCTGCTCGACGAGCGCGGCGTCGGCGCCGATCCCGCGGGCGTGCTCGAAGCGCGCATGGCTGCGCTACTGCGAGCCCACGGTCTCCCGCCCGCCGACTCCGAGTACGAGGTATGCGACGAGCGCGGGCAATTCCTCGGGCGGGTCGACTTCGCGTACCCGGAGATCAAGCTCGCGGTCGAGGTGGATGGCTACGAGTCGCACGTCGCGCTCGACGCGTTCCGGCGTGACCGCGCCCGCCAGAACGACCTCGTCGAAGCCGGCTGGACCGTCCTCCGGTTCGTCTGGCGCGATGTCGACCGTCTGCATCCGGTAGTCGCGAACCGCATCGCGCGCACCCACGCCCGCCTTCTGGGAAGCGTCAGACACACATGATGTGGAGGACGCTTCACAAAACCGGGAGAAGAGTGGGCTACGCGCCGTACTTCTGGAGACGGCCCGCGTTGGCGAGCATGATCGGCATGAGCGTCTTCATCGGTCGGATGCCGAGGCCGCCCCGCAGGCACCAGCGCTCGCCGTAGCGGTCGACCTCGTCGCGGCCGCAGCGCTCGCTCCACAGCAACGTCGGGACGGGATGCCACGAGTGCGCGGCCATCTGGCTCGGCGTCGCGTGGTCGCCCGTCACCGCGACGACATCGGGCCCGGAGCCGCCCAGGGTGCGCAGCGCGGGCACGACCGCGTCGAGCCGTTCGATCGCCGCGACCTTGCGCGCGCGGTCCCCGTCCTCACCGGCGGAGTCCGTGTACTTGTGGTGCAGGAAGAAGTAGTCGTGGTCGTCCCACGCGTCGCGCAGGATGTCGAGCTGCTCGTCGAGATCGGCCGGACGCCCGAGCACGTCCATCCCGAGCAGACGCGCGATCCCGCGGTACATCGGGTAGATCGCGACGGCCGCCGCGCGCAGCCCGTAGCGGTCCGCGAAGCTCGGCAGCTCGCGGTGCGTGTCGAACCCGCGCAGCAGCAGGTAGTTCGCCTTCGGCTCGTCGGCGAGGATGCGACGCACCTGCGCGCCCAGCTCGGTGACGAGCTCGGCCGTCCGCTTCGAGCCCGGGTCGTGCACCGCGGGTTCGAGCGGCGCGACACCGGTCTGCTGCGGGTCGGTGTCGCCGACGTTCGGCTCGAGCCCCTCGCCGCGCAGCACGACGAGCACCCGGTGCTCGCGCTCGTGGCGGAAGAACACCTCGGCGCCCTCCAGCCGCACCCCGGCCTGCAGCTTCTCGACGACCGCGGCGGCCTCGGGGTCGGGGATGCGCCCGGCGCGCCGGTCCGCGATCGTGCCGTCCGGCGCGAGCGTGCACAGGTTCCCGCGCGCGGCGACGTCGCCCGCCCGCAGTGCGAAGTCGAGCCCCGCCGCGCTGAGCGCGCCGCGTCCGAGCTCGAACGTCTCCGGGTCGTAGCCGAACAGCCCGAGATGGCCGGGTCCCGAACCGGGCGTGATGCCGGGCCCGACCGGCTCCGCCAGACCGCACACGCCCTCGGCCGCGAGCCGGTCGAGGTTCGGCGTGTTCGCCTCCTCGAGCTCCGTGCCGTGCTGCGCGTCCGCGTACCCGCCGAGCCCGTCCATCACGACGAGCAGGATCTTCGTGTCGGCAGCCTGGATGAGCGGCGTGACGTCCATCGGCCAGAGCGTACGCGGCCCCGGCGATGCCACTCTCACGAGCCTGCGCTCACCTCAGGTCGTAGACCTCGTGGATCTTCGCGAGGACGGCCTCCGCGATGCGCTTGCCGCCCGCGGGCTGGAAGTGGATGCCGTCCTGCGCGCGCACCTGCACCTGCTGGCCCGACGCGTTCGGCAGGTAGTCGGCGTAGTGCCCGGTCGGGTCGGCGAGCAACGGCGTGGTCGGGATGAAGAACACCCTCCCGGGCCGGGCCGCGGCCTCGGACTCGTAGATCTGGTCGATCACCTGGTACCGGGCCCAGCGTGCGGGGTCGCGCACGATCGGGATGCCGACCCAGAACACCTGCCGGTTCTGCGCGACGAGCGCGTCCATCAGCCCGCCGACGCGACGCCGGTACTCGGTGATCCACCCGTCGCTCCCGAAGCTGTGCACCTTGCCGTCGGGCGACTGCACGGCTTGGTCGTCGTTCGCGCCGAACGTGAGCACGACGAGGTTCGGGTTGATCTTCTGGACCTGGTCGAGGATGTGCTGCGGCCAGTTGAAGTAGTCCGGACGCGAGATCCCGCTCGAGATCTTGAAGTCCACGCCGTCCGGCACCGAGATGTCCGCGACGCCCGTGACGAGGTTGACGAACTGCTGCCCGGGTGTCTCGGCGAGCGAATCGCCGGCGACGTAGATGCGCAGCGGGTGCGCGGCGTCGAAGATCGGTCTCGGCGGCGCGGTCGGCGGCGTCGTCACCTGCCCCGCGACCGCAGGCGCGGTCGTTGTCGTCGTCGAGGGCGTCGTCGGCGACGGTCCCGCGACCGACGCGATGTCGTCGTCGCCATTGCGCCCGACGAGATCCTGGAGCCACTCGCGGGGCCGGTCGGTGTGGAGGAAGTGCGCGACGCGATAGAGCGGCTTGGCGAAGAACAGCGAGATCTCGCGGCGCGTGCTCTCCAGGTTGAGGCTGTGCGCCGTCTTCAACATGCCTCTCGCGTTGAGCAGCGAGCCGACGAACAGCGCGACGAGCGCGACGAGGATGACGTGCCCCGCAGGCATCGGCCGGCGCGGCGGCTCGCCTTCGCGCACCTTCGGCGGTGGCGCGGTGAGCGTGGTGGACGGTTCGTCGCTGATGTCGACCATGGGTCTCAGAACTTGAAGTAGATGAACGGCGCGACGCCGCGGGGCCCGAGGACGTTGATGAACAGCAGTCCGACGCCGAGCATTGCGCCCTGCATCACCGGGGACAGCCGCGAGAACTCCGACATGACGCGTGCGAACGCACGTCCCGGGACGTACTGCGACCCGATGCCGACCGCGATCGCGAGCAGCACCCACGGCGTGACGAGCGGCGCGCCGCCGCCCCAGTGGAACAGCCGGCCGAGCACCGCGGCCGCGTTCGAGAACGAGTCCGCCCGGAAGAACACCCACGCGAGACAGACGATCTGGAACGTCACGAAGCGGTCGATCGCGCGGCGCTGCCACGTGTCCTCGACCTCCGGCAGGCCGCGCGCGATCCGCTCCTCGTGACGCCAGTGCTCGAACGCGAGCACGCCGCCGTGGATCGCGCCCCACACGACGAACGTCCACGCGGCGCCGTGCCACAGGCCGCCGAGCACGAACGTCAGCATGAGGTTGCGGTACGTCGTGAGTCGCCCGCGCCGGTTGCCGCCCAGCGGGATGTAGAGGTAGTCGCGCAGCCAGCGCGACAGCGTCATGTGCCAACGGCGCCAGAAGTCCTGCAGCGAGCGCGCGCTGTACGGCGCGTCGAAGTTCTGCGGGAACCGGAACCCGAGCATCAACGCGAGCCCGATCGCGATGTCCGTGTACCCGCTGAAGTCGGCGTAGATCTGCACCGCGTACGCGTAGATCGCGATCAGGACCTCGAACCCGGAGTGCCGCCCCGGCGACGCGAAGACCTTGTCCACGATCTCCGTCGCGAGGAAGTTCGCGATGACGACCTTCTTGAACAGACCCGACGCGACGAGGAAGAACGCGCGGCTGCCGTCGACGCGGCGCGGGTCGTGCTTCTCGCGGAGCTGGGGGAGGAACTCCGCCGCGCGGACGATCGGGCCGGCGACGAGGTGCGGGAAGAACGACAGGTAGACGGCGAACTCCGGCAGCGGGACCGGCTCGAAGTTCCCGCGGTAGATGTCGACGACGTAGCTCAGCGCCTGGAAGGTGAAGAACGAGATGCCGACGGGCAGGGTGATCGCGATGATCTGGGGCGAGACCGCGATGCCGACGTCGCGCAGGAGGTTCTCCCCCGAGCTGATGAAGAAGTCGTAGTACTTGAAGTAGCCGAGCAGGCCGAGGTTCATCGCGACCGCGCCGACGAGGAACCACCGGCGGAGGCGCTCCTCCTCGCTGCGGTGGATCAGCCGGCCGAACAGCTGGTTCCCGAGCGTCGACGCGGCGAGGAGGAAGACGAACCGCCAGTCCCAGTAGCCGTAGAAGTAATACGACGCCGCGATGATGAAGATCTTCCAGCGAGCCGGCTTCGGCATGAGGAGCCAGCTCACCGGCAGCACGATCATGAAGAAGATCGCGAACGTGACGGTCGGGAAGAGCATGTCGGGCGCCTAGCCTACGGCCGGGGTCTTCGACGCCGGAGGACGTGCGGAGGGGGTCGCGACCCGTCGTCCGGGCCGATCGCGCGTTGCCGTCGCTACTGTGTGCGGCCTCTCGCTACGACCGCCGCGCGCCTCGCCTCGACCTCGGCGGGATCGACGCGCCAGGCGCGGAACACACGCTGCTCGTTCGCGATCGCGTCTCCCGCGCTCAGCCGCGCGTTCTCGTCGTAGAGCTGCTTGAGGTTGCGGACGGCGCGCGGGTCGTTGCCCGCGATGTCGCTCGCGATCTCGACCGCTCGAGGGAGCAGACGATCGTGCTCGACGACCTCGTTCACCAGCCCGAGCTCGTACGCGCGCCGCGCGTCGACGAAGTTCCCGGTCAGGCTGATCTGCTTCGCCATCCGCACCCCGACCGCCTGGGGAAGGAAGACGCTCATCCCGCCGCCGGGCGTCACACCGACACGTGCGTGCGTGTCGCCGAACTTGGCCCGCTCCGAGGCGACGAGGAAGTCGCACGCGAGCGCGAGCTCGAACCCGCCGGTCACGCAGGCGCCGTTGACGGCGCCGATGACGGGCTTCGTCATCTGCCACAAGGCCGCGAAGGGGTTGCCGGTCGCGTCGCCGGCCCCGCCCTTGAGGTTGTCACCCGTGCTGCCGAGCTCGCGCAGGTCGAGACCCGCGCAGAACGCGGGGTCGGCACCGGTCAGGACGACGACGTCGACCCGGTCGTCGCGCTCCGCGTTCACGAGCGCGGTCGCGGAAGCGCGCTGCAGCGCGGTGTCGAGCGCGTTGCGCGCCTCGGGGCGGTTCAGCGTCACGATCCGGACGCGACCGACCGTCTCGGTGAGGACCAGCTCGGGCATGGCCGGGATCGTAGGCAGCGGCGATACCGTCGCGAGATGGCAGCTCCTCCCTTCACCGGCGTCGGCGTGGCCCTCGTCACGCTGTTCGACGAAACCGGCGCGCTCGACACGCCGGCCACCGCCGAGCTCGCCGCGCGACTCGTCGACCTCGGTGTCCGTGCCGTCGTCGTCGCGGGGAGCACGGGCGAGGCCGCCACGCTCGACCGCACCGAGCGCATCGAGCTCCTCGACGCCGTTCGCGCCGCGGTCACCGGCGTGCCGGTCATCGCGGGGACGGGCGCCCCCTCCGCGCACCAGGCGGCCCGGTTCACGCGTGACGCGTGCGACCACGGCGCCGACGCTGTGCTCGTGCTGTCGCCGCCCGGCGACGCCGACCAGCGCGCGTACTACGACACCGTGCGATCCGTCGCGGGCCGGTGCCCCGTGCTCGCCTATCACTTCCCCCGTGTGTCGTCGCCCGGCATCCCCGTCGGCACGCTCCCGGAGCTGCCGATCGCGGGGTTGAAGGACTCGTCGGGCGACGCGCGGCGTCTGCTCCAGGAGCTGACCACGTGGAACCGCCCGCTCTACACCGGCGCGGCGTCGCTGCTCGCGCTGGGCGGTCCGGCCGGCTGCGCGGGCGCGATCCTCTCGCTCGCGAACGTCGACCCGGAGCACTGCTCCGCCGCGTTCGACGGCGACCTGGACGCGCAGCGTGCCCTCGCGGAGGCCGACGTCGCGACCCACGAGCGCTTCCCGCTCGTGTTGAAGGAGCGCGTCGCGAAGCGCTTCGGCACGTCGACGACGTGTCGCGCGGTGTGACCGCGTTGTGACCGCGGTGTCGATCCCGGACGCCGTCTACCACCGCGAGGGCGACACGCTCGTGCCGACCGAGCTCGCCCGGGGCCCCTGGTCGCCCGACGCGCAGCACGGCGGACCGCCGGCCGCGCTGCTTGCCCGCGCGGCCGAGACGTTCCAGCGCGTCGACGGTGCGCGCGTCGCGCGACTCACGATCGAGCTGCTGCGGCCCGTCCCGCTCGTGCCGCTGCGCGTCGCGGCGCGGATGGTGCGACCCGGCCGGAAGGTGCAGCTCGTCGAGGCGTCGCTGTTCGCCGACGACCTCGAGGTCGTCCGCGCGACTGCGTTGAGGTTGCGCGAGCAGCCGCTCGCCATGCCCGAGGGCATCCTCGATCCGTCACGCCCGGAGGACGGGACGACCGGTGACGTGGCGTTCGAGCGCGACTGGCCCGTCAACTTCGCCGACGCCGTCGAGTTCCGGACCGTGCGCGGCGGGCCGGGCGGGGAGCCGGGACCGGGGACGTGCTGGATCCGCCTGCGCGTCCCGATCGTCGCGGGCGAGGAACCGACGCCGCTGCAACGCCTCGCGGCCGCCGCGGACTTCGGCAACGGGATCAGCTCGCCGCTCGGCTGGGAGCGCTACACGTTCGTGAACCCCGACCTCACGATCGCGTTGCACCGCGCGCCCGCAGGCGAGTGGATCGGCCTCGAGTCGCGCACGTGGCCAGACGCCGACGGCATCGGGGTGGCCGACACCGCGCTGTACGACGAGCGCGGTCGCGTCGGCCGGTCGGTCCAGACGCTGCTCCTCGACGCCCGCTGACGCCGCGGTTGCGGGCGTGTTCACGGACATTTATTATCCGGATAATGCGCATCTCGGAAGGCCGCGCGTAATGCGCATCTCGGAAGGTGTCGAGTGGGGGCTGCACTGTGCCGTGCTCCTCGCCGCGATCCCGGCCGACGCGGCGTTGCCGACCGGTCGCCTCGCCGAGTTCCACGGCGTCCCGGCCGCGTACCTGGCGAAGCACCTGCAGGCGATGTCGCGCGCGGGGCTGCTCGAGTCCGTGCCCGGCGCGCGCGGCGGGTACCGCCTGGCTCGACCGCCCGCGGCCATCACCGTGCGCGACGTCGTGGAGGCGATCGACGGGCCGCAGCCCGCGTTCCGTTGCACCGAGATCCGCCGGCGCGGTCCGGCCGCGGTCGGCGCGCGCGCGTACCGGTTGCCGTGCTCGATCCACCAGGTGATGGACCGCGCCGATGCCGCGTGGCGTGACGAGCTGGCGCGCACGTCGATCGCGGATCTGGTCGCGATGGTCGCCGAGAACGCGCCGGCCGCCGGTCTGCAGAAGGGCATCGCCTGGGTGACCGACGCGGTGAGCCGCTGAGAGGGGAGGCCGTGATGGACGTCTTCGTGGTCGGAGCAACGGGCGAGCTGGGCCGTCCTGCCGTCGCCCGAATGGTGAAGGACGGGCACCACGTGCGGGGCGTCGCGCGCAGCGACGCCAAGGCCACGCTGCTGCGCGATCTCGGTGCCGAGCCCGTCGAGGTCGACGTGTTCGACCGCGAGGCGATGTCGACCGCGGTGAAGGGGAGCGACGCCGTCCTGCATCTCGCGACGCACATCCCACCGGTGCGGGAGATGCGCCGGCCGGGCGCGTGGGAGCTCAACGACCGCCTGCGGAGCGAGCTCTCGCCCATGCTCGTCGATCTCGCGCTCGAGCACGGCGTGGGCACGGTCGTCGCGGAGTCGATCACGTTCCCGTACCCGGACCGTGGGGACGCCTGGATCGACGAGACGGTCCCCGTCGACGCCACGTTCCCGTCGGTCACGGACCTCGAGCGCGCGGTCGAGCGGTTCCGCGAGAGCGGCGGTCGCGGCGTGGTCTTGCGGTTCTCGCAGTTCTACGGGCCGACCGCAGAATCGACGGATGCCGCGCTCGCGTACGCGAAGTGGCGTCTCGCGATGTCGCTCGGCTCACCACGCGGCTACCAGTCGGCCATCCACACCGACGACGCCGGCGAAGCCGTCGCCGCGGCGCTGGACGCGCCGGCCGGCGTCTACAACGTGTCGGACGACGAGCCGTTGACGCGGCGCGACAACGTCGACGCGTTCGCGGCCGCCTTCGGATGCAAGCACCTGTGGATCGCGCCCTCGTGGTTGGCGCGGGTCGTCGGTGGGTCGTCGAGCGCGGCCCTCGCGCGCTCGCACCGCATCGCGAACGCGAAGTTCAAGGATGCGACCGGGTGGGCGCCCGTCTACCCCAGCGCGCGCGAGGGCTGGACGGCGACCGCGGCAGCGAGGAAGGAGCGAGTGGGCGGTGCCTGAGCGCGCGCTCCAGCGGGTGGGCCTGCTGCTGCTCGGTGTACCCGGGATCGTCGTCGGCGCGTGGGCCGCGTTCGCCCCGCGGTCGTTCTTCGACGACTTCCCGGGACTCGGTCAGCAGTGGGTCGCGCCGGACGGCGTGTTCAACGAGCACCTGGTCCGCGACGTCGGCGAGCTCACGCTCGCCCTCGCGCTCGTCGCGCTGGTCGCCGTCGTTTGGACCACGCCTGTGCTGGTTCGGGTCGCCGCGGCGGCGTCGCTCGTCGACGGCGTCCCGCACCTCGTGTACCACCTGCGCCACCTCGACCCGCTCGCACCCGACGCGCGTGTGGCGAGCATCTCGGCGCTCGCGCTCGGGCCCCTCGTCGCGGTCGCGTTGCTGGCGAGCACGTTCCGCGACATCGGTCGCGCGCCCCGCCGGGCGCGATGACGCTCAGCGACGGCCGGACAGCGGACGCTTGCCGTGGTTGGCCTTGTTGCGGCGGGCCCGCAGCTTCCGCTTCTTCGTCTTCTTGCTCATCACGCGCCCTCGGGTCCGGCGATCGACGGGGGAGGTCGCACGTTAGTCGGCGGCGAGGGCGCCGGTAGCCTGAGCCTCGATGGAGCATCTCGGGCTCGTCGGTCTCCCCGACTCCGACCACGGCCGCCTGTTCAGCGCCCTGACGGGCCTCCCGGCACCGGGCGGCTTCGAGACGACGAAGGGCGTCGCGCAGCTGCCGGACGCGCGCGTCGACCGTCTCGGGGAGATGTCGGAGTCGCGGAAGACCGTCTACGCGACGTTCGAGATCGACTACATCCCGGGGCTCGCGCCCGGCGCGCGCCCTGGCGAGGGACTCGGCGCGAAGCTGCTCGGCTCGCTGCGTGACGCGGACGCGATCCTCTACGTGCTGCGGGGGTTCGACGACACAGACCCCGCCGACGACCTCGCGACGCTCGAGTACGAGCTCGTCCTCGCCGACATCGGATCCGTCGAGAACCGCCTCGACCGGCAGCGCCGCGCGGCGAAGGGTGACAAGTCGCTCGGCCCCGAGATCGCCGCGCTCGAGCACGCGCACGCGCAGCTGTCCGAGGGCGTGCCCATCTACCGGTCGCAGCTCGAGCGGTCCGAGCGTGCGCTCCTCGCGCCGGTGTTCCTGCTCACGAACAAGCCGGTGCTCGTCGTCGTGAACATCGGGCTGGACCAGCTCGGCGATGCGGACGCGGTCGCCGCGCGTGTGGGTGTCGACGACGCGCTCGCCGTCTGCGTCGAGATCGAGGCCGAGGTCGCGGCGTGCGACCCGGCCGACCGTCCGGAGCTGCTCGAGAGCTTCGGCATCACCGAGAGCGTCCTGCCGCGCGCCGCCCGCGCCGCGTACCAGCTGCTCGGCCGGCGCACCTTCTTCACCACGGGTGACAAGGAGACGCGCGCGTGGACGTTCCGCGCCGGGGCCAAGGCACCCGAGTGCGCGGGTGTCATCCATTCGGACCTGCAGCGTGGTTTCATCCGCGCCGAGGTGATCCACTGGGACGACCTGCTCGACATCGGGTCGTGGACGAAGGCGAAGGAGCTCGGCAAGCTCCGCGTCGAGGGCAAGGAGTACGAGGTCGAGGACGGCGACGTGCTCGAGATCCGCTTCAACGTCTGAGATGGGTGCTGGGAGTCGACACGCCGGCGGGACCGCCTGGCTCGTGCGCGACGGTGACGTGCTCGCGACCGCGGAGCTCGCGACGTCCTGGCGCGCGCGGACGCGCGGGCTGCTCGGTCGCGACTCGTTCGACGGCGCGCTGCTCCTCCGCCCGTGCAAGCAGGTGCACACGTTCGGCATGCGCTTCCCGATCGACGTCGCGTTCTGCACCGGTGACGGCGTCGTGCTGCACATGACGTCGCTGCGGCCGTGGCGGATGTCGCGCGTCGTGCGCCGCGCGCGCTTCGTCGTGGAGGCGCCGGCCGGCGCGTTCGAACGCTGGTCTCTGCGCCCGCTCGACGTCCTCGAGATCAAAGAGTAGGGAGGACGCGCGCGCGTGGCCGGGCGGCTCGTCGTGGTCGCGACGCCGATCGGCAACCTCGGTGACCTGTCGCCACGTGCCGTCGAGACGCTGCGTGACGCCGACCTGATCGCGGCGGAGGACACCCGTCGCACGCGCGCGCTGCTCACGCATGCAGGCGTACCGGCGCGCGGGCGGCTCGTCGCGCTCCACGCCCACAACGAACGGCAGGCGCTCGCCCGGGTCGTCGAGCGCATCGCGGCGGGCGACGTCGTCGCATACGTCACGGACGCGGGCACGCCGGGCGTCTCCGACCCCGGCCAAGCCCTCGTCCGCGCGTGCGTCGACGCCGACCTCGACGTGTCGACCGTGCCCGGCCCGAGCGCGGTGCTCGCGGCGCTCGTCGTGTCGGGTCTCGGCGCCGACCGGTTCGTGTTCGAGGGATTCCTCCCCCGCAAGGGGCGCGAACGTGCCCGGCGCCTGGCCGCGATCGCGGGCGAGACGCGGCCCGTCGTCCTGTTCGAGGCGCCCGGCCGGGTCGCGGCGACGCTGCGCGACGTCGCGGATGCATGCGGTGCCGAGCGCCCGGTCGCGGTCGCGCGCGAGCTGACGAAGCTCCACGAGGAGGTCTGGCGCGGACCGGTGGGCGAGGCGGCCGAGCGGGCCGCCCGCGACGAGCCGCGCGGCGAGCACGTCGTCGTCGTCGGCGGGCGGGAGGGTGACGACGGTCCGGCCGTCGACGAGGACACGCTCGACGCCGCGCTCCGCGATGCGCTCGACGACGGGCTCTCGGCACGCGACGCCGCTGCCCGTGTCGCGGCCGCGCTCGCGGTGCCGAAGCGAAGGGCGTACGAACGCGCGACCGCGTTGCGACGGCGCGATGGTCGATAGGCGAACCGCGCTCTCGCGCGCGCGTCCGGTCAGGTCGCGCGCAACTGCTCGGTGCACGAGCGGCACACGAGCTTGCCGGAAAACTCGTGCAGATCGGTCGTCGCGCCGCAGAAGATGCAGTGCGCCTCGACCTTCGCGAGCACGATCCGGTTGTCCTCGACGTAGATCTCGACGAGGTCGCCCTCGCGGATCCCGAAGAGGCGGCGCAGCTCGGCAGGGAGGACGATCCGGCCGAGCTGGTCGACCTTGCGGGCCATGCCGATCGCCTTCACAGGCGGCACCCTCCGGGGGTGAATTCGGCGTCGGATCGCCGGGGACGGTCGGTATCGTAGGTCCGCATGTCGCGCCCCTTCTACGTGACGACGCCGATCTACTACGTGAATGACGTGCCCCATATCGGACACGCGTACACGACGGTCGCGGGCGACGTCCTCACCCGGTGGCGCCGGCTCTGCGGCGACGACGTCGTGTACCTGACCGGCA
>Ga0070739_10006843_pt1 | contig 12400 bp, 10 predicted proteins | sample Coa_R1_7_FD_66445 | JGI IMG/M metagenome (GOLD analysis project Ga0070739, IMG submission 66445) | Surface soil microbial communities from Centralia Pennsylvania, which are recovering from an underground coalmine fire - Coalmine... | ecosystem: Environmental > Terrestrial > Soil > Unclassified ... | reverse complement strand
ATTGCCGGCACCGGGAACACCATCGGCGGCACCGCCGCCGGCTCGACCAATGTGATCTCCGCCAACAAGAGCGATGGCATTGTGATCGACAGCACCGGCTCGGGCAACCTCGTCCTGGGTAATGATGTCGGCACCGACTACACCGGCAATGGTGGCGTCGCCAACAGCGGCAACGGCATCGAGGTCGCTGGCATCGGCGACACGCTGGGCGGCACGACTACGGCAGCCAAAAACATCATCTCCGGCAACACCGGCGATGGCGTGAAGATCGATAGCACGGGCAGCGGCAACTTGGTGCAGGGCGACAACATCGGCGTCAATCGCCTTGGTGCAAAGTTGGCCAACAGCGGCAACGGCGTGGAGCTAGCCGGCAACCAGAACACGGTGGGCGGCAGCGTCTTCGGGGCCGGCAACATTATCTCCGACAATAGCAAGAATGGCGTCTTGGTCAGCGCCGGCAGCGGTGATACCATTAGCCGCAACTCTCTCTTCGGCAATACGGGGCTAGGCATCTCCCTGGCCAGCGGAGCCAACAACAATTTAGTTGCTCCGGCTCTCAGCACCGCCACCCTCAGCGGCACCACGCTGACGGTGAAAGGCTCCTTCACGGCGCCGACAGCCAATGTCGCCTATGCGCTGGAGTTCTTCGCCAATCTCAGCGGGGATGCGGAGGGCAGGATTTACCTCGGCGCGCTGACGGTGACGCCGACGAGCGCCGGCACGCAAAACTTCACCTTTACCACGACGACCTCGGTGACGGGAACGTACCCGCTCATCACCGCCACCCTGACCGATGCCTCCGGAGCTACCTCACAGTTCTCTAACGGCGTTATCAGCTAGAAGTACACGGACGCGCGGGCGGTCGCGTGGGAAGGCGCGTCAGACCAAAAGCGGACGCAGCCGATCGATTCCCATCCACAGCAACCTTCGGTTTACACGGGAGGAATTGCCGCAGCGCGCGTCAGGGGTTTCAGCACACTTTGGCCGACCACAGCAACCTTCGGTTTATACGGGAGGAATTGCCGCGGTCGCCGGATGGGCTGGTTTTCCATGCCCCCGGCAGGGTCGGCTCAAGCCATACACGGTTCGGCACATTCTGATCCGGGATGTGCTAGAGCGCTTTTCGAGTTCGTATAGCGGCTCGCTCAGCTTCGCAGAAGCGTCGAAGGGGCTTCGACGCTTCTGCGAAGCTGAGCGAGCCGCTACGGCATCCCGAAATGCGCTCTAAGGAGTTGGAAAATCTTGTCTGGTTGAAGCGGAGAGGGCGGGATTCGAACCCGCGGTGAGGTTTGACCCCCACACGGCATTTCCAGTGCCGCACAATCGGCCACTCTGTCACCTCTCCGTATTAACGAATTCGTTTCCTCGTTGGACCCCTCATCCTTCTTTTTTCATACTATTGAGAGATAAAGAGGAGTTTGGCGACTCCTCCCGCACCGATTCTACACACAACTGGCTTCCACGCCTCAACATTTTACCCAACCTCCAAGAACATGACCAGTGCCGCGTAGACGGAGTGGAGCCTTTCTTGTCCTTGTTCGTCCGATGATCTTTCCAGGAGAAGCCGGACAACCGTTTGGCATGAAACATCACCTTTTGGGACTCTGGATTATCCACGTTTGGGTGGTAGCTCATACTCGTAGTGAAGGAACTCTGTATTCCGCCGCCAGCCGTCCCGTTCGTACAGCGCCTGTGCCGTGGTGTTCGTGACGGCCGTTGCTAGCTCGAGCCGGACAGCGCCCGTCTGCAACGCGTGGTCACGGGCGGCCCGCAGCAAGCGAGCACCGACGCCCCGCCGACGGGCTTGTGCAGCGACGAATAAATCATTCAGAATCCAGATCGACCTCATCGATACCGACGAGAAAGATGGGTAAAGTTGCGTGAAGCCGAGCGCACGCTCGTCTTCGAGCGCGACGAAGATCACTGATTCGCCTCGACTCAGTCGTTCGGCCAAGAACCGGCGCACGCCTGCGAGATCGGACGACTGGCCGTAAAACTGACGATAAGCATCGAATAGGGGGGCGACCACATCAACCTGTTCCACCGAAACTTGAACGACTCGTGGCTGCACTTCGTTGCTCACTTCGATCTCCATGTAGAAGAAGGAACCCTGTCCTGCACCATCCCGATCCTTGCTCTCAGCAGTATATCGGTGTGGAGTTGGACAGTCCGACGAGTGCGTTGGTTCGCGTTCTTGGGGAACAGGCTCCGTCCTGCGCTGCCGGCCATGCGTTCGGCGATTGTGGAGAAAAAAAAGCTAGGCGTGCTCGAAGGTGAGCTTTTCCCCATAAGCGGCCTTCGTGAACGCTTCCGTAGCTTGTCGCAAGCTCAGGGCGGGGTACTTCATTTTATCGGTGTCTGTCTCGCCCAATCCCAGACGGCCGGCCTCCCAGAGATGGCGAACCGCCTGGGGGGTGAAACCCAGCAGCCAAGCGCCGACCGAGTCGGCGGCTACCGGATCGGTGCTGGCAACCACGATTCCTGTTTCGACGGCGTGACCGCCAATCGGCCCGGTGGCGATCATGGCAGGATGGCCGGCGATAATGGCCAGATGAATCGGGAAGCGCTTGGCCATCGCCGCGATGAAGGAGTGCATATCGGCGAAGAAATGGTTCTTGTGCTTCTGTTTGTGCCGCGGATGGCCGTAATAGTCGGCTGCGGGAAACGACATGGCGATGTTCTTGAGCGTCAGCGTTACCGTCGCCGTTTGATGCAGCTTCAACTGTGCCAACGAAACCAACGTTTCGTATTCCAGCACGCGAGGATTGACCATAATGGACTTCTGCGGTCCTTCTACGTCTGCTTCCGGCCTGTACTCCAGCGCGACTTCCGTGAAGGAGGGGCGGTTGTGATCGAAAAAGACGGCTCCCTCTTGCTCGACAACGTCCATCAGGCCGGCAATGCGAAACACCTCATCGGTTTCCGCGGCTCCTGCACCGCCGGTAACAATCAACTCGCGCGGCTGGTACTGCTTCAGATAGCGCAAAACGGCCCGCAGCGTGTCCGGTTGCGTGACAGCCGTTTTGTCTTCAGATGAGGCCCAAGTTTCGTTCGGTTTCACGGCCACACGCTTGCCGCGCACCAGCGCTTCCACCGGAAGGTGCCGCAGCGCTTCGGAAACCGCTTTGTCAATGGATTGATTCTGTGTTACGGCTACGTCCGCCATCGCTGTGGCTCCTTGTACAAGGTAAACTCCAACGCATCATTTCTAAAAGAGATTTCGCAGGGTAGGGCATCCCCGGATAAGGGGAGGCAAAAGGTGTGCCGTCCGCCCGGCACTATCGGCGCATAAGCGCAGCTCAGGTGTGTGCGTAGCTTCTGTCGCTTTCTTCGTTAGCCCAGCCCAAAGAACATTTTGCCTTTTAGAGCGCATATCAGGCTGGTGTAGCGGGTGCCGCTCGGCTCGCGGCACCTACCGGTAGGTGCCGCGAGCCGAGCGGCACCCCCAACCGCTACATCCACTTGAAACGCGCTCAATCGAAATAAACACAACCCATTCGCGCTCCCCTCCTTACTATCCCGACACGGGAAAGTAGGTAGCGCTCACCCACCAGAGCACACCCAGCAGCACCAATCCCAGCAGAAGACTAACTGCGATCAGCTTCTTCTCCGCCGGTAAGAGCGGCTCATAGGGGACCTGAGCCAACTCTTCGGCGGTCTGCCTGTCGGTAACGCCGAGGTCTGGTCGTGACGAGGTCATGTCAAACGCCTCCAGGAGTCGGGGGAGCAAAGTACCCGTGGAAGAACAGCCACGAAATAGCCAGCCCGATCCAGATGATGAAGCCGAACAGACAGAGGACATACACGGCCGCGAGCTTGGCCAGCCCTTCAGCCCAGAGCTTCTTAAAATTGGACGCCACACCGATTGAAAAGAAAGTCATCACGAAAAAGTAGCTGCGGAACAAGTCCACTTCCGCGATGCCGGCCCTCAGTGGTCCCGGAGCCTTGTCGGTGCCGACGGCGCTAGGCCAACCGGATGCGGCCGCGAGGATCACTCCGAACAGCAGGAAGTAGCCGAGCACGAACTTTGGAAAACGGTGCCAAATGTCGGCCAGGGGAAGTGATTGCCCCGGCTTGCGCTCGATGGCGTAAGTCCACACGACCGCCAAGACCAGTGCCCAGATGCCGATGAATAGATCGATGAATACCTTCACAGTCGTCGTGGTAAGCAACATCAATCCCTGGTCGGCGGCCGGAGCGGAGGCGAACAACGCCTGGGTGACAGCCCCGCTGGAGATAGCAGCTCCGTCGGTCTTGACGGCCAGACCCATCCACGCAGCCGCGACCATCGGCTCGTTGTACAGGAAGGTCCGCGCGGCCAAGGGCAGCAGGATCAATTCCACAACCGAGAAGACCACGACCAACGATGAGACCATCACCGGGACGATGGGCCGGGCGCGGATGGCCGCGCCGGTGGTGATGGCGGCGGACACGCCACAGATGCAAATGCCGGAGGCCAACGGAGCGGCCCATTCCCGGCTGAAACCGAAGAACCGGCGGGCCACCAGATACACCAAGGCCCAGTAAATCAGGTAGGCTTCCACGATGGCGGCCAGGCCGCGAAACAGGATCGTGCCGACGAGATGCGTCGCGCCGGCAGCCTTGATACCGAGCGATGCTCCGAGAATGATGATCGCCGTCTTGATGAACCACTCCGGTCGAGCGGCTTCCGAAAGCCACCGAGCGGCAGCGGGAAAGAAGTTGCCGATGACCAGCCCTGCCACTAGCGCGACGATGAACCCCGCCTCGCCGGTCATCCCCAGCGATTGGCCGATACCGAATTTCTCGCGCTGATCGGGCGTGGCTGCGATATAGGCGTTGTGACCGATGAGCCAACACAAGTAAGAGACGCCAAATACCACGGTAAGAGCCAACGCGAAGCGGGTCAGATTCAACCGCAGTGACCACGCACCCAGCGACAGCACGATTAGAAGGAAGAGGTAGGTGAGGAAGAGAGAAACGAGGCCCGAGAGGGGAGCAAAGGCTTTGGAGGCAGGCGACAGGGCCGTAGCAGCGTCCACCCACACGTTCGTCTTGACCACCCAGCCGAACGCATCCACTCCCAGCAAGGGCAGCGCCCCCGATGCTGTGAGGGCCACGCCAATTAGAAACGCCAACCCGTCCTCGGTGCGAAGCCACGCCCTCATGAGACCCTCGAAGATTATGTGCCTGAATAAGACATAACTTAGGGCAGCCGGCGAAAGCGGCAACGCAGGATTCTGGTACCGATGCCTCCTTTGACATGCTATGTGACCTCGAAGGGGTTCGTTCACGCAGCGAGAGTGAAAAGCATTCAGGCGAGCGCAGGGGTAATCCCTCGCTCGCCTGCGATTCGCGGCTATAGCACGTCACGAAAGTAAAGCGCCGGTTCTGGTTTCCAAACTCTGAGGCTGTGAATTTTTGAACAAATGTTCAATCAGAACGCCTGAACAGTGGTCTTAAACCCTTGCGAGACAAGAGGTTACTATTAGAGACTATAATCGTGTAGTATACAAATGTCGAAAAATTCACAGCCTCTCTGTTTGGGAACGAGAAGGGAACCAGAAGAATTGTTCTCTCTCATCTCTTGACGTATAGTAAATATTCCCGCCTGATCGCCGCTGATCCGCCACGATTGTTGCCACGAGGTTTCCATGAAACCGCTTGCTTCTCCTTCCCTGATCCTGACCGGCCTAATTGTTCTCTCCTCGTCATCGCTGTCGGCGGAACCGACTGTCGATTACAACCGTGATATTCGACCCATCCTGGCGAAAAATTGCTTCGCCTGCCACGGTCAAGACGATGGCCATCGCGCCGCCAAGCTGCGGCTGGACCGCCGGGATACGGCGCTTTTGCCGCGCAAACGAGGAGCGGCCATCGTGCCGGGCGCGCCCGAAAAAAGCCTGCTCCTTCAACGTGTCCGCACCGACGATGAGGCTAAGCGCATGCCGCCCATGCAGACGGGCAATTCGCTGACCCAACAACAGATTGCCACGCTCGGGCGCTGGATTGCTCAAGGCGCTCCCTATGCCGAGCACTGGGCATTCGTCAAGCCGAAGCGCCCCGCATTGCCGGCCGTCTCAGAGCGCGACTGGCCGCGGAACGGCATCGACTTCTTTGTGCTGGCCGAGCTGGAAAAACACGGACTGAAACCGGCGGCCCAGGCGGATCGCTACACGCTGTTGCGTCGCGTCAGTTTCGATCTGCGCGGCCTCCCACCAACGCCAGGGGAGACCGAGGAGTTTCTGCGTGATCGCACGCCGGATGCCTACGAGAAAGCGGTGGATCGCTTCTTGAACGATCCGGCTTACGGCGAGCGTTGGGCGCGGATGTGGCTGGATTTGGCGCGTTATGCTGACTCAGCCGGCTACGGCTCCGATCCACTGCGGCCCAACATCTGGCGCTACCGCGATTGGGTCATCGACGCCTTCAACCGTAATCTGCCTTACGATCAATTCTCCATCGAGCAGCTGGCCGGCGATCTGCTGCCCCAGCCGACGCGGGAGCAGCGCATCGCCACGGCGTTTCATCGCAACACCATGACCAACACCGAGGGCGGCACCGACGATGAGGAGTTCCGCGTCGCCGCCATCAAGGACCGCGTGGACACGACCATGCAGGTGTGGATGGGCCTGACCATGGGCTGCGCCAAGTGCCACAGCCACAAGTACAATCCGATAACGCAACAAGAATACTATCGTTTCTATGCGTTCTTCAACCAGACCGCCGATAACGATCAGCCGGACGAACGCCCCACCCTCGCGGCTCCGACGCCGGAGCAAGAGAAGCAGAATCGCCGCATCGACGGCCAAATCGCCGCGCTGAATAAGCAGTTGGCCGCACCGTCCCTGGCCGCCGTCCGCGCTCTGCGGCGAACGCCGATTCCGGTCGAATCGTTGGCCCTGCTCAGCGAGATCGGCAAGCTGGAAAAGTCACGGCCGTCCATAGTGCAAGTGCCCGTCATGGTCGAATTGCCGCCGGAGAAGCGACGGCAAACGCACCTGATGCAAAAAGGCAATTTCCTCAATCCCGGCGAGAAGGTCGAGCCGGGCGTGCCGGCAGCATTTCATCCACTGCCCAAAGATGCATCCGTTAATCGCCTCGGCGTGGCCAAGTGGCTGTTTTCTCCAGAAAATCCGCTGACGGCTCGCGTCGCCGTCAACCGCTACTGGGCCGCCCTGTTCGGCTCTGGACTCGTCGAGACAGAGGAGGATTTCGGCACGCAAGGCGAGATGCCCAGTCACCCCGAGTTGCTCGACTGGCTGGCCACCGAATACGTGCGCCTCGGCTGGGACAGCAAAGCGTTCCTGAAGCTGCTGGCCACGTCGGCGACGTATCGGCAATCCTCGCAGACGACGCCGGAGAAGCTGGGGAAGGATCCGCGCAATCGTCTGCTGTCGCGCGGCCCGCGCTTCCGCCTCGAAGCCGAAATGGTGCGCGATCAAGCGCTCGCGCTGAGCGGCTTGTTGAGCCGCAAAATGCACGGTCCTTCGGTGTATCCGCCGCAGCCGCCGGGCTTGTGGCAAGCAGCGTTCAACGGTGAACGCACCTGGGCGACGAGCAAAGGCGAGGACCGCTATCGCCGCGGCCTGTACACGTTCTGGCGGCGCACGGTGCCATATCCCTCGATGGCCACCTTCGACGCCACCAGCCGCGAAACCTGCACCGTGCGCCGCATCCGCACCAACACGCCGCTGCAAGCTTTTGTGACATTGAACGATCCGGTATATGTTGAATGCGCTCAGGCGTTGGCCCGGCGCATCGTCAAGGAAGGCGGCACCACGACCGAACAACGGGCACGTTTCGGCCTGCAACTGTGTCTGTGCCGCCCGCCGCGAACGGAGCAAGTTCAGCAGGTGATAGAACTGTTCCGGACGGAGCGCGAGCATTATCGCAAGGACACGAAGGCGGCGCTGGCCCTAGCGACGGAACCGCTCGGCCCGCTGCCGGCAGGCATGGATGCGGCGGAATTGGCAGCGTGGACCGTGGTGGCGAATGTGTTGCTGAATCTGGATGCGGTGATGATGAAGGGGTAAACTTAGGCCGCCCAAGCACGAGAAGTGTTAAAATACCTCGCGTATCTTGGAAGAAAGGAGATCGAACCGATGAGCGCTCCCGAAACGGCTACTACTGCCGCCAATACCGGAAGCAACGGCAGCAATGCCGTTTTCTCTCCCGATGTGATCGCTTTCGCTCGTGAGCATCAGGCTGAGCACTGCCTGCAACCGCTCTTGGAGGCGACGCACCGTATCTTTCCCACGGCACGCTCCGTCAAGGTGAGCGTTGAGGAAGATCCGGAATTGCGCGATAATACTCAGATTGTTTTTGACGTTCAGGTGGTCGGGCTCCCGCCGGACCAAGCACGAAAAGCCAGCGATCAATGGGACCAAGAAATGGTCCGCCTCTATCCGCCGCTGCGAAAATTCCTCTTCTGCTTGTTTTTGGATCTAAGACGCGATGGATGAAACGGGCTTTCTGGAACTGGCCGACGAACTAAGCATGGGATCTCGCCAAGCAGATTGGCGCACCGCCATCAGCCGTGCTTACTATGCGGCTTTTCATAAGGCGCGAGCGCTCTTACAGCAAAGTGGTTTTCGCGTTCCGAATGGCGAGCGAGCGCATGCGTACCTCTGGCTGCGCTTGAGCAACTCAGACCACGCGGACGTGGACAATGTGGGGAGACGACTCCATCGTTTACGACGTACGCGAAACCGGGCAGACTATGATTTCAGCCAACCACTCGATGAGGCCGCATCCATCGCTTCTGTTGGGATCGCGCTGGAGATTGTTCAATTGCTTCACCAGCTCGCCAACGAACCCGTGATCTGCGCTCGCATCGTCGATGCCATCAAGAATTACGAACGCGATGTCCTTCACGAAGCCACCTGGCATCCGTGAGTTCACTCGCCTTGATGAAGGGTAGTTCTCATGAACCTACGATTTGAACTTGCCCGCGCCCAAACGCGGCGGCAATTCCTCAAACACACCGGCATCGGCGCCATCGCCTTCGCGGCGATGCTCCAGCGCGACAGCCGCGGCGCACCTGCTGACAATCCTTTGACACCGCGCCCGCCGCAATTCCCGGCGAAAGCCAAAAGCATCATCTATCTGCACATGTCCGGTGCGCCGCCGCAGCACGAATTGTTCGACTACAAACCGAAGCTCGTCGAGCTGAATATGAAGCCGTGCCCGGAGGATTTGCTGAAAAATCAGCGTTTCGCCTTCATCAAGGGCCACCCGAAATTGCTCGGCACGCCGTACAAATTCGCTCGGCACGGCCAGAGCGGAGCGTGGGTCAGCGAACTGTTGCCGCACTTCAGCAAGCAGGTGGACGAAGTCGCGTTCGTCAAATCGATGTGGACGGATCAGTTCAACCATGCGCCGGCGGAGCTGTTTCTCTACACCGGCTCGCCGCGCAACGGCGGGGCGGCGATGGGATCGTGGCTGTTGTACGGACTCGGCTCCGAGAGCCAGAATTTGCCGGGCTTCGTCGTACTCATCAGCGGCGGCACCGATCCGACCGGCGGCAAAGCGCTGTGGAGCACCGGCTATTTGCCCTCGGTCTATCAGGGCGTGCAGTGCCGCACCAGTGGCGAGCCGATTTTGTACGTGAACAATCCCAAGGGCATGGACCGCGACACGCGCCGCCGTAGTCTCGATGCGTTGCGCAAGCTCAACGAGAGCGAATTAAAGGATTTCGGCGATCCGGAAACGCTGACGCGCATCAACCAGTATGAGTTGGCTTTTCGTATGCAGATGGCGGTGCCGGAGGTCATGGACATTGGCCGCGAGCCGAAGAAGATGCAGGAGCTATACGGAGCGAAACCGGGGGCGGCGTCGTTCGCCAACAATTGCTTGCTGGCGCGGCGGCTGATCGAACGCGGCGTGCGCTATGTGCAGCTGTACGATTGGGGCTGGGATTGCCACGGCACCGGCAAGGGCGATGACATCGTTTATCACCTGCCGCAAAAGTGCAAGGAGATTGATCGGCCCATCGCCGCTCTACTGGCCGACTTGAAAGCGCGCGGCCTGCTCGATGAGACGCTGGTGATCTGGGGCGGCGAGTTTGGCCGAACTTCCATGAACGAAGCGCGCGGCGGTTCCAAGTATTTGGGCCGCGATCATCATCCGCACTGCTTCACCATCTGGCTGGCCGGCGCCGGCATCAAAAAAGGCATGACCCTTGGCGGCACCGATGAGTTGGGCTATTTCATCACCGAGGGCAAGATGAGCGTTCACGATTTGCAAGCGACCATCCTGCACCTGATGGGGCTGGATGCCTGGAAGCACACCTTCCCCTATCAGGGCTTGCAGCAACGGCTCATCGGACCCGCAGGCGAAGCGACCATCCGTGAAGAAATCTTGGCATAATTGGCGAGCGGGGTCGCGTCAGCGCCCCGAGTCAGCGAAACCCTCGGGGCGCTGACGCGACCCCGCTCGCCGGGAGGACACCATGATCCCGCGCATCGACCGTCGTACTTTTCTGCACTCCACTCTGGCGAGCGGGGCTGCGTTAGCGCCCCGAGTCTTCTCTCGGGGCGCTAACGCAGCCCCGCTCGCCGATGAGAAAAAGCCCAAGCTCAAATTGGCCGTCAAGTACACAATGATTCAGATTAAGGGACCCATCGAGGAGAAATTCGAGCTGATTAAATCGCTCGGTTTCCAGGGCGTCGAAATGGACAGCCCCAGCAACGTCGATAAGGACGAAGCTGTCAAGGCGCGCGACAAGACCGGCATCGTTATCCACGGCGTCATCGATTCGGTTCACTGGAGGGACACGCTATCGCATCCGGATGAGAAAGTGCGGGCCAAGGGACTCGCCGCTCTGCGGGGCGCTCTCGATGACGCCAAGATCTACGGCGCGGATACCGTCTTGCTCGTTCCTGGCGTCGTCAACAAGGAAGTTACCTACGATCAGTGCTGGCAACGTTCGTCCGAAGAAGTGCGCAAAGCGCTCCCCACGGCCGAGCGAAACAACGTCAAAATCGCCATCGAAGTGGTGTGGAACAACTTCCTCACCACGCCCGAACAGCTGATCGAGTACGTCGATCAGTTCAAGTCGCCGTATGTCGGGGCGTATTTCGATTGCAGCAACATGATCAAGTACGGCGTCAAATCCGGCGACTGGATTCGCAAGCTCGGCAAACGCATGCTCAAGTTCGACTTCAAGGGCTACAGTAAGAGCAAGCAATGGGTGCCGATTGGCGAAGGCGATGAAGACTGGCCGGACGTGCTCAAGGCGCTGGCGGAAGTCGGCTACAACGGCTGGGCGACGGCGGAAGTCAAAGGCGGCGGACGCAAGGAATTGCAGGATGTCGCCGAGCGCATGAAGCGCGTGCTGCAACAGTGAATCGCCCATTCTCCTACCACCAGCCCGAAGCGTAAGCGAGGGCCGCCCTCGCTTACGCTTCGGGCTGGTAAGGATCGTTGATAATCATTTCTTCTCGCCGAACACTTCGTTGAACAACAAGCGCATGTACTGCCAGGAACGGCGGTCGGCCTCGGCGTTGTAGGCCAAGCCGTTAACGCCCTTGGCGTCGATGTCCTTGACCGTGAAGCTGTGCTTGGCATTGCCGAGGTAAACCATGGCGTAATCGACCTTGGCCTCTTCCAAAGCAGCTCGGAACTTGGCGGCGGTCTCTTCGGGAATGAATCGATCGGCGGCGCCGTGGCAAATGAGCAGCTTGGCCTTGATGGCCTTGCTCTGCTCGGCGTCGGGGACCGGCAGTGCCGCGTGGAAAGTGACGACGGCCTTCAAATCAGCGCCGGTGTAGGCCAACTGCAAAGCAGTCGAGCCGCCGAAGCAATATCCAATGGCCGCGAGCTTGTCGGCGTCCACCTGCGGCTGCTCGGTAAGCACTTTCAGGGCGGCCTGAGCGCGGCCCTGCCAGACCTTGACGTTCTTGCGGACTTCGCCGGCGAATTGGCCCGCCTCGTTGGGATGCTCGGTATGCTTGCCTTCGCCATACATATCGCAAGCGAAGGCGACGTAGCCCAGGCCGGCCAGCTGCTCGGCCCGCTTCCGTGCATAATCGTTCAGCCCCCACCACTCATGCACCACCAGCACGCCCGGACGTTTGCCCTCCGCGGCGGCGTCCCAGGCGAGATGGCCCTTGAACGTCACACCGCCGTACTCGTAGGAGATGGTCCGCGTTTTCACTTCGGCGCGAGCCGCGACCGCGCTCGCCGCAATCATCGCCACCGCCAATAACCCGTTTCTCCACATGACAGCCGCTCCTTCACAAAGAAAACCAACAGTTGAAGTCGCCTCTCTATCGGCATAAAGAGCAGCACGGCAGAGGACAAGGGGCCGGTGTTTCGTTAAGCCACTCTCGTGGTAGGTGTTCATTTTCTGAAGCCCGGGGCAACACTTTGACGATGGAGGCGGAACAGGAGAATATGTGCAAATTATTACAAGTTC
>Ga0070739_10006838_pt1 | contig 12406 bp, 13 predicted proteins | sample Coa_R1_7_FD_66445 | JGI IMG/M metagenome (GOLD analysis project Ga0070739, IMG submission 66445) | Surface soil microbial communities from Centralia Pennsylvania, which are recovering from an underground coalmine fire - Coalmine... | ecosystem: Environmental > Terrestrial > Soil > Unclassified ... | reverse complement strand
CCGGTGTAGTAGAGGATGCGCTCGGTCGTCGTCGTCTTGCCGGCGTCGATGTGCGCCATGATGCCGATGTTGCGATAGCGTTCGAGCGGATGGCTGCGGGCCATTTCTTGAGCTTCCTTAAATGTGTGGGAGCCCGGCCGAGCCGAGCTTCCACGATATAGGTACGATTTTTACCAGCGGTAGTGGCTGAAGGCGCGGTTCGCCTCGGCCATGCGGTGCGTGTCCTCGCGCTTCTTCACGGCGTTGCCGCGGTTCTGCGAGGCGTCCATCAGCTCGCCCGAAAGCCGGGCCGACATGGTCTTCTCCGAACGGCCGCGCGCCGCCGAAATCAGCCACCTAATGGCCAGCGCCTGGGCGCGCTCCGGGCGAACCTCCACCGGCACCTGATAGGTCGCGCCGCCGACACGGCGGGAGCGCACCTCGATGCCCGGCTTCACGTTGTTGAGCGCATCGTGGAACACACGCAGCGGCTCGACCTTCATGCGCGCTTCGACATTGTCGAGCGCGCCATAGACGATGCCTTCCGCGACCGACTTCTTGCCGTCGAGCATCACAGAATTCATGAACTTGGAGAGCACGATATCCCCGAACTTCGGATCGGGAAGAATCTCGCGCTTCTCGGGACGGCGACGACGAGCCATTGGACTATTCCTTTTCTCTCTTCAGCCTGATCCGGGATTGACCCGGGGCTTACTCTGGCTGTGATTACTTGGGGCGCTTCGCGCCGTACTTGGAGCGGGACTGCCTGCGGTCCTTGACGCCCTGCGTGTCGAGCACGCCGCGAAGCACGTGATAGCGCACGCCCGGAAGGTCGCGCACGCGGCCGCCGCGGATCAGCACGACGCTGTGCTCCTGGAGGTTGTGGCCCTCGCCGGGGATGTAGCTGATCACTTCGCGCTGGTTGGTCAGGCGGACCTTGGCCACCTTGCGCAGCGCCGAGTTCGGCTTCTTCGGGGTGGTCGTATAGACACGGGTGCAAACGCCGCGCTTCTGCGGGTTCTGCTCCATCGCAGGGACCTTGGACTTGGCCTTCTGCGGTTCGCGACCCTTGCGGATCAGCTGGTTAATCGTTGGCATGAAGCCCTTCACCTTGGTTGTGCCGGAAATCCCGGCGGTTACTTTGCTCAACGTCAAAAAGCGCGGAGCCGAGACAGCCTTCCGGGCCGCCTGGCGACGCGCATGTTGAGCAACGTTCAGCTCTTTGCCCGGCGAACAGCGAATGAACCCTCTCGCGCGGACGGCGGCCACATAGCGGCGGCGGGGTGAAGGGTCAACCGCTTGGCGCCTCTCGAGCAAAGACGGCGAATGGCAGATGGCAGTGGATGAAAGGCGGAACGGCTGATGCGCCTGCTCGTTCGAACGTCGCGCTTCCAACATGGAGGCCAATCGTGACGAACCAGACTCTTCTCAGGATCGCTCCCGCGCTCGTGCTGGTCGCATCGGCGAGTTGCGGCGCGAGCGACCATGCGACCAATCAAACTCAAGGAGGAGCAACCGTGGACAACGCTACACTCACCCGGCTCACCCTGACCAGCGACGCATTCAAGGACGGCCAGCCGATCCCGACGCAATATACGTGCGACGGAGCCGACCAGACGCCGACGCTGCATTGGGGCGAACCGCCTGCCGGCACGAAGAGCTTCGCCCTCGTGATCGATGATCCGGACGCGCCGAGCGGCACCTTCCGGCATTGGGGCGTGTTCGACATTCCGGCTTCGGCAAGGTCGATCGGGGGCCAGAGGATCGGAACCGAGGTCGGCAACGACTTCGGCAAGCCGGGCTACGGGGGCCCATGCCCACCAAAGGGACATGGCCCACACCATTATCACTTCAAGCTGTTCGCGCTCGATACAGACAAGCTTGGCCTTTCTAGAAACGCGAAGGTCGTCGACGTCGAGAATGCCGCGCGGCGGCACGCGATCGCAGAAGGCGAGCTGATCGGCACCTACGAACGCAAGTGAGCGGCCTCAGAGGCGCGCAAACAGAACGGTGATGTAGGCAAGGAAGCTCGCCACCCCGAACAGCGCAAGCGCAAGCTGCACTTTCCTACTGCCGAACACGATTCCCACGACGGCCGCGCCGGCAAAGACCGCATGAAATGCGAGGTTCAGCCGCGAGGTGAAGCGGTGCTCGAGAACGAACTCCTTCACGAGGCTGCTCGCGAGCATTGCGATGAGGAAGGCGAAGAACGCCTTGCGGTGACGCTCGAAATGCCCGGCCAGGTCGATTGAATGTTCGGCGGGAACATCCGGGAGAACGATGGCCGAGAGCATGTAAAGCAGGCCCATCTGAATGAGGATCACGGCGAAATCGAGGAAGTCCCACTCGTGCCGGGCATTCAATCCAAAGCTCGCCCACCATGCCTGGGCGGCGAAGAGCAGGATGACGCCGCTCCAGATCACCGGCGCCGGATCGAGTCGGATCCTGCCTTTGGCCAAAAGGATGGCACGATAACCCTGAAGGATTTGGGCGATCGCCAGCCCTAGGATGATCGAAAGCAGGACCGAGAGGTAGCTGAACGCGTCCATCTACCCCTCTCCCGCGCGGATGCGATGGGCAGCCAACCGCTCGTAATAGGGGCGACAGCGATCGGCGACGCGTCGCGCCTCTGGCGGGAGATCGACCGAACCTGTCTCCGGCGTACCGAAGCCCGTGCTCTTCTCGACCGCACCGTACCAGTGCGGCGCCCACGGACCGTCGGTCTCGCGCCGCCCCGGCGCCCAGCTGAGCATTGCCTCGTCCCAAGCAATGCCGAGCGCGTCACAGAGCTTCGACAGCACGGCGGCGGGGTTCTTCAACACGTCGTTGGCGTCGATCACCGGCGGCGCATGACCAAGCCGGTCGGCCTCGCGTTCGAAGAATTCCGACTGACGATCCATTCCGAAATTCTCGAAGGCCGCAGCTTCCCGTTTTCGCAGGTAAGAGGCGATCATGCGCTCGGGGTCGCGGATCAGGAATGCGTGGGCGAAGCCGGAGAAATCGTCATAACCGATGGGGCCGGCCATGTGGTGCCACATGTGCTTCTGATACCAGACCGGGGCTCCGCTTGGCGCTGGTCCGCGAAGCGTCGAGATGACGCTGACCCAGTCGCAGTCCATCGCGGCGATCGTCTCGTTGCGCATCGGGTGTTCCGCGCCCGTGGTCTTGAGGAAGCAGCCGTAGAACGGCTCGTCGGAGACGAAGGTATCGGCTCTGCTCCCGAAGCTGCGCATCATCGCCGTGGAGAGGTTTCGCGGCCCCGACCACATCGCGATGCGCAATGTCACAGCCTGCGCTGCCCGTCGATGTCGCGCTCGATCCGTTCGGCGTAGAGCTGCTGCAGCCGCTCCACCATCGGTCCGCGGCAGGTGAGCTTGCGTCCATCGACCTCACGTACGGGCACGATTCCCGCGAAGGTGCCGGTGACGAACGCCTCGTCCGCGCCATAGACGTCGGTCAGCGAGAAATCCTTCTCGACTGCGGGAATGCCGGCTTCCCGCGCAACCTCGAGCGCCAGCCCTCTGGTGATTCCGCCGAGGCAATATTTGCCGCTCGAGGTCCACACCTCGCCGTTCCGGACAATGAAGAAATGCGTGGAATTGCAGGTGGCCACAAACCCGTGCGGGTCGAGCATCAACGCCTCATCCGCACCGGCCTGCGTCGCCCGGATCGACGCAAGGATGCAGTTGAGCTTGGAGTGCGAGTTGATCTTCTGGTCCTGCACCGCAGGGTCGCCGCGGCGGACGTGGACGGTGAAGAGCTTCAACCCGCGCTTGTAGACCTCCCGGTCGGGCTCCTTGTACTCGGCGATGATCACGATCGTCGGGCCGCCGACCACGACACGCGGGTCTTGGTACGGCGTTGCACGGACGCCGCGAGTGACCATCAGACGAACGTGAACGCCGTCGGTCATCTGGTTCGCGTCGAGCGTGCGATAGAGCCGCTCCGCCAGCTGCTCGCGGCTGAGGCCGAGGTCCATCGCGATCGCCTTCGCCCCTTCGAACAATCGATCCAGGTGGCGCTCGAGGAACGACAGCTTGCGCTTGTGGACCCGTAAGCCCTCCCACACGCCGTCACCGAGCATGAACCCGGAATCGAAGACCGATACGACCGCCTCCGCGCGGGGCTTGAGCTCGCCATTCACGTTGATCAGGATCGACGCGTTCCGCGGGTCGGAAACGTCGTGCATCGATTGCGTCATGGCAGAAACGGTGGAGCGCAGCTTCTGCCTTTGCAAGCGCCCCGGCGCGCAATGCTGGTAAACTTGTCGTAAACCATTCCCGCCTAGCCTTTCCGAAAACGGAGGGAAGAGGCGTGACCTACCAGCCGCGCGAATTTACCGCGGACGCGAAACGCAAGCCGGCGCACCCCAAGTCGTTCGCTCCGCAGAAGAGCGCACGGAGAGCGCCCCTGATCTCCGTCATCGTGCCCGTGAAGAACGAGGAGAACGGCGTCCGCCCTTTCCTCGAGCAGGTCTCGGCAATCCTCGATCAGCTTGCAGGCAAGCATTGGGAAATCCTGTTCGTCGACGATGGCAGCACCGACGAGACGCTCGCAGCCATCGCCGCCGCGCATTTCACTGAACCGCGAGTCCGTGCGCTCTCCCTGTCACGGAATTTCGGCAAGGAAGCGGCGATCTCGGCGGGACTCGATCATGCTCGTGGTGCGGCAGTCGTGCCGATGGACGTCGACATGCAGGACCCGCCGGAGGTCCTCATCGAAATGGTCGCCAAGTGGCGCGAAGGCTATGAGATGGTCTTCGGTGTGCGCCGGAACCGCGAGAGCGATTCCGCAGTGAAGAGGATGACCGCGGGACTGTTCTACCGCGCTCACAACTGGATCTCGAACGACAAGATCCCGGAGAATGCCGGCGACTTCCGCCTCCTCGACCGCAAGGTGGTCGACGCAATCCGCGCGCTCCCTGAACGCAACCGGTTCATGAAAGGCTTGTTCGCGTGGGCGGGCTTCCGCCAGGCGTCCGTCGAGTACGATCGCGTCGAGCGGAGCGTCGGCACTTCCAAGTTCAATTACTGGAAGCTGTGGACGCTCGCGCTGGACGGCATAACCTCGGCCTCGACTGCTCCCCTGCGGGTGTGGAGCTACATCGGCGCGCTGATCGCGTTGTTTTCGATGTGCTACGCCGTCGTCCTCGCTTCCCGGACTCTGCTCTTCGGCAACCCGGTTCCGGGCTATGCCTCGATCATGGTCTCGGTACTGTTCCTCGGTGGCGTGCAGCTCGTCTCGCTCGGCATTCTCGGCGAATATGTCGGGCGCATCCTCACCGAAACGAAGCAGCGCCCGCTCTACGTGATCCGCGATCGGATCGGTTTCGAGGGCTGAGTTGAGCGAAGCGGCCGCCAAGGAGATTGAGCCCGCAGCGCCTCCGCTCTCGAGCCGCGGCAGCATCGCCGTCATCCTTGCCTTTGCCGTCTTGGCCCGGGCGGTTTACTGGAACCAGCAACCGCCCGACATGAAGATCTTCCTCGAGCCGTGGATGAACCACATCCTGCGGTTCGGGCCGATCGAAGCCTTCGCTCACCCGTTCAGCAATTACGAACCGGCGTACCTCTATCTGCTGACCCTGGGCTCGCTCGCCCACGGCTTGCTCGCGACCATGACGATCATCAAGATCCTCTCGGTCGCGGGTTCGGTGTTCCTCGCTTTTGCGCTCGCAGATGTGCTCAAGGCTGCGGGAGCGCCGGCGCGCCCCGCCCTCCTCGTGCTCGTGCTCCCAAGCGTGGTCATCAACGATGCGCTGCTCGGGCAATGCGATGCGCTGTGGGCAGGCGCATCGATGTTCGGGCTCGCGGCCATGATCCGTGGGCAAACGCTCCGCTCGCTCATCTGGTGCGGGGTTGCGATCTCATTCAAGGCGCTCGCTATATTCATGGCGCCGGTGATCATCGGCGCTTTGATCGGCCGCCGAGCGCCGCCGTGGCAGTGGGGAGTGCCGGCGATCGTGTTCCTGGCCACGCTGGTCCCGCCGTGGCTGCTCGGCTGGCCAGCGTACGACCTGTTAACCGTCTATCTCGACCAGGCGACGCTCCAGCCGCTGATCGCCGGGCGGCTCGGCAATCCGTGGATGCTGCTGACCATCTTCGCCGACGATCAGGCGGCGCATGTCTATTTTGTTGGGATCGCTGCCGCACTCGCAGCCGGCGTCATGATTGGAGCGCTTGCAAAACGCGGTTGGCGCGATCCGCGGTTCCTGATCCTGCTCCCGGCGCTTTCGGGGACGCTCCTGCCCTTCCTGCTGCCGAAGATGCTGGAACGCTATTATTTCCTCGGCGACGTGATGACGCTGGCGCTCGCGGTAGCGTTGAGGAACCGCAATGCAACCATCGCAGCCCTCGCGGTTCAGTTCGCCTCAATCCTGTCGCACATGACTTATCTATATTCGTTCGAGCACCCTTGGCCTGCGCTCGTCGGGGCAGTCTGCGCAGCCATCGGAATTGCTGCGATGTGCCGGTTGGCAGCACCGCAGTTCAATTCGCTCGTAGCCGAATCTCCTCTGCCCGTCTTCAGGCGGACGTCCTCTTCCGCTGCTCCGCCGCCCCCTGCATCGGACGGACGAACAGCCGCCTGACCTGAGGCCAGCGCTCGCGCGCTTCCCGTTCGACCTCGCAGACGATCCGCTCGACCTCCCCGGCGAGCATGTCGTCGCGGAAATCGACGTTCATCATCACCGTGATCTGGTCGGGCGATGAGTGGACAGTGAGCACGTGACCGACCCCGACGACCCCAGGCTGGCTGCAGGCGAGGTCGTGAAGACTGTCCACCAGCTGCGGATCGGCGGCCTCCCCGATGAGCAGTCCCTTGGATTCATAGGCAAGCAGCGCCGCGGTGCAGCCAAGGATAACGCCGATCACCACCGACGCCGCGCCATCGAAAAATGGATTGTGCGTAAGCTGGGAGAGCCCGAGGCCAATGGCGGCGGCAATGATTCCAGCCATGGCTGCGCCGTTCTCCAGGAGGACGATGAAGGCGGGCGGGTCCTTCGACTGGCGCACCGCTGCAAACCAACTGAGATCGCCCTTGGCCTTCTTGAAGTCCGCGAATGCCTCGAGAGTGGACCAGCCCTCGAGTAGGAACGCCACCAGCAGCACCCCATAGGCGATGATCGGCGACACCGCCGGTTCCGGACGGCGAATGTGGATGTAGCCTTCGTAGACCGACACCCCCGCGCCCAGCGAAAAAACCAGAACGGCGACGACAAAGCTCCAGAAGTAGAGCTCACGCCCATAGCCGAACGGATGCAGGCGGTCGGGAGGCCGCTTGGCTGCCCGGCGACCCCACATGAGCAGCAGCTGGTTGGTCGAATCGACCACGCTGTGGACGCCTTCCGTCAGCATCGCAGACGAACCGGTGATCGCGGCCGCGACGAACTTCGAAACGGCGATGCCGAGGTTCGCGAGAAGCGCGACCACAAGGGTCCGCGTGCTGGTGGTCGTGGCGCTCATTCGTCCCGAATGTTTCCAATCGTCACACTGACGCGCCGCTCCCTGCTCGGGCGGCCGCGACATGGCGAACGTCTGCGGCGGCGATAGCAGCTGTGCATCGGCCGCCATTGGCACAGGAGCCCCGGTATAGAACAGCCCTTCCCTGCTGGGCGTCAGTCAGGCGTACGCGCCGGCACGAATTTCTCGCGAGGCAGGCCACCGACCGTGTACAGCCGCTCGGCGGGAAGTTTCACGGTGAGGCCGCTCGACGGGAGCTTGAAATCGTACACCGCGCCTTTGAGGCCGGCCATCGGCGTGCCTTCGACGCGTGCGCCGAACGCAGCGAAGCCGATGGCGAGGCCCTCGCCCATGCTTCCGGTCCATCGGCCGACCCGCACGACCGGCAGCATCGGATGATATTTGCCGACCCTCGGCAACACCTGTTCGACCCATTGCCGCGCGATTCCGGTCTCGCGCTCTTCTACTGGCAGCTGATGCACCTGGTAGCTGCGAGGCCGATCGACGAACCACCCCATGATGGCGCGCGCCACGCTTGTGTTCCCGCCGCTCGGAGTATCGCGAAGATCGAGCATGACCGGCGCGGCGCGCGGCAGACCGGCCATCGCTTCATCAAAGGCGGCGATTGTCGCCTGATCTCCGAGCGAGTTGTTGAAGCGGATGACGGTTCCAATACCCTGGTGCGTGACGCTGACCGGCTTCGTCTCCGCGGCCGTGCCATAAAGGTTCGGGAGCGTAAGCCGGCGCTCGTGTCCGCCGCGGCCGACGGTCAGGTCGCGCGGCCGGTCACGGCGTCCGGCCGCGAGCACCCGCGCCGCATAGTCCGCGCGCTCCGAGGTGAGCGACAGTCCGAGTTCCCGCCAGAAGCTCTCAACGGCTTGCCCGACCGGAACTCCGCCCACCGCAACTAGCAAATCGCCGGCCCGGATTCCGGCGCCTTCGGCCGGGCTGCCGTGGCGGACGGAGCTAATCACATAATCGTTCCCGCGCCGCTCGACCCACATATCGGCATAGGTCGGAACGACCGCCCAGCTGTCCTTGAACGAGCTCCCGGTGATCGCGTGATGATCGGCAAGCGACGCCATCCGGTGCTCGGCGTAATGGAGCAGACTGCGCTGGTCGTGCACGGCCGCGCGTTCGGCCGCGAGAGTCCCCGAGTCCGGAAGAACGCCGCCCGGCCAGTGATCCTCGTAAGCGTAATTCTGGACGATGATCCGATCGAGCTCGCGCGCGTCGGCCGCATAATCGACCACGGATGCCTGCTGGGCCGCAGCGGCTGCCGCGATGACCCAGGCGAGCAACATCAGATGTGAATCACGCGGCCGAACGCGGCGAGCACGCTCTCGTGCATCATCTCGGACAAGGTCGGATGCGGGAAGACGGTGTTGATGAAGTCGGCTTCAACCAGCTCTGCCGTCTTGCCTATGGTGTAGCCCTGAATGAGCTCGGTGACTTCGGCGCCGATCATGTGTGCGCCGAGAAGCTCCCCAGTCTTGCCGTCGAATACTGTCTTCACGAACCCTTCGACCTCTCCGAGCGCGATGGCCTTGCCATTGCCGATGGCCGGGAACTTACCCACCTTGACATCGTAGCCCTTCTCCCTGGCTGCGGCTTCGGTCAGACCGACGCTCGCGACCTGCGGCCGGCAGTAGGTGCAGCCGGGGATGTTCTTGGGGTCCGTCGGGTGCGGGTGGACATCCTTGTTGCCAAGCTCGCTGGCGATCGCTTCGGCCGTCGTGACCCCTTCGTGGCTCGCCTTGTGCGCTAGCCACGGAGGGCCGGTGATGTCACCAATCGCCCAGATGCCCGGCACGTTGGTGCGGCCATAAGGATCGGTCTCCACGTGGCCCTTCGTCGTTTTCACACCCAGCGGCTCAAGGCCGATATTCTCGGTGTTGGGCACGATGCCGACCGCGACGATGCAGTGGCTGAAGCGCTGCTCGCTCGACTTGCCGTCACTGGTCTTGATCTTCGCCGCGACGCCCTTTGCATCGGCCTTGAGGCTCTCGACACCGGCGCTGGTGAGGATCGACAGCCCCTGCTTCTGCAGGCTCTTGGCCAACTGGGCGCTGACGTCCGCGTCCTCGACCGGAACCACACGGTCGAGCATTTCGACGACCGTCACCTTGGCGCCGAGGTCGGCGAAGAAGCTCGCGAACTCGATGCCGATCGCTCCCGAGCCAATCACCAGCAGCTCGGTCGGCATCTCGGCAGGAGTCATCGCGTGGCGGTAAGTCCAGATGCGCTTGCCGTCCGCCTTGGCGAACGGCAGATCGCGGGCACGCGCACCCGTGGCGAGGATAATGTGCCTGGCCGCGAGGTCGGTCGTCTTGCCGTCGTGCCCGGCAACGCTGAGCTTGCCTTTGCCCGTTAGCTTGCCCTCGCCCATCACCACGGTGATCTTGTTCTTCTTCATCAGGTGCGCGACGCCCTGGTTGAGCTGCTTCGCGACAGCGCGGCTCCGGGCGACGACCCTCGCGATGTCGAACGACAGCTTCTCGTTGCTGAGGCCGTAGGCCTCGGCGTGCTGGAGATAATGATAAACCTCCGCAGTCCGCAGCAGCGCCTTGGTCGGGATGCAGCCCCAGTTGAGGCAGATGCCGCCGAGGTTCTCGCGCTCAACGATTGCGGTCTTGAGCCCGAGCTGCGCGGCGCGGATTGCCGCGACATAGCCGCCGGGTCCCGACCCGAGCACGATGACGTCGTAAGATTCAGGCATGAGACACTCCATTCAGCCCCTCTCCCCTCGCGGGAGAGGGGTTGGGGAGAGGGGGCGAACGCAGGGCTGAGAGGATCGCCTCGGCTACTCCCTCTTCGTTTTCGAAAATGTCGTTGTTCCAGATGCGCAGCACTCGAAGACCTTGTGCCCGCAGGAAGGCGTCCCGCTTCGCGTCACTCGCGTTCTCGCCGTGCTGACCGCCGTCGAGCTCGACGATCAAGCGCGCTGAAAAGCACACGAAATCCGTGATGTAGAAGTCGATCGGGACCTGCCGGCGGAATTTGTATCCTGCAAAGCGATGCGCGCGCAGGATTTGCCACAGGCGATGCTCCGCATCGGTCTGGTGCGAACGCATTTCCTTGGCTCGGCCGCGCAATTTGGAGATAAGACGCCCCCTCTCCCTGCTGTCGCTGCGCGACAGCTGTCCCTCTCCCGCGGGGGGAGAGGGACTAGGCATCCGCGATCTCCCGCGGCTTTCCCTGTTCGTCGAGCGCGACGAAGGTGAACTCCCCCTCCGCTACGACCGTCTCTTCGTCCCCGTCCCGCTTGCGGCCAACTGCTTCGGCCTTGAGCCGCAGCGACGTGCGGCCCGCCTTCAGCAGGTCGACATAGACGCTGAGCTCATCGCCGACGGCCATCGCGCCCGGGAACTTGATCGCGTCCGCCGCAACCAGAAGCGCCTTTCCCTTGGTGCGCCGCGAGACAAACGAACCGCACGCGAGACCCATCTGTCCCATCAGCCAGCCGCCGAACACGCCGCCGTAGGGGTTGGTGTCGACAGGCATGGCGGTGACGCGGATCACCGCCTCGCGGTTCAAGCGAGCATCCCTAGCGGGTTCTCGACCAGCCGCTTGAACGCCTGCATCAGCTTCGCGCCGTCCGCTCCGTCGATCGCGCGGTGGTCGAAGCTCCCGGTGGCGCTCATTACGGTCGCGATCTGCAGGCTGTCATTGATGACATACGGCCGCTTCTCGCCCGCGCCGATCGCCATGATCATGCCCTGCGGCGGGTTGATGACCGCTTCGAACTGCTTGATCCCGAACATACCCATGTTGCTCAAGGACGCGGTGCCGCCCTGATATTCCTGCGGCTGGAGCTTGCCGTCGCGAGCGCGCGCGGCGAGGTCCTTCATCTCGGTCGAGATCGCCGAGACGCTCTTGCTGCCCGCATCGACGATGATCGGCGTGATGAGGCCAGCGGGGACCGAAACCGCGACCGAGATGTCGGCGCGGCTGTACTTCAGCATCTGGTCGCCGGCGAAGGCGACGTTGCACTCCGGCACCTCGATCAGAGCCTGGGCGAGCGCCTTGATCAGCAAGTCGTTGACGCTGAGCTTCACGCCGCGGCTCTCGAGGCCAGCGTTGAGGTCAGCGCGGAGCTTAAGCAGGGCGTCGAGCTGGATGTCGACCGTCAGATAGATGTGCGGGATCTGCTGCTTCGATTCGGTCAGGCGGCGAGCAATCGTCTTGCGGACGTTCGACAGCTTGATCGCTTCGTGCGGAATCGCCTGCTCGATCGGCCCGGGCAGGACGGCGTGGGAGGCGAGCGCCGGCGTAGGCGCACCGGCAGGCGCCGCTGCCGGCACAACTGCGGGAGCCTTGCCAACCGCAGCGTCGATGTCGGCGCGGACGATGCGGCCTCCGGGGCCGCTGCCCTGGATTGTCGAGAGGTCAACGTTCTGCGCCTGGGCGAGACGGCGGGCGAGCGGCGACGCTTTGACCCTTTCTCCCTCTCCTCCCGACGGAGAGGGTTGGGGTGAGGGGGCAGCGGCGGGCGTCGCCGGCGCTGGTGGGGTCTCGACGGGTGCTTTGGCAGGGGCTGAACTTACGGGGGTATCCGGCTTCGGCCCCCCCTCACCCGACGCTTGCTTCGCAGCGCCACCCTCTCCCGCGCGGGGAGAGGGTTGTTTCGGCGCAGCGGCTGCGGCCTTCGACGCGTCCTCGCCTTCGCTGGCGATGATCGCGATTGGCGCTCCGACCTTCACCCCATCCGTGCCTTCGGGAACCAGGATCTTCGCGATCTTGCCTTCGTCGACAGCCTCGAACTCCATCGTCGCCTTGTCGGTCTCGATCTCGGCGAGGATGTCGCCGGACTTCACCTCGTCGCCCTCCTTGACCAGCCATTTGGCGAGCGTCCCCTCCTCCATGGTCGGAGAAAGGGCGGGCATCTTGAGTTCGATCGGCATGGGCTCGCGTCCGTGAAAAGGCTCGCGCGGCTCAAAGCCAATGCGGCGGGCGCGGTCAAGCCTGCG
>Ga0070739_10006837_pt1 | contig 12406 bp, 5 predicted proteins | sample Coa_R1_7_FD_66445 | JGI IMG/M metagenome (GOLD analysis project Ga0070739, IMG submission 66445) | Surface soil microbial communities from Centralia Pennsylvania, which are recovering from an underground coalmine fire - Coalmine... | ecosystem: Environmental > Terrestrial > Soil > Unclassified ... | reverse complement strand
ACCCCGAACATCCACCGCCAGCCGCTCTGCCCGTTCCAGGAATTCAGAATCTCGAGCGCGGTCGCATTGGGTGGAACCGGGCGGGCGATCAGCCAGTTCGTGATCTGCGCCAGCAGTATGCCGATGACGATGGTCAGCTGGTTCAGCGAAACGAGCTTCCCGCGCAGCGCGGCCGGCGACACTTCGGCGATGTAGACCGGCGAAAGGCTCGACGCCATTCCGATGGCGAGTCCTCCTGCGATGCGCCAGAGCACGAACGCCTCGAAACCCGGGGCCAGGCCGGTGCCGACGGACGAAACGGCGAACAAGAGCGCCGCCATAATCAGCAGGCGCTTGCGGCCGTAGCGGTCGCTCAGAGCGCCCGCGCTGACGGCGCCCACCAGGCAGCCGATCAGCGCGCAGCTCATCGCCCACCCCTGCAGCGAGGCGGCCGAGAGATGGAAGTATTTTTCGTAGAAGGGCTTGGCGCCGCCAATCACGACCCAGTCGTAGCCGAACAGCAATCCGCCCATTGCCGCGGCGGCGGAGATCAACCAGATGTAGCGCAGGTTCGTCTCGCCCGCGACTCGCTGCGATGCCTGCACTTTAGTGAGCCTGTTCCAGCGCGAAATTATCGAACGAGGCGCGATGCCAGCCTGACCCAAAACCGGCCATGCCCCGCGCGTGCGTCGAGTCGCTCACAGCGGCGATCTTCCTGCCGTCCACGGAAGCGGAGATATCGCCGCCATGAAAGCCGAGCTCCAGATGATGCCAGTGCTTCGCCGGAAATGGAACGGACCCTGACGCCAAAGTGCGGGTCGTGCTCTTGAACTTAGTGCTCAGCAGCTGCCACGCGCCGCTGGATCCGATATCCAGCACGTATCCGCTCGGCCACAGCGCCTTTCCGTCCTGAAAAAAATCGGCCGAATCGATGCGGCCGACGAGGGCGACTTCACCGTCCTCCGGAAGGAAGGCATCGATGCGCTCGGTATAGTCGGCCTGAGCTGCGTCGCCAAGGAAAGTGAACGGGTTCGGAGAGATGCCCCACGAAATCGGGCGGATCGTGACAACCTGATTCAGGCAGCGTCCCGACCGCGAGGGACAGGCGCCGGCTTCGAATGCGCCGTCCTGATCCGAGAGATATTTTGGCGTCCCTCCGATCGGAGTCGCCTCGAAGTCGTCCCGGTAGGGCATGGGAAACGGGCGCTGCGGCGGGGAAGTGGCGGTTCCTTTTGCCTGCCCGGACGTTGTGCTGAACGTATAGACCGCGCCTGGGTCCAGCGTTGCCGTGAAATTCCGGTCGACCGGGATAATGTCGGCCTGCCGCTCGAACATGGTCCTGCCATTCGAGCGCCACACATGTACCGCTCCATTCGAAAATCCGTTACCAATCTCGAAGTGCAGCGGCTCCGGTGTGGTCGCGTCAATCGTCTCCGCGACGACCGTGTAATCGCCGTTATTCGGCGAGCGCAGCGTCACGTAGCTGCCCTTCCCCGGAAGATCGCCGCACGCGCTGTCGATGTATCTCCAGCCGGGCTCCGTGAACTGGGTAGTGTGCGCGGTAATCCAGATGGTCGGCTGCACGTTGTAATGGCCGGACCACGGCGTATTCGCATACATGAGGCCGGAATGCGGCGCCGCGAGATTGTCGTAATAGGACGTGATCGGGCTCCAGATCTCCGTTTTCGTCATCCGGCCCTCAATATAGTTGCGATTGTAGATGCGCGCGAGGGTGCGGCCGCCGGCACTCCATTCGCGGCTGCTGATCTGGTCGCCCGGTCCGAATTCGGGCTGATCCTCGCTGGACCAAAGCGGCTTGGGGCTTTCCTTCGCAAACGAAGGAGTATTGACCTTACCGTCGTGCCGGGGGTAATGCACGCCGACCGCATATACCGCGGCGTCCAGCTGCGGGTCTTTCGCGAAGTTATGAATGATGTCCCACTGCTCCTTCTGGTACAGGTCGGCGGCAACAATCTTCACTGACGAGAGCCCCTGCGCATCGAGGGTGCGCCGCAGCAGCTTGATCCACTCGCCATCCCAGGGCTTCTCATTCCAAACGCCGGTATAGCTGATAGCGAGGCCATGGACCTTGTTCGCGCCCTCGATGAATTTGGCGACGTAGTTGGCCATATCCGCGGAGTAGTATTTGCCGTTGCCGATCCACCCGGGCGCGCCCCACGCCAGCGTATCGAGGATGATGTGAGGGTTCCGCTTGCGCGCTTCCTTCATCAGCCAGCACTCATACCCTCGCGTGAAGTTGAGGTCGTCGCGGGTGTGCATGTGACTCGGCTCGGAGCCGTCGGTGGAGTTTGTGTCTCCTCCGATCTCGACTTTCAGATGCTGAAGCGACGCGCCGTAGTGTGGCTTGAAGAGATAGTCCAGAATCTCGCTGCGCTGCGGCTCCGGATAGTCAATGAGAAGCCGCGAGGAAGCTCCCGCGCTGACCGCGCCCAGGCCTTCGAAGACCCTTCCCGCCCCGTTACCGTCGATCCGAATCGTCGTTCCCGCCGAGCGGCAACCTGCAAGCGCGCATGCGAGAAGCAACCCTGCCGTGGCCGTGAATCCGTTCAGAGTCATGACGTGGTGTTTTGGAATTGCGGCCATAGTACCATTGCCTGCTGGTACTGTCAACGTACACGGCGATCTTGGACAGGAAAATACAAGTGCGGCGCGGTTCAGAGCAAGATTGTACGGGGGATTAAGCCGTGTACCTACACGCGCGTACCAAGGCGCTCAGCCCACGGAAGCTGCGGCGCCGTTCCAGATCGGCTCGTCGCGGTCACCCGATCCTTCAGCGGGGAGCGCCATCTGCTCGAGGAAGAGATCCAGATTGCTGGTCATGACGATATGCGGCGCGACACGAATGCGCGGCAGCGGGCACTGTCCTTCGGCGATGAAGCGATACAGCGCGCGACAGGCGAGACGCCCCTGGGTCATCGGCCGCTGATGAATGGTGGCCAAAATGCGACCGGAACGGATGAGCGGAACCAGCGCGGCAAACAGATCCGTGGTAATGACGGCGAGTTTGCCACTGAGCCCCGCTTCTTCGATGGCCTGGAGAACAGGAAGCGAGTTACTGGTGCTCACGTACACTCCGCCGAGGTCGGGAAAATCGGCGAGCGCTGATTTCGTTCCTGAATACGCAAGTTGTTCGTCATCGTGAGCTTCAACAAGGCGCTCGATGCCGATGCCGTTGCCGGCCTGCAGACTCGCTCGGAACCCCTCGATTTTACTGGCGTGATCCTCCGTCCCGAGGCCCCCGGTGATCACCAGCACCTTTGCCGGCCCGCGCAGGATGCGGCAAAGCAACTCACCGGCAATGGCGCCGCTGCTGTACGGACAGGCGGTGACGGCCGTCAACCTCTCCGTTCCGGGGGCGTCGGTGGAAACGCACACGACGGGGATGTTCCGGCGCGCGGCGCGGCGGATCAGCGCTCTCATCTCAGACGGGGCGCCCGGCGCAATGATCATGCCCTGAACTCCGCGTTCGAGCGCATCGTTGAAGACTTCCGCATCGCCCTCGCCAAGTCGCGGATAATTGCGCATTTCCAGCCGAACTGCGGGCTCGAGCAGGGCCGCGGCCTCGCGGATTCCTTCGCGAAGCGGGTCGAAGAACGCGGCGATCTCGGAGGGCAACTGCACGGAAATCTGCAACTGGCGCTGCGATTTCAGAAAACGCGCCGCCAGGTTCGGCCGGTAGCCCATGGTCTGTGCCATTTTCAGAACCTTGGCTCGGGTCATGGGGCTGATGCCGGGGCGCTGATGCAGGGCGCGATCGACGGTGCCGATGGAGACCCCGAGAGCCTGCGCGATTTCCTTAATCCCCGTCGGCTTGGCGTTCACGGGCCGCCGCGATTCCATGGCGCCAGCCGAGGATGCCGTGTCGGGCTTCATACGTCAGCGTGACTCCTGCTTTCTGAGCGATTCGTAAAAGGCCAATTCGCGCCGGGCCAGATCCGTCCTGCCCTGCTGCTGATAAAGCCGGGACAGATGGTAATGTGCGCTCTTCAATTCCGGCTTAAGCCGCACCGCAGTCTCGAACTCACGTATGGCCGGGGCTGTTTTTTGTTCGTCGACATAGAGCAGAGCCAGCTGAACGTGCCCGTCGACGAAAGTGGGATCGAGCGTGACTGCTTTCCGCAACAGCGTTTCCACCTTCTGCTCGTTTCCTCCGAGGCCGGCGCTCAGGGTCCGCCTTCGCAGGCTGAGCGCGTAATAATAATTCGCGGCTGCGTTCTGCGGGTACAGGTCGGCGAAACGGGCGAGACGCCGATCTACTTCGGCACTGAGCTCGGGCGCAACGTCATACATCCCGCCCAGAAAACCGAGAGCCCTGGTGTCGCCTGGGTCCATATCGACAGCGTGGCACAGGGCCTGAACCGCTTCCGAAAACTGGCCGGCCGAATATAGCGCGATCCCCAGGCCGATTTGGATGCGCGCCGAGTTCGGGGAGAGCGGGGCGGCGTAGCGAAACACCGTCAGCGCCTGCTGTGAGGCGTTATGGCGCAACAAATCCGTTCCGAGGTCAAACAGGTTCTTTTCCGAAGGGTCCATGCGCGCCGCGGTCTCGTACTCGCGGGCCGCCGCATCGAAATCTCCCGAGGCTTCCTCGATGTCGCCCAGTAAGTTATGCAGTTCGCCGCGGTTCTGGCGCGCGAGCAGGTCTTCTGTCAGCCTGCGCGCGCCGGCGAGGTCCTTCGTCTGCAGACGCGCCAGGGCGAGATCGTACGCGTTATCGTAATTCGCGGGGTCGGCGGCCCAGGCCTTCTCCAGCCACGGCAGCGCGGCGGCGGTGTTGTTTTCTTGCAGGTACTGCCGCGCAAGTGCGCGGCTGGCCGCGAAACCGGCGTCGCCGGCGGCATTATCCGCCGCGTACAGGTTCAGGAGAGCGAGAACGGCGAAAACTGCGCGCATGAAGGAGCGGCGCCAGGCGGCACGAATATATTGCCCGCCTGGCGCCATAAGCTTCCGGACCGCAGGTGCGGGCTAGAAGTAGAATTTTAGCGCGAATTGCAACTCGCGCGCATCGTTCGGGTTGTCAACCGTTGAAGTAATCTGCCCAAAGTTGACCGTGTTCAGGAAGTTGGTTTGGCTGGGCAGCGCGAAATTCGGAGTATTGGTCAGATTGAAAGCCTCCGCGCGGAGTTCGAATCTGCGCTTCTCGTCGATCGGAAAGTACTTGAACAATGAGAAGTCGAGCCGATGGAACGAGGGACCGGACACCTGGGTGTTCCCACCGCCCAGAGGCGCGTAATTGGTCTGCCCAATCTGCGTGACAACCGGCGGATTGGTGAAGGCCGCGGCATTGTAGAAGTGAGCAATGCTCTGGTTGGCGTAAGGATCCGCGCCGGTGTACAGGGCGAAGCACCCGGTCCCGGCGCCAGTCGTCTGCGTACAGTAGATCGTCTGCGGATTGCCGGTGTGCAGAGTGAGAATGAAGTTCGTGGCCCATCCTCCGAGCAGCGTGTCGACGAGCCGGCCGCTGTTGCCGAGCGCCGCGTGTCCCTTGCCTACCGGGAGTTCGTAAGTGCCGCTGAAGGAGAACATGTGCGCGATATTGAACGGCGCCAGTCCCCAGTCGCCGCGGATGCCGAAGTTCGGCAGGTACGGCGCCCGGAAGCCGCCGGTTCCTCCGCCACTGAGCAGGTCGCCGGCGTCGGTGAGGGTCTTGGACCACGTATAGGCCAGCAATGTAGTCAAGCCGTGGGATAGCCGGTGCTCCCACTTACTCTGCAGCGAGTGATAATCGGCAGTGCCGATCGTGTCGTCATAAGATGCGCCGGCGGAGAAGTCGGGAAACGGCACATAGTTTTGCACGTTCGTGCCTGGCGGCAGCAGCAGGCCCTGGTCGTTGGTTCCAATAAAGGTCTCCAGATGACGGCTCAGCGACGCGACATACCCCGCCTCGATCGAGTCCGACGGCGTCAGCTGGTACTCCAGAGTGAAGTTATAGCTCTGAACATAGGGCGTCTTGTAGTGCAGCTGGATCCCGCGGAAATACAAGCCCGATCCATTGGCAAGCGCGGGATCGAGGGGGATTCCGGTCAGACCGTTCTCCAGAGTCGCCGTGGTGCCGTTTGGGAACATGGTCGGCGTCCAGGAGTTGGGCGCGTAGTAATTGAAGCTGAACTGGAACGGGTAGTTGTAGCCGAGACTGGGATAGCCGCCCCGGTTCTCGAACGCGCCGTAGAAGATGCCGTACCCCCCGCGCGCGACCAGCCTGTCGCTGATGCGGTAAGCGAAGCCGAAGCGCGGCGAGAAGTTCGTCTTCTGCACCTCTGACAGTCCCGATCCGTATTTGTTGGTATAGATCAGGGCGATGCCGTCTTTGTTGAGCGCATCGATAAAGCTTTGCGAGACGGGAGGGTTATTCTTGCGCGAGGCAGGAATGAGATACTCCGCGCCGGAGCCAGGATTCCCCGGTACGAAGTTTGCCTGCGCGCCGTATTTCTCACCGGTGGGGCTGAAGTAATCCCAGCGCAGGCCGAGGTTCAGCGTCAGCTTCGGACTGACCTTCCAGTCATCCTGAAAGAATGCGCCGCCATAAAAACGGTCGGCTGCGACATCGCCGAAATTTGAAACCTGCACCTGGCTCGCGCCCCCGAGACCGTTGGCGCCGGGGGTCAGCAGGAACTGCGCCCGTCCAGTGCTGTTATCGCGCACGTTCGGAATGGAGGTGAAATCGCCGTAAAAATCAAATTCGCCGCGGGAGAACGGCGGCGCTTCCCACGGGAAGTAGATCGACTGCACCTCCATACCGGCTTTGAACGAGTGTTTGCCGTAGATCTTGGTGAGATTCTCCGTAAACTGCACCGTATTGCTGAAGCGATCGCTGATCAACCACTCGGACCCGCCGAGGTTGTTCAGGCCATAGACATTCAGGAAGGGCAAACCACCGTTACCCGGAGTCTGGAGCACGCCGGGAATCCCGAACTGTGCGGGAATATTGGTCGTATCGCTGCCGTAGGGCTGCACGCGGGAGGTATGCTCGCGGCTGAACCCAATACGCGCTTCGTTGATCAGCGTGGGAGTAAACGTGTGTGTGTAGCTCAGCGCGGCGCCCTGCGTATCGACGCTCTGGTCGCCGACGCCGAACCCGCCGCCGTCGGCGTAGCCCGTAAACGGACCGGGCAGGAACGCCGGGTTTTCCGACCAGCTGTAGCGCATGAAGAGCTGATCGTGATCGCTGAAGTACTGATCGAGACGGCCATCAACGGCGTTGATGTCATTCTTCGATCCGCGGTTCACGTTGTAGTTGTTATACAGCCCGGGCTGTGTGGGCGCGGGGTACAACTGCATCAGTTTGACCGCATTGGGATCGAGGCGATTCGCCGGGATGATGTTGCCGGCGAACGGAGTCCGCACGTACTCGCCGTTGCCAATCGCTTTGGTCGTGTTGGGATCGAAGATGGTGCCGAGCGGGTAAGACGTACCCGTTGCGTCCTTATTCGAGCCGCTTTGCAGAGAGATCAGGTCTGAAAAATTGGTATAACCGCTGGCGGCCTCCGCCGCCGTCGGCACCGTCGCCGTAATCGGAACCTGCTGGCGGATTCGGGTGCCTTCGTAGTCGGCGAAGAAGAACGTCTTATTTCTGCGGATCGGCCCCCCGGCAGTTACGCCGAACTGGTTCTGCCGGAACGCGCCTTTATGCTCGCCATTGGCGTTCTGGAAAAAGTCGGCGGCGTCCAGCGCGTCGTTGCGCAGGAACTCCCAGGCGCTTCCGTGGTATTCGTTAGTCCCGGACTTCAGGCTGGCGTTCAGGACCGCCCCGCCCGCGCGCCCGAACTCCGCGCTGAAGGCATTCGTTTGCAGCTTGAATTCCGCGATGGCGTCAATGGGAGGCTTCACCACATATGCCGCGCCACTGAGGAAGTCCACGCTGTTGCTGTTGTTATCGATACCGTCCAGCAGATAATTGTTCTGGTCGGCGCGCGTCCCGTTCGCCTCGAACCAGCCGTTGGCGTTCAGGCCACGGCCTTCCGGCTGGCCCGGATTCACGCCGGCAGTAAGGCGCGCGAGGAACGTGTAATTGCGGCCGTTCAGCGGCAGGTCATTGATGGTAGAGCCTTCCACGACCTGTCCCACGGAACCGTTCTCCGTCTGAAGAATCGGCGCCATGCCCGTGACATCCACACTGGAGGTCACTTCGCCGGGCTGGAGAGTGAAATCAGCGACCAGTTGCTGCTGGATGCTGAGCTGAAGCCCCGTTCTTCGTTCCGTCTTGAACCCCGACTGCTCCACCTCGACCGTGTAAGTGCCGATTCGCAATGGCGTGAAGACGTACGTGCCGGCGCTGGAAGTTGTGGTGGTCTGCTCGATCGAGGTTCCCTCGTTTCGAATGGTGACCTTGACGCCGGGCACTACGGCGCCCGAGGTGTCGCGGACGACTCCCTGAATCGTGCCCGTATCGACCTGTCCCAGCACTGGCAGGCAGAAACCGGCGAGTGCGAATAGTAATATCCCGCGTAGCGGACGACTAACCAACATGGGATGCCCTCCCTCTCTGGTTGAGCGTTGGAAAGAGAGTATCATCAGTTTCCATTACTGTCAACGTACACGGAGCCGAAAAATAGAGCCCCGGCAGAGTAAGACATCACTCGTTACGCGTTCGGAAGCCCGATTCCTGGCATTGTTATAGTTGTGCATATTACGATTGACAGCCGCTGTTATTTGTGATGATCTGACACTGCGTTAACGTACACAGCATGCCAACCAGACGAAAGTTGTTGAAAGTGTGCGCTGCCCTGCCGGTCGCCGCCGCTTCCGGGGCCACGGGAGACCAGCTGGCCATTCGCACAGCGAACTGCGGCGGGCAGGTTTCTCTGAACGGTGAATGGTTATTCCGGCTGGATCCGCAGGGTTCGGGCGAACGCGAGGGATGGAACCGGCCCGCGCCCTCCTCCGGATGGCGTACGGTTATGGTTCCCCATACGTGGCAGATCGAGCCGGAAAACTCGGAATACCGCGGCGTGGCGTGGTATCGAAAGACATTTTCCGCACCGGCCGATTGGGCGACGTGCGCGGTGCGCGTCGAGTTCGAAGCTGTCTTTCATACCGGGACGGTCTGGCTGAACGGAATCGAGGTCGGGCGCCATGTCGGCAAGGGCTACACGGCGTTCATGCTCGACCTGAGCCCGCATCTGCGCGCCGGCGGCGAGAACATTCTCGCCGTTCGCGTGGACAATGCCTTCAACGACGCCATGCTGCCGCGAGGCCGTTCCAGTGACTGGGCCCACGACGGTGGAATCTACCGCCCGGTGCAACTGCTGGTCACGCCCCGTACGTTTATCGAGCAGATCACCGTGGAGTCGCACCCGGACCTCGAATCGCACAGAGCGGCAATCGATGCCCGCATTCGAGTCCGGAATTCGTCACGGGACGCGTGGCAGGGGAGCGCTCTGGTTCGGGTAATCGACGATGCGACCGGGCTGACCATGCTTACCGCGCCGACCACGCCGATGAAGCTGGCCGCAGGAGAGGTCATCACGGCGCGCGTTCCCACGCTGGATCTGCCCGGAACAAAGCTCTGGCATTTCGATCATCCCAACCTCTACCGTCTGACAGCTACGCTTTCCAGCGGGCATTCGTACGAGACCACCTTCGGCATCCGCAAAATCGAAGCGCGCGCTGACGGCTTTTACCTGAACGGCGAGCGGGTCCGGCTGATGGGCGTGGAACGCATGGCCGGCAGCAATCCCGAATTCGGCATGGCGGAACCGAGCCCGTGGATTCATCATGATCACGCCGATTTGAAGGAACTGAACTGCATCTACACGCGGGTGCACTGGCCGCAGGACCATCGCGTGCTCGACTGGTGCGACCGCCACGGGATGCTGATCCAGACCGAGGTGCCCACGTGGGGCAGCGCGACCTTCGAGGGCATGAGCGGCGAACCGTCGCCTGCCATCATGAATAACGGGCTGGAACAGCTGCGTGAGATGATCGACCGCGACCGAAACCATCCCTGCATCTTCTCCTGGGGCGTGTGCAACGAGATCGGCGGCCAGAACCCACCGGCGTACGCCTTCGCGAAGCGCATGTACGAGGAATCCAAACGGCTCGATCCCAAACGGCTGGTGAGCTACGCGTCGAACTCGCTGTTTCAGACTCCGGGGAAGGATGTCTCCGGCGTGATGGATTACATCATGTGCAACGAGTACGTCGGGAGTTGGACGCCGGGCACGCCGAAAGACGTCGCCAGGTACATGGACGAAATCCATCGCGCGTTTCCCGACAAGCTGGTGGTGATCTCCGAGTACGGCTACTGCGCCTGCACGCCGGAGCGCCCGGAAGGAGACGCCCGCCGGACTTCCGTCCTGCGGGAACACGACCGCGTGTTCCGCGAACGCGACTACATCGCGGGCCTGATCTTCTTCGACTATAACGACTACCGGACGCATATAGGCGACCGTGGCACGGGCGTTATGCGGCAGCGAGTGCACGGCGTCGTGGATGTGTACGGCGCCAGGAAGCCATCGTGGGAGGTGCTGCGGCGCGAATCCTCCCCTGTTGCTGCTATCGAGCTGTCGGGTAACGCCGGCGCCCTGGCGGTCATGATCTCCGCACGCGAAACCGTCCCTTCGTATCGTCTGCGCGGCTACGAGGTGCGCGCGATCGGCTACGGTTCCGGCGCCATTCCCGTCGAGCGCATCGCCGTCCCGCTGGCGGATCTCGATAGCGGCGGCTCGGCGCGTGTCGAATTCCGCTTCACACAGCCCGACATCGCGCGCATCCTGGTAGATGTCATGCGGCCGACCGGGTTCTCCGTAGCCAGCAACGTATGGGAATCGTGAACCAGTCTGCAAGCGTCCGCGCGTGGGAAGAGGCAGTCACCATTCCCACCTATCCCGCGCCTGCGCCGGACCGCAACCCCATGTTCCTGGACAAGCGCGTGTATCAGGGCAGCAGCGGCAAGGTCTACCCGAACGCCTTCACGGATCGCGTGTCGGACCACAAAGTGGACAAGAGCTATCGCGCCGTTTTTCTGGAAAACGAGTTCATCCGAACGATGTTGCTGCCGGAAATCGGCGGGCGGATTCATATCGGGCAGGACAAGACCAACGGTTACGACTTCTTCTACCGGCAGAACGTGATTAAACCGGCGCTCGTGGGCTTGCTCGGCCCATGGATCTCCGGCGGCGTCGAGTTCAACTGGCCCCAGCATCATCGGCCGTCGACGTACATGCCGGTACAACACTGCATCGAAGAACATGCGGATGGGAGCCGGACCGTCTGGCTCAGCGAGCATGAGCCGATGAACCGCATGAAGGGCATGGTGGGAATCTGCCTGCATCCGGGGAAGGCGCTGGTCGAAGCCAAAGTCCGCTTGTACAATCGCACGCCGTTCGTGCAGACGTTCCTGTGGTGGGCGAACGCGGGCATTCGCGTACACGACCACTATCAGGCGTTTTTCCCGCCTGACGTCGAATTCGTCGCCGATCACGCGCGCCGCGCGATGTCGTGGTACCCGCTCGCACGCAATTTCTACTACGGCGTGGATTACACCGCCGGCGTGGATATCTCCTGGTACAGAAACATCCCCGTGCCCACGTCGTACATGGTGACCCATTCGGAATACGACTTCTTCGGCGGCTATGACCACACGAAACGCGCCGGCATGGTTCACGTGGCCAATCATCACATCGCACCCGGCAAGAAACTCTGGACGTGGGGTAACGCGGAGTTCGGCTATGCGTGGGATCGAGAGCTGACCGATTCCGACGGCCCGTATATCGAGCTGATGGCCGGCGTCTTTACAGATAACCAGCCTGATTTTTCCTGGCTCCAGCCGTATGAGACCCGCACCTTCAGCCAGTTCTGGTATGCGATTCAGGAGATCGGACCCGTGCAGAATGCGAACCGCCGTGTGGCGGTGAGCCTGCGAAGAAACGGCGCTGAATACGCAATCGGGCTCTGCGCAACGGAGGCGCTGGACGATGTCACTGTGCTGCTCTGTGTGCGAGATCGAGTCGTTTTTGAGCACCGCGAAAGCATTCGACCGGGCGAACCGTTGCTGGCCAGCGCCGCTGTTGCGGGCGAACATCGCGAAAGCGACGTGTTGCTGCGGGTCCTGGACCAGAACGGGCAGGAGCTCATTCGATACCGACCGGTAGAGCGGAAGACGACCGAACTCCCGCCGCCCGCGCTCGAGACGCCCCAGCCAGCTGAGGTCTCTACCAACGAAGAACTGTACCTCGCCGGCCTGCATCTGGAGCAGTATCGGCACGCCACTCGCGATCCGCAGCCGTACTGGGCGGAAGCGCTGCACCGCGACCCCGAGGACGCGCGATGTCGGAACGCCATGGGCCTGTTGCTGCTTCGCCGCGGTCAGTTCGCCGCGGCCGAGGAGCAGTTTCGCCGCGCCGTGGCGCGCCTGACGCGCCACAATGCCAACCCGTACGATGGCGAGCCGTTGTACAACCTCGGG
>Ga0070739_10006835_pt1 | contig 12408 bp, 6 predicted proteins | sample Coa_R1_7_FD_66445 | JGI IMG/M metagenome (GOLD analysis project Ga0070739, IMG submission 66445) | Surface soil microbial communities from Centralia Pennsylvania, which are recovering from an underground coalmine fire - Coalmine... | ecosystem: Environmental > Terrestrial > Soil > Unclassified ... | reverse complement strand
TACACGCGCGGCGGCATGGTCGGCCTGGATCTCTCGCGCATCCTCTGTCTGCCCTTCAAAATCGTCGAGGAAGCGCTGACTTTCCTCAAGAACGAAAAGTGCGTCGAAATCCTGGGCGGCGATCTGATTGGCCGCATCAGCTATCGCTTCAACCTGACCGAGCTGGGCCGCCGCCGCGCTCAGGAGGCGTTGGAGCAGTGCGCCTATGTCGGTCCCGCGCCGGTGCCGCTGGAAGACTACGTCGAGCAGGTCTATCGCCAGGCGGTGACGGCCATCGAAATCTCGCCCGACTCGCTGCGGGCTGCCTTCGCTCACCTGGTTGTCAGCGAGGAGTTGTTCAACGCCATCGGCCCGGCCATCGTCAGCGGCAAATCGGTGTTTATCTACGGCCCGCCCGGCAACGGCAAGACCGCCATCGCACAGTCAATTGGCGCGTTCATGAACGCCAGCGGCGGCGAAATCTTCGTGCCCTACGCTTTCTTGGCCGAGAACAACATCATTACCGTCTTCGATCAGGCCGTGCATGAGCCGGCCGAGGAAAAGACCAGCACGCGCCTGGAAGACAACGAGGCCACCATTCGCCGTTTGCTCAACGCCGGCACCGTCGATGCCCGCTGGGTCAAGATCAAGCGCCCCGTCATCATCACCGGCGGCGAATTGAACCTGTCGATGCTCGATTTGAAGTACTCGCCGGAATCCAACTATTATCAAGCGCCGATGCACGTCAAAGCCAACGGCGGGGTGTTCCTCATTGACGACTTTGGCCGGCAGCTGTGCAGTCCCAAGGAATTGCTCAACCGCTGGATTGTGCCGTTGGAAAATCGCGTCGATTATCTGTCCTTGGCCAGCGGTCAAAAGTTCCAGGTGCCCTTCGAGCAGCTGACCATGTTCTCGACCAACCTCGATCCCAAGGATCTGGTTGATGATGCGTTCTTGCGGCGTATGCGGCACAAGCTGGAAATCACCGCCCCGCCCCGCGAGATCTATGAACGCATCTTCAACAGCTTCGCCAAACGCCTGGGCATGAATCCGTGTCCGGCGGCCATCGATTACATGTACGAGCAGTATTACAATCGCGGCCGTTGCCCCCGCGCCAGCGATTGCCGCGATTTATTGGAGACGGTGCAATCGATTTGTCGATTCAGACGAATGCCCGTACAGTTATCGCGCGAACTCATCTCGGAAGCCGCATCCAGTTTCATCCGTGAATTTAAGTAACCGCATCCCGGCGAGCGGGGTCGCGTAAGCGCCCCAAGAGAGCGAAGCACTCGGGGCGCTTACGCGACCCCGCTCGCCGGGTTTTGATGGGAGGTCGGACCATGGATGGCCGCGGGGCACTCCAGTTGAGCCTGTGCCTGCTGATTGCCGCGGCGGGGTGCCAGCATGAGGTGATGACTCTGCCGGGTTCCGCGCCCGATTCTCCATCCCCAAACAAGCCCGATCCCACGCAAATCAAGCCGGCCTCGGGCAAGCCCAAGGACTTGCCGCCGTCGGTGCTGGTGTCCTACGGCAATTTCGAGGCGGGCGAAGCCTTCGCCGCTCGCACCGCGCCGGAGCGCCGGCAGCAGCTGTGTGAGTCCGCGCGTGCGGATTACGAGAAGGCGCTGAACCGCGATCCCCGCTGCGTGCCGGCCTACCAGGGCTTGGCCCGTCTGTACACGCACATGCACGATCTGCCTCTCGCCGTCGAAACGTATCAGAAAGCCCTCAAGCTCGCGCCCAGCAATGCTTCCTTGTGGTTCGAGCTGGGCCTGTGCCAAAACTATCAGAAGAATTTGGCCGCGGCGCTGGAATGTCTGGATCGGGCCGCACAACTCGAACCCGGCAATCATTCCTACACCAACGCCTTGGGCGTTGTGCTGGCGGAATCGGGACGTTACGACGAAAGCCTGAGATACTTCTCTCGCGCCGGCGGCGAAGCGATGGGCTACTATCGGCTGGCGCAGACGCTGAGTCATTTGCAGAAACCGGAGCTGAGCCGACGCTACCTGGACGTGGCGTTGCAAAAAGATCCGAGTCTAGCGCCGCCGATTCAACAGGCTTCGTATCAGCCGACTGCTTCCCCTGAGCCGATAACCTCGCCGGCGCCAGCCGTTTCAACGGAGCCGAGCGCCCCGCCGGCGCCATCCGTTTCTGCTGAACCGAGCGCTGCGCCGGCGCAGACTGCCGCACTTGAGCCGAGCGTCCCGCCGACGCAAGTACTCGTGCCGCCTGTTCCTCAAATCCACGAGGAAGAAGAGTAACCGAACCCCTGAAGAAGTCCGGACCAAACCCAACGAGCCGGAAGCGTAAGCGACGGAATGCCCGCCGTCGCTTACGCTTCCGGCTCGTTGGGTTTTCTGTAGAATCCTTCTGTACAGGAGGATTCGGCAGTGCGTGGACTGCATTTCGATTGTTTCAGCGGTATCAGCGGCGACATGACCTTGGCTGCCCTTGTGGACGCCGGCGTCCCTGTCGAGACCGTGCGCGACGGTCTTGCCTCATTGGGCTTGCCCATCCGTTTCGAGGCGGCCAAGGTCCGCAAAGGCGGCTTCGCGGCCACACAAGTGGCCATCGACGCCCCCGAAGAACACGTCCATCGCCATCTGCCTGACGTGGAGGAAATCGTCAATCGCGGCCGGCTCACGCCATCGCAGCGCGAGCTGGCCCTGCGCATCTTCCGCCGCTTGGCCGAGGCAGAAGCGACGGCTCACGGCATGCCCTTGGAGAAAGTCCACTTCCACGAAGTCGGCGCGCTAGACAGCATCGCTGACATCGTTGGCGTGGCCATCGCCCTCGATCTGCTGGGGGCGAAACGCATCACCAGCCGTTCGGTGCCGACCGGCAGCGGCATGGTCAAGTGCGCTCACGGCCTGATGCCGATACCCGCGCCCGGCACCGCCGCTCTGCTCCGAGGCGTGCCACTGGCTCCTTCCACCATCAAGGCCGAGCTGACCACGCCGACCGGGGCCGCCATCCTTACCACGGTCGTGCAGGAGTGGATCGAGCAGCCGGTTATGACTCTCTCGCGCATCGGCCACGGTGCCGGCCAGCGCGATTTCCTGGAACAGCCGAATCTGCTGCGTGTGTTTGTCGGCGAAGTCGCGGTCCCAGCGAACCCGGCCGAACAGGATCGCGTCTGGATGTTAGAGACGAACCTCGACGATGTGCCGGCGGAAGTGATCGGCTACTGTTTCGATCAGCTATTTTCCGCCGGAGCGCTCGATGTGTTCAGCACGCCGATTCAGATGAAGAAAAATCGGCCTGGCGTGCTGCTGAGCGTGCTGGCACCGGAAAGCGCGTTGTCGGTGCTAGAGGCGATCCTGTTCCGCGAGACGGAGACGTTCGGCATTCGTCGCTATCCAGTGCAGCGCAGCAAGCTCCAGCGCGAGGAAGTGACCGTCGAGACGCCGTGGGGGCCGATCCGCGGCAAACGCGGCTGGCGCGATGGTGTGGCGAGCGTGCTTACGCCGGAATACGAGGACTGCGCCCGTGTTGCGCGCCAGCACGGAATCGCCCTACGCGAGGTGTACGCCATGGTAAAGAACAATTTCACCGCAGAGAGCGCAGAGAGCGCAGAGAAAAAATAAGAAAAACAATTGCACTGATCATGCTTTGGTACATAATCTTGTTCTTATTTCTCTGCGCTCTCTGCGGTGAAGACTTGAGGGTATCATGCCTACTGCGAACGAAATTCGCCAACAATTCATCGATTTTTTCGTCAAAAAGCACGGCCATACATTCGTGCCGTCCAGCAGCGTCGTGCCGCACGACGATCCGACGCTCTTGTTCGCCAACGCCGGCATGAACCAGTTCAAGGACGTTTTTCTCGGCACCGGCACGCGTCCCTACAAGCGGGCGGCGAACACGCAGAAGTGCATCCGTGCCGGCGGCAAGCACAACGATCTCGAAGACGTGGGCAAGGACACCTATCACCACACCTTTTTCGAGATGCTCGGCAACTGGTCGTTCGGCGATTATTTCAAGAAAGAAGCGATCCGCTGGGCGTGGGAGCTGCTGACCGAAGTGTGGAAGCTCGACAAGAGCCGGCTGCACGCCACCGTGTTCGAGGGCGATCCACAGCAGGGACTCGCGCCCGACGACGAGGCGGCGGCGCTGTGGCGCTCCGAGACGGACATCGATCCCTCGCACATTCACAAGGGCAGCAAGAAAGACAATTTCTGGGAGATGGGCGAGACAGGTCCGTGCGGCCCGTGCAGCGAGATCCACATCGACCGCACGCCGGACAAGAGCGGCGGCAAGCTCGTCAATGCGGGCACGGCGGATGTTATTGAGATATGGAACCTCGTCTTTATCCAATTTAATCGCGGTCCGGACCGCAAGCTGACGCCGCTGCCGGCCAAGCACGTCGATACCGGCATGGGTTTCGAGCGCATCACAGCGGTGCTGCAAGGCAAGGCGAGCAATTACGATACGGACGTGTTTACACCGATTTTTCAAGCGATCCAGCGGCTCACGAAAGCGCCGGCGTACACGGGCAAACTCGACGATCACAAGGACACGGCGTATCGCGTCATCGCCGATCACATTCGGGCGCTGACGTTCGCGCTGACCGATGGGGCGGTGCCGAGCAATGAAAAGCGCGGCTATGTCCTGCGCAGCATCCTCCGCCGGGCGGAGCGATTCGGCCGGCAATACATGGGGACGAAGGAGCCGTTTTTGTGTGACCTAGTGCCGGTGGTCGTGGAAGTGATGGGCGGCGTCTTCCCGGAGTTGAAACGCGCTCCGGACAAGGTGGCGAAGATCATCCGCGAAGAAGAGATCGCCTTTATCCGTAATTTTGATCGCGGTCTCAAGTTATTTGAAGATGTGGTGCGAGGAACCGATCGAGAGAATAGCAGCGTCATCAGCGGCGACGATGCTTTCGATCTGCACACGACCTACGGTTTCTTCATCGATATCACCGAACAGATGGCCGGCGAGATCGGCATGAAAGTCGATCGCGAGCGTTTCGAGCAGCGGATGAAAGACTTCCAAGAACAGTCCGGCAAGGACCGCAAGAAATTCGCCGTCACCGCCGTCAGTGGTGAATTGCCACGGACGGATGATTCGCGCAAGTACACGCACCTGACGACAGCGGCCAAGCTGGAGGGCTGGATTCAAGACAGTACGGTAATCAAGCACGGCACGCTGCAACAGGACGATGAGGCGGCGCTGATCCTGGAGCGGACTTGTTTCTATGCGGAGCAGGGCGGGCAGGTCGGCGATACCGGCGTCATTCACACGGAAACTGGCCGCTTCGATGTGACCAACACACAACGCCTGGGCGATTGCGTGCTGCACATTGGCCGGGTGGTGCGCGGCCAGATCAAGGCGGGGCAGCCGGCGACGCTGGAAGTGTCCAGCGCCCGCCCTCACACCATGCGCAATCACACCGCGACGCATCTGCTCAACTGGGCGCTGCGTAAAGTTCTTGGCGATCACGTCGAGCAGCGCGGATCACTGGTCGATGCCGAGAAAACGCGCTTCGATTTCACGCATGACAAGCCGTTGTCAGCGGAAGAAATCGCCGAAATCGAGCGGCTGGTCAACGAAAAGATCTACGCCGATCTGCAGGTGACGCCGGTGACAATGCCGCTGGCCGAGGCGAAAAAAGTCGTCGGAGTGCGGGCGGTGTTCGGCGAGAAATATCCTGACCCCGTGCGCGTGCTGCTCATTGGCCCGGAGAAGCCGGAGGAAGCGACGCTGGAAGATTCTGTCGAGTTCTGCGGCGGCACGCATCTGAACCACACTGGACAAGCGGGATTCTTCAAAATCGTCGCTCAGGAACTGGTCGGCAAGGGCGTGCGCCGCGTCGTCGCCGTGACCGGACGCGAAGCCGTGGCGGCGGTGCAGCGCCTATCGTCAGTGGTGGACAATTTGACGAGTCGTTTCAACTGCTCGCCGGAGGATCTGCCGCGCCGCGTGGAGGCGTTGCAGGAGGAAGTGAAAAAGTTACAGTCGCAGCTCCGCAAAGGGACGGCGAGCGATTTGGCCGGCTCCGGCGATAAGCTGTTGGCCGGGGCCGTCGAGGCCAACGGAGCCAAGATCATCGTCGGCGAGATGCCGGCTGCGCCCATCGAACAGATGCGGCAGCAGCTCGACCGCCTGCGCGAAAAGGCCAAGAGCGCCGTCGTCGTCATCGGCTGGGCCGACGAGGGCAAGGTGGGACTCTTGAGTTTGGTGACGGACGATCTGGGCAAGAAGGGACTGCACGCGGGCAAGCTGGTCGGCGAGGTGGCGAAGGTGGTCGGCGGCAAGGGCGGCGGTCCCGCGACCGGCATCGCTCAGGCCGGCGGCAAAGACGCCGCCAAGCTCGGCGAAGCCCTGCAACTGGCGCGAAAATTAGCTATCGAAAAATTGAACGGCTGATTTGCCGCTGTGAATGAATTTCCGGCAACGATGGATCGGACAATTCTATACAAGTTTTTGGTCATTCTATAGAATTTCCCTTGCTCTCCTCCCCGGAGGGCGATAGGATCTAATTACATCCCGGCTGAGTCCTTAGCCGCTCTTTGCGAACCTCCGAGCGACTGGACTCGCCAGCCTCGCCTACCTTCGTACCCAATGCGGGGCCGTCGGGCTTCCGAGGAGAAATAACCGTGCCCGCTTCTCGTCCCACCGATACATCGCACTTGCACAACGGTCAGCGACGACAGGCCATCGTGCAAGCGCTGTTGACCGATGTGTTCCAGGGCCGACTCCGCGCCGGCGAGCATCTCGTTACGCAGGAGCTGGCCGAACGCTTCGGCGTCAGTCATACGCCGATCCGCGAAGCGCTCATCGCCTTGGCCGGCATCGGCATCATCGATCTGCTGCCCAACCGCGGCGCGCGTGTTCGCCGGGTCACACCGCATGAGGTCCGCGAGATTTGTCAGGTGCGTCGCGCTCTGGAATGCGAGGCGACGCGCTCGGCCTGCGGACGTATCGATCTTGCCGAATTGCATGCTCTTGCTGCGGATTTGCGGCGGATGATCGCACGCGGCCTGCGTTTGGGGACGCGCTTCATCGAAGACGCCCGCGCCATCGATAGCCGGCTGCACGACCTCATCGCCGAATCGTGCGGTAACGGCTATCTGGCCCAGGAGATCGCCCGGCTCAAGACGCTGTTTCGTGCCTTCCGCGATGTCTCCTGGCAGCACGACGAAGCCCGCAACGATTTTCACCGCCTCGCCGAGGAAGGCCGCGAGCATTTGGCCATCGTCGAGGCGCTCCTGAGCGGCGACGGCAAGGCGGCGAGTAAAGCGATGGCCCAGCACATCCGCTCCGGCGCTCGCTACTGGAGCCGAGCCTTGCCGAAAGAATCGAACCACAGAGACACAGAGACACAGAGAGAACAAGAAAGGAAATAACAATCATGAAACGATTCATTCGACCTTCTTTGTTGTCTTTTTGGTCGCTTTTCTGTGTCCTTCATGTCCTTGTTGTCCATTCTTCCGCCGGCGCGGCAGAGAAGAAACTCGGCTACAACCGCGACGTGCGGCCTATTTTGGCGGAAAACTGCTTCGCTTGTCATGGCGCCGATAGCGCCGCGCGCAAGGCCGATCTGCGGCTGGATCGCCGCGATGATGCGATCAAATCCGAGGCTATCGTTCCCGGAGATGTGGAGAAAAGCGCTCTGATTGAGCGCATTTTTTCCGACAACAAATCGCACCTGATGCCGCCGCCCAAGACCAAGAAGAAATTGACCGATGCCCAGAAAGAGATACTGAAGCGCTGGATTGCGGAAGGCGCGGAATATGAGCCGCACTGGTCGTTTATCCCGCCCAAGCGTCCGGCGTTGCCGGCGGTGAAGAATACCGGCTGGGTGCGCAATCCCATCGATCATTTCATTCTCGCCGAGTTGGAGAAGCGCGGTTTGCAGCCGGCACCGGAGGCGGATCGCCGGACCTTGGCCCGGCGGCTCAGTCTCGATCTGACCGGACTGCCGCCGGAGCCGGCCGACGTGGAGGCGTTTGTCAACGACAAGCGGCCCGACGCTTACGAGCGCTACGTCGATAAAATGTTGGCTTCGCCGCACTGGGGCGAGCATCGCGCCCGCTACTGGCTCGACGCCGCACGCTACGCCGATACGCACGGCATCCACTTCGACAACTACCGCGAAATGTGGTCCTACCGCGATTGGGTCATCAACGCCTTCAATCGCAATATGCACTTCGATCAGTTCACCATCGAGCAGCTGGCCGGCGATCTGTTGCCCAATCGCACACTCGATCAACAGGTCGCTACGGGTTTCAATCGCTGCAACATTACTTCCAATGAAGGCGGACTTATCCCGGAGGAATATCTCGTTTTGTACACGCGCGACCGCACCGAGACGACGGCGCGGGTGTTCCTCGGCCTGACCGCCAACTGTGCCGTGTGCCACGACCACAAGTTCGATCCGCTGACGATGAAGGATTTCTATTCGATGTCGGCGTTCTTCAACAACACGACGCAAGGCGCGATGGACGGCAACATCAAGGACACGCCGCCGGTTGTGTTCGTGCCGCGGATGGAGGATCGGTCGCGCTGGGACGCGCTGGCGAAGGAATTAGCCGATGTCCGCAAACAAGCGGAGGCACGCAAGCAGACGGCCCGCGCCGATTTCGAGAAATGGCTGGCGTCAAACGGTAGGTCCGGCGAGCCGAGCCGAACTAATAGTGCCGCTCGGCTCGCGGCACCTACAGATGGACTGCGTTTCCACGCGGCGCTGAACGAGGGCAGCGGCGGGACCATTCATCTGACGGTGGACGGCAAACCGCGCACGGCGGCTGTGGCGTCCGGGGCGGCCTGGGATGCGGGGCACGTCGCCGAGAAGGCGTTCAAGGTCCAATCAGGCGGCACATTGGAAGCGGCCGATGTCGGCGACTTCGACAACAACCAAGGTTTTTCCTACGGTGCCTGGGTCAAGCTCGCCAAGGGAGGGCAGTCCGGCGCGATCTTCGCGCGCATGGACGATCAGCACGATTTTCGCGGTTGGGATCTGTGGGTTCAGAACGGCCAGGTTGGGGCGCACATCATCAACAAATGGCCCGACGACGCGGTCAAGGTGGTAACGCGCAATCCCGTGAAAGTGAATACATGGAATCATGTGTTTATCACCTATGATGGCTCTGGCCGACCGGGCGGGATCAAGGTGTACGTCAACGGCGTGCCGCAGGAGACGAATGTCGAGGCCAGCAGTTTGAGAAGCACCACTCGCACGCAAGTGCCGTTCAAGATCGGCCAGCGGCACACCACGGCCCGCCTCGACGGACTTGTGCTGCAAGACGTGCGCCTGTATGGCCGAACGCTCTCGGGACAGGCAGTCGAATGTTTGGTCAAAGGCACGCGCAGTGCCTGGCTCCTGAGCAAGCCGGCCAAGCAGCGCTCCGCCGCCGAAACGAACGAGCTACTCGACTGGTGGCTAACGGGCCACGACACACTGTACCAGAGTCTAACGAAAAAACTCCGCGATTTGCAGCAGGAAGAATCGGCCATCAAGTCGCGCGGCACCGTTGCCCATGTGATGCAGGAAAAGCCGGGCGAGCCGATGGCGTATGTGCTTTATCGCGGCGAGTACGACAAACGCCGCGATCCGGTCAAAGCGGACACGCCCAAGTCGCTGCCGGCGATGCCAACAGAACTACCGCGTAACCGCCTCGGCTTCGCGCAATGGCTCTTACGGCCTGAGAACCCGCTGACGGCGCGCGTCACGGTCAATCGCTTCTGGCAAGAGCTGTTCGGCACCGGCATCGTCAAGACAAGCGAGGACTTCGGCACCACCGGCGAGCAGCCGTCCCATCCCGAATTGCTCGATTGGCTGGCCATCGAGTTTCGCGAAAACGGCTGGGACATCAAGCGCTTCTTCAAGCTGCTTGTGACCTCGGCCACCTACCGGCAATCGGCGCAGGTGACGCCGGAGAAGCTCGAAAAAGATCCGGACAATCGCTTGTTGTCGCACGGCCCGCGCTATCGGCTCGATGCGGAGATGATTCGCGATTACGCCCTGGCGGCCAGCGGCCTGCTGGTCCGTAAGCTGGGCGGACCCAGTGTCAAGCCGTATCAACCGGACGGCGTCTGGGAGGCGGTGGCCATGGACGTCAGCAATACCCGCTTCTATCGCCGCGACAGCGGCGACAAATTGTATCGCCGTAGTGTGTATACGTTCTGGAAGCGTGCCGCCCCGCCGGCGTCGATGGACATTTTCAATGCGCCCAGCCGCGAAGTCTGCTGCGTTCGCCGCGAACGCACCAACACGCCGTTGCAAGCGCTGGTGACGCTGAACGATCCACAGTTCGTCGAAGCCGCCCGCTGGCTGGCGCAAACGGCGCTCAAGAGCGGCGGCGACAAGGACGAAGCGCGCATCGATTTCATGGCCCGGCGGCTCTTGTGTCGCCCGCTGCGTGCCGAGGAAATGCAGGTGGTGCAGGCGAGCCTGAAGGATCTGCTGGCGCACTACAAAGCGAACGCAGCGGATGCCAAGAAGCTGCTCGCCGTCGGCGAGGCGAAGGTTGATCCGAAGCTGGATACGAACACGCTGGCCGCGTGGACGATGCTCGCCAACGAGATGATGAATCTCGATGAGGTGCTGAATAAGTGACAATGGAGGTCACCTGTGGCGAGGAGAAAGCAGCCGATTTCGGTGGCCGCCAATCAGATCGAAAACCAGATTCTCATCGTGCGCGGCCAGCGTGTGATGCTGGATTCGGATCTGGCTGAGTTGTACGGTGTGCCAACGAGCCGACTCAATGAACAGGTCAGACGCAACCAGGAGCGTTTCCCAAACGATTTTGCGTTTCGTCTTACCCAGAAGGAGTTTACGGATTTGATATCGCAATTTGCGACATCAAAAACAGGCCGTGGCGGTCGCCGCAAACTTCCTTGGGTTTTCACGGAACATGGGGTCGCTATGCTTTCCAGTGTCCTGAATTCCCGGACGGCCATTCAGGTGAACATTGAAATCATGCGAGCCTTCGTTCGCCTTCGTCGGCTCCTTGCCACGCCGGGAGAGTTGGCCGCGCAACTACAGAAACTGGCTGAAACCGTACAGCTGCACGACGAGCAAATTAAGGTCATTACCGACGTTCTGCGGAAGCTGATGGAGCCTCCGCCGCAACCGCCTCCGCCCAAAGGACGAATCGGCTTTCAATGGCCGCCACCAGAGGATCGGACAAAACCAGAGGAGTGACCCATGAACCTGTTCCACGAATTCACCCGCAACATCACCCGGCGGCACTTCTTCGCCGCGGGTTCGCACGCCGTCGGCTGGGCGGCGCTGGCCTCGCTGCTGGATGCTGACCGAGCCCGCGGAGCTGCCGGCGAGAATGCGGCCTCGAAGACGCATTTTCCCGGCAAGGCCAAGAACGTCATCTACCTGCACATGGTCGGCGGTCCCGGCCAGATGGATCTCTACGATTACAAGCCGAAAATGCGGGAATGGTTCGATAAGGATCTGCCCGATTCGGTGCGCATGGGCCAGCGGCTGACGACCATGACCAGCGGCCAAAAGCGCTTTCCCATCGCGCCATCGAAATTCAAGTTTGCCCGCCATGGCAAGTGCGGCATGTGGGTGTCGGAGTTGCTGCCGTGGACGGCCAAGATGGTCGATGATATGTGCTTCATCCGCAGCATGTACACCGAAGCCATCAACCACGAACCGGCCATCACCTACATGCAGACCGGCAATCAAGTCACCGGCAAGCCCTGTCTGGGCGCTTGGGTCTCCTACGGCCTGGGATCGCTGAATCACAACCTGCCCACTTTCGTCGTCCTGGTCGCCAAGCCGACCAACACCGAACAGGTGCAGGCCATCTCGGCCCGCTTGTGGTCGTCCGGCTTCCTGTCCGGCGAACATGCCGGCGTGTCGTTCCGCACGGCCGGCGATCCGATCTTGTACATCAACAATCCGCCCGGCGTGCCGGCCGCCATCCGCCGCAAGACGCTCGACGGTCTGCAAAAGCTCAACGAGATGAACTATCGCGCCGTCGGCGATCCGGAGACGCACACGCGCATTCAGCAATACGAGATGGCCTTCCGTATGCAGGCCAGCGTGCCGGAGTTGACCGATTTGTCCCGCGAGCCGGAGTCCACGTTCAAGCTGTACGGCGACGAGGCCAAGAAGTCGGGCAGCTTCGCCAACACGGTGCTGCTGGCCCGACGCCTGGTCGAGCGCGGCGTGCGCTTCGTGCAGATCTATCACAACAACTGGGATACGCACGCCAACGTCGCCGGCCGGCTGCCCGATCAGTGCCGCGATGTCGATCAGGCGTGCTATGGCCTCATTCAGGATCTGAAAAAGCGCGGAATGTTCGACGATACGCTGGTCATCTGGGGCGGCGAGTTTGGCCGCACCATCTATTCGCAGGGCCAGCTGTCGCACCAGAACTATGGCCGCGATCATCATCCGCGCTGCTTCACCATGTGGATGGCCGGCGGCGGCACCCGTCCGGGCACGATCTACGGCGA
>Ga0070739_10006832_pt1 | contig 12416 bp, 11 predicted proteins | sample Coa_R1_7_FD_66445 | JGI IMG/M metagenome (GOLD analysis project Ga0070739, IMG submission 66445) | Surface soil microbial communities from Centralia Pennsylvania, which are recovering from an underground coalmine fire - Coalmine... | ecosystem: Environmental > Terrestrial > Soil > Unclassified ... | reverse complement strand
TGCGCGTGCTCGCGCCGGAGGTGACGGGCCTCGAGCTCGAGCTCCCCCGCTTCGACCTCTCCCTCGAGCGGCGCCGCGCGACGGAGAACGGCGTCGTGCACGACGCCGCCTCGGCGATCCGCGAGCACGGGCTCGCGCTCAAGGCGGCGACGGTGACGCCCGAGGAGCGCGGAGACGTCGGCTCGCCGAACCGGATCCTCCGCGAGGAGATCGGCGGCCGCGTGATCGTCCGCACCGGGCGCCGCATCCCGGGCGTCGCGCCGCTCGGCGGCGTCCACGCCCCGATCTCGATCGTGCGGATGGCCGTCGGCGACGCGTACGGAGCGCGCGAGTGGCGCGAGGGCGAGGGCGACGACGAGGTCGCGTTCCGCACCGAGCGCATCGAGCGGCGCATCTGCCACGCCGTCGCCGAGTTCGCCTTTCGCCAGGCGGAGCGGACCGGCGCGAAGGTGTTCGGCGGGCCGAAGTACACGGTCAGCCCGACGTACGAGGGCATGCTGAAGGAGGAGATGGACGCGGCCGCGGAGCGCCATCCGGACGTGCCCTACGAGCCGCAGCTGATCGACGCGACGTTCGCGCTCCTGCTCTCGTCCACCGGCGACCCGCTCGTCATCCCGGCGCTCAACCGCGACGGCGACATCCTCTCCGACCTCGTCCTGCCCCTCTTCGGCTCGATCGCCGGCTCGGAGTCGCTGCTCGTCGCCTTCGAGGACGACTTCGAGCCCGCCGCGATCATGGCCGAGGCCGCGCACGGCACTGCGCCTTCGCTCGAGGGAAAGAACGTCGCGAACCCGATGGCGATGATCCTCGCCGGCGCCGCGCTCCTCTCGCATGCGGGCGAGGAGGGCCAGCAGGCGGGGCGCGCGATTCGCGAGGCGTGCCTCGAGGCGGTCGCCCAGGGTGCGCGCACCGCCGACCTCGGCGGCCACCTCGGGACGAGCGAGTTCACCGACGAGGTGATCTCCCGCACCAAGGCGAAGCTCGAGGTCTGGTCGGCCCTCTAGCCGCAGGCCTTCTGGGCGTCGTGGCGGAGCCTGTCGATCTCGCTCCGCCTCCCCTGGATCGCCTGCGACTGGTCGAGCAGCGCCAGCACGTCCGTGCATTGGCCGAGCGCGTAGTGCGTGTAGGCGAGGTTGTAGTCGGCGTACGCCTCGTCGATGGAGTTCGTGCCGTTCAGCTGCTCCACCGCCTGCTCGAGCAGCGGCAGCGCGCCCGCGTAGTCCCCCGCCTTCATCCTCGCGTAGCCCTCGCTGTTGAGCGCCTCGCCCGAGGCGCCGCCGTTCGCGGACTGCGTGGTCGGAGGAGGCGTGGAGGCCGTGGCGGGGACGGTCACGGGCGGAGGCGCGGGCGCAGTGACGATCTTCTGCACCGGGTGCCCCGGCGTCGTCACGGTCACGGTCCTCACCGGACCGTGTCTCGCCGCGTTCGCGTGGCCGGAGCCGCCGCGGGTCGCGGCGTACGCGGCCAGGGCGCCGGCCACGAGCAGCGCCAGGAGGAGCAGCGGCAGTAACCACGGCGAGCGCGAGCGCGGCTGCGGCACCGGCGCAGGCGGCGGCGGGACACGAGTCGGCGCCGCCACCTTCGTCGCGGCCGTCGGCGCGGTCGTCGGCACCGCCGTCTCCCCGGGAAGGATCCAGCCGGTGTCGGCCACGTCCTCGTGTGCGGCGGCCCGCAGGGCGGCGACGAACTCCGCCGCCGACGGGTAGCGGGCATCCGGCTCCTTCGCCAGCGCGCGCTCGAAGACCTTGTCGAACGTCGCGGGAAGCTCCCCCTTCGCGCGATGGATCGACGGGATCGGAGCGGTCGCGTGGCCGACCGCCTCGGCCGTCGTCGAGGCGGCCTCGAACGGGCGGCGTCCCGCCAGCAACTCGAACGCGACGACGGCCAGCCCGTAGCGGTCGCTCGCGGCCGTCGCCCGCTCGCCGCGCGCCTGCTCGGGCGAGAGGTAGCCCGCCGTCCCGAGAATCGTGCCCGTCTCGGTCGAGCTGTCGAGCCCGACCGCGCTCGCGATCCCGAAGTCGCCGACGTGGACCTCGTCGTTCCGGTCGAGAAGGAGGTTGCCGGGCTTGACGTCGCGGTGGACGACGCCTGCCGCATGCGCGGCGTCGAGAGCGCTCGCCGCCTGCTCGAGCCAGTTCAGCACCTGGGCGGGCGGGCAGCCGCCCTGACCGCGGACGCGCGCCTCGAGCGACCCGCCCTCGAGATACTCCATGACGATCATCGGCCGCCCGCGGCACTCCGCGATGTCGAAGATCGTGACGATGTTCGGGTGGCCGGAGAGGCGCGCCGCCGCGAGCGCCTCGCGCTGGAAGCGCCCGCGAACTCCGGCGTCGTGGGCGTAGCGCTCCGCGAGAACCTTCACCGCGACCTCGCGCTGGAGCTCGCTGTCGGTCGCGCGGTAGACGCGGCCCATGCCTCCGGAGGCGATCGGTGTCGGTCGCTCGTACCTAGCGGGGAGTATGTCGGTGGTCGAGGTCATGCACCGCAGCGTCCTCCCCGGCGTTGCCGCACCGCCAAACGGAAAACGTCGCAGCCGAGCGTCAGGAGGCGGCCGCGGCGGGCCACCAGGTGTCCCAGCCGCGTGCCCAGACGTCGACGAAGAGCTCGGCGACGCGGGGATCGAACTGTGTGCCGGCACCGCGTGACACCTCGGCGAGCGCCTGCTCGTGCGTCATCGCGCGCCGGTACGGGCGCGGGGAGATCATGGCGTCGAAGGCGTCCGCGACCGCGAGGATGCGGGCCTCGATCGGAATCGAGCTGCCGCGCAGCCCGGCCGGGTAGCCGCCGCCGTCCCAGCGCTCGTGGTGGAACAGCACGTACGGGAGCGCGTGCCGGGCGTGCCGGAGCGGGAGGACGAGCCTGGCGCCCGCGGTGGGATGGTTCCGGATCTCCTCCTGCTCGTCGAGCGTCAGCGGCCCCGGCTTGCCGAGCACCTGCGGCCGCACCTGCACCTTGCCGACGTCGTGGATCTGGGCGGCGAAGCGGAGCGAGCGGATCCGCTCGCGGTCCCAGCCGAGCCGCTGCGCGATCGGCTCGGCGAGCGCGGCGACCCGGGCGCCGTGACCGTAGGTCTGGTCGCGAACCTCGAGTGCGCGGGAGATCGACGCGAGCATGCCGCGACGGATTCCTCGCCGTGCCGCGGACTCCTACTTCCAGATTCCGCCGATCGGCGTCGCCGTCCGGGAGAGCCCGAGGCGCGGCAGGCGCCACGCGTCCTCGATCGTCCGCAGCAGGCCGTAGTGGCTGGTCGGATGCGAGAAGACGGAGCCGGGCTTCACCGTCGGCCCGAGCGCGAGGGCCTCGACGCGGCCGCCGCCGCCGAGGTCGGTCGTCCCCTCGTCGAAGATGACGAAAACGACACCTGCCCCGAGTGCGCGCGAGTGGAGGAGCGGGACGACGTACGCCTTCAGCCACGCGTCGCCCGTCGCGATCGAGCAGTCGTGCATGTCGTCGCAGAGGTTCGGGATCACGAGCGAGAAGTCGGGAAGGCGGTCCGCCGCGACGTCGCGACCGAGCCGGGCGAACGGGACGACGCGGTCGCGACGCGCGCGCGAGCGCGCGACGTCGGCGAAGTAGAGGAAGGGGTCGTGCTTCTTCGCGTAGAGGCCCGAGGACGCGCCCTCCCAGCCGGGTGACGGGAGATCCTCCGCGTACGTCTTCCACGTCTTGCCCGCCCGGGCGAGCGTGTCGGCGAGGCTCTGCGCGTGGACGACGCAGTTCGTGCAGTCGTCCGCGATCCCCTGCGTCGAGCCCGAGACGAGGGCGAGGTAGTTGGGCAGGCTCGGGTGGGAGACCGCGTCGTATCTCGTCAGCCGCGCGTAGCGCCTGCCGAGCGCTCGGAACGTCCGCGCGGCCGGGGAGCTCAGGAGCGAGCTCTGCTCCTCGTTCTCGAACACGACGACGACCACGTGCGTGAAGTCGGGAAGCGCGGCGGCAGGCTGCGCTGGCCGCGTCGGTGCGGACGCTCCGGCGACGCCGCCCGCGCAGCCCGCCGCCGCGAACGCGAGCGACAGCAGCGCCAGCGCGAGTCTCAACGCTCGAGGCGCTTGTGGAGGAAGCGGCTGCCGACCACCAGGAGGATGATCCCCGCGATCGCCGCGACCCCGATCCCGAGGTCGCGCTCGACCGCCTTGATCACCGCTTCGCCGAGGTAGTACGCGATCAGGCCGATCGCGCAGGCCCAGACGACCGCGCCGAGCACGTTCCAGAGCATGAACCCCCAGAAGCGCATCTTCCCGACCCCGGCCATCCAGCCGAGGGTCGCGCGCACGACCGGGACGAAGCGGCCGATGAACACCGCCTTGGAGCCGTGCCGGTGGAAGAACTCCTGCGAGCGCTGTACGCCCTCGTGCGTGACGCGCTCGAACCAGCTCCAGCGCGTGAGCACCTCCCGTCCCCAGCGCCGGCCCACGAGATAGCCGAAGAGCGCGCCCGCCACCGCCGCGACGACGGCGAGGACGACGATCGCGACGATGCTGCCGTGGCCCTGCGAGGCCAGCGCGGCCGCCGCGATCAGCGCCGTCTCGCCCGGGATGAACGGCAGCCCGGCCACCTCGAGGAAGACGACGACGAAGACGACCCAGAGCCCGTACTGCGAGACGAAGTGCGTCACGCTGCGTAGGCTACGCAGCGGATGCTGAGGGTCGGGATCCCGCGCGAGACGGCGCAAGGCGAGCGGCGTGTCGCGCTCGTTCCCGAGACCGTGGGCAAGCTCGCCGCGGCGGGATTCGAGCTCACGTGCGAGCCGGGCGCCGGCGCCGCGGCGTCCTTCCCCGACGACGCGTACGCCGAGGCGGGCGCGACGCTCGGCGACCCGTGGGAGCGCGACGCCGTCGTCAAGGTGCGCAAGCCCACGGCGGAGGAGCTGGAACGGCTGCGCGACGGGCAGGTGCTGATCGGCTTCCTCGACCCGCTCGGCGACCCGGCGGGCGTGGAGGCGCTGTCGGCGCGAGGCGTGACGGCGTTCGCGCTCGAGTCCGTGCCGCGCATCACCCGCGCGCAGGCGATGGACGCGCTCTCCTCGCAGGCGACCGTCGGCGGCTACAAGGCTGCGCTCCTCGCGGCCGAGTACCTTCCCCGCTTCTTCCCGATGCTGATGACGGCGGCCGGGACCGTGCCGCCGGCGAAGGTGCTGGTGATCGGCGCCGGTGTCGCGGGCCTGCAGGCGATCGCGACCGCCCGGCGTCTGGGTGCGGTGACGACCGGCTTCGACGTGCGGCCCGTCGTGCGCGAGCAGATCGAGAGCCTCGGCGCGAGCTGGCTCGACCTCGGCGTCACGGGCGCGGAAGCCGAGGGCGGCTACGCGCGCGAGCTGACGCCGGAGGAGATGCAGGCGCAGCAGCGCGCGCTCGAGGAGCGGATTGCGGACTTCGACGCGGTGATCACGACCGCGGCCGTCCCGGGCCGGCCGGCGCCGAAGGTGATCCCGGCGACGGCGGTCGAGGCGATGCGGGCGGGCTCGGTGATCGTCGACCTGGCCGCCGAGAGCGGCGGCAACTGCGAGCTCACGCGGCCTGGCGAGGTCGTTGCGGCCGGCGGCGTCACGGTCGTCGGCCTCACCGACATCCCTTCCTCGATGCCGTACCACGCCTCGATGCTCTTCTCCCGGAACGTGCAGGCGCTGCTCCTGCACCTCGCGCCGGAGGGAGAGCTGGCGCTCGACTGGTCAGACGAGATCACGAGCGGCGCCTGCGTCGCGGGCAGGCAGGAGGTCGCCGCTTCATGACGGCGATCGTCTTCGGGCACGGCACGCAGCTGATGTTCGAGGTGACGATCCTCGTGCTCGCGATCTTCCTCGGCTTCGAGGTGATCTCGAAGGTGCCGACCCTGCTGCACACGCCGCTGATGTCGGGGACGAACGCGATCCACGGGATCGTGATCGTCGGCGCGATGCTCGTCCTCGGCACGGCGCACAAGGGCCCGTTCCTCTGGGTCGTCGGCTTCGTCGCCGTCGTGCTCGCCTCGGCGAACGTCGTCGGCGGCTTCGTCGTCACGGACCGGATGCTCGAGATGTTCAAGAAGCGCGAGCCCGCCGAACCGGACGAGGCGCCGCGGGACGACGAGCGCTCGTGAGCTACCCGGTCACGAACCTGCTCTACCTAGTGACGATCGTCACCTTCATCCTCGCGCTCCGCTACCTCTCGAACCCGGCGCATGCGCGGCGCGGCAACCAGATCGGCGCGGTCGGGATGCTGCTCGCGATCGTCGTCACCTGGGTCAAGGTCGGCGGGACGAGCTGGTGGGCGATCGCGCTCGGGATGGCGATCGGCGGCGGCTTCGGCGCGTACGCCGCGCGCAAGGTGCGGATGACCGCGATGCCGCAGATGGTCGCGCTCTTCAACGGGGTCGGCGGCGGCGCCGCCGCGCTGATCGCGCTGGCGGAGCTGCACCGGGTCGTCCCTCCGCCGGGCCGCGCGAGCTTCGACATCTCGACGGCGATCGCGCTCTCGGGCCTGATCGGCGCGATCTCGTTCGCGGGCTCGATGGTCGCGTTCGCGAAGCTCCAGGAGCTGATCCAGGGCCGGCCGATCACGTATCCCGGCCAGAAGATCGTGAACCTCGTCCTGCTCGCCGCCTGCGTCGGCCTGGCGGTGGCGATCGCCGCCGGCGCCCAGCACCAGTGGCTGCTCTGGGCCGCGGTCGGCGGCGGCGCGCTCTTCGGCGTGCTCTTCGTCCTGCCGATCGGCGGCGCCGACATGCCGGTCGTGATCTCGCTCCTCAATGCGTTCACCGGGCTCGCGGTGGCCGTCGGCGGCTTCGAGCTGGAGAACAACGTCCTGATCGTGAGCGGGATGCTCGTCGGCGCGTCCGGCACCCTGCTGACGCTGATGATGGGGCGCGCGATGAACCGCTCGATCGCCAACGTCCTCTTCGGCGCGTTCGGCCAGGTGGTCGCGCCGGCGGCGGGCGCGGACGGCGCCGCGAGCGCGGGCGGCAGCGTTCGCAGCGCGAGCGCCGAGGACGTCGCGGTCATGCTCGCCTACGCGCACAAGGTGGTCTTCGTCCCGGGCTACGGCCTCGCGGTCGCGCAGGCGCAGCACGACGTCCGCCAGCTCGCCGACCTGCTCGAGGGCAAGGGCGTCGAGGTCTCGTACGCGATCCATCCCGTCGCCGGCCGGATGCCCGGCCACATGAACGTCCTCCTCGCCGAGGCCAACGTCCCGTATCCGCAGCTGAAGGAGATGGACGAGGCGAACCCGGAGTTCTCGCGGACGGACGTCGCGGTGATCGTCGGCGCGAACGACGTCGTGAACCCGGACGCGCGGAGCAACCAGGGGAGCCCGATCTACGGCATGCCGATCCTGAACGTCGACGACGCGCAGGCGGTCGTCGTCCTCAAGCGCTCGATGAACCCGGGCTTCGCGGGGATCGAGAACCCGCTCTTCTACAACCCGAAGACCGTGATGCTCTTCGGCGACGCGAAGGAGTCGATCGTCAAGCTCGTCGCCGACGTCAAGACGCTCTAGGCGAAGCGCGCGGGGTCGAACAGCTCGAGCTGCGGCGACGACGAGTCCCCGAGGAGCGCGTCCGCGACGAGCTCGCCGCACGCGAAGCCGAGGACGTTGCCGTGGCCGGAGTAGCCGCCCGCCACCCAGACGCGGCCGTCGCGCCCCGGCACGGGGCCGACGAGCGGCAGCATGTCCTGCGTGAGGCCGAAGATTCCCGCCCAGCGGTGCGTGATCTCGACCTCGCCGCCCACGAGCTCGAAGAGGAACGACTCGAGCGAGGCCTGGATCGCCGGCGTCGTCTCCTCCACGTCCGTCAGCTCGTCCATGATCGAGACGTCGCGGAACCCGCCGAGCAGGACGCGTCCGTCCGGCAGCTGCTGCCAGTAGTCGAAGCCCTGCCGCGCGTAGTGCGGCCGGTCGTAGAGCACGCGGTCGAGCGGGGCGGAGCCGATCACCTGGCCGCGCGTCGGCCAGATCAGGTCGGAGAGCTCCGCGACGAGGCCGTGCCCGTAGCCGTCGGTCGCGACGAGGACGCGGTCCGCCTCGAGCGCGTCGACGTCCTCGACGGTGTCGTGCTCGCGGATGTCCACGCCCGCCTCGGCCGCGCGGGCGGCCAGGCGGCGCACGAAGCGCGCCGGCTGGATCGAGCCGTCGCCGTCGTGGGAGATCGCGCCGTGGAACTTCCCCGCCGCGCCGCCGGGCACGTCGTCGAGCCACTCCGCCTCGATCCCGTCCTCGCGGAGCGCCTCGAACTCGAGCCGGATCGCCTCGCGCTCCTCCTCGTCCGCCGCGAGCCGGTAGCTGCCCGGGCGGCGGAGCGCGTCGCCGGCGAGCCCGGCCAGACGGTCGAGCGCCTCCTCCGTCCAGCGCCAGTACGCCGCGGCGCGCTCGGCGCCGTAGGTCTCGCGCGCGACGTCGTAGCGGGCCGCGCCGCCGCGCAGCGCGAACCCGCCGTTGCGGCCGCTCGCGCCCTCGGCGATCCCGCGTGCCTCGTGCAGGCGCACGCGCAGGCCGCCTTCCGCGAGGCGCAGCGCGGCGGCGCAGCCGGTGACGCCGCCGCCGACGACGGCGACGTCCACCCTCCCCTCGTGCCGCGCGGCGGCGCGCGACGGAGCGGGATCCTCGAGCCAGTACGGGTTCACGGCGGCCCCTCGGGCGACTGGCGCAGCACGGTGTCCGCGGCGAGCGCGACCTTGCGGACGAGGACGAAGTTCGGGCTGCGGAAGACGACGCGCTCGACGAGCGGGATCGCCTCGTGCCCGGGCACGACGACGAAGCGCGCCGGCAGCGCCCGCATCTCGTCGTACTGCGCGAGCGTCAGCGAGACCTTCTCCACGCAGGTCTCGTCGGAGCACTCGCAGATGAACGTGACCGATTCCGGCCCGACGTCGAATCGACCCGCCAACTCGCGAATGCGCTCGTTGATCGCCCGGAACATGACCTCGTTCCGGGCGAGCCGCTCCTCGACCGACGACACGCTTTGATCTTTCCACACCTGGAGCGCCACTAGGTGGCGAGCGGCCGGTAGAGCCCTTCCGCGGCGACCACCAAGCCGCCCAGCTCGAGCTCGACGAGCGCCCGCGCGACCTCGCCCGCGTCGAGCCCGCTCTGCCGCGCGAGCGCGTCGGCGCCCGCCGGAGACATGCGCACGAGCTCGAGCAGGGACGCCGCCGCGGGCGAGACGTCGGCGGCCGCCGGAGGCTCCGGCTCGATCCCGAAGCTCGAGAGCACGTCGGGGGCGCCCGTCAGCGGCGAGGCGCCGAGCTTCAGCAGCGTGTTCGTCCCGCTCGACAGGCTGGAGGTGATCTCGCCGGGAACGGCGAACACCTCGCGACCCTCCTCCAGCGCGAGGTCGGCCGTGATCAGCGCCCCGCTGCGCTCGCGCGCCTCGACGACGACGGTCGCCGCGCAGAGCCCCGCCACGATCCGGTTGCGCGCGGGAAAGCGCCAGGGCGCGGGTTCCACGCCCGGCGCGTACTCGGAGACGACGAGCCCCACCGCGGCGACGCGGCGTGCCAGCTCGGCGTGAGCGGCGGGATAGTCCCGATCGATCCCGCAGCCGAGCACGGCGACGGTCGGCCCTCCCGCCTCGAGCGCGCCACGGTGCGCCTCTCCGTCGATCCCGCGCGCGAGGCCGCTGACGACGACGAGCCCGGCCGCCGCCAGGTCGCGGCCGAGGCTGCGGGCGACCGAGGCGCCGTACCCGGAGCAGGCGCGGGCGCCGACGATTGCGACCGCCGAACGCGCCAGCAGGTCCGGCTCCGCGTCGCCGCGCACGAAGAGACCCGGCGGCGGGTCGTGGATCGAGCGCAGCAGCGCCGGGAACTCCGGCTCGCCGCGGCCGACGAAGCGGAAGCCGCCCGCGGCGAGCCGCGCGAGCTCCCGCTGCTCGTCGAAGCGCCTCAGGAACTCCCGCCAGCGCCCGCCGGTGGGCGGCCGGACGAGGTGGGTGCCGGTCTCGGAGGCGAAGAGGGCGAGCGCGAGCTCGTTCACGGGCCCAGCTCCTCGGGAGAGCGGTAGGCGAGCGCTTCCGCGAGGTGCTCCGGCCGGACGCCGTCGGCGCCCGCGAGCGCGGCGATCGTGCGCGCGACGCGGCCGACGCGCGCATAGCCGCGGCCGGAGAGGTGGAGCCGGTCCGCCGCGCGGCGCAGGAGCTCGTCCGCTGCGGCGTCGCGCGGCGGAGCGCGCTCCGCGAGCAGCTGCCGCGCGGCGACCACACGCTGCCGCACCAGGGACGACGCCTCCCCCGGCGCTGCCGCGAGCTCGTCCGCGCGCGCTCTTGGCAGCGCGACGACGAGGTCGAAGCGGTCGATCAGGGCGCGCGAGAGCTTGTCCCGGTAACGGGCGAGCCGCTGCGGGGAGCAGCTGCATTCCGCGGCCGGGTCCCCGCGCCCGCCGCACGGGCACAGGTTCATGGTCGCGATCAGCTGGAAGCGGGCCGGGAAGACGACGCGTCCGGCGGCACGCGCGACCGAGACGAAGCCGTCCTCGAGCGGCTGGCGCAGGGCTTCGAGCGCGGGTCGCTGGAACTCGGCGAGCTCGTCGAGCAGGAGGACGCCGCGGTGGGCGAGGCTCGCCTCCCCCGGCCCGAGCCGCGGCCCGCCGCCGACGATCGCGGCGGTCGACGCGCTGTGGTGGGGCGCGCGGAACGGCGGGCGGACGACGAGCGGCTGCTCGCCGTCGACGAGCCCGGCGACCGAGTGGATGCGCGTCACCTCGAGCGCCGCCTCGCCGTCGAGCGGCGGCAGGATCCCCGGCAGTCGCCGTGCGAGCATCGTCTTCCCCGTCCCCGGCGGGCCCGCGAGCAGGAGGTTGTGCCCGCCCGCGGCGGCGAGCTCTAACGCCCGGCGGGCGCGTTCCTGCCCGCGCACCTCCGCGAGATCCGCGGCGGCTTCCTCCGGGGCGGGCGCCGGTGGCTCCGGTGGGGGATCGGGATCGAGCTCGCCGCGGAGGTAGGCGACCGCCTCGGCGAGATGCCGGACCGGGATGGCCGCGACGCCGGCGAGCGCCGCCTCGCGGGCGGATTCGGCCGGACACAGCAGCCGCTCGAGCCCGAGCCGGCGCGCGCCCTCGGCGACTGCGAGCACACCGCCGACGCGCCGTAACCGGCCGTCGAGCGCGAGCTCGCCGACCGCCGCAGAGCGTGCAAGCGCGGCGCGGGGCAGCTGCTCCGACGCCGCGAGCACCGCGAGGGCGATCGGCAGGTCGAAGCCCGATCCCTCCTTGCGCAGCTCGGCGGGCGCGAGGTTGACGGTGATCCGGCCCTGCGGGAAGCTCAGCTCGGCGGCTGCGATGCCGCTGCGGACGCGCTCTCGCGCTTCCTGGCACGCCTTGTCGGCGAGCCCGACGATGGCGAAGCCGGGGAGCCCGTCCCGGACGTGCGCCTCGACGTCCACCCGCCGCGGCTCGAGGCCGACGAGCGCATGCGTGACCGCGCGTGCAAGCACGCCGCCGACGCTACGCCGGCGGTAGTCACGTGTCCGTCGCGGCTCTGCGCCGGCTCACGAGCGACACGACGGAGACGGCACAGAGTCACGAGCGCGACGTTGCCAGTTCCGCGGTAGCGTCCGTCGCGAGGGCGGCGGGACCGCGGCCCCGCCCTGGGTGGGGGTGCGCCGCTACGTCCGCCGCGCAACGAGGACGTCCTCGTAGTACTCGCCCGCGCGGCGGCCGGTGCGCCGGTTCACGTGCCGGCGGAGCCGTGCTTCGAGGCGGAGCCCCGCCCGCGCGAGGATCTCCGGATAGAGACCCCTCCGGTCGTTGACGACGACCAGCACCGGAGCGTCCGCCCGCAGAGCGGCGGCCGCGCGCGCGAGCGCGGAGGCGATTCCCTCGACGTAGGCCGCGAGCGCCGGCGCCGACGTTCCGGCCGCGGCGGCTCCGATCTCGCGCTCGCGCCGGTCGTCGAGCTCGAGCAGCTCGTACGCGTAACGGTGCTGCTCGTGGTAGTCGATCAACCCGGGATACGGGGGCGAGGTGAGGACGGCGTCGAGCCCCTCCCCGAGCTCGACCGTGCGCACGTCGCCGTGGACGACCGAGGCGCCACGTTCGTGGTCGCGGACGTGCGCGAACTCCTCGACGCGCGCGAGCGTGTCGAGCGTGTACCGCCGGAGGAAGCCCGCGGCCGACTCGACCGGACGGCACTCGCGGCGATGCTTGTAGCACCAGTACTCGCCCGTCTGCGGCGCGCGTGGCGCCTCGAGGTCGAAGTGCGCGGTGCGCCTCGCCGACCGCGCTGCACGCGAGAGGATCACCCGCAGCACGTCCTGGTGACGGTACTCGGCGATCAGGGAGCGGAAGGCGAGCAGCTCGGCCGCCGCCTGCGGGGCGTACCACTCGCGCAGGTAGCGGCTGCGGGCGGCGCGGCGGGCCGGGACGGATCCGGCGCGCGCGTGCGCGTCCCGGAGCTCCGCGGCGAGCTCCGCGAGGTCGTACTCGGCCGTCTTCACCTCCATCAGCAGGCAGTTG
>Ga0070739_10006831_pt1 | contig 12417 bp, 8 predicted proteins | sample Coa_R1_7_FD_66445 | JGI IMG/M metagenome (GOLD analysis project Ga0070739, IMG submission 66445) | Surface soil microbial communities from Centralia Pennsylvania, which are recovering from an underground coalmine fire - Coalmine... | ecosystem: Environmental > Terrestrial > Soil > Unclassified ... | reverse complement strand
GCATCCATTGCGGCAATCGCTTACGGTAGTTCTGAGTTCTTCTGTCCTTTGAGTCCCTCCCAACGACACAAAAGACATAAAGGACAGAAGAACTCGGAATCCAGAACTCGGAACTAAGGCATGGTCCAGAACATGAAACCGGATAGCGAAGAGCCAGACTTGGAAGAAGTGCTGCCAACGTGGGACGTGACGCCACCGGAGCCTGCCGAGGAGGCGTTGCCGGTGGCGGAACCCATATCTGAGGAAGACGTCAGCTCCAATGTTCCCCTCGCCGAGCCAGTAAGTCAGGCGGGAAAGCCTGACCTACAGCTCAGCGAGTCGGCGCTACATCCTCAAGAGCCAGGTTCCGAGGCCGAAGCTCTCTCTTTGCCGAAGGATGCGGACAGATCCACGCCGGTCCATTGTCCGGTCTGTGGGGCGGCGCGCCGGGGCGAGGAATCGTCCTGCGGTGACTGCGGTTATTACTTCTCGCCTGTCGATCTAGAGCCGCGCCATGCGGTTCGCTCTGGTGCTGGCAACAGCAGTGCAACGAGTTCGGACTTGCCTGCTTTTCGTCTGAAAGATCGCTATGAGGTTCGGGAACGAATCAGCGAGCGCTGCGGTGTGTCGCGCTTCCGCGGTCTGGACCACGGCTCCGGCACTCCGATCCCGGTGATCCTCGTCCGCCAAGCCGTGATGCGTCCTGCGGAGGCCGTTCCTGCTGAGGAAGCACCGACCGCCGAACCCGCCGTTTCTACCGAAAAGGATGAGGAGTTGTTGCCCAACTTCGATGAGCCGTCTTCATCCTCTCTCCCTCCCACGGAAGTCCTCCCCGCGCTGCCCGTTTGGCCCAGCCTCGAATGGGAGCAGGCGCTTTTGTCTACTGGGAAACATCCCGGTCTGCCCGCCTTGCTAGATCGCTTCCCCGAGGGGGATTTCGAGTATCTCGTTGAAGAAGTGCCTGTGGGCCAAACGCTCTGGGACGCCTGGGACGATCCGGAGGCCGACTCCGCGAGGCGTTTCGGCTATCTCGCCAACATCGCGGAGATCTTGCACCAACTGCACCCCAGCGGCGTCATCCTCGAAGGTCTGCGTCCAGAAATCATCGTCATCTCACCGGATGGGCGGGTGCGTCTGAGCGACATGGGCGAACTGCTGCAGCTGCCGTTGCCGGCCGATCTGCCGCTGCGGCGCTCGCTCTACACGGCTCCCGAAGTCTTGGCCGGGAAGGCCGACGCCCGCTCCGATCTCTATAGCTTCGGCGCTCTGCTCTACGCCCTGCATGTAGGCCGTAATCTCAATGAAATTGATTTTGATCGCTCCGGCGCTCCCAAGCCGTTCATCCCGCGCTTCCCGGACATTCATCCGGCGTTTGGCCGGCTCATGAGCAAGACGTTCCGCACCGATATCGATGGCCGGTTCCCCACGGACGAAGCCTCCAAGGAAGATCCGACCGGCTTTACCGAACTTATCCGCACGCTGCACACCCTGGGCCGCACCCTCGACAATGTTCGACTGGAAATCGCCGCCTGGACGACGACCGGCATGGTCCGCACCGGCAACGAAGATGCCTTCGCTCTGCTGCACGCCAGCGAATCGCGCCAGGACGATCTCAGCGAGACGGCCCTGGTTCTATTATGCGACGGCATGGGCGGCTATGAGGCTGGCGAAGTCGCCGCCGCCCTGGCCATTCAGTCCATGCGGCAAAACCTGGTGAAGCAGAAGCCGTTCGCGCCTTTATCCGGCGAATCATCGTTTCTTGAGGATAGCTTCCATCAGCCCGCAGCCCTCGCAAGGGGTGAACACGCCGCTCCGCCGATCTCGGTCGAGGAAGTGAAAAAAATGCTGCGAGCGGCGCTCAAGGAAGCGAACAAGCATATCTACATTACTTCGCGCATTCCCGGCTCCAAGCGGCGCGGCATGGGCTGCACCGCTGAGGCCGTCTACGTCGATGGCCGCAACATCGTCGTCGGCCACGTCGGCGACAGCCGCACCTATCATCTGCGCGAGGGCCGGCTGATTCAGATGACGCGCGATCAAACGCTGGTCAATCGCCTGGTGGAATTGGGCACGCTGACGCCAGAGGAGGCCGAAACGCACCCGCGCCGCAACGAATTGCAGCAAGCCCTGGGCGGGCAACCCGATGTCGAGCCGGGCTTGTATCACGGCGTTCTCAAAGCCGGGGATTGGGTCGTTGTCTGTTCCGATGGGTTGACCAACCACGTGTCGAATGCGGACTTGGAGCAAATGTTACGCGGCGAGGGTTACTCCGCCGAAACCGTGGCACGCCGGCTCGTCAACCTCGCCAATCTCCAGGGCGCGACGGACAATGCGACCGTCGTGGTCATCCGGGCGACATAAGGCAAGAAGAACGGCATTTTTCGGTTATTGCCATGCCGCTGCATCTGTATCCGGACGTCTACGCGTCCGGCTCTGTCCCCGCGGGCTGGACGCCGATTCCGGGTGATACAATTAAGTATCCGGTGCGGAATGCGGCGGTCTTGCGTCATCTGAGGCAATTGTTGTCCGGTCGATGGCAGAAAGTCATCAAGAAAGGAACAGCGGCGACATCCACTATTTTGAGCATGCTTCCGGCCAGGTCGCTGGGGTGAAATTCTTTCCCAAACGGGCGAATACATGAACAACAGCGTGAACCTCCAGGCATTGCTGGCGGTATCAGCGAAAAAGTCGTCGCAGGCAAAGGCGCTCTTCGCGCTTCTCAATCTCGGGATCGTGGAATCCCTGGCTAATGGTCTGCTGAGCGCCGTTGATACCGTGCGTCTGTTCTTCAATGCTGAGAATTGCCTATTCGTTCGTAAGCAATTGCGCGACAAGACGGCCGATGAGATCATGAGTCGCGGCGTGCAGTTGCCGGATTTATTTGAGGCGCTGCCGGCCGAGGAGGCCCAGCGTGAGTTTCAACGCGAGTTAGCGAGCATACGCAACCTTTGCTTGAAACTCCTCGAAAAGAAGTCCCTCGTTGCCTGAGCGGATTTCGATTAGTACGATTGCGATGGTAGTGTAGTCTCTCTACAATTACCTTGCGGATACCGCGATGGTACTTACCCGCCTGCCGAGACCGCCAAAATGCTGTTTTCTCATCCACCTAGGCTCATCTCGCTGCTGACCTGCGCTGTCGTGCTGATTTCCTGCACTACGGCACAGGGTGCAGACAGCAAGTTTGAAAAGGAAATCCGCCCGCTCCTCAAGAAATACTGCGTCAGCTGTCATAATCCCGAGAAGAAGAAGGGCGACCTCGACCTGGCTCGCTTCGAGAAGGAAGCCGATGTCAGCACAGGTGAAGAGGTCTGGGCGGAAGTCGCCGCTCGTGTGCTGGCCCACGAGATGCCGCCCGAAGGTAGAAAACAACCCAGCATCGAGCAGCGCCGCCAGTTCGTCCGCTGGGCGAAGTCGGTCGCCAAAAAGTCCGACGACTGCAAGCAGCTCGCCTCCGACCGCACCATGAGTTTCTACAAGGGCCATGTGATGAGCCGCCGGCTCAGCCGGACGGAGTACAACAACTCGATTCGTGACCTGATCGGCCTCGACCTTCGACCCGCCGACCGCTTTCCCTCGGACGGCTCCGGCGGCGAAGGTTTCGACAACAACGGCGACGCTCTGTTCACTTCTGCCATCCACGTCGAAAAATACCTCGATGCCGCCGAGTACGTTCTAAGCACCCTCTTCAAGCCGAGCGCGGCGGACGTGACGCGCTTCTCCTCGAAAGCCCTCGCGGCGGCACGGACGCGCTTGATGATTGCGGCACCAGGGCCGGATCTGACGCCGCATGAGGCGGCACGTCGCATTGTCGCTCGGTTCGCCGAACGTGCTTTCCGTAGGCCCATCACGGTTGCGGAGGTCGAGCGCCTGCTGACCGTTTTCGACCGAGCGCAGCAGCGAGGCGACTCCTTCGAGACAGCGCTGAAACTGCCGCTCAAAGCGGTGTTGATCTCGCCGCATTTCCTTTTCCTGGTCGAGCCGGAACCGGAAAAAGATGGCGTCCACGAGTTGCCGGACTTCCCGCTGGCTTCGCGTCTGTCCTATTTCCTCTGGGCGTCAATGCCCGACGAGGAACTGTTTGCGCTGGCGACGGCGGGGAGGCTACGTGAGGAGAACGTGCTGCGCGAACAGGTGTGGCGTATGCTTCGTGATCCGCGCTCGCATGGTCTGGCGGAGAGCTTCGTGTCGCAATGGCTCGGCCTGGGGGCATTGGGCGATACAGTCCGGCCCGACCCGCAGCGCTTCCCGGAGTTCGATGAGACCCTCGCCGAGGCCATGCGCCAGGAGCCGATCTGGTTTTTCGACAACCTGCTCCGCGAAGGACGCAGCTTGCTGGAACTGCTCGATGCCGATTATACCTTCGTGAACGAACGGCTGGCCCAGCACTACAGTATCGAGGGAATTCGCGGAGCGGGCATGCGAAGGGTGCAGCTGACCGACAAGAACCGCGGCGGTGTGCTGGGCATGGCCGGCGTGCTGACCGTTACTTCGTTTCCGCTACGGACAAGCCCTGTGCTGCGCGGCAAGTGGGTACTGGAGGATCTGCTGGGCGCACGGGTTCCACCTCCGCCGCCCAATGCCGGCGTATTGCCCAAGGATGATCGCAACGACAAGGGCCTTTCGTTCCGGAAGCAGTTGGAATTGCACCGCAGTCGATCCGAGTGCGCCAGTTGCCACCAGCGCATGGACCCGCTCGGTTTTGGACTGGAGAATTTCGACCCCATCGGTCGCTTTCGTACCGAGCAGGCGGGTCAACCTGTCGATGCTGCCGGCGAGCTGCCTTCCGGCGAGAAATTCAATGGCCCGCGTGAGCTGCGCGCCGTGCTACTCAAACAGAAAACCGAGTTCCTTCGCAATCTGGCCCGCAAGTTGCTCGGCTACGCCCTTGGTCGGCAGTTGTATCGTTTCGATCAGTGTGTTATTGATGAATCTCTGAAGGCGCTGGAAGCCGAGGGGTACAGAGCACCTGCCCTTATCGAGCGAATCGCGCTGAGTTACCCATTCCGGCATCGTTACGTGAAGAAGTGAGCCGATGATGAACCCGAAGACCCGATCGCTTTCTCGACGGACTTTTCTACGCGGCGCTGGGGCGATGATCGCTCTGCCGTTCTTTGAATCGCTGCTGCCGGTTCGGGCAGCGTCGGCCGTTCGTCCGCCCAAGCGCGCGGCCTTCCTTTACTTCCCCAACGGCGTTTGGCCTGGTGCCTGGATTCCCAAGAAGACCGGCAGCGACTTCGAGCTTCCCTTCTCGCTGACACCGCTGGAGAAGCTCAAGCAGGACGTGATCGTCCTGTCCGGTTTGGACAAGGCCCAGAGCCGCGGCGGCGATGGTCACTATGCCAAAACTGCCAACTTCCTAACCGGCCTGCACGTGCAGAAGACCATCGGCAAGGACATCAACGTCGGCGGCGTTTCCGTGGACCAAGTTGTCGCCCAGAAATTTGGCGATCAAACCCCCTTACCCTCGTTGGAACTGGGAATCGACCCGGTGATTTCCGGCACCGACAGCGTGGTCGGCTACACGCGGCTCTATGGTTCATACATCTCCTGGCGCACTCCCTGGGCACCGCTGGCCAAGGAGATCAATCCGCGCATGGTATACGAACGCTTGTTCGGTGCCAAAGACGCCACTCGCGGACGAGACGACGACCGCAGCCTGCTCGATCTGACGTTGGAGGACGCCCGCAATCTTCGTGGCCGACTGGGCCGCGACGATCTGTTCAAGCTCGACGAGTACCTCGACGCGATCCGGGCGGTCGAACGACGCCTGGAATTCGCCTCCAAGCCCGACCCCAGGCCGTGGAAGCCGACGCTGACATCCGGTGCCGCCACTCCGCCAGTGGCCGGCATCCCGCACGAACACCGCGAGCATGTCAAGCTGATGCTCGATCTAATGGTGCTGGCGTTCTGGTCCGACTCGACTCGCGTCATCACCTTCATGTTTGCCAACGATGTATCCAACAAGAATTTTTCCTTCGTCGATGGCGTTCGCGGCAGCCATCACGACATGTCGCACCACAGCAATAAACCCGACAAGATCGAGCAATACCAGCGCATCGCCCGCTGGCACGTCGAGCAATTCGCCTACTTGCTCAACAAGATGAAGGCAATCCGCGAAGGCGAGGGCACGCTACTGGATAATGCGATGGTGATGTGCGGCTCCAGCCTGTCGGACGGCAACCGTCACGATCCGAACAATTTGCCGATCCTCCTGGGTGGCCGCGCCGGCGGGACGCTGCAATCCGGACGCCACATCGCCAGCCCCAAGAACACGCCGCTCTGCAATCTCTATGTGTCGATGCTGCAACGAATGGACCTTCCGGTGAAGTCCTTCGGCGACAGCAGCGGTCCCCTGGCGGGCTTGTCCTGATTCAACGGTATCGGCCCGCGGTTCAGCATTCCTCCGTCGGCTCCTCGCTGCCAAGCTCTGCTCGCCAGCCGTGCCTTCCCAAGCAGAGCTTAACAAGAATTCTCTGTACACGATGCATTACTAAGTCCAGCGTAGCAAAAGACACTGGCGAGCGGGGTCACGTCAGCGCCCCGAGACAAGCACTCGGGGCGCTAACGCGACCCCGCTCGCCAAACGCTAACATTGGCAATGCTGGACTCAGTAATTCGGCTTGTTCGGAAGAATCAGGCCATGTTAATGTGTGCCCGCCTTGTTCTCGCCGGACTGGGAGCGCTGGGCTTGGCGACCCGCTTGGGCTGGCGACGCAGCCGTTGGGTCGCTTGAACAATCGAGAGGAAATGACCCATGCATGCATTTAGGAGTTGGTGCTGCAGCGCCTTGGCAGGCTTAATCGTCTTCGCCGTCCCGGCTGCACGGGCGGGAATGATCACCCCTGATTCTATTGCTAATCCACCGAACGCGGTTGGCTCGGCTACAGGCACTTATGTCTACTATAGCAATCTCGTAAACGAGCAGTATGCGAGGGTAGGAGTTATCTTCCCTGGTCTTTTGGCACTCACGCACTTGGACGGTGCCGCTGTGTGGGCACCTCTTAAGCAGTTACCCGCTCCTGGCGCGGGAGGTGGCCTACCCGTGAATCCTCCTATGGCAAGGATCGATTATAATTCGTTGGTCGGAGCCAGTCTCGTAATACCTGGCAAGCTGACCCGGACCTCGGTTTCTTCTTTGTCCGTCGAAGTTCTTGGGCAAGCCGGTGCCACTGTGAATGTTGCTGGCTTCAACGGTCAACCGCTCAATATTACCCCTAGTATTAGCTCCATCTCTGATGGTCAGATCTGGACTTTCAGCGGTGCGGGCATTAGTTCCTTTACCGTAACTCCGCCTGTGGACCCCCTTCCGAACAACTCGTCCACTCCAGCCTGGGGCATCTCTGGGATCTCATTCGCGCCCTCCTCAGCAACGACTCCCGAACCGTCTAGCCTTGTTCTGGCCGGGCTAGGAGCGCTAGGCTTGGCGACTCGCTTGGGCAGGCGGCGCCGCCTGCGAGTTGCTTGATCCGTTTTGCCGCGCACGGTTCGCGGAGTATATCTCACTCTGTAATCAGAGCCTATACAACTCGCCATACTTCCGCCGCAGAGCCGCGAGCAGCGGATGATGGTCGGGCGCTGCGCCGGTCGCGTGTTCGATCAGTCGCGGAGCGGGGTAGCGCTGGCCGTGGCGGTACACTCGTTGCTGGAGCCAGTCGAGCAGCCGGTCGAAGCGGCCCTGAGAAAAATCGTCATCGAGGTTTCTCAACTCGGCGGAGGCGCGCTCGAAAAGCTGAGCCGCGAACAAATTTCCCAGGGTGTAGGTGGGAAAATAGCCGATCAGCCCGCCGCCCCAGTGGCCGTCTTGCAAACACCCTTCCGCGTCATTGGCTGGGATGACTCCCAGGTAACGGCGATAGAGTTCGTTCCACGCGCCGGGGACATCGGCAGTGTCGAGGTCGCCTGCCACCAGCGCTCGCTCCACCTCGAAGCGGATGAGGATATGCAGATTGTACGTCACTTCGTCGGCCCGCACGCGATTCAGACTCGGTGCGACATGGTTGATGGCGAAATAGAACTCGTCGAGCGACACATCATGCAGAGCGTCGGGGAAGAGCGCGCGGGCCTGCGGATAGAAATGCCGCCAGAAGGGCAGACTGCGGCCGACCGTGTTCTCCCACAGTCGCGCCTGCGATTCGTGGACGCCGATGGAAACCGACTCGCCGATCGGAAGGCCGTAGGCTTCCGGGTCAAGTCCTTGTTCGTAGAGGGCATGGCCGACCTCGTGCAGGATGCCGAATAGACCGTCGCCAAAACGATGATGGTTGAAGCGCGTGGTGATCCGGCAATCGCTGGGACCGAGTCGGGCAAAGAATGGGTGCGGACTGGTGTCGAGGCGTCCGCGGCGGAAGTCGAAGCCGACCGCGGCCGCGGCGGTTTCCCCAAACTGCCGCTGACGGTCAAGCGGATAAGAACGATGAAGGATCGATAGGTTCGCTCGGCGCGGCGAAGCGGCAATGGTCCCGGTAAGCTCGATCAGCTCGCCGCGCAGAGCGTCGAACAATGCAGCCACCTGTCGGACGGTCATCCCCGGTTCGTATTCGTCGAGCATCGTTTCGTAGAGATCGTGATCGGGTCGCAGAGCAGCTGCTTCGGCGCGTTTCAGCTTCAGGACTTTCTCTACCCAAGGCTGGAAGTAGGACCAATCGCTCCTCTCGTAGGCGGTGACCCACTCGCGCTGGGCTATCGAGGTGATGCGTGCGAGTTCCTCAACCAGTGATCGAGGCAGCCGCACGGCCCGGTCGTACAAACGGCGTAGTTCGCGGATGTTCACTGCCTCGGCGGAATCGGGGTCGGCAATCAGGTCGGAGCCTTCCAGCGCAGCAAACAGCTCTCCCAAACGCGGGTCGGTGGCCCGGTCATGCAATAATCCCGCTAGGAGCGCTTGTTGTTCCGCGCGATGGGCGACACCGGCCCCGGGTATGTACGTTTCCTCGTCCCAGCCGAGGACTTCGACGCACGATGCCAATACGGCCTCCTCCTTGACCTTGCGGGTGAGTTCTTCGTATGCTTGTCGTGGCTGCATAAGTTATAATCCGCACTTACCAATCGGAGCCGATCCAAGGAAAGGATGAAGGATGAGAGATGAATTAAGACAATTCTTCTTCATCCTTCATCCTTCCTCGTTGTCTTTAGTCAGCTTACAGAAGGGGGCAAGCTCCGAGCCTCTTCCGCGTTGGAGTATTGCCATGCTGCTGACCCCAGCTGAAGAGATGGGCCTGAGTGGACTGAACCTGTCCGCGCGCGTCCGCAAGGCGTTTGACAATATTCCCGAGGAAACCATCATCCGCGTGATCCAACGCATCCGCGAGGAGAGCACCCGCCGTCATCTCATCTACCTGCGCGACGGTCAACTCGATACCATCCGCGTCCTGCCGCTGCCTCTGACCGTATTGCCCGATCAAGTAGCGTACTTTCACTCCGTGGTTCTGACAGTGCAGAACGCCCTCAAGCGTCTGCCGGAGCTGTACCTGCAAGATCCCGATGTCCGGGAAGTCTTGCGCCTCCTGCCCGAAGAGGAGAAGTGGCTCCACGATTGCTGGGGGCCGAGCCAGCGCGAGAACAATCCGGTGTTCGCTCGTCTCGATGCCGTGATCGATTTCACCAGTCCCATGTGGAAGAATTCGCTCTGCTTTCTGGAACCGAACATGAGCGGCATCGGCGGACTGCATCTGGTGCCGACCTGCGAACACATCCTGGCCGATATTGTCCTACCCTTGTTGGAAACGAACGACGGCCGGCTCCGGCTGGAGCTGGGGCAAGACATCCGTGAGCTGCTTATGCAGGAAGTGCTCGACCACCTGGAAGTCCTGGGCCGGCCGGGCCGCAACGTCTGCTTCGTCGAACCCAAGTACGCCGGAAGTGGCCCCGATGAGCAGGAGGAACTGGCTCAGTATTACCACCATCGCTACGGCACCAAGGTCTTGCACGCCGATCCGGCCGAGCTGCGTCTGCGTGGCGACGAGGTCTATTACAACGATGATCGGGTCGATGTGGTGTACCGCGATTATGCCGTCGCGGATCTGATCGCGCTGGAACAAGAAGGCGTGGACATCGAGCCGATGCGGACGCTCTTTCGGCAAAATCGTGTCATCTCTTCGATCACTGCGGAGCTGGACCAAAAGAGCATCTGGGAGGTGCTGACCGATGCGCGCTTCACGCAGAAGTACTTCACGTCCGACGAACGGCAAACATTTCGCCGCCACGTCCTGTGGACTCGCTTATTGGGCGATCGGCAGACGCTGTTACCGGATGGCCAAATGGGCGATTTGCTCGAATTTGTTCGCCGCGAGCAGGAAACCCTGGTGATAAAACCGAATCGTGCTTACGGAGGTGAAGGAGTGACGATTGGCTCCGCGGTGACACGAGCCGACTGGGAGTCCGCCCTAGAATTGGCCTTGGCCGACGAGGAACGCTGGGTCGTGCAGCGGTTGGCCAGCATTCCAGTCAGCATGTTCCCCGTCGTTGGGCCAGATGGAAGGATACATGCCGAGCCGTTCCATGTAGTGATGGGCTTTTCCGCGACACGCGATGGCGTGGCCATCCTGGGAAGAGCATCGCAGAAGCAAGTGGTCAATGTTGCTCAGCGTGGCGGCATGTGCGGTGTGATGATCGGTCATCCGCCCGGACGACTTTACGGCCCCAGCTCGCCGGTAAGTTAGAGCGCTTCCTTCCTTCGTTTGGGGCTTCCCCATGTTGGACCTCCTCACGATGAGTTCACACTCTTTTCTGAGCGCTCACCATTCGTGGGGAAGTCCACGGCGGGATTCCCTCCGGTCGTCAGGCCAAACCACTTTGCAACTTCCTTTTGCACCGCGGCGGACTATCATTAGCAGCATCGTATCGCATCACTCGCTTACTTCGCCCCTGTGCCAAGGAGTAGACCCCATGACCTGGACACGAACTCGCTGCCTCGCACTTGTACTCACGGCCGTCGCCGTGCTGGCCGGCTCGAGCCGCGCCGCGGGGCCAAGGGACAGCCTCAAGAAAGGCGCCCCCGAACTACAATCCATTAGCGCGCTGGCCTTCGGGCCGGAAGGCATCCTGTTCATCGGCGATGCCCGCGCAGCCACTATCATCGCCCTGGACACGCAGGACCGCACCGCTGCCGGCGCCGAGATGCCAAAGATCGAGGCGCTAGACGAGAAAATCGCCTCGCTGCTCGGTATCGAAGCCAGCCAACTGCTCGTCAACGATTTGGCCGTCAACCCGCTCTCGGGCAATACCTACCTCGGCGTGACGCGCGGCAAGGGCGCCGACGGCAAGCCGGTGTTGCTGCGCGTCGAGCGCTCCGGCAAGATCGCCGAAGTGCCGCTGACCGACGTCGCCTTCTCCCGAACGCCGCTGCCTACCCCCGGCACGGGTAGAAGCCCCAACGACGTCATCACCGACATGGCTTACCTCAACGGCAAGCTGTACGTCGCCTGTCTATCCAACGAGGAATTCGCCTCGCAATTCCGCGTGCTGCCCTTCCCGTTCGGCGAGGCCGGCAAGGGCACTGCTGTCGAGATCTTCCACGGCTCGCACGGGCGGCTAGAGACCAAGTCACCCATCCGCACTTTCGCGCCGTATGAGATCCAGGGCGAGACGAACCTGCTGGCCGCATACACCTGCACCCCGCTTGTGCAAGTGCCGGTCGCTGAGCTGAAGCCGGGTGAGAAGGTCAAGGGCAAGACCATCGCCGAGTTGGGCAATCGCAACGTCCCGCTCGATATGATCGTTTACCAGAAGGATGGCAAGGATTACATCCTGATGGCCAACAGCGCCCGCGGGGTCATGAAGATTTCCACCGAGGGCATCGACCGCACCCAGCCGATCACCAAACCCATCGCCGGCACGGCCGGGCTGAAGTACGAGACGATCAAGGGCCTCGACGGGACCGTCCAGCTCGACGTCTTCGACAAGGACCATGTTCTGGTGCTGCGAAAGAGCAAGGACAACCGGCTTAACCTGGAGACGGTCGAACTGCCGTGATCTTCTCCCAAGCCGTTTGCGGCTAGGCGTCCCAGCGCCAGGCCGCAAACGGCGGACATTCTTCGGTGACACCTCCATGAACACCCTCCGCTCTTGTTTTGCCCTGTTGTTCGTACCCCTCGTGTTCGCGTGTCCTCACATCATGTGGGCGGAGGTGCGGACAGAGACGCCTTCCGCTCCGGCGATTCGACTTGTCGGCGACCGAGAGCCGGCCGTCGCTGTTACCGGCCTGTCACCGGCAGACTTGCGGGCGCTCGCCCGGCTCGAACAGTCGCTGGAACGATGGCAACAACTGTTCGCCGTCTACGTCGAACACGGCGGCGACCGTGCGCAACAGCCGGCGATGCTCGGCTCCTACCGCGTCGAGAAGGATGCGCTGCGCTTCCAGCCGCGCTTCCCCCTCCAGCACGGCGTCTCGTACCGGGCTGTCTTCCATCCTGAGCACCTGCCCGGACGCGCCGGCCCGGC
>Ga0070739_10006822_pt1 | contig 12431 bp, 12 predicted proteins | sample Coa_R1_7_FD_66445 | JGI IMG/M metagenome (GOLD analysis project Ga0070739, IMG submission 66445) | Surface soil microbial communities from Centralia Pennsylvania, which are recovering from an underground coalmine fire - Coalmine... | ecosystem: Environmental > Terrestrial > Soil > Unclassified ... | reverse complement strand
AGGCATTTCAGGGAAAACGCAGCGTAGACAGGGGGTGTCGCCCGGCACGATATTCATGGTCACGCCATAGGAGGCAATCACCCCACTATAAATCCATGGGCGTTGGTGTTTGATACACACGTCGTTGATCAGATAGCGTGTCTCGAAGTTGTCAGTTGCATCAAGGACTAAATCAGTACCCTGTACAAGGTCTTCAATGCCATCGGCGTTGATGTCTTCTACGCGTGCCTCTGCGCGGACTTCACTGTTAACACGACGCAGCTTCTCAACAGCAGCAATCGCCTTAGGAAGTCGGCGTGTTACATCGTCTTCGTCGAATAACAGTTGCCTTTGGAGGTTGTTCAGTTCGATATAGTCACGGTCTGCGATAATCAGGCGGCCAATCCCAGCTCGACACAGATTATTTGCTAGAGCGGTTCCCAGAGCGCCACAGCCGATGATGGTCACTGATGAAGCACGTAAGCGCTCCTGTCCTTCCTTGCCAATTGGCGAGAACAAGGTTTGTCGTGAGTAGCGGTCAAGCATTCTTCTATCCTCTTTATTCTCAGGGTCAGCAGAGAGTACCTCTTTATTTTAACACAAGGAACTGATGAGGAGATAGCGCAGTGCTGTTGTAGTACGAAATGCATTGTGAGTTGGCAGCAAGCTGGAACTGTGCTACAATGCAGAAGGGGCAGATACCCTTTGAGAACTTGTAACCAGTACGTTTGTAGCACGTTGTAAGGGGCATTTTATGAGTAGCAGAGAGACCATGAAAACAGTATTGGTTATCGATGACAACCCAACTATAGTCGAACTCATCAGATATGCCATCAATCTCCATGGGTTGTATCGTGTGCTTGTTGCCTATGACGGCGTGCAAGGCTTAGAGCGAGTCTATGCTGATCAGCCTGATTGTGTGGTTATTGACGTAAAGATGCCTCGCATGGATGGATATCAATTGGTACATCGTTTGCGTAGTGATGCTCATACAAAGAATACGCCATTAATCATTTTGAGCGCGTTAACCCGTGAAGAGGATCAAATGACAGGCCTGCTGCTAGGAGCAGACGCATACCTCACGAAACCGTTTAAACCCAATGCCTTAAATGCAGCTATCGAAAGAGCGCTTCATCTATCTCCTGCTGACCGATTGCAAAGTGCAGAAGGCCGTGTACAGAGGCCAGAGCCGTAGGAGGGGAGTTTACCGCGTCTGCTTCCGGAGGACCGTTCGGCTATCTGGCCGCCGGTTGAGTTAGCGAGAGGCGAAGGTATTCACATAGGGCATGCTTTGGCCGTCCTGCCTATATGTTGGGGATCCCCGCGATGCAGGCGGTAACAATGTTTGCTGGTTGATTGTTTCTTCTAAAAGGTCATACGCCCCAATGCGCTCAATCTCGGCCAGAGCTGCACGTAACACGGCACTAGCCGTCTGTGATGCACGGTCACTGATGCTTCGCGCCCATGCTTCTCCCAGCCACAAAGCTGCACGTACGCGCTCACGTTTCGCCTCGTCGATCTCTCTCCTACTCTTTTTCCCTCCCTCCATGCTCCATGGACGCCAGATGCGCCATGCACGTGTGAAGTGAACCAGACTTCCTCCAGGGCGATCTTGCATCAGCTTGAAGACGCCGGAGGTGAATTCAAGCCAACCCCAGGCTTGTGCCTCTGCAAAAGACTGGGTGATAAAGTGCATGTCTGGACGATCGGGGCTGTCTGTCTCTGAGCTACTGTGTCCAACTATGGGAAGGTCGCCACTGAGAGCCTTGAGGTGGTTACGAGTACGGTGTAAAACTTCCAGGGCATGATAAAGCTCACCCTGGAGACAGAGTTGAAATGCTTCTTGCGCCAATGCCTTTGTATGCTCGTAAGTATATTGCATAGTGGTCAGTTACCCCACGTCTTCTCGACGGGGGCTTGGGTCTGGACTCCACCGCAACTCCGCATACCGTTGAAGGCGTGCGGCTTTGGCTTTTTTGTCCGATCCATCAGGGGACACCGACAAGGTCCCCGTCTTGGCCCAGTCTTGCCGGACCAAGAGCGTTCGCATTGTCACATTGCGGGCCCCCACCAAGTCGGCACGCAGCGTGTAATGACAGGTGGTGCAGCTGAACAGCAGCCCCTTGTCCGGTCGGTTCTGTGGGCAGGTATGCCCACAGCGGGGACAGGCTTGACTGGTGTAGTCCGCATCCACCTTGATGGCCATACTCTCCTGCAGCAGGGCTTTATAGGCGATCATGCCATGCAGCTGAGCAAAGCTCCACTTGGAGTGGGTCGCATTGGCCTTCCTCTGACGTATGGACGCCTGTTTGCCTGATCGGCGACGAGTGCGTTCCCGAATATGAGTCAACTCTTCCAGCCCGATCAGGCTATGAGGATGACTCTGGACGATGCGTTTGGACACAACATGGTTGGCGTCTTGTTTCAACCGTCTCTCTCGTCCACTGATCGCCACCAGGCGACGGGTAGCAGAACGAGTGCCTTTTTTCTGAAGACGCTTGCGCAGTCGTGCATAATGATTGGCTTTGGCCACAACGGCTTTGCCAGAGAAGAAGGAGCACGATCCTTGCATGGTACTGGTCACGGCCAGATTGCGTATTCCGACATCCACCCCCACGAGGTGGGTGTGCTGCTCGGGAGTCGGCTCTGGCACTTCGATCTGAAGGGAGACCAGCAGGTAGAACTGCTTGTTGGACTTGTCGTACCAGAGTTTGGCCGCTCCGATCTGGGCCCCATGCTGGATCAGTTCCACATGCTTGTGGTAGCCAGTATAGGCCATGATGCAGCGTCCAGAAAGGGTCAAGACGCTGACATGGTGTTCTTTCTTGAAACTGTAATCTTTGCCATACTGGTACTCCACCGTCGGCGAGACATACTTGGGGGCCTGATCCAGGCCGCGGTAGCGCTTCTTGGTGCGCCCATCTGCCCGATGCTGGGCATTCTGCTTGACCTTGGTCCACAAGCCTTTATAGGTGGCTCCCACTTGCCGGGGGACCGAACAGGCCATTTGCGAGGGCAGCCCGAAACGCATGCGCAGGTCGTCGTAGGTCGCCTCTTGCAGCGCGACCTTATTACTGAGCTTGCCGTGCGCAAAGCTATAGCGCGAGACATAGTTGAGTGCATCGCGATACATCAATTGCGTTTGCCGCAAGGCAGCAAATTGGGCAGCGTTGGTCTGCAATTTGAGCTTGGCCGAAAGCACTTGTTTCATAGAACAAGTGTGCCATCTCTTCACAAGAATGTCAAGATGCATAGTACTGATGAACTTTTGTTGTTAGGCAATGGAGACCCCATTGCGCCACTCCCCTGTGAGCAGGAAGGTCCATTCCTCCCCATGCCTGCTATCCAGGTTCTACAAGGAAGGGCAGGGGCTTCCTGGGCCGGTTCGGTGAATTTTCCGAAATGATTGGCGTTTCTACCGTCAATGCGCATCTCACATCCAGGTTTATTCGTCGAGGTTCCTCATCTTCACGGTAGTTTTTCCAGTCACGCTACGGTATCTATATCTATTATAACTCGGTGTTCCTATGTTCATTCCGGTCAAGAGCAATAAGTCATAGCTCGTGTATCTTTTGGATGGCCCGAACCACATCGAAACATTCTTGTCAGAGAGAAGCAGAACGTGCTACACTCTGTTCAGAGGGATGTAGCGCGTTGCGGGCTATGCTCACTCCATCTATATTCTGCTTGGCGAGGTTGCGACATGGACAGAACAACGTTGATCTCCGAAATGCAAAAATTTCATTTTGGTCGTAAGGTATTTTGCTCTGATGGTGAAGAAGACACACTGACTCATGTGGGTTTTGATCCGACCACCCGTTGCATGACGCATATTGGGGTGAAGCAGGGGCGTCTCTTCGGAAAGACGGTGTATCTCCCTTTCGATACAGTGGTAAGCGCCACAGGTGAGGGTGTCAGATTGCGGATTACAGGCGCTGAATTAGCTGCTAGTAAAGTCGAGCCGAGTGGCGCTCTCCTTGATGGCAAAAGCAGTGTGGAGCGCGAGGGAGCGACGGGTAAAGGAACGATACTGCTTATGGCTGTACGGCCTGAGAGCGGAGAGCTAGCTTATCTCGTCGTCCATCATCTGCGTCCAGGACAAGATACTTTACTGCTCACCCAGTTTGTGACAAAGCTGGAGACAGGACGCGTTCTCGTCTCCATTCCTGATGCAACACTTGAGACGTTGCCACCATATCGTCCTGATAGTGAACTACAGCAAGAAGTTGAGGATATCCTCTTTGATCTAACGCCATTGCACGTCGACTTCAGAGGAATGAAGGTGCGTGTGCTGGATAGTGTGCTCTATCTCGACGGCAATATCTCCAGTTCACTACGTGGTGATATTGTGCGCGATCAGGCACTCGGTGTACAGGGTCTACTAGAGATTCGAAACCGGCTGGTGGGCGACGATAAACTCGCTGGGGATCTAGCCATGGCTCTGGGACGTGACGAACGAACTCGTGATTTGCCTATAGGAGTCTATCCTCGCCTCGGTGTCGTTCGATTAAGCGGGGCCGTGCATAATCAGCAGCAGAAAGAAGCAGCTGGAGAAATTGCAAGCAAGTTCCCAGGCGTTCGCTCTGTCATCAATGACCTTGTGGTGAACCCTAAAGCAGATATGATCAATGTCATGGCTGCACCTGAAGGTGGTGAAGCTACGGATAAAGTTCCTGGAAAGTATATCAGGCATACGAAATAGTGGAACATTTGTAGAGGCTACGTGAGGAGATCGTGAGCGCAGCTCACGATCTCCTCACGTAGCCTCTACAATAATGCCTGATCCAGGTCACGCATAATATCCTCCACGTGCTCTATTCCCACTGCCAGCCGGATGCATCCTTCTGTGATACCCATGTTCCTTCGTTCTGCCTCCGTCAGTGTACGATGCGACGACAGGGCAGGATAGCTAACCAGCGAAAAGATATCGCCGAGGGTTGTAGCGGGCAAGCACAACTGTAATCGATCCATAAAACGGAACGCAGCGTCACGAGATTGGTCCTTGAGGTCAAATGAGAGCAGCCCTCCATAGTGTTCAGGACGCAATAGTTTTGTGGCTAAGGTGTGCTGAGGATGATTGGGCAGGCCGGGATAGTAGACGTGGGAGACTGCGGAATGCTGTTGCAGGAAGTGTGCTACCTGCAATGCATTCAGACTGTGCCGTTCCATACGAAGCGGCAGTGTTCTCAGTCCACGCATGATAAGGTGTGCATCGAAGGGACTGAGCATAGCTCCCAATATTGTTGCATAAGAGCGTAATGAGTCAAGTTGGGCTTTCCTCGCGCTAATCACTGCTCCGGCCGTGCTATCTCCGTGTCCGCCAATATACTTGGTCATACTGTGTACCACGAGGTCAAAGCCATGATCGATGGGTCTGACGAGGTATGGTGTCGTAAATGTATTATCAACAACCGTTACTGCTCCGACTTCTTGAGCAGCGGCACTGAGTGCATCCAGGTCAACCAGCTTGACGAGTGGGTTCGAGAGTGTTTCCGCATAGACGACATCGGGCTGCTCTCCACGTATGAGGTTAGCCGCGTCAGCATTACAAAGGTCAGCCAGGACGATCTGCACACCGACAGGTTTAAAGACCGTTTGTAGTAAGCTGAGCGTTGCGCCGTAGAGGTCTTGTGAGGCAACGATCTTGGTGTTTGGTGCTAGACCAGCTACTAGCAACGCTGCATGGATAGCCGCCATACCAGAGCTAAAGGTGACAGCCCCGATACCATGCTCGACCTGTGCCAGCGCATCTTCCAGAATGCATGCACTTGGATTCCCTTGTCGTGCGTAAACATAAGCCTGCTCCCCGGTGGGTGTAGTACCAGCAAATGCCTGATCAAGTGCTTCCGCATTACCATGCAAGTAGGTTGTGCTGGCGTAAATAGGAGATATCGTGGGTATGCCACTGTTACCTGGGTTACGCTGATGTTTTCTACCATGTACGAATTGTGTCTCAAGATGCCAGGATGATGCATCAGTCATGAGCGTTGTCTCCTAAAAGAGAATAACAAAGATCTTCCTACGTCTCCCAGAGCCAGTGATGCACAAGCATACATACAGGGGAGCCAATAGGGAACACCGATAAGATCTGGGTGAAGATAGGAAAAAGCTCCGGCGGCAACCAGAATCATCTCAATCAATGTACCCGTAATGGCTGTTACCAGCGAGAGAACGAGATTCTGCCAACCGCCGCCAGAGAGAAGCCAGAAATTGAAATAGAGCACAGCGAGGAGTCCCGCTTTCGCCAGCGAATCGAGAAAGCTGGCGGTGACAAGATAGGCAAGCACGAGCCATCCCAATGCTGCAAGGCTTATCCAGATACGGCGTGGTGGGCGGCGGTTGTGCAATAAGGGGTCTACTAATGGATGAGAGTAACCAATAGCGACAGCTGCACTGCCAAATAGCAACGGCACCCACCATGCCAGCCCAAAAAAGGCTGGTATAGGGTATCGTTCCACGCCGCTAGAGGTATGGAACGCATCGAGGGCTGAGCCCAGTGTTGCACCAAGTAGAAAAAGCAGGAGGATGGTCCGTGCCTTTGATTGCATGTCATTCTCCCAGAAGCCACTGCTTATGGTAGAGTTCACCTGTTTGTCTACGAGCTCTGTCACGGTGTACATATGCTGTTGAGATACTGTAACGATGCTAGCAATTCCATGGTGGGCGGTAATTCTGCCTCGTGCTCTGCCGTCCACTGCTGATAGAGCATGCCATAGCGGTCCGCTAAGACGATGCTAGGCGTAAGTGTATGTGTTGAGCTATTCCATACAGTATAACGGGAGATTACATCGCCCTTTGGATCGGCTAGCAATGTAAAAGGCAGTTGTAATGCTTCCTGTGTTTGCAAGTTGACAATCACCGTATCTGGCGTAATAGCGAGAATAGTGCAGTCTTCCTCACGAAAGTGAGTGTACTGTTGTGCAAATGTGCGGAGCAATCCTCTTGTCTCGCTAATAGTCGTACTCTGTAGAAAGAGTAATACAAGGTGCTCACGCTGCTTGTAATCCCAGGGGCTATGTGGCATGCCATCAGCACCAGGAAGAGTAAAAACTGGAATGAGTTGCCCTGGTGCGAGTTGTTGGCCCGGTTGGTTTGTATCTTGCATACTGTACCTCTCTGTTGAATCTCTGCATGTATTGAATTTCGTCCTCATTGTTATCGATTATAGCACTCTCAGTGAGGTCTATGATATGCTTTAGTAGGAAGATAGGATTATATTGTGTTTTTGATAAGAATTGACCATGCCAGAAACCTTGCCAAATAGTCCTCGTCCCCTTATACTAGCGTCAAAGAAGAGTTTTATCTGAACAACTGGTTGGGAGCATTATTGTGCCGGAACGTACAAAACGAGCACGGGTAGATCAAGTTGGCGCGTTGCTCGTCGTGGGTAGTGGCAAAGGGGGTGTTGGGAAATCGACCGTGAGTGTCAATCTAGCAGTGGCTCTGGCGAAGCGTGGTGCCATGGTGGGTTTGCTGGATGGAGATGCTTATGGGCCCAGTGTTCCGATGATGCTCGGTGTACGAAAACGTACATCGAGTAAAGGATCGGAAGCGGTGCTGCCGTTGGCTGAGCATAAGAATCTGCCCGAAGAGTACAAGCTAAGGCCACTACCTCGCTATGGGGTAAAGGTCATGTCGGTTGGTTTTTTTATTGGGGAGGAGCAAGCTGTTGCGCCGATGCCAGATGTTTTGGGATTGCTGATTCGTCAATTGCTCTACTCGGTGAGTTGGGGTCCCCTGGATTATTTGATTATTGATCTGCCTCCAGGAACGAGTGAACCTCAGGCAACGCTTTGTCGCGAAATGCAACTCGATGGTGCTTTGTTGGTGACGACGCCACAAGATATCGCTCGTATTGATACGGCTAAAGCGCTGGCTATGTTTCGCAATGCCGATGTCCCTGTACTGGGTGTTGTGCAGAATATGGATGGCTTGCTTTGCCCCCATTGTGGGGAGCAAGTCGAGATTTTTCCTCGTAGTCAAGAGATACGCAACGCCCTTGATGAGTTACCGCTTTTGGGGCGCATTCCACTTGACCCAAAAGCGGTTGTGAGCGGTGATAAGGGACAACCCGTTGTGGTGAGTATGCCCGACTCGCTCGTTGCTCAGGCATTTCTTGCTATGGCTGAGCGGATTGCTGCTATTGTTGAGGTAAAACGATCGACAGAAATACAAGCAGAACAAAGAGAAGAGAGACTGAAGGGAGAGCAAATTGACGATGAAAGAGAGGATTAAAGGAGTGCTGGCAGGTATCATTTTTCGGCTTATAGCTCTTCTCACGTTAGGGCAAATCTCCCCGATACTCAGTGCTTGTGTAATTATTGAGCGGGATGGCAAATTTCTCCTGATCGATCGCGCTGATGGTCTTGGCTACACTATTCCGGGTGGGATTGTGCGCTACAGTGAGAGTGTTGAGCAGTGTGTGCTACGTGAGGCACGCGAAGAAACAGGCTATCAAGTGGCGCTGGATGGGTTTATCGGTGTCTACTCGACGCTCGGCCGTGATCCACGTTTCCGTGCGGTCGCGCTTGCGTACAGGGGATCGATTGTAGGAGGAGAAGAATCTAGCTCTGGTGAGGGCCAAACGTGTTGGCGTGAGATTGGCGAGGTGTTCGGACATATGGCCTTTGACTGTGAGCATATGTTGAAGGATTATTTGAGCGGTAAGCAGCGACTTTCATAAACATAAGTATTCTTTAGTCTCATGTATTAAGGAGGCATCTATGGCGATTTGCACAATCTGCGATGATACAGGTTTGCGCAACTCTGACTCGACACGTCCTGAATTTTGCTTTTGTGCTGCAGGGAAACAGGCTCGCCGCCAATGGGAGGCGAATCGAGGTGGAACAGGAGGAAAGACGGGCAAAACGCCGAATCCTCCTAGTTTCATCGATATTGCCAACCTGGAGCAAGTGAATGCTAGTGTAGATGCAATGCGAGCCTCGCTACTGGGAAATGCGAGCAGTGAGCCAGCTGCGCCGACAAAACATCCTGCGGTCCAATTGCTGTACCAGGTGGCTCATGCTGGTCATGAAGTCTCTGTAGTAGAAGCGACACAACTGTATGAACTGGCAAAAGCGCTGGAGGCATTCCTGCTGAATCTCGCTCCCATTGGGCGTAATACCAAACGATGAAATTGTTTCCTATTACTGATGGATCAATGTTTAGGAAGATAGTACTACAGAAAAGGGGTGATATGTTGACAGCTCTGTGAGGTCTCAACTATACTTTGTGCGGAAACATACTCATCCTATGCTGGTGCGTAGACCCGGGGCTGCAGGCACCTCGGGTTTTGTTTATCGTTTTATTGTGTGGCGTTATCAGCAGACAGAGATCATGTACATATTTTTGATAGTGCAGGACAGTCTGTCAGAGAGAGGGACATATCATGACCTGTCCACGTTGTGGTAATGAGTGGGATGTAAGCAAAACTCCATGTTCACGTTGTGGTCTGCTAGTGCGGTTGCCCGGTCGGGTGGGGTCGGTAGGGCGTACTAGCACTCCACCGCAAAGGGAGGCAACACAGTCAGGTGGAATTGCTCCTGTAAAGCAATCGGTAGAGGGATCTGCATCTTCAGGGATGGCTATACCCACAATGCCACCCACCCCTACAGGGCCAACGGTTATGCCTAGACCAAGACCTCCACGTGAGTCGGCGAATCCTCTACAATCATCGTCAGGGTCTCTTTTTCCTCAGGGGCAACCCGTGGGTTCTTCTCCTGCAATGCCAGCATCGAGACCAGTACCAAGTGCGCCGGTCACGCCGCGTCCTTCTAGCTTTTCATCGCAGCCAGTAGATTATGAGAATGGTGCGCTGGGGAAAGGGGTACCAAAAAGTGGTCCTCCTCTTGGGCAGGTAACATCACAGACAAAAGAACCCAATACGGATATTTTGTCGCAAAAAAATGTTCCATTGCGACCTCATCTCGCATCTTCAGCGCCTGTATCTCCAGACTCGTCAGCCACGCATTCATCGCACGTTCCACACTCATTCCGTCCTCCCAGTCGCTTCGTCGCGGATCCTCTCAATCGAGCTGGACAGCCTTCACAAGTATCGCAATCCAATTCACTCTCGTTTCCTGCGTCTCCATCACGAAAGGATGAGCAGCAGGCTGTTCTTCCTCAGTCACAATCAGCTTCGTTCACAGCTTCCCCATTGCGAAGCAATGATCAGCAGGTCGATTTGCGTCCACTGATGCCGGGGATGCTGGTGCGCAATGGGCGATATCGTCTGCATGAGATGTTGGAGCACCAGCAGTGGTCATCTGAGGTGTATGAAGTGCTATGGTTGGCTCAGGATGCACAGAGATCAGGCGCTTCGGTGATGCTCTGCGAACTGGTGATACCTGATAGTAAATCAATGATGATGCAGTCCATGTTACGTAGTGCAACCATGGCATTAACATCTGTCGGGCGCAATACCCATGTTCCGACGCTCTGGGATGCGTTCAGCGATCAGGGAAGAAGCTTTTTTGTCTTTGAACTCGTTGAGGGTGAGTCTCTTCTAGCCCGCTTGCGCCGAACCGGACGGCCTGTGCCGGAGAAAGAGGTTATTGAGTGTTGTTTGCAAATGACTGAAGTGTTGGAACTTCTTGCTCGGCAGACCCCCCCACTGATACATGGACAGATTCGACCTGAGCATATTATGGCGCGTTCCGGTTCACAGTATGTGCTGACGAACTTCTCGATAGTACTTGCTGGTGGTGCGATGCAATTGGCATCAGGTATTGCCCGCTCACAACTTTCTGTATACACAGCTCCTGAGTTTATACGGGGAGTCATCGATGTGCGCTCTGATCTGTATTCACTGCTCGCCACAGCCTACCACCTAGTCACAGGAAGTGTACCGACCAGCGTTAATGGTACCATTCTGTCGGCACAAGGGCTCAACCCGAATGTGTCCCCGCAGTTCGATGCTATTTTGACGAAGGGATTGTCCTCGGTTCCCAGTCAACGGTATCAACGCCCCGCAGAACTGCGCCAGGAACTACTCTCTCTAGACTCTACTGGCGGTAGCCCAGCTGTTGGGAATAGTTCACTAACCTATAGCGGTTCCTCTGAACAGACTCCAATGTCGCCTTCGACGTCAGTACCCTCTCAACCAGCACCCGATATCGCGGCGCAGTTATTGCCTGGTATGATGGCATCAGCAACAGAATATCTGCAGGAGCAGGATCGTAAAACGTTGTTACCACGCCCGGAAGAGTTGCCAGCAATGAGCGAGAGCAACGATTGGCAAATGGCAGCATTTTGGCTTTCAGGTATACTGGTCTGTCTGGTCATGGTGGTAATATTGAGTCGTGGATTTTTCTAACCGTGAGAGAACAAACGTTGACCACCGACCTGGGCTCACCAGTTTCGGTGGTCAACGTTTGTTCTCTCACGGTTATGCTTCTTTGGTTCCTACATGAACTGCTACAATGCCACCTGTGAGACGATAGAAGTGAACGTCACGCCAGCCGACCTCCTCCATGATCGTTTTCAACGTGGGAGGATCGGGAAAGTTCGTGAGAGAATGGGGGAGGTAGCGGTATTCCTCGAATGCCTTGCCGATGATGGCACCAAAAAGCGGTGCCAGTTTGTAGAAGTAGAAATGGAAAAGTGCTCCAAAGATTTTTCCGGGGGGATGGCTGATCTCCAGGCAGACCACGCGCCCGCCCGGGCGTACTACGCGTAGCATTTCGCGGAAGCCCTGACGAATGTCGGTAAGGTTGCGTACTGTAAACGCCGAACAGCATCCATCGATACTATTATCTGGCAGGTCAATATGTTCGGCGTCGCCAATGCGCAAATCTATACGGTCCTGTAGACCTAGACGGCTGATTTTGATACGTCCCTGCTCAAGCATTTCTGGAGTGATGTCCATTCCAATCATATGCGTGCCTGGACCAGAGCGGCGGATTACAGCAATAGAAAGGTCAGCAGTTCCCACTCCGAGGTCAAGGCCTGTTTCACCGCTGGCTAGTGCCAGGTAACGTGCAGCGAAGTCACGCCAGTAGCGATCTCTGCCAAAGCTCATCAGGTAGTTGAGTAGATCGTAGATACGTGCAATGCGCCCAAAAAGACGTTGTACATAGGGCCGTTTGCCCCCGGTCTGGCGAAACTTTTCTTCTAGCGAGGATTTTGCTTGCATAGTATTGGTCCTTGTAGGGACCGGATTTACCGCGTCCGCCTCCAGGTAGCCTCCAACGTGGGTCTATTCCGGAGGCGGACGCGGTAAATCCGGTCCCTACGGTTAGCTTCTACGAGCCAGAACGAAATTGATCAGACCGTCGAGCACGTCACGGTTGTGCGAAGCAGGGAAGTGATGGAGCGCCTCACGTGCTTTATTGCCATACGAATGAGCATCCATGAGTGCAGCTTGCACCCCATAGCCTTGGACAACCCATCTTACTACGGCTTGTATCTCTTCTTCTTTGCGTGAGCTCCCATTGAGCAGGCTTTTCACTTGC
>Ga0070739_10006820_pt1 | contig 12437 bp, 11 predicted proteins | sample Coa_R1_7_FD_66445 | JGI IMG/M metagenome (GOLD analysis project Ga0070739, IMG submission 66445) | Surface soil microbial communities from Centralia Pennsylvania, which are recovering from an underground coalmine fire - Coalmine... | ecosystem: Environmental > Terrestrial > Soil > Unclassified ... | reverse complement strand
AAGGTCGAGGTCGGCGTCCATCGTGGCCTCCAGGTCGACGGTGTCTTCAGCACCGCCGACTTCGGCCTCTCTGCCAAAAACCCCTCGGACACGGCCGCTGCCGTGGAATCACTCATCTAGGATCCGAAAGAGGCGCCACGTCGAGCGGGAGGGACGCATGAGCGACGATCTTCGGATCCGGAAGCAGGTCCGCGAGCTTGAACAGCAGTGGGCGGGCGAGCGCTGGGCGGGTATCGAGCGGACGTATACGGCCGAGGACGTCGTGCGGCTGCGCGGCTCGGTCGTGCCCGAGTGCACGCTCGCCCGGCTCGGCTCCGAGCGGCTCTGGCGGCTCCTCACCGCCCCGGAGGCGTCGCATCCGTACGTCCACGCGCTGGGTGCGCTGACAGGCGGCCAGGCGGTGCAGATGGTGCGCGCGGGGCTGCAGGCGATCTACCTGTCCGGCTGGCAGGTGGCGGCCGACGCGAATCTCGCGGCGGCGACGTATCCCGACCAGAGCCTCTACCCGGCCAACTCGGTGCCGCAGGTCGTGCGGCGGATCAACAACGCGCTCCTGCGGGCCGACCAGATCGACTGGTCGGAGGGCCGCAACGGCACGGACTGGCTCGCGCCGATCGTGGCCGACGCGGAGGCGGGCTTCGGCGGGGTCCTCAACGCGTACGAGCTGATGCGGGCGCTGATCGAGGCCGGTGCGGCCGGCGTGCACTTCGAGGACCAGCTCGCGGCCGAGAAGAAGTGCGGGCACCTGGGCGGCAAGGTGCTCGTCCCGACTGCCCAGTTCGTCCGCACCCTCAACGCGGCGCGGCTCGCGGCCGACGTGCTGGGCGTGCCGACCGTGCTGATCGCGCGGACGGACGCGCTCAGCGCGACGCTGCTCACCTCCGACGTCGACGAGGCGGACGCGCCGTTCCTGACCGGCGAGCGGACGGCGGAGGGATTCCACCGGATCGCCGACGGGCTCGACAGCGCGATCGCGCGATCACGTGCGTATGCGCCGTACGCGGACGTGCTCTGGTTCGAGACGTCGACGCCCGACCTCGACGAGGCGTACGAGTTCGCGCGGGCTGTGCACGAGGAGCATCCCGGCAAGCTGCTCGCCTACAACTGCTCGCCGTCCTTCAACTGGAAGCGCGCGCTGGGCGACGCGGAGATCGCTGCATTCCAGGCGCGCCTCGCCGAGTGGGGCTACCGCTTCCAGTTCGTCACCCTGGCCGGCTTCCACGCCCTGAACGCCGGCATGTTCGAGCTCGCCCTCGGCTACCGCGAGCGTGGCATGAGCGCCTACGTCGCGCTGCAGGAGCGCGAGTTCGCGCTCGAGCAGGACGGGTACACCGCTACCCGTCACCAGCGCGAGGTCGGTGCGGGATACTTCGACCGGGTGATGCAGGCGGTCTCGAATGAATCGTCGACGCTCGCGCTGACGGGATCTACCGAGGAGCGGCAATTCGCGTAGTCGGCGAGCTGGATGTCCTCTCGCGCGAGGCGGCCGCCTTCGTCGAGCGGCTGCATCGCGAGCTGAACCCGGAGCGCGAGCGCCTGCTCGCGGTGCGTCGTGAGCGGGAGGGAACGCGGCCGTCGTTCGTTGCCGCGCCGGAGGAGTTCACCGTCGCGCCGGCGCCGGCTGACCTGCAGGACCGCCGCGTCGAGATCACGGGCCCGGTCGACCGGAAGATGATGATCAACGCGCTCAACTCGGGCGCGAGGGTGTTCATGGCGGACTTCGAGGACGCGAACTCGCCGACCTGGGAGAACGTCCTGCAGGGACAGCAGAACGTGCACGACGCGGTGCGCCGGACGATCGAGCTCGAGACTCCCGAGAAGCGCTACCGCCTGAACCAGGAGGTCGCGACGCTGATGGTGCGGCCGCGCGGCTGGCACCTGCTCGAGCGGCATCACGTCGTCGACGGCGAGCCGGTGAGCGCTTCGCTGTTCGACTTCGGACTCACCGTCTTCCACAACGCGCGCGAGCAGCTCGAGCGCGGAACCGGGCCGTACTTCTACCTGCCGAAGCTCGAGTCGCACGAGGAGGCACGGTTGTGGGCGCGCGCGTTCGCGCTCGCCGAGGAGGAGCTCGGGCTGCCGCACGGTTCGATTCGCTGCACGGTGCTGATCGAGACGATCCTCGCTGCGTTCGAGATGGACGCGATCCTGTACGAGTTGCGCGACCACTCCTGCGCGCTGAACGCCGGTCGCTGGGACTACATCTTCAGCTGCATCAAGAAGACGGGCGCGCTGCTGCCCGACCGGGCGCAGGTGACGATGACGGTGCCGTTCATGCGCGCGTACACCGAGCTGCTGGTGAAGACCTGCCACGGGCGCGAGGCGCACGCGATCGGCGGCATGGCCGCGTACATCCCGTCGCGGCGCGACCCCGAGGTGAACGCGGTCGCGCTCGCCAAGGTGGGGGAGGACAAGCGGCGGGAGGCGGGGGACGGCTTCGACGGCACCTGGGTCGCGCATCCCGACCTGGTGCGGACGGCGACAGCGGAGTTCGACGCGGTGCTCGACGGCCGGCCGAACCAGGTCGAGCGCAAGCGGCCGGACGTGTCGGTGAGCGAGGCGGACCTGCTCGACTTCGACGTCCCCGGCGGCGAGATCACCGACGAGGGCCTCCGCGTCAACGTGAGCGTCGGCGTCCGCTACCTCGACTCGTGGCTGCGCGGCGTCGGCGCCGCGGCGATCGACAACCTGATGGAGGACGCCGCGACCGCCGAGATCTCACGCGCGCAGGTGTGGTCGTGGGTGCAGGCCGGGAGGTTCGACGACGCGCGCGTCCGGCGCGAGATCGAGCAGGTCGAGGCGTCGGGGGAGGCGAAGGAGGTGTTCGCCGACGTCGCCCTCGCCGTGCCGTTCAAGGAGTTCCTCACCCCGACGGCGTACGAGCGCCTGCCGTGACGCGCCTCTGGAACGGAAACTGTTTGCGGTCGAAGACCGCAAACAGTTTCGTGTGCGGGATATGAGCCTCGAATCGACGAAAGCCGACGACATCGCGGTCCTGATCGAGGAGGCGATCGTCTCGGGCGAGCTGGCGCCCGGAACCGTCCTGCGCCAGGAGCAGCTGTCGGATCGCTTCGGCGTCTCGCGGACGCCGGTCCGCGAAGCGCTGCGACGGCTCGCCGCGCTCGGCCTCGTCTCGTTCGTGCCGAACCGCGGCGTGCGCGTGCGCACGCTGTCGCACGAGGAGCTGCGCGAGGCGTTCCTCGTGCGCGCGGAGCTCGAGGGGCTCGTCACGGAGCTCGCGGCGAAGAAGCTCACACACGACGACCTCCGGCGCCTCGAGGAGTGCGAGCGACGCTTCGCGCGCCTCACGAAGGAGCTACGCTCGCGTGAACCGGGCGGCGACCGCCGCTCGCTGATGACCGACTGGATGCGCGCCAACCACGCGTTCCACGACGTCCTCTACGAGGTCGCCGCGGTGCCGTACGTCGAGTCGGTCGCGAAAGCCGCGCGGCGCACGTTCTCGGGTCCGGCCGTCTGGGCGCCCGTCGACGAGGAGCTCGACCGCCTGTACGACCGGAACCAGGCCGAGCACGCGGCCATCAGGCAGGCACTCGCCGCCCACTCGGTTCGAGGCGCGCGCGAGCTCGCCCGGGAGCACGTGATGCACTCGTTCGTCCTGCTGCAGACGATCCTGGAGCACGTCGGGGCGAAGGGCGCCACGCGCCGCGGCGCGTAGGCGGACGGATCAGCCGCGCTCGAGCAGCCGGGCGACGAGCTCGCCGGCGGAGCGGACGTGCGCCGCCATCTCCTTGCGCGCGCGACCGGCGTCCCGATCTTCGATCGCGGCGAGGATCCGGTGATGCTGCTCGACGTTCTCGCTCAACCGGTGCGAGCTCGTGCTGAGCGCCGCCCACGTGAGGTGGCGCGGGAAGGTCTGGTGCAGGTGCGCGATCGCGTCCAGCAGGTGACGGTTGCCGGCCGCCTGCTGGATCACCTGGTGGAAGACGTCGTTCGCCCGTTCCCACTCGCTCTCCGCCGACCACGGCTCGGGCGGCCGGCCGCTCCGGCGGCCGTCGATCACGTCGCCGATCGCATGCCGGAAGTGTCGCTCCGCATCCCGCAGCTCTTCGAGCTGGTCGTCGGCGATCCCGCCCACCGCGAGCTCGGCCGCAAGCCCCTCGAGCTCCGCGCGCACCTCGTACGCCTCGCGCACGTCGCGCGCGGTCGGCGCGCGCACGAGCGCACCCCGGCGCGGCGCGACCTCGACGATGCCGGCGGACTGCAGCTTTCGCAGCGCCTCGCGCACCGGCGTGCGACTGACGCCGAACTCGGCCGCCAGCGTCTCCTGCCGCAGGCGCGTGCCGGTCGCGATCTCGCCGCTCAGCACCCGCGCCTGGATCGCGGCCGCCAGCCGGTCGACCAGGCCGTGCTGCGACGGCGCGATCATCTCGACACGATCGCGTCGCGCACCAGCCTCACCGACACCACGAGGAGGAACACGGCGAAGATGAGGCGCAGCGCCTTGCCCGGGATCGCGAGCGCGGCCAGCGCGCCGGCGACGCCGCCCACGGCGCCGACCGCACCGAAGCGCAGCGCGACCGGCAGGTCGCCGATTCCCCTGCGATGCAGGACGACGCTGGCGACGACCGCCGTCGGCAGGACCACGAGCAGGGAGGTCGCCTCGGCGGCGTGCTGCGAGAGGCCGACGGCGAGCGTGAGGAACGGCACCATCAGCGTCCCGCCGCCGACGCCCAGCAGCCCCGCCGCGGCGCCGGTGAGCACGCCGAAGGCCGCGAGCGCGGCGTAGAGGGCGATGCCGGTCACCGCCGCACCAGCATCAGGATCGCGACCGCGCCGAGGAACAGGCCGAACACGAGCTTCAGCCGTCGCTCGTCGAGCCTGGCGAGGGCCACGGCTCCGACGCGCGCGCCGCCGATCGAGCCGGCCGCGAGCGCCACCGCCTCCCACGGGTGCACCTCGCCGGCGACGCCGTACGTGAGCACGCTGGCGATGCTGATCGGGATGATCGCGCCGAGCGAGACCGCGTGCGCGTCGCGCTGGCCGTAGCCGGCCCAGAGCACGAGCAGGGGCACCATCACGATGCCGCCGCCCACGCCCAGCAGGCCCGAGAGCAGGCCCCCGCCGACGCCGATGGCGATCAGGCGCGGGTCGAGGCCCAGCCGCCGGGCACCGCGGTGGAGCGCGGTCATGGGGGGTTCCGCGGGCGCGCTGATGACGGCCGACGATAGCTGGTTTGGATCCATTTGACAACATCACGGATCCAAACTAGGCTCGCGTTCTCTCGACGGGAGGAGCGATTCCTCGACGCCGTGCACAGCCCGTTCCGACAGCAGGGAGAGACGCTATGACTGGCTCACTCAGGCGCCGCGGGACGCTGCTCGTCCTCGCGCTCGCCGCCCTCGGAGCGCTGGCCGTCGCCGCCGTGGCGGCGGCCCGCACCACCGCTCCGGCCGCCGCGCAGGTCCGCAACGGCGGCACGCTCACGATCGGGCTGTCGGAGGAGCCCGACGCGCTCGACCCGACGCTCGCGCGCACGTTCGTCGGCCGCATGGTGTTCATGGCGATGTGCGAGAAGCTCTACGACCTCGACTCGCATCTGAACATCGTCCCGCAGCTCGCGGCGAGCATGCCGACGGTCTCCAAGGACAAGCTGACCTACACGATCAAGCTGCGCAAGGGGATCAAGTTCAACGACGGCACGCCCTTCAACGCCGCTGCCGTGAAGACGTCGCTCGACCGCGACCTGACGCTCACGGGCTCCGTCCGCGCGAGCGAGATCTCGCCGGTCAAGTCGGTGACCGCGCAGGGCTCGAGCACCGTCGTGCTGCATCTGTCGACGCCGTACTCGCCGCTCGTCTCGCAGCTCGCCGACCGCGCCGGCATGGTGATGTCGCCGAAGGCGCTCGCCGCCGAGGGGACGAACTTCGCGCAGCATCCCGTCTGCGTCGGCCCGTTCATGTTCAAGGATCGCGTCGCAGGCGACCACATCACGCTCGTCAAGTCGCCCTACTACTACGCCAAGAACAAGGTGCACCTGGCGTCGATCGTCTACAAGATCATGACCGACCCGAGCGCGCGCACGCAGGCGCTCCGGGCGGGCGACATCCAGGTCGAGGACCGCATCCAGTCGAGCGACGTGCCGACGTTGCAGAAGGACAAGAACGTGCACGTGATCAAGGCGGTCACGATCGGCTACCAGGGCCTGACGCTGAACATCGGGAACAAGAACGGCGTCCTCAAGGGCTACTCCAACGTGGGCACGCCGATCGCGAAGTCGCGGGACGTGCGGGCGGCATTCGAGCTCGCGCTGGACCGCAGCACCATCAACAAGGTCGTGTTCGGCGGGCTCGAGCAGCCCGGCTGCTTCCCGATCGCCCCGTCGAGCTCGTGGTACGCGGCGACGACGAAGGGCTTGCCGTGCAACCTGCACGCGAACGTCGCGCAGGCGAAGAAGCTGATCCAGCAGTCCGGCATCCCCACGCCGATCACCGTCCACCTGCTGCTCGGCGGCACCGACCCGGTGAACGCCCGGCTGGGCCAGGTGATCCAGGCGATGGAGAAGCCGATCGGGATCAACGTCTCGATCGAGGCGACCGACTTCACGACCTCGCTCGACCGCGGCACCTCGGGCGACTTCGACACCTACGCGGTCGGTTGGTCGGGGCGGGTCGATCCCGACGGCAACATCTACAGCTTCGTCGCGAGCAAGGGCACGCTCAACTACTCCGGCTACTCGAACCCGAGGCTCGACTACATCCTCAACGGCGCCCGCAAGTCGTTGACGACGAAGTCACGCGACACGCTCTACCACGCGGCGCTGCAGGTGATCAACGCCGACAAGCCGCTGATCTACCTGTACTACCCGGTCGACTACTTCGGCGTGTCGAAGAACGTGACCGGCGTGCAGGTGTACGGCGACGGTCTGATCCGCGCGCAGTTCGCCGCGTTCACCAAGTAGGCGGGGGCGCGGTCGGGACACGATGGGCGGCTTCCTCCTCCGCAAGGCGGGAGCCGCCCTCGTCGTCGTCTTCTGCGCGAGCGTGCTCGTGTTCGTCGGCGTGCGGGCGCTCCCGGGCGATCCGGCGATCGCGCTCAGCGGCGAGAGCAACGATCCGGCGGTGATCGCGGCGGTGCGGCACGAGTACGGGCTCGACCGGCCGCTGCCGGTGCAGTACGTCAAGTGGGTCTGGCGCGCGCTGCAGGGCAACCTCGGGCTCGACAACCGCAGGCTGCCGGTCGCGCAGACGATCGTGTCGCGGATCCCGATCTCCCTCGAGCTGGCGCTCCTCTCGATCCTGGTCGGCATGCTGATCGGGATTCCGGCGGGGGTGATCGCCGCCGTGCGGCGCGGGAAGCCCTCCGACCACACCGCGACCACGTTCGCGCTGGTCGGTCTGTCCCTGCCGCATTTCTGGCTCGGGCTGCTGATGATCATCGTGTTCGCGGTCGACCTGCACTGGCTGCCGTCCGGCGGCTACGTCTCCTTCGGCGCGCATCCGATCTCGAACCTCGAGCACATGGTGATGCCGGCCGTCGTGCTCGGCACCGGTCTCTCCGCCGTGCTGATGCGGCAGATGCGCTCGTCGATGCTGACGTCGCTGGGCGCCGACTACGTGCGCACTGCGCGCGCAAAGGGACTGTCGGAGTGGTCCGTCGTCTGCAAGCACGCGCTCCGGAACAGCTTGATCACCGTCACGACGGTGGTCGGGCTGCAGCTCGGCGCGCTCATCTCCGGCGTGGTGATCACCGAGGTGATCTTCGTCATCCCCGGCTTCGGGCATCTGACGATCGACGCGATCACCGCGCGCGACTACACGCTCATCCAGGGAGTCGTGCTCGTCACCGCCACCGGTTACGTCGTCGTCAACCTGCTGGTCGACGTCGTCTACTCGTTCCTCAACCCGCGGATCCGCGTCTCCGGAGGTGCGGCGTGACCGCGGGAACACGCGTCCTTAGTTCACGTAGTGAACTAAGGACGGGAGTTTCGCCGTGAGCTACGTCGACGTCGCGCCGGCGCTGACGCCGCGCGCGCGGCGGCGGCGGATCCTGCGCCGGCGCTTCCTGCGGCGACCGCTCGCGGTCGTCGGGCTCGTGGTCGCGCTCGCGTTCGTTCTCGGGGCGATCCTGGCTCCGGTGATCGCGCCGTACTCGGCGTCGGCGACCGACTTCAACAGCGTGCTCGGCCATCCGTCCGGCAAGCACCTGCTCGGCACGGACGAGCTCGGGCGCGACGTCCTCTCGCGGATCATCTGGGGGTCGCGCGCCTCGATCGAGGCCGGCGTCCTCTCGGTGCTGCTCGCGATGGTCGTCGCGGTGCCGATCGGGCTCGCCGCCGGGTACTTCCGCGGCTGGGTCGACACCGTGATCGCGCGGCTGACCGACGTGCTGCTCGCGTTCCCGTTCCTGATCCTCGCGGTCGGGCTGGCGGCGATCCTCGGTCCGTCGCTGAGCAACGCCACGCTCGCGCTCGGCATCGGCGCGGTCCCGGCGCTGATCCGGATTGCCCGCGGCGAGGCGCTCGCGCTGCGCGAGGAGGACTACGTGCGTGCCGCCGTCGCGAACGGCGCCGGCGAGTTCCGCATCATCGCCCGGCACGTGTTGCCGAACATGCTCTCGACGCTGATCGTGCAGGGGACGGTGCTCATCCCGACGGCGATCATCGGCGAAGCGGTGCTGTCGTACCTCGGCCTCGGCGTGCAGCCGCCGACGCCGTCGTGGGGAGTGATGCTCTCCGACGCCCAGTCGTACCTGACCCAGGCGCCGATGCTGGCCGTCTACCCCGGGCTCGCGATCTTCATCTGCTCCCTCTCGTTCAACCTGCTCGGCGACGGGCTGCGCGACATCCTCGATCCGAGGACGACGAGGTGAGCGGCGTAGGCTCGACGGAGCCGCCAAGGAGCGAAGGCGCCGGCTTCGCCGGCGCCGGAGCGGAGGCAGTGCTCCACGTCGAGGACCTGTCGGTCCGCTTCGAGACCGACGACGGCCCCGTGCACGCCGTCGACCGTCTGTCGTTCTCGCTCGAGGAGGGCGAGGTGCTCGGCGTGGTCGGCGAGTCGGGCTGCGGCAAGAGCGTCACCTTCATGTCGCTGCTGCGGCTGCTGCCCGAGACCGCCGTCGTCACCGGTCGTGCGGCGTTCCGCGGCGTCGACCTGATCGCCGCTTCGACCGCGAAGCTCCGGCGCGTGCGCGGCCGCGAGATCGCGTTCGTGTTCCAGGAGCCGATGACCTCGCTCAATCCCGCCTTCACCGTCGGCAACCAGATCGGCGAGGTGCTGCGCCGGCACCTCGGGATGTCCCGTCGCGCCGCGTGCGGTCGCGCGATCGAGCTGCTCGACCTGGTGCGCATCCCCGTGGCGGCGCGTCGCGTCGACGAGTATCCGCATCAGCTCTCGGGCGGGATGCGGCAGCGCGTGATGATCGCGATGGCGCTCGCCTGCGACCCCAAGGTGCTGATCGCCGACGAGCCCACCACCGCGCTCGACGTGACCATCCAGGCGGGCATCCTCGACCTGATGCGCGACATCCGCGAGCGGCTGGGGACGTCGATCGTGCTGATCACGCACAACCTCGGCGTCGTCGCCGACATCGCCGACCGCGTGATCGTGATGTACGCGGGCCGGAAGGCAGAGGAAGCGCCCGTGCACGAGCTCTACGCGCGGCCGCAGCATCCGTACACGATCGGGCTGCTCGGCGCGGTGCCGCGTCCGGGCGCGGCACGGCGGCTGCAGGAGATCCCGGGCCGCGTGCCGTCGCTGGCCGAGCCGCCCACCGCCTGCGCGTTCGCGCCGCGCTGCCCGCGGGCGGACGACGTGACGCGCTCGACCGTGCCGGAGCTGCGCGAGATCGAGCCGCGCCACCTCGTCGCCTGCTTCCATCCGGGACCGTCCCCGTGAACGACACGCCGGTCCTCGAGGTCGTCGACCTCGTGAAGCACTTCCCGCTGGGCGGGTTGGGAATGCGCGGCGTCGTGCACGCGGTCGACGGCGTCTCCTTCTCGATCGCGCCGGGCGAGCTGCTCGGGCTCGTGGGCGAGTCCGGGAGCGGCAAGAGCACGGTCGCGAACTGCGTGATCCGGCTGCTCGAGCCGACGTCGGGGTCGATCCGGCTGCAGGGGCGGGACATCACGCATCTGTCGCGCCGCGAGCTGAGGCCGTTGCGCCGCAACATGCACATGGTCTTCCAGGATCCGTACTCGTCGCTCGACCCGCGGATGACGTGCGGCCAGATCGTCGCCGAGCCGCTCGTCGTCCAGCGCCTGCTCTCCGGGCGTGCGGTCGACGAGCGCGTCGCCGAGCTGTTCGACCGCGTCGGCCTGCGTGCCGAGATCCGGCACCGCTACCCGCACGAGCTGTCGGGCGGGCAGCGGCAGCGCATCGGGCTGGCGCGCGCGCTCGCGGTGTCGCCGCAGCTGCTCGTCGCCGACGAGCCGGTCTCGGCGCTGGACGTCTCGGTGCAGGCCTCGATCCTCAACCTGCTGCGCGAGCTGCAGGAAGATCTGGGCTTCTCCTGCCTCTTCATCACGCACGACCTGGCGACGGTCGAGTACCTCTGCGACCGTGTCGCGGTGATGTATCTCGGGCAGATCGTCGAGCTGGCGCCGACGGCCGAGCTGTTCGCCGCGCCGAAGCACCCGTACACGCAGGCGCTGCTGTCGGCGGCCGTCGTCCCCGACCCGGTCGAGCAGCGGGCGCGCGTGCGGATCGTGCTGGAGGGCGACGTGCCGAGCCCGATCGAGCCGCCGAGCGGCTGCCGCTTCCGCACACGCTGTCCGTTCGAGCCTCGCTCGGCGCCGGAGTCGCACGGGCGCGAGCCGCCGCTCGTCGAGGTGGCACCGGGACATCACGTCGCCTGCCACCTCGTCCGCTTCGGCGGCGAGGGGCCGCGGCCGGCCGAGGCGGCGCAGGCCGCGACATGACGTTCACGACCAGGCCCGAGCTTCGAGGCACGTTCGGTGCGGTCGCGTCGACGCACTGGCTGGCGTCGGCCGCCGGCATGGCCGTGCTCGAGCGCGGCGGCAACGCATTCGACGCCGCCTGCGCGGCCGGCTTCGTGCTGCAGGTGGTCGAGCCGCACCTGAACGGCCCCGGCGGCGACCTGCCGGCCGTCTTCTGGTCGGCAGCGCGCGGCGAGCCGCTCGTGCTCTGCGCGCAGGGCGTGACGCCGCGGGCGGCGACGATCGCGCGCTACCGCGAGCTCGGCTGCGAGCTCGTCCCGGGCACCGGCCTCCTCGCCGCCTGCGTGCCGGGCGCCTTCGGCGGCTGGCTGCGGTTGCTCGCCGAGTTCGGCACCTGGCGGCTCGAGGACGTGCTCGCGTTCGCGATCGGCTACGCCGACGAGGGCTATCCCGTCGTCCCCGGCATGACGCGCACGATCGAGCGCGTCGAGGAGCTGCTGCGCTCGTGGCCCGGCTCGGCGGAGCTGTACCTGCCGGCGCCATGGCCGGGCAGCCGCTTCCGCAACCGCGCGCTCGCCGCGACCTACAGGCGGATCGTCGACGAGGCGCGCGGCGGCTCGCGCGAGGAGGAGCTCGAGCGGGCCCGCGTCGCGTTCTACGAGGGCTTCGTCGCGGAGGAGATCGACCGCTTCTCGCGCGCCGAGGGCGGGCTCCTGGCCGGCGACGACCTCGCCCGCTGGAGCGCGACGCTGGAGGCACCTGCGAGCGTCGACTACCGCGGCCTCACCGTCTGCAAGACCGGTCCGTGGGGTCAGGGGCCGGCAGGGCTGCAGCAGCTGCGCCTGCTCGAGGGCTTCGACGTCGCCGACCTGTCGGAGGCCGAGCTCGTCCACGTCGTCACCGAGTGCGCGAAGCTGGCCTTCGCCGATCGCGACGCCTGCTACGGCGACAGCGGCGACGTGCCGCTCGAGCGGCTGCTGTCACGCGAGTATGCCGACGAGCGAAGGCGGCTCGTCGGCGAGGAGGCAAGCGGGGAGCTGCGGCCGGGGGTCGGCAGGCTGCCCGCGGCGGTCGAGGCGGCTGGGGCGGTCGGCGCGGGCGAACCGACGCGCGGCGACACCGTGCACCTGGACGTCGCCGACCGCTTCGGCAACCTCGTTTCCGCGACGCCGAGCGGCGGCTGGCTGCAGAGCTCGCCGACGATCCCCGCGCTCGGCTGGCCGCTCGGCACGCGCGCGCAGATGCTGTGGCTCGAGGAGGGCCTGCCGTCGTCGCTCGCGCCGGGCGTGCGGCCGCGGACGACGCTGTCGCCGGGCCTCGTCCTGCGCGGCGGCGAGCCGTGGCTCGCCTACGGCACGCCGGGCGGCGACCAGCAGGAGCAGTGGGCGCTGCACGTGCTGCTCCGCCACGTCGACCGCGGGCTCAACCTGCAAGAGGCGATCGACGCGCCCGAGTGGCACACCGACCACCTGATCGCGTCCTTCTACCCGCGCGACGTCGCCCTCCGCTCGCTGGCGGTCGAGTCGCGCTTCGGCCACGAGACCATCGGCGAGCTCCGCCGCCGCGGCCACGAGGTAACGGT
>Ga0070739_10006819_pt1 | contig 12439 bp, 8 predicted proteins | sample Coa_R1_7_FD_66445 | JGI IMG/M metagenome (GOLD analysis project Ga0070739, IMG submission 66445) | Surface soil microbial communities from Centralia Pennsylvania, which are recovering from an underground coalmine fire - Coalmine... | ecosystem: Environmental > Terrestrial > Soil > Unclassified ... | reverse complement strand
TCGAGCCGGAGGGGTTGCGGTACTCGAGTTTCGTCCAGATTCCGTCGACTCGGATCAGCGGCGTGTCGCCGATGCCGTCGAGGACGCTGCCGAAGCCGGCGGCGGACGGCGCGAGATCAGCGGATCGCAAGCGTGCTCTGCGCGTCGAAGAAGTGGACGTGCGCCGGGTCGACGGCGAACTTCGCCCGTTCTCCCGCGGTGAGCGGGAGCCGCGAGTTCACGCGCGCCACTCCCTCGCCGCGCAGCTCGAGCAGACCCTCCTCCAGACCGGACGCATCCGGCTCCTGCGCGTCTTCGAGCCGGACACGCTGCGCGTCGATGTTGAAGTGGATCAGACGCTCCGCGCCGAGCGCCTCGACGAGATCGACCTCGCCCACGAGCACCTGCGTGGTCGCCGCCCGGGAGTCGCCGTTCAGCAGCGCCAGGTCGTCCGGCCGGATCCCCACGACGACGCTCTTGCCGCCGTAGCCGCCGAGACCGGGCCGCGCTCGCCTGACCTCGTCGCCGAGCCGCAGATCCTGCGAGCCGATGCGGACGCTCGACGCCGTCTCGTCGAGACGGCCCTCGTAGAGGTTCATCGCCGGCGAGCCGATGAAGGCAGCGACGAACAGGTTGACCGGCCTGTCGAAGAGGGCCTGAGGTTGGTCGTATTGCTGCAGGAGCCCGTCGCGCATCACCGCGACGCGGTCACCCATCGTCATCGCCTCGGTCTGGTCGTGCGTGACATAGATCGTGGCGACGCCAAGCCGTCGCTGGAGTCGCGTCACCTCGGCACGCATCTGGACGCGCAGCTTCGCGTCCAGGTTCGACAGCGGCTCGTCCATGAGGAAGACTGTGGGCTCGCGGACGATCGCGCGTCCCATCGCGACGCGCTGCCGCTGGCCGCCGGAGAGGTGAGCCGGCCGCCGCTCGAGCGTGTCGGCGAGGCCGAGGATCTTCGCGATCGAGCTGACGCGATCGCGAATCTCGGGTTTGCGGACCTTCCGCATCTTCAACGAGAAGCCGATGTTCTGGGAGACGGTCATGTGCGGGTAGAGTGCGTAGTTCTGGAAGACCATCGCGATGTCGCGATCTTTCGCCGAGACGTCGTTCACGCGCCGTCCGCCGATGCGGATGTTGCCGGAGGTGATCTCCTCGAGGCCAGCGATCATCCGGAGCGCTGTCGTCTTCCCGCACCCCGAAGGCCCGACGAGGATGACGAACTCGTGTTCCTCGACCGTCAGGTCGAGCTGCTGCACAGCGGTGAAGCCGTTCGGGTAAACCTTCGTCAGCTTCTCGAGCTCGACCGACGCCATCGCGTTCGAGCCTACCCGTCCGCCCTCGGCGCGCTTCCGACAGCGGCAGGCGCGACCTCGAGCGCTGCACCTCGCGCCGGCTGCGCCGCTGCGACGACTTCCTCGAGGTACGGCCCGTGTGAGCGGTCGACGAGCAGCCAAAGGCGCGGCGGGCTCTCCGCCAGCACGACGACAGCGCCGTCGACGCCCGCGATCCGCGTGCGGCGAAGCGTGTTCACCCCGGCGGCAGCGACGTCCACGCTCGACAGGTGCGCCAGGAGGGCGACGCATTCGGGACCGCGGAGCTCGAAGATGCAGTAGGCGTCGCTCATGTCGCGCACGCAGCAGTCGCAACTGCCCCGCAACGCGTCGACGAGCGCCCGTCGCGTCCAGTCCTCGTTCGCAACGACGAGCCATTCGCGGTAAGACCAGCCGAGCAAGGCCAAGCCGTCGCTCGAGTGCACGAGCTCACGCACGCCCGGGCGCTCGAACGACGCGCTGGGAGCGAGTTGCACGAGCGCTTTCGCGCGGAGCGAGAGGTCGCGCAGCGGACTATCCACGCGCTCGCGCCCCTTCGGGATCGACGTGGCAGACGCCGTGCACGACGTCCGCTTCGGCATCGCTTCCGTCCGGGAGCCGCACCGTCACCGAATCTCTGTCCGCGGCCGCAGTCTCGAGCAGCGCAAGCGACACGCAACGCTCCAGCGTCGGCGACATCTTCGACGAGGTGACACGGCCGACGGAGCGGCCGTCCGACACGACGAGCGCCGACTCGGGCAAGAACGTTCGGTGCTGCAGCCCGACGAGGCGGCGCGATGGCTCACGGTCGCGGCGATGCTCGAGCTCGATCCGGCCGACGAACTCTCCTTTGTCCTGCCCCACCATGCGAGCCAACCCGAGCTCGAAGGGCGTCGTTTCGGAGTCGGTGTCCTGGCCGACGACGAAGTGACCTTTTTCGACTCGAAGGATTCGCTGCGCTTCGACGCCGAACGGCCGGATACCGAAGCGTTCGCCGGCGCTGAGGATCGCGTGCCAGACGTCGAGCCCCGCGTGGGCCGGGACGTGGAGCTCGAAGCTGAGCTCGCCCGTGAAGCCGATGCGCCAGAGGAAACAGCCGTCGACGCCCGCGATCCGGGCGGTGCGAACGTGCATGAACGGGAAGGCGTCGCGCTCGAGATCGCACTCTTCGATCAGCGGCTCGAGCAACTCGCGACTCCGTGGCCCGGTGACGTTCATGCTCGCGTAGCAATCGGTGACGAGCGCCGCGTAGAGATCGCTCTCGGGGAACGTCTCCTGCTGAATGCGCTCGATTCGCCGCCACGTCCGCTGCGCACCCGACGACGTCGTCGTGAGGAGAAACCGGTTCTCGTCCAACCGGCCGACGACTCCGTCCTCGACGACGATGCCGGCGTCGTCGCACATGACGCCGTACCGCGCGCGTCCCTCGGCGAGCGATGCCCACGAGTTGATGTACAGGTAGTCGAGGAGGCGGGACGCGTCGTCCCCGCGAACATCGATCTTGCCGAGGGTGCTCACGTCGATCACGCCGACGGACTCGCGCACGGCACGCGCCTCGCCTGCGGGGTCGCCGTAGGACTCCGGCCGCAGCCACTCGCCTTCGGCGAAGAAGCGCGCGCCGTGCGCGTCGTGCCAAGCATGGAGCGGCGTCCGGCGTATCGGATGCCGCTGCGGCCCGGCGAGCATCCCGAGCGAGACGGGTGTGAACGGCGGCCTCCAGGTCGTCGTGCCAACTTGCTCGAGGCTCTGCCCACGTGCGGCAGCGACGACCGCGATCGCGTTCACGAGCGAGTGCTTGCCCTGGGTGCTTCCCATCGTGACGGTCGTGTAGCGCTTGACGAGCTCGATCGAGTCGTAACCTTCGTCGAGCGCGATCAGCAGCTCTCCCGCCGCCACGTCTTCGTCGAAGTCGACGACCGCGTCCCGCGGAAGTGGCGACGGAAGCCGGTCGTGGTCGATCCCCGGCGGCAGCGCGGCGGGCGCCGCCGCGTACGCGATCCGGTCCGGCGCCGCGAGATGCGCCGCGTGCTCGCCGACCGCCGCCGCGTGCGCGACGAAGTCGCCGACGCTGCCGGCGCCGGCGATCCCCCCGGCGAGCACGACGCGCCCGGGCAGTTCGTCGATCGCAAAGCGGCGCGTGTGTGACGAAAGGGCGACGCGGCCGCCGGCCATGCTGGGCAACGCTGCCGGAACGGTCCAGCCGGCGGCGGCGACCAGGAGGTCGGCGTCGAAGCGGCGGCCGTCGGTGAGCCACACCGCCTCGACCTCTCTCCGTCCACGTGCTCGCGCGACCGCCGGGTCGCCGTGCGAGACCTCGATCCGCACGACCTCGGCCCCCGCAGCCTCCAGGTCGGCTGCGGCGGCCACACTCTCGTCGTCGTGGCAGAGAACGACGGCGCGACTGCCGGGTCGCACGGCATGCAGGTTCACGAGCCGCCGCACCGCCGTAGGCAAGAGCGTTCCCGGTAACGCGTTGCCGTGGAAGAGCGACGGCCGCTCAACGAGGCCGCAGGCGACGACGAGCGCACCCGGGCGGCCGCGCAGCAGACGTTCCGGCTCGCCGAGCGTGCGTCCGCCGTGGCGGATGCCGAGCCAACCATCGTCGTAGCGGCCGAAAACGGTCGAGTTGACGAGCACCTCGACGCCGGCCTCGGCGGCAAGTGCGTCCCGGAGCTCTGCCAGGAGCACCAGGTCTGCCGCACCACCCCAGCGCAAAGAGCCTCCGACCTCGTACTCCTGCTCGACGAGCAGCACGCTCGCACCCGCGCGCGCGGCAGCGAGCGAGGCGGCAATGCCCGCCGGCCCGCCTCCGGCGATGACGACGTCGTGGAAGACGTACCGCTTCTCTGCAGCCGGCGGGCGCGCGGGGACGAGTGCCTTGCCGCCGGCAGAGAAGCGCCGCAGCGCATGCCGGTAGAGCGGCAGCAGCGCGTGCGGCGCCATGAACGTCTTGTAGTAGAAGCCGGGAACCAGGAACGACCGGAGCAGCCCGTTCACGGCTTTCACGTCGCGGTCGACGCTCGGCCAGGCGCCCTGTGAGCGCACGACCATGCCCGCCTCGAGCCGCAGGTGCGCACCGGGCAGGTTCGGCACGCCGTTGACGGAGACGCGGCAGTGGGGGTCGTAGAGGTCGCCGCTCAGCACGCCGAGCGGCTGGTGGTACTTGAAGCTGCGTGCGAGCGTCCGCGTGCCCGTCGCGAGCAGCGCCGACGCGACGGTGTCGCCGGCGAAGCCGCAGACGGAGCGGCCGTCCCAGCTGAAGCCGATCGGCTGCGTACGGTCGATCACCTCGCCGGGGCGCAGCGGGATCCGTGCGGTCACCAGCCGCCACCTCGCCCGCGCAGCAATCTGCTCGCGACGATCGCGTTCGTCACGCGGTCGCGCGTGAGCACGAGGACCTGCCGGCAGCCGGACGCGTGCTGCCAGAGCTCATGTGTCGGACCGAACGGGTTCGCGCGGAAGTGGAGCGATCGCCGCCACTCGTCGATCGTGCTGCTCTCGCCGTCGAGAGCCTCGGCCTCGTCGACATAGACGAAGTCCGTCGACGGGCTGGAGCCGCAGAGCGGGCAGGGAACGCTGATCAATTCTCAGTGACCCACCGAGGATGCCGCACGCTCGTTCACCATCCGCCCGGCGGCGAACCGATCGAGCGAGAACGGCTGAACGATGTCCGGCGGTCGGCCGTTCGCGATCAGCGCCGCGAGCGACTCACCCGCGACGGGCGCGGCCTTGAAGCCGTACGTGCCCCAGCCGACGTCGAGCAGAAAGCCTTCGACGTCCGTCCTGCCGATGATCGGAGCACCGTCCGGCGTCATGTCGCAGATGCCTGCCCACTGACGAAGGATCTTGACGTCTGCAAGGCGCGGGATGAGCTGGAGGACGCTCGTCGCGAGCGTCTCGAGGAACTCGAGCGAGCCACGGCTCGAGTACGACGGATAGGGGTCGGTCGAGGCGCCGAACACGAGCTCGCCGCGGGGAGTCTGGTAGAAGTAGACGTGGAGCGCGTCCGAGGCGAGGACGGTGCTCAGGAACGGCTGCACAGCCTCCGAGACCGCCGCCTGCAACGGCACGGTGACGATCGGAAGCGAGACTCCTGCGAGCGCGGCCACACGCGAAGCGCTGCCGGCGGCGCAGTTGACGACGAGGCCGGCGGTGACGTGTCCGCGCGGCGTCTCGACACCGCTAACGCGACCGCCGGCTGTCGCGATCCCGGTCACCTCGGTCTGCTGGTGGATCTCGACGCCGAGCGCCGACGCCGCCCGCGCGTAGCCCCAGACGACGGCATCGTGACGGAGCGTGCCGCCGGGAGGGTGCCAGAGCGCACCGAGCACCGGATGCAGGCCGTCGCCGTCCAGGTCGATCGCCGGCACGAGCTTCTTCACCTCGGCCGCGTCGACGAACTCGCAGTCGACGCCCTGGAGCTTGCTCATCTCGGCGCGCCAGCGCAACCGCCGGCACGAGCCGAGGTCCTGCCCGAGCGTCAAGTGCCCCATCGGGTCGTGAAGCGCGTTGAAGTTCAGCTCGTCCGCGAGCGAGCGGTAGAGCTCGAGGGAGCGCGCATAGAAGCGCACGCCCTCCGCTGTCAGGTAGTTCGAACGGAGGATCGCGGTGTTCCGGCCGGAGTTGCCGCTGCCGATGTAGGAGCGCTCGAAGACGGCGATGCGCGTGAGCCCGTGGTTGCGCGCGAGGTAGTAGGCGAGCGCGAGCCCGTGAACGCCGCCGCCGACGATCACGCAGTCGTAACTCTCCTTCAGCTGGTGGGTGAGCAGCACGCGCGGCCAGCGCCTGCGGGTGATCCCGTGCCGGGCGAGCGTCCACGCCGAGTACCGCGGCGCGCCGTCTCTGCGCCCGCGCCGTCTCCGTATGCGCTGCGCGCCCACGGCCGAAGGCGCTAGTTGCGCGTCAGCACGAGATTCCCACCGTCGCCGAGCCCCACGTTCCACGCGGGCGGAACGAGGATCGTGCTGTCGTCGCCCTCGACGACGGCCGGGCCTTCGAGTCGCCAGCCGAGCGGCAGCGTCGAGCGGTCGAAGATGGGCGTCTCGACGGCGACGCCGCGGTCGAAGCGAACGTTGCGCCTAGCGACCGGCTCGCCGTCTCCCGTGACGCCTGAACCCGCCGCGTTCGCGTCACCGAGCAGCCCGATCGCCGTGAGGCGGACGTTGACGATCTCGACGGGCTCGCTCGTCTCGGCGTGCCCGTAACGCATGCGATGCGTGCGATGGAACTCGGCAGCAGCGACGTCGACGGCCTCGTCGCCGACGGCGCCGTCGCGAAACGCGACCTGCAGCTGATACGACTGCCCGATGTAGCGCATCTCGAGTGAACGGACGAGGCGGAGCTCGCGGATGTCTCCCATTTCCGCCGCGAACATCTGCCGGGCCGCCTGCTCGAGCTCGCCGAATATCGCCTCCAGCTCCGGCCGCGGCGCAGTCGCAGAGGGGCGGATCCAGGTGCGTGAGAGCTCGTAGCGGAGATCGCTCTGAAGGAGGCCGATGGCCGAAGCGATCCCCGGCTTCGGCTGGACGACGATCTCGCAGATCCCCATCTCCTCCGCAACTTGGGCGGCATGCAGCGGGCCTGCGCCGCCGAAAGCGACGAGCGCGAAGTCGCGCGGGTCATAGCCACGTTCGACGGAGATCGTGCGTGCGGCGCGTGCCATCGCGGCGCATGCGATCTCGACGATCCCGAGCGCGGCGTCCGTGGTCTCGAGGCCGACCGCATCGGCGATCTCCGCAACGGCCGCCCACGCGGCATCGCCGTCGACGGGCAGGTGCCCGCCGAGCAGGCCATGCGGATTCATCCGCCCGAGGACGACGTTCGCATCCGTCACGGTCGCGCGCGTGCCGCCGCGTCCGTAGCACGCGGGGCCGGGCGCCGCGCCTGCGCTCACCGGGCCGACGCGCAGCTTCCCGCCGTCGTCGACCCATGCGATGCTGCCGCCGCCCGCACCGATCTCCACGAGGTCGACCGACGGTGTCAACACCGGGTAGCCGGAGGCACCGGTGAACCAGGAGCGCGAACGGTTCGCCGCCCCGACCTCGAGCTCGGGCACCATCTCGACGACACCGTCGCGGACGAGACCCATCTTCGCCGTCGTCCCGCCCATGTCGAACGAGATGAGCATCGACTTGCGAAGCGCTTCGCTTACCTTCGACGCCGAGACGAGGCCGGCTGCAGCGCCCGACTCGAGCAGCTTCACAGGCTCCTCGCGCGCCTGCGCGAACGAGAGCAGGCCGCCGTTCGACTGCATGACGAAGCGGGTCCCGGTGACGCCTTCGTCCTGCAGTCGCGCCTCGACGCGCCGGAGGTACTCGTGGATCGTCGGCATCAGACCAGCGTTGATCACCGTCGTGCAGGCACGCGGATACTCACGAAATTCGGGCGCGATCTGCGAAGAGAGCGTGATCGAGACGCCGGGCAGGTGCTTCTCCAGTTCTTCCCCGAGACGCCGTTCGTGTTCCGGGTTCGCATAGGCGTGAAGCAGGCAGACGGCGACGGCGTCGATCGACGGGTCGTCGAGCCTCTGCGCGAGCGCCGGCACCTCGTCGAGTGCGAGCGCCCTGAGCACGCTCCCCTCTGCCGTCAGCCGCTCGTCGATCTCCAAGCACCAGTTGCGAGGAACGAGCGGCTTCGGCTTCTGTGTGAAAACGTCGTAGGGGTCGGGCCGCACCTGCCGCGCGATCTCGAGCACATCGCGGAAGCCCTTCGTCGAGACGAGCGCAACCGACGCGAGTTTGCCTTCGAGAACCGCGTTCGTAGCCGCCGTCGTCCCGTGCGCCAGGTACTCGACCTCGTCGACACGCGCGCCGTCCTGGGCGAACAGGGCGCGGAAGACGTCGACGAAGCCTTCCGACATGTCACTCGGGGTGGAGAGCACCTTCGCCGTGAATTGCGCACCGGTCTCCGAATTCCAGAGGACGCCGTCGGTGAAGGTCCCGCCGATGTCGATGCCGACGCGCCAGGCGCGCTTGGCTCCGGCACTCACCGCGGCCCCTCGGCGAGCTCGTTGCGGCGGCGCGCCGTCGCTTCGGCGTCGACTGCCCCGTCGGCGCCGAGGACGACGCCGTAGACGGCTGCGGCACGGTCCTGTGAGACGCGACCTTCGAGCACGTCGCGCGCGACCGCCTCCGGCCGGCGCCGCAGCGGGTCGCCGTAGCCCCCGCCACCGCAGGTCTCGTACGTCACGATCTCACCTGGTTTCACCGTGAACGTCGTCTTCGACGGCAAGTCCCGCACGCTGCCGCCGGTCGAGGTGAGCGTGTAGCGCGCGGCCTTGCCGTCGAGGCCGCCGAACCTGCCCTCCGGCGGGAACTTGCGGCGGTCGGCGAGCACCGTGAACACGACCTCGTGGTCGCGAAAGCTGTAGTCGCGGTGGACGCCGAGACCGCCGCGGAACTCTCCGGGGCCTTCGGAGTCGGGGACGAGCCGGTACTCGTGGGTGAAGACGGGATACCCGATCTCGACCTCTTCGACCGGCGCGTTCTGCGTGTTCTGGTGGTGGGTTTGCACCGCGTCGAGCCCGTCGAGGCCGTTCCGGCCGCCGTAGCCGCCGGCGACCGTCTCGAGAAAGGCGTAGTAGTCGCCGTTGCGGGGATCGACGCCGCCGAAGACGACATGGCACACCATCGCCTTGCACCCTGCGGGAACGCGCTCCGGCACGGCCTGCGCGAGCGCCTTGAAGAGCACGTCGCAGACGCGAAGTGAGACCTCCCAGCCGCCGGCGACGCCGACAGGCGTCCGCGCATTCAGCACGCAGCCTTCCGGCGCACGGATGTCGAGCAGCCGGTAGAAGCCGTCGTTCGTCGGAACGTCGCCGTCCATCAAGCAGCGCAGGACGTAACCGCAGGCGGCGTTCGTCTGTGTCAGCGTCGAGTTCATGGGCGAGGGCCGCTGTGCGTCCGAGCCGGAGAAGTCGAAGGTGACGTGACCGTCGTCGATCGTGATCTTCACGTGCAGCTTGATCGGCTCGTCGGTGATCCCGTCGTCGTCCATGTAGCCCTCCGCCTCGAACACGCCGTTCGGCAGCTTCGAGAGCTCGTGCCGCGAGCGCTGCTCCGTGTAGGAGAGAAGCTCCTCGACGAACGCCTCGACCTCGGAGGCGCCATAGCGCTCGTACAGCTCGACGACGCGCTGTGCGCCGATGTTGTTGGCCGCGACCTGCGCACGGAAGTCGCCGGTCGTCTCCTTCTTCGAGCGGATGTTCGCCATCACGAGCTTGAAGACGTCGACGTCCATTTCGCCCGCCTCGGCGATCTTCACGATCGGCAGGATCAAACCCTCCTGGTACACCTCCTCGAACGCGCCGAGGCTTCCGGGGGCCGAGCCTCCGATGTCGACGTGGTGCGCGAGGTTCGCGGCGTAAGCCCGAATCTCGCCCTCGACGAAGATCGGCGCGATCACCACCACGTCATTCAGGTGAGTCGCGCCCTGGTACGGATCGTTGACGACGAGCTGGTCACCGGGGCCGAGGCGCTCGAGCGGGTAGCGCTCGATGGCAGCCGGGACGATGATGTTCATCGCGCTGATGTGGTTCGGCTGCGCCGTCGACTGCCCGATCACCCGGCCGTGACCGTCGAGAATCGCGCAGGAGAGGTCGAGCCGCGTCTTGATGTTCGTCGAGTACGCCGCCTTGGCGAGCGCGACGCACATCTCGTCGGCGATCGAGACGAGTGCTCCTCGCATCACCTCGAACCGGATCGGATCGATCGCGGGCGGGGCAGCGAGCGTCGGAACTGCGTCAATGGTCTCCAAGTGAGCTCTCCCGATTCGCGGGGCGCGGCGCCGACGGGACACCGCTTTGGTCACGATGCGTCATGCGACGCTATCATAGCGTCGCAAACAAGACAACTTCTGTCGTCTTTGCCACCTGTGCGCGCATCGTGTGCGCGAAAGATGGGTGCTATGCGTCACACTCTCCCCGGACGTCATGCCGCCGCAGCCGTCGCGCCCGAGGCGGCCTCGCGGAGGACTGCGAGCGCGCGCTCCATCGCCGAGCGGGGGCTCGTGAGCACCGGCACCCGCAGTTCGTCCGCCGCGATGCCTGCAAGCGCGCGCGCCATCGACGCCTGCGCGAGCAGGACGACGTCGACGACCGGCAAGAGCGCGCGCAGCTCGGCCTCGACGAGACGGTCGTGGCGCTCGCGGTCGCCGGCGCGCGCGGCGTCGAACGCGCCGGCGCACAACCGCATCTCGACCTCCACCGGACGGCCGCTCGCGCGCGCCTCGCGCACGACCAGCTCCCCGGTGGGACGCATCGTCGACTCGAGCGTCGCCAGCACGCCAACACGACCGCCGATTGCCACCGCCTGCGCGGCCATCGCTTCGTCGACGCGCACGACAGGCACATCGATCAGCGGTGCGATCGCGTCGACGGCGGGGCCGATCGAGGAACACGTGACGAGGATGGCGTCCGCACCCGACTCCTGCGTCGCGACGGCGTAGGCGAAGAGGTGACGCGCCGTCGACTTCGTCAACCCGTCGCGGCGGGTGGCGGCGAGAAGCGCCTCGTCGACGAGATGCGTCGTCGTAACGCCGACCGGGGCCGCGAGCTCGGCGGCGAGCTCGTCAAACGTCGTCACGAGCGAGGCGACGGTGTGGATCAAGCCGAGCGATCGTGGCGTCGTTGCTGCTGTCGTCATGCGCGTGCTCCTTCGTCAGATGATGGCGATCACGGCTTCGGCAGACGCTCGATCTGGGCCGCCGTGAGCTCGATGGTCGGAATCCCGTGCAAGACGAGCCAGATCTTCGCTGCCTCCTCGAGCTCCTCCGAGATGTTTACCGCGCGCTCGAGCGACGACGCACCGACGACGGGGCCGTGATTTGCGAGCAGCAGGGTCGGGCTGAGCGTCGCGTACTCTCGCACGGCCTCAGCGAGGGCAGCATCGCCCGGGGGTTGCCAGGGCACGAGCGGAAGCCTTCGTACGTTCATCGCGTAGTAGGACGTCAGCGGCGGAATGGCGCTTTCCGCGGAGACGTCGGCGCGGCAGGAGACGGCGACCGCATAGGTCGAGTGCAGGTGCACGATCGCCTGCACCTCTGGTCGGGTTTGGTAGAGAGCAAGGTGCATCCGCCACTCCTTCGTCGGCGCAGGTCCGCGCGCGTCGATCTCACCGTCTTTGTCGATGAACGCGACGTCCGACGGTGCCAGCTCTCCGAGGGCGCGCCCGGTGGGCGTACACAGCCAGCCGTCGTTGACGGCGACGCTCACGTTGCCCGAGGTGCCGGGGCAGAGCCCGCGACCGCTGAGGTGCTTGCCCCACCCGGCGAGCGCTGCTCGTGACTGCTCGACCGTCATCCCGCGCCCGCCACGGCTCGCTCGAGGAAGGAAGGGCTGCCGAAGTTGCCGGACTTCAATGCGAGCATGAGCGACGGCCGGTCGCCGGCGCGCATCCACGGGACGCCCGGCTCGACGTCATCGCCGACTTCGAGCCAGCGAAGCCCGAGCGCGCGCACGATCGCAGCAGACGTTTCGCCGCCTGCAACGACGAGCCGCCGCGCACCGGCGGCGACGACGGCACAGGCGACCTCCGCGAGCGTGCGCTCGATCGCTTCGCTCGCCGCGGCTGCGCCGAGCAGCCGCTGCGTCTCGGCGACGCGTTCGGGCGACGCGCTCGCAGCGACGACGACCGGTTTCGATCCGAGGTTCGACGCGGCCCAGCGGGCGACCTCGACGGAATCGTCGCTGCCGTCGTGGAGCGCGACGGCGTCGATCGTGCGCAGCGGCACGGTTCCGTTCAGGTGGGCGAGCTGCGTGCGCGTCGCAAGTGAGCTGCTGCCCGCGAGAACGACAGCAGGGCCGGGCCCGGGGAGGCCCGCGGATGTTGCGGCGCCGACCCGTCCTCGTGCGTAGAAGGAGCCGAGCGCGGCGCCGACGCCCGCGCCGCCCGAGAGCAACGGCAGGTCGTGGAAGGCCTCGGCGATCGTGGCGAGATGGCGCTCGACGACGGCATCGACGACGGCGTAGAAGACGCCCTCGGCCGCAAGCTTCTCGAATGCACCCCGTAGTGAGGCTGCGCCGGCGTCCACCTCCGCGTGCGGCAGCAGCCCGATCCGACGCCGCGTCTGTGGGCCGAGCAGACGCAGCAGACTCGAGTCGCGCATCGGGTTGATCGGGTGGTGTGCCATCGGCGAGTCGGCGAGTAGCG
>Ga0070739_10006818_pt1 | contig 12439 bp, 12 predicted proteins | sample Coa_R1_7_FD_66445 | JGI IMG/M metagenome (GOLD analysis project Ga0070739, IMG submission 66445) | Surface soil microbial communities from Centralia Pennsylvania, which are recovering from an underground coalmine fire - Coalmine... | ecosystem: Environmental > Terrestrial > Soil > Unclassified ... | reverse complement strand
CCGAGCCGATCATCGGATGTGAAGTGGTGACCCAGATCCTCGTAGTCGACGACGAACCGGCGGTACGGCGTGCGCTCGAGCGCGCGCTCAAGCTCGACAGCTACGACGTCGAGCTCGCGGCCGACGGCCGCGAGGCGCTCGACCGGCTGGCCGAGCATCCGGCCGACGCCGTCGTTCTCGACGTGATGATGCCCGGCATCGACGGCCTCGAGGTTTGCCGGCGGATGCGCGCGGCGGGCGACCGCACGCCGATCCTGATGCTGACCGCTCGCGACGCGATCGACGACCGCGTCCAGGGCCTCGACGTCGGAGCCGACGACTACCTCGTCAAGCCCTTCGCGCTGCGCGAGCTCCAGGCCCGGCTCCGCGCGCTGCTGCGGCGCGCGAGCGACGACGGCTCGGACTCGGAGACGCTCCGCTTCTCCGATCTGGTCCTCGATCCGGTCGCGCACGAGGTGTACCGCGGCAAGCGGAAGATCGAGCTCTCGAAGACGGAGTTCCTGCTGCTCGAGCTGTTCATGAAGCACCCGCGCCAGGTGCTGACGCGGACGACGATCTTCGAGAACGTGTGGGGCTATGACTTCGGCCCCACCTCCAACGCGCTCGGCGTGTACATCGGATACCTGCGCCGGAAGACCGAGGAGGGCGGCGAGCCGCGGGTGCTGCACACGGTGCGCGGCATCGGCTACGTGCTGCGCGACTGAGGCCTTCGGGGACGGCGAGAATGCCGCTGCGCAAAAGGATGAGCCTGGCCGCGGCGGCCGCGGTGGCGGTCGCCGTCGCGCTCGCGCTGATGGCGTGTTACCTGGTCGTCCGCAACCAGCTGCTCGGCCAGATCGACTCGGAGCTCCAAGCGCAGGCGACGACGATCCGTGGCGGCGACATCCACTCGCTCGACCGCCAGCTTCCGGGGATCTCGGCGAGCGCCGGCGGCCCGGCGCCGTACGCCCAGGTGGTGTCGGTGAACGGGACCAACTACCGCGCCCAGGGCGGTCTCGCGCTCCCGGGCATCCACCGCGCGGCGAGCGTCGCGGCGGGTGCCCCGGCCTACTTCGCGGACGTTACGGTCAAGGGCGCGCACCTGCGCATGTACACGTTTGCTGCGCCGGAGCTCGGTCCGCTCGTCGGGCAGCCGGTTGCGGTGCAGCTCGCCCGGCCGCTGGCTCCCAGCGACCACGTGCTGGGGCACCTGCGGCTGATCCTGATGCTCGTCTTCCTGGGCGGGATCGCGCTCGCCACGGCGCTCGGACGGCTCGGCGCGCGCCGCGTGCTCGCCCCGCTCGCCGAGGTCAGCCAGACGGCCGAGGTGATCGGCGAGACCGACGACCTCAGCCTGCGCCTCGCCGTGCACGCCGACGACGAGGTCGGTCAGCTCGCGCGGCGCTTCAACACGATGCTCGAGCGCCTCGCCGCCTCCCGGGCGGCGCTCGACGACTCCGTCCAGTCCCAGCGACAGCTCGTCGCCGACGCCTCGCACGAGCTGCGAACGCCGGTTACGAGCCTGCGCACGAACATCGAGGTGCTGCTCGCCGGCGGCGAGCTCGGCGAGGAGGACCGCAGGCGGCTGCTCGACGACGTCGTCGAGCAGAGTGAGGAGCTGAGCCGCCTGGTCTCCGACCTGATCGAGGTCGCGCGCGGCGATCTGCCCGACCAGGCGATGGATGACCTGAGGCTCGACCAGGTCGTCAAGGAGGCGCTCGTCCGCGCCGAGCGAAACGTCCACGGCGTCCGCTTCGAGTCGCGTCTCGAGCCGGTCGTCGTGCGAGGCAACGCCGAGCGGCTCGGCCGCGCGGTCAACAACCTGCTGGACAACGCCGCCCGCCACGCGGGCGGGACCGAGCCGGTCGAGGTCAGCGTCGACGCCGGGGGCGTGCGGGTGCGCGACCACGGCGGCGGCATCGATCCCGAGGATCTCCCCCACGTGTTCGACCGCTTCTACCGCGGCGCGGGCTCGCGCGCGCGACAGGGCAGCGGCCTCGGGCTGGCGATCGTGCGGCAGGTCGCGGAGTCACACGGCGGGAGCGTGTCCGCGGAGAACGCGCCCGACGGAGGCGCGGTCTTCACGCTGCGGCTCCCCGGCCTGCGCCCCGAGCCGGTCTACGAGGGCGGCCTGACGACTCGCGCGTGACGCGCCGACTGGAAGCTGCGGCGCAGCAGCCAGAAGCAGAGCGCGAACACGACGACGACGGGCAGGACGAGCAGCCCGCGGTTGGCGGGCGTCCCGAACACGAGCACGACGCCGACCTCGGCCAGCACCGCCGGGATCGCCGCGAGCAGCGTCGAGTGCGAACGGAAGCCCGAGAAGTGCTCACGCGCGGTCACCTCGGTCACGCCCAGCCCGAGCACGACCGCGCCGACGATCAGCGCCGGCCCGCCTTCGATCAGCCCGACGATCAACCCGACGAGGCCGGCGAAGATCGCGACCTCGGAGATCGGCAGCCCCCCGAACGGGCTCGGCGGTCGCTCCCCCACCGTGCCGAGCGTGCGCGAGGCGGTCGCGGTCTGGCGGTGCTCGGCGACCTGGCGCTCGGCCCGCTGCTCGCGCCGCGGCGAGGGGACCGCACGGGGCGCCGTGGCGGGTTTGCGGCGAGCCTTGCGGGAACGCCGGCTTGACTTCTGGTGCGCCACGTTCGGAACGGTATCTGCTGGCTCGGTTGCGCCCCGCGATTCGCCTCCGGACTAAAGTTGCTGCATGAGCGCGCAGCGACCGCTCGAACTGATCCTGGCTCGCAACCTGCTCTGCAGCATCACGACCCCGGCGTTCCTGGTCGGCGAGGGGGGCACGCTGCTGTTCTACAACGAGGCCGCCGGGGCGATGCTCGGGCGCCGCTTCGAGGACAAGTCGATCCTCGCCGCCGCCGACTGGACGAGCGAGTTCGGGCCCTTCGACGAGAACGGCGAGGCGATCCCCTACGACAGCATTCCGGCGACCGTCGCGCTGCGCTCCAACCGCCCCTACCACGGCCGATTCTGGATCCGTGGCGCCGGCGGCGTGCGGCGGGACATCGCGGCCAGCGCGATCCCGATCGTCGGTCCCGGAGGCTCGAGCGGCGCGATCGTGATCTTCTGGCCGGTCGAGGACGACGGCGAGGCGGCCCCGCTCGAGGACGCTCCGGCCACCAGCGAGATCGGCTCCGAGAGCGGAGGCGGCGCGCCGTGAAGCTGAAGATCTGGGGGGCGCGCGGCTCGATCCCGGCTCCCGGGCCGGAGACGATGCGCTACGGCGGCAACACTTCCTGCCTCGAGCTCACGCTCTCCGACGGCAGCACGCTGATCCTCGACGCCGGCACCGGGATCCGCAATCTCGGGATGTCGCTGGGACGCGCGGGAGCGTTCGAGCAGCCGATCCACATCCTGCTCACGCACCTGCACCTCGACCACATCCAGGGGCTGATGTTCTTCGCGCCCCTGTTCCGGCCCGAGGCCGAGATCTACATCTGGGGCCCCGCCTCCCCCGAGGCGTCACTGCGCGACCGCGTGGCGCGCTACATCTCCGCGCCGCTGGCGCCCGTCGAGGTGCGCGAGCTGCCCTCGCTGCTCACCTTCCGCGAGGCCGACGTGCTCGAATGGCAGGTCGGGCCGGCGCGGATCCAGGCCTCGGCCGTCAACCACCGCGGGCCGACGCTCGGCTACCGGGTCGAGGACGCCGGGACGACGATCGCCTACATCCCCGACCACGAGCCGGGTCTCGGCGCCCCGCTCGACTCGGTTGAGGACGAGTGGATCTCGGGGTTCGAGCTGGCCCGGAACGCCTCGCTGCTGATCCACGACTGCCAGTACACCGACGAGGAGTACCAGCTCCACCTCGGCTGGGGCCACTGCCCGGTGTCGGATGCCCTCGCGTTCGCCCACCGCACGAGCGCCGAGCGGGTCCTCCTCTTCCACCACGACCCGCTGCACAGCGACGCGTTCCTCGACCGGCTCGGCCGCGACGCGATCGAGCACTGGGAGGCGCTCGGCGGACACCATCGGCGGGTGGAGCTCGCGGCCGAGCGACGTGAGCTCGAGGTCACGCCGTCGACCGTGGAGCCGGTCGACGCGGGCGTCGTCGCCTGAGAGCCGGACCGCGCCCGGCGAGCTCGGCCGACTGAGCGTCAGGCGACTTCTTGGAAGAGCGACTCGTCGGCGGCCAGCGCGTCGCGCAGATGCTGGCGCAGCCGCCCGTGGAGCTGGCAGATCCGGCTCTCGGTCACGCCCAGGACCTCGCCGATCTCGCGGAGCGTCAGGTTGTGCACGTAGAGGAGCACCGCCACCTGACGCTCGCGCTCGGGCAAGCGCGCGAAGGCGCCGCGGAAGCGGGCCTTGGCACCCTCGAGCATCGCGTGGTCGACGGGGTCGGCGTCACGATCATCGCTCGACAGCGTGTCGATCCGCTCGCTGGCGGATTCGTCCTCGCCGAGCACGACCACGTTCAAAGAGCCGACTTCGGAGCGCTGGATGTCGGCCAGGTGGCGGTCGAGCTCGGACTCGCTCACCTCGACCACTCCGGCGAGCTCGGCGCGACTCGGAGCGCGGCCGTTCAGGGCAACGAAGCGATCGCGGGCTCGGGCGATGTCGCGCTCCCAGCGCCGCAGCGAGCGCGGCGCCCAGTCGTTGCGCCGCAGCTCGTCGAGCACGGCACCGTGGATCCGTGTCCAGGCGAACTGCTCGAGGGTCGGACCGCGGCTCGGGTCGTAGCGGTCGATCGAGCGCAGCAGGGCCTCGAGGCCGCACGAGATGAAGTCCTCGACCTCCGCGTGCGGCGGGACCTCGCGGACCTTGCGGTAGACGATGTACTTGACGAGCGGAGCGAGGGTCAGCACGAGCCGGTCGCGGGCGTGCAAGTCGCCCGTGTCGTGGTACTGCTGCCACAACTTCTGAACGGCCTCGTTACTGCTGCGAACGGCCTGAGCTGTTGTCACCTTGGTTCCTACCTCGCCGACACTCTGTTCTCCGGGGACTTGGACCCTATCGGCCTTTCTCCAACGCACCTGGATACAGACGATTGTCGAGATCGAGCGTCCAGAAGTGTCCAGGCGCGTGGCTCAAGTTCTCGCGACCGCCAGCGATTACCCGGGTATGCGATTCGAGCTGCCGTGTGTCGAGGCCCTCACCGCCCACCGCGTGCCGGACGAGCTGGCCGGTGCTTTCGAGACCGCCGCGGCGGCCTGTGACCGCCTCGAGAGCGAGGGCCATCACATCCACTTCCGGATCGCCGCCGCCGAGAACCGGCTGGTGGTCGAGCTCCAGGACGAGGATGGCGGCGTGCTCTCCCGGCTCAGCCCGGCCGAAGCGCTCGAGCTGGCCTGCACGGGCTGATCCGCGCGGGCTGATCAGCGGAGCGGGCGGCGCGGGCTGATCAGCCCTCGGACGGCGCGCGGTCCTCCGCGAAGGTGGACTCGAGCAGCTCGGCCAGACGCACGACCTGCCGCGGCCCGAGCGTGTTGGCGAGCGGCAGCGACACGATCCGCTCGCTCAGCATCTCGGAGACCGGCAGCTCCCCGGCCACCGGCGCGCCGGCGAACCCGGAGCGCTGGTGGAGTGGTGGCTCGAACGCGCATCTGACCTCGACCCTGATCCGCTCGGCCGCCTCGACGAGCCGCGAGCGCGCCGACGCCGACGGGAGCGTGATGTGGAAGGCGGGCCAGGTCGAGCCCTCGCTGCCCAGCTGATAGGAGACCGGATGGTGCTCGAACACGGCCTGGAGCTGCGCCGCGGTCGCCCGTCGCCGCGCCAGCGCATCCTCGTAGCGGTCGAGCATCGCGAGGCCGGCCGCGGCGGCCAGCTCTGACATGCCGGCGTTGAGCCCCGCGACCGCCGGGATCCCCCCGCCGGGCTCGGAGCCCAGACCCGCCAGGCTCTCGAGGCGCGCGATCCGCTCCGGCTCTGGCGCGACGATCGCGCCCCCCTCGCCGATCGCGAACGGGCGACTCGCGCCGAACGAGAAGACCTCCGTCTCTCCGCGTGCGCCCGCCTCGCGCCCCGCGTCGTCGACCGCCCCGAACGCGGCGCCCGAGTCGATCACGAGCGGCAGCCCGCGCTCCTCGGCCAGCTCTCGCCACGCGGCGAGGAGCGACGCCGGCGCCGCCGCGCCGCACGTCGAGCCCGCGAGGATTCCCGCACAGCGGGCGCCGTGCTCGGCAAGCGCCGCCGCCAACGCCGCCGGGTCGAGCTGCCACGACGCGGGATCCACATCCACGAACAGGGGCTCGAAACCAGCCCAGACGATCGCGGAGGCCCCGGCCGGGGCCGCCAGCGCCGCCGTCACGACCAGCCGCCGCTCAGGCGTCGGCTCCCCGCAGGCCTCGCGGAGCGCCACCATCAGCCCGAGCGTTCCGTTGGCGACCGGGACGCTCCCGGCGATGCCGAGCCGCGCCGCCAGCTGCCCCGCCAATCGCCGGCGACAGGGACCACCGCCCGCGTAGACGCGCGCCTCCTCGGCCAGCGCGTAGTAGCGGGCCACGTCCTCCAGCGGCGGCAGTTCAGGCCGCTCGTGGCGGATCAGCTCGTCGCGCCCGATGTCTATCTCTTCGAGTCCCATGGGCCCTCTCCCGCCCGTCGGCGTTGCTCAGATTAGTAGTGTCGGCGCGTGCCTGTCGTGCGTCGGCCCGCCCGCGCGATCCGCGAGATCGCCACCGAGTTGGTGCGCCCGGGCGAAAGCGAGATCGCGGGCAGCGAGCTGTGGGTGATCGGGAGGGTGGCGCTGACCGCGGTGATCGTCGTCACGAACCTGGTCGGCGCCTGCGCCGTCTTGCTGATCGCGCTGTTCGTCGTTCCGCAGCCGACCGTCTCCGATCCCGCCCGGCTGCGACTGGAGAACGGGGTTCTGGCGGCGGCGTACTTCGTGTTCGCGGTCCTCGCCGGCGTGTGGGCGGGCACCCGCGGCCTCGGCCGCCTGCGCGAATGGCTGACCCGCGAGCGGCCGGCCACCTTCGAGGAGATGCGCAGCGTGCTGCGGGCGCCGATCAGCCTGTTCGCGCTCCAGGTCTCGCTGTGGCTCGGCGCGGCCGCCGTGTTCGGGGTGTTCAACGGCCTCCACTCCGCGCACCTCGGCGAGCGGGTCGGCGTGACGATCGCCACGACCGGGGTCGTCACCGCATCTTGCGCGTACCTGCTCACCGAGCTGTTCCTGCGACCCGCCGCCGCGCGGGCACTGGCGCGCGGCGCGCCGCGCCGGCTGATCGTGCCGGGCGTCGCCACCCGCTCGGTGCTGGCATGGGTGCTCGGCACCGGCATCCAGCTGTTCGGGATCGTTGCGATCGGCGTGCTCGCGCTGACCCACGACGGGTCGCTGAGCGGCCACCCGGCGCAGGGCGTGCGCCAGCTGGGGATCGCGATGGTGGCCCTCGGAGGGACCGGGATCGCGGTCGGCCTGCTCGCCGTCGTCGTCGTCGCCCGCACGACCGCCGATCCGCTCGACTCGGTGCGCCGCGCGCTCGCGCAGGTGCAGCAGGGACAGCTCGACGTGCACGTGCCCGTCTACGATGGAACGCAGATCGGCCAGTTGCAGCTCGGCTTCAACCAGATGGTCGAGGGGCTCAGGGAGCGTGAGCGGATCCGCAGCGCGTTCGGCGCCTACGTCGATCCCGACGTCGCCGAGCGGATCCTCCAGGAGGGCACGAACCTCGCCGGCGAGGAGGTCGAGGTGACGGTCATGTTCATCGACATCCGCGACTTCACCGGCTTCGCCGAGCGCACCGACGCAGAGCGCGTGGTCGCCGCGCTGAACCGCATGTTCGAGCGGATCGTCCCGGTCATCCACGCCCACGGCGGGCGCGTCGACAAGTTCGTCGGCGACGGGCTGCTGGCCGTGTTCGGGGCGCCGCGCCGCCAGGCCGACCACGCCGACCGGGCGCTCGCCGCCGCGCTCGAGATCACCGAGCAGGCCGCCTCGGCCGGCGACGGCCTGCCGTTCGGGATCGGCCTCAACACGGGTCGGGTGGTGGCGGGCAACATCGGCGGCGCCGGACGACTCGAGTTCAGCGTGATCGGCGATCCCGTCAACGTCGCCGCCCGCGTCGAGGCGGCCACGCGCACGACCGGCGACCCGATCCTGATCGCCGAGCGCACGTGCGAGCTGCTCAGCCCCGGCCACCCCGAGCTCGTCGAGCGCCACGACGTGACCCTGAAGGGCAAGGCGCAGGAGGTGCGCCTGTTCGCCCCGGCGCGCTGATCCGGCCGGCCGAGCCCGGTCCGTGGACCAGTGCCCTACCTCGCCGGCAGCGCCCGCTATCCTCGGGGCCCGGGACGGCCTGAAGGCAGTGCGCCGTCCTTTCGCACGACTGACCACATGGCCTCTCGCAAGGAACAAAAGGAGCAGGCGCGCCAGCGCCGCATGGCCGAGGAGCAGGCGCTCGCCGAGAAGGTGCGCCGGCAGCGCCGGCTGCAGATGATGGTCGGCGTCGTCGTCGCGGCGGTGGCGGTGATCGCGGTCGCGATCGCGGTCTCGACCTCGGGCGGCAGCGGCGGGGGCAACGGCCTCCAGCACGGCAAGGCGCTGAACCAGACCGAGCAGCAGGTCTCGAGCCTGCTCAGCGGCATCCAGCAGAGCGGGACCACCCTGGGCAATCCGAAGGCCCCGGTCACGATCACCTACTACGGGGACCTCGAGTGCCCGGTGTGCCGCGATTTCACGCTCCAGGGCGGCTTTCCCCAGCTCGTCTCAAACGACGTCCGCCAGGGCAAGGTCAAGGTCGTCTACCGCTCGTTCTGCACGGCCACCTGCAACAGCCATCCATCGAGCGTCTTCAACCAGCAGCAGGTGGCCGCCTACGCCGCCGGGCTCCAGAACCTGTTCTGGAACTACGCCGAGCTCTTCTACCGCCAGCAGCAGGACGAGACGACCGACTACGTCAACAGCGCCTTCCTGAACGCGCTGGCCGAGCAGATACCCGCGCTCGACCTCAAGAAGTGGCAGACCGACCTCAAGGACCCGTCCCTGCTCGCGCAGGTTCAGTCAGACGAGCAGCAGGCGAGCTCGATCGGCGTCAGCGGCACCCCCACGCTGGTCGCCAAGGGCCCGAAGGGCGAGCAGCCGGTCGGGGCGACGGTCCCCACCTACAGCGACCTGGAAGCGGCGATCAAGCAGGTCTCGTGACGACGGCGACGCGCCCCGCCCCCGCCTCCAGTCCGGGTCGCACCGGCGCCTCGGCGCTGACGATCGCGATCCTCGTGGTCGCTTTGATCGGACTGGCCGACGCCGCCTATCTGACCTACGAGCACTACAACGGGCTGAGCGGCCTGCTCTGCCTCGGCGGTCACCACGGCCACTCGAGCTGCACGACCGTGCAGTCCTCCACCTATTCGAAGCTCGACGGCGTCTCGGTGGCGCTGCTCGGACTGATCGGCTACGTCGCGCTGCTCGCCACGCTGCCGTTCCGGGGCGACCTCTTCAAGGCAGCGGGCTTCGGGATCGCGCTGATCGGCTTCGGCTTCAGCGCCTACCTGACCTACCGCGAGGTGTTCACGATCAAGGCGATCTGCGAGTGGTGCGTCGGCAGCGCGATCTGCATGACGCTGCTCGTGATCCTCACCGGGATCCGCTTCCTGCGGGCGGGCCCGGCCACGCCCTGAGCCGGCTCGCCGCACAGCGGCCCCGGCTCGCGGATCGCGGATCGCAAAAGATTTCGCCTCGCTTTAACCATTTCGTCCCCGCGCTCACGCGTCGAGGTTTAGATTGCGTGTGGGCATGGGCGCGACCACGACACCGACCGCCTGGCCGGCCGATCCCGGGCACCGGGAGGCCATCGACACGCTGCTCGTGATGGCCGAGGCGGAGGAGCGCTGGGGCGAGGCGTCCCGCGCGGTCGATCTCCTCGACAACGTCAAGCAGATCGTCGGGCGGCTCCCGGCTCCGTACGAGCGCATCGACGCCCGCTGCCGCCGCATCCTCAGCCGCGACTGAGCGGGCCGGCGCCGGGCGCGGCGTAGAGTTGGGACATGCTCTGGCTGCTCCGTCACGCCGACGCCGCGGACGGGACGCCGGACGATGCACGGCCGCTCACGAAGAAGGGCATCCGCCAGGCGCACGCTGCCGGTCAGGCGCTCGCCCACCTCGGCGTGACCCTCGACGCCTGCCTCTCCAGCCCCAAGCGCAGGGCGCTCGAGACCGCCGAGCTCGCATGCGAGCCACTCGGCCTCGCGATCACGGCCGAGCCGCAGCTCTCGGGGGGCCCATTCGACGCCGAGGCGCTCGTGGCCGGGCTCGGCGACGTGCTGCTCGTCGGCCACGAACCGTCGATGTCGCTCACCGTCCACGACCTCACCGGCGCCCACAGCCGGATGAGCAAGGGCGGCCTCGCGGGGATCGAAAGGGGCGAGCTGCTCGTGCTGCTGCGCCCCGCGGAGCTCGCGGCGATCGCCGGCGCGCGGGAGCCCGTGTAGCGGGGCACCGGTGACGGCGGCCGTCGACCTCAGGGACACCGACCTCTATCTCAACCGCGAGCTCTCGTGGCTCGACTTCAACGACCGCGTGCTCCAGCTCGCCGAGGACGAGGCCCTGCCGCTGCTCGAGCGAGCCAGGTTCGCCGCGATCTTCACGTCCAACCTCGACGAGTTCTTCATGGTCCGCGTGGCCGGGGTGCACGATCAGCTCGACGCCGGCGTCGATGCGCGCGGACCGGACGGCCTCTCCCCCGGCCAGGTGCTCGACGCGATCACCGCGCGCGTGCGCGACCTCGACCGACGCCACGCCCGCGTCTGGAGCGAGATCAGTCCGGCGCTCGCCGAGCACGACATCCGAGTGGTCTCCTGCCGCGACTCGGGCGCCTCGCCGCAGACCCTTGAGCGCCACTTCCGTGAGCACATCTTCCCCGCGCTGACGCCGCTCGGGATCGGCCCCGGCCGGCCGTTCCCCTACATCTCCAACCTGTCGCTGAGCCTGCTGGTCGGGCTACGGGATCCGGAGACCGGGCACGACGCGTACGCGCGGGTCAAGGTCCCGAAGGAGGTGCTGCCCCGCTTCATCGAGATCGCGCCGGGTGTCTTCATCCCGCTCGAGGAGATGATCGCCGACCATCTCGGTTCGCTGTTTCCGGGGATGGAGATCCTCGGCTACGACCTCTTCCGGGTCACCAGAGACGCCGACTTCGACGTCTCCGACGAGGCCGACGACCTGCTCCGCGCCGTCGAGGACGAGCTTCGCCGCCGCCGCTTCGGCGAGGTCGTCCGGCTCGAGGTGGGCGCGAGCATGGACGCCGAGATGCGCGCGCGTCTCGTCGACTGGCTCGAGGTCGCCCCGACCCAGGTCTACGACGTCGACGGGCTGCTCGACCTGAGCGACCTCGCTCAGATCGCCGCTCTCGAAGGCCATCCCGAGCTGCGCCAGCCCTCCTTCACCCCGGTCACCCACCCGGCCTTCGGTCCCCGGCCAGGCGACGCCGAGGACCACCCGGACGTATTCGCGCCGATGCGCGAGACCGACATCCTCGTGCACTTCCCCTACCAATCGTTCTCGGCCAGCGTCGAGCGCTTCGTGCTGCAGGCGGTCGACGACCCGAACGTGCTCGCGATCAAGATGACCGTCTACCGCACCTCCGATGACTCCGCCCTCGTTCCGGCGCTGATCGCCGCCGCCGAGAAGGGCAAGCAGGCGGTGTGCATGGTCGAGCTGAAGGCGCGCTTCGACGAGCGGCGCAACATCCGCTGGTCGCGCGAGCTCGAGGAGGTCGGCGCCCATGTCGTGCACGGCATCCCGGGACTCAAGACGCACGCCAAGGCGATCCTCGTCGTGCGCCGCGAGCGCGGCGAGGTCCGCAACTACGTGATGATCGGGACCGGCAACTTCCACGCCCGGACCGCCCGCCTCTACGAGGACTTCGGCCTGTTCACGACCGACCCTCGGATCGGCGAGGAGGTCGCCGGCCTGTTCAACACGTTGACCGGCTACGGCCACCCGGAGCGCCAGCGCAAGGTCCTGGTCGCCCCCGGCTCGCTGCGCGAGCCGCTGATCGAGCTGATCGAGCGGACGATCGCCGCCCACGAGACGGGTCAGCCGGCCCGGATCGCGATCAAGATGAACGCGCTCGTCGACCGGCGCTGCATCGAGGCGCTCTACCGCGCCGCCCGGGCCGGGGTCCAGGTCGACATCAACGTGCGCGGGATCTGCTGCCTGAGGCCGGGGATTCCCGGCGTCAGCGAGACGATCAACGTCGTCTCGGTCGTCGGGCGCTTCCTCGAGCACTCACGCGTCTACTCGTTCCACCATGGCGGCGAGTCGCGCTACTACATCGGCTCGGCGGACATGATGCCCCGCAACCTCGACACCCGTGTCGAGCTGCTCGTCCCCGTCGAGGCACCCGAGCTCCAGGCCGAGCTCGAGGACACGCTCGCGCGCTGCTTCGCCGACGACACGAACGCCTGGACGCTCGGTGCCGATGGCGAGTGGCACCGGCGGCCCGGCCGCACCCGCTCGGTGCACCGCGAGCTGATCGAGCGCACGGTCGCCCAGAGCGCCCCCGCC
>Ga0070739_10006816_pt1 | contig 12443 bp, 11 predicted proteins | sample Coa_R1_7_FD_66445 | JGI IMG/M metagenome (GOLD analysis project Ga0070739, IMG submission 66445) | Surface soil microbial communities from Centralia Pennsylvania, which are recovering from an underground coalmine fire - Coalmine... | ecosystem: Environmental > Terrestrial > Soil > Unclassified ... | reverse complement strand
CGCGGGTGCAGAAGGGCATGAGAACGGCGAACTCGTCGCCCCCGACCCGGAAGACCTCGTCCTCGACGCGCATCCCCGACCGCACGGCCTCCGCCGTCTGGCGCAGTCGGCTGTCGCCGGTCCGGTGGCCGAGCCGGTCGTTGACGTCCTTCAGGCCGTCGAGATCGACGAAGCAGACGGCGAAGGGGTGGCCGCGTCGACAGGAGACGGCGAGCACCTGCTCGATGCGGTCGTCGAAGGCGCGGCGGTTGCCCGTGCTCGTGAGCACGTCGGTGCGGGCCTCGGCATGGAGCGTCGTCATGGCCTGTTCCACGGCCAGACTCGAAAGGCGGTCGAAGAGGGCGTCGACGGCGACCGGATCGGGGTCGCCGAGGACGGCGACGCTCCGGCGCAGGCTCGACAGCTCCCGGACCATGGCGGCCGCGTCGGACTGCTCGACCGCCCAGCGCCGGACGGTGCCGGCCATGCCGAGGGACTGGCCGCTGCGGAGATGGGCGCACACGGCGCGGGCCAGGGCGACATCGGCGTCGGCCAGGCACGACACGGGGGCCGTGCGCTTCCAGGCGAGGAGGACGAGGCGGACCTCGTGGTCCATGGCCTCCGCTGCCTGCGCCTGGCGCAACCTGCGTTCGACCTCGGTATCGCTGCTGTCGCCGGCACTGGCACCCTGCCCGGTGCCCGCATGGGTGTCTGTGTGTTCCACTGCCGCCCCTATCCGTGTTCCAGACGAATCCTTCTGCCGCCGGGGCTCGGGGCCATAGGGGATTAGGTCACACCGTCGCCAAATGGCCACCTTGCGTGCAGTCTCGGGACATGGGTCCCGCGCACAGTGGCCGCCCCCATCGCCGAACCCGCTGACCAGCGGATTCACACCTACGTCATCCCGATGCTCCAACATGGTGCTCGTGCCCGACACCGCCGTCCGACCGCGCCCGGTCAAGGGTTCGCCCGTCCACGCCCGACCGCCGCTGTGGCGTCGCCTCCTGACCTGGGTCCGCGCCCACAAGATCCGCAGCGCGCTCGTGGCCGTGTTCGTGCTGCTGAGCCCGATCCTGTGGTCGCTCGGCTTCGCTCTCAGCAATCCGGCGCTGGGCTCGAGCCTGCCGGGGCGCCTGGCCGAGTGGCTGCGCGACCACGGCGCCTCGGGTCTCGTGGTGTGGGCCGAGAACACCTACTACTCGCATCACGCGCCGCCGGTCGGGGGCAAGCCGTCGAAGGGCGCCATCCCCCGGCTGGGCACGTCGTCCGGGAGCAGCGCGAACTCCACCGTGCCCCATCTGGCGGCCCCGAGCCCGCTCGCGCCGTTCGCCTCGCCCGCCATCGCCGGCGAGGGCCAGTGGCAACCGGCGGGCCGGCGGGTGGACGGGCTGCCGGCGGTCTACGAGACCTTCCTGCGTCCCGACGCCGTGCACACGAGCGTCGTCACCGGCGTCGCCTGGATGGACACCAAGCTCCTGTCGGCGACGCTCTACTCCGGCGCCACCATCCCCGGTGACGGTCCCTGGGTGCACAGCGCTCCCATTCCGCCGGTCGCCGCATCGTCGCTCGTGGCCGCCTTCAACTCCGGGTTCCTCATGAGCAACTCGAACGGCGGTTACTACTCCGAAGGCAAGACGCCCTACCCGCTCAAGGCCGGCGCCGCCTCGTTCGTCATCTACCGCGACGGCAGGGCGACGGTGGGACAGTGGGACCGCGACGTGACGATGACGCCAGACGTCGTGGCCGTGCGCCAGAACCTGGTCCTCCTCGTCGACGGCGGCCAGCCCGTCGCCGGTCTCAACGCGACCGACACGACCAAGTGGGGCTACACCCTGTCGAACAAGGTCTTCGTGTGGCGATCGGGCGTGGGGGTCACGGCCGACGGGGCCCTCGTCTACGCCGGCGGCCCCGACCTCAACATCGTGGACCTCGCCAATGTTCTCGCCAAGGCCGGCGCGGTGCGGGCCATGGAGCTCGACATCAACACCGACTGGGTGAACTTCTCCGCCTACACCCCCTCCGACCCGACGGGGCTCGCCTCGGGGGCGAACGGTGCCACCCTCGTGCCCGGCATGTCGGGCGGGCCGGGGCGCTACTTCGCGCCGTACTGGGCCCGCGACTTCATCACCATGTCGGCCCGGCCCGTGGCGGGCTGACCCTTTCGTGATCGGTCCAGGCGGTCCCGACGACTTCGGCCGCGTCGACGCGGCCTACACCGCGCTCCTCGGCGCGCAGGTGGCCGATCCGTGGCTGGTGCTCCAGACTGTCGCCACCGCCGCCCAGCGCCGCCTCCTGCTGAAGGGATTGCAGCTGGCGCCGGGCGCCCGCGTCCTCGACGGCGGCTGCGGATACGGACCGGTGACGATGGAGCTCGCCGCCATGGGTCCGTCGCACATCACCGGTGTCGACCGCTCGTCGGAGAAGATCGAGATCGCCCGCACGGTCGCCGGCGAGCTGCAGGCCGCCGGTGCATTCGACCCGGGGGCCGAGGTGGAGCTGCGGGTGGGCGATCTGTGCGCGCTCGAGGAACCCGACGCCACCTTCGACGCGGCGGTCGTGCGTTTCGTGCTCGAGTACCTGCCCGAGCCGGGGAGGGCGCTCGCCGAGCTGCACCGCGTCATCCGACCCGGCGGCCTGTGCTGTGTGGTCGACGTGGAGGACGGGCTTTCCATCAGCCACCCTGCGCCGCTTCCGGCCATGGCCGTGCTCATGGACGCCTTCGCCACCATGAGCGCGGCCCAGGGTGTGGACCGCCACATCGGCCGCAAGCTGGCCGGACTGCTCGACGACGCCGGCTTCGACGTGGTGGGGCTGCTCGTGATCAGCCAGGCGGAGTACGGGGTGAGCGCGCCGGGCGAGCTGCCCCGGCAGTTCCTCGTCCAGCGCTTCGCCAATCTGCGGGCCGATCTGCTGCGCGACGGCGGCATCTCAGCCGCCGATTTCGACACCGCCCTCGCCGCCCTCGGCACCGACACCACACCGAAGACGTGCAGCATCGAGGGCCACATCGCCGCCGTCGGCGCCCGCCGGGGCTGAGGGCGGCTGACGGGGATCCCGCCGCCGTGCCCGCTCAGCGTTCGGGCACGAGCACGGCCCGGGCCCGGATGTCGCCGGCCTTCAGGCGGGAGAGGGCGGCCGACGCCTCGGACAGCCCGAAGGTCTCGCACTGGGCCCGGATCTTCCCGGACGCGGCCAGCTCGAGCACCTGGCCCATCTGGTGGCGGGACCCGATGACGCTGCCGACCACCCGCTTCTCGTCGGCGAAGGGGATCTCGCCGACCTGGGCGTGGACACCGAGCACGGCCGTGCCGCCCGGACGCAGCAGCGCCAGGGCCTGGTGCAGCATGGCGTCGGACGGGGCGAACACGATGGCGGCGTCGACACCGCCACCGACCTGCCCGGGCGCGATGGGACCGCCCCCGGCGCGCACCGGCACGGCCCCGAGCTCCTCGGCCAGCGCCAGGTGCTCGTCGGAGCGGGCCATGGCGTAGACGGTGGCCCCGGTGAGCGCGGCGATCTGGATGACCATGTGGCCCACGCCGCCCACGCCGAAGAGCACCACCGACATGCCGGGGTGGAGGGCCGCCTTCTCCACCGCGTTGTAGGCGGTGATGCCGGGGCAGAAGAGCGGCGCACCCTCCACGTCGCCGACGGCCTCGGGCACGAGATGGGCGTGGGCGGCGGTGGCGAGCATGAGCTCGGCGTAGCCGCCGTCGACCGTCTCACCGGTGATGTGCTTCTGCGGGCAGAGCTGCTCGCGCCCGGTCAGGCAGTAGTCGCAGTGCAGGCACGAGGACCACAGCGGCTGCACGCCGACACGGGCGCCCAGAGCCGGCCACTCGACACCCGGGCCCCGGTCGACGACTCTGCCGATCACCTCGTGGCCCGGCACGATCGGCACGAAGGCGGGCACGCCGTAGGAGACCCAGTCGCCCTCGATCATGTGCAGGTTGGAGCGGCACACCCCGCAGGCGAGCACCTCCACCACGATCTGGCCCGTTCCCGGACGCGGGTCCTCCCGGGCGGCGTAGCGGAGCCGGCCCTCGCCCAGCGGACCCGGCGCGTCGAGCATGACTGCCTGCATGGAGCTCCTCTTCAGTGGGCGTGATCAGTCGGCGTGATCTGGGCGCCCTCAGTGGGCACCCTCAGTGGGCGTACACGTAGGACGGGAGCGCCGGCTCGGAGGCCACTTCCGGCGCGCCGGCGATGGCTGCACCGATACCCGCCATCATGGTGACGAACCGGGCGGGGAACTGCGACGGCACCACGTCGGGCGCGAGCAGCCGCAGGCAGGTGGAGCCGGGCACGGCGCGCAGGCTGGGGAGGTCCTCGTGCACGAGGGCGTCGGTGGCGAGCGCGTAGGCGACGGGATCGACCGTCCCCATGAGGAGGTGCTCCGAGGGGTCGGCGGGGCAGCGTTGCTGCACCGCCAGGTTCTCGATCGCCCCGGCACCGGTGTGCAGGGCGGAGCTGCCCGCAGGCGAGAGGTTCGGGAACACGACTTCGTCGGTGCGGCTGTAGAGCACCACGTAGTCGATGCCCGCGAAGGTCTCGGCTCCGCTGTTGAGGGCCTGCAGGAAGTGCGATCCCGCCGCCTGTTGCCAGAACGACGGCGGGCAGCGCAGGCGGCACAGACCGCTCGCGTCGAGGGTGCCGTGGTTCGAGGGATCGATGGCGACGAGCTCGCGCACGAGCGGCCGGGTGTCGGGCCAGAAGCGCAGCGCCCAGCGCGGGACCATGCCGCCCTGGCTGTAGCCGAGGATGTCCACCTGGCGCCCGGAGGCGGCGGCCATGCTGCGGATGGCCGACACCACGTACTCGCCGGCGCTGCCCACGTCGTCCATGCCGTGGTCGGGCAGGGTCAGCGCGCACCACGGCAGGCCCAGGGCCGTGAGTCCCCGCTCGTAGTTCCAGGAGTAGTTGTCCTGCGGATCGAGCGCGGTGCCGGGAACGAGCAGCACCGGGTCGTGGCCCACCCCGGCGAGCGGTCCGGCGCACTGGAGGCTTGCCGCCAGGAGCGGGGCGGGCACCGACAGAGGAGGCCCCGGCTGGTCGAGCGGGGCGTAGATGCCGGTGGTGCCCGTGGTGCGGGGGGCACCGGCGGCCCCTGCGGCACCGTCTCCCGTCACCGTTACGACCCCGATCAGGAGTCCCAGAAGAAGGGCGACCTTCGCCGCCTTCGACCCCACCCGTCCGGTCACGCGCATGCTGCCACCCACCTCCGTTCCCGTCGCGAAGCTGCTACACCGGTGCCCGCCATGTCCAGCACGCATCCCTTCCGCTTCGCGGCCCAGCTGTCGCGTCCCCCCGACGGCACCGCACGGGGGTGGGCCGAGCAGGCCCGGCGGGCCGAGGATCTGGGCTACAGCGCCCTTCTCATGCCCGACCACTTCGGCGAGCAGCTGGCGCCCGTGCCGGCGCTCATGGCCGCCGCGTCCGCCACCACACGGCTGCGGCTCGGCACGCTCGTGTTCGACAACGACTACCGCCATCCGCTCGTGCTGGCGAAGGAAGCTGCCACCCTCGATCTGCTGTCGGAGGGGCGCCTCGAGCTCGGTCTCGGCGCCGGCTGGATGCGCACCGACTACGAGCAGTCCGGCATCGCCTACGACCCGCCCGGCGTCCGGGTCGACCGCTTCGCCGAGGCGGTGGACGTGATCAGCGGACTGCTGCAGGCCGACGAGCCCTTCTCCTACTCGGGCCGCCACTACACGGTCACGGCGGCGACGCCCTACCCGCGCCCCGCGCAGCGACCCCGGCCGCCCATCGTGATCGGCGGTGGGGGCAAGCGGGTGCTCGGCATCGCGGCGCGCAAGGCCGACATCGTCAGCACCAACCTCGACCTGCGCGGCGGCGAGGCCGGTCCCGACGCGGCGCCCAACGGCAGCCCGGAGTCCACCCGTCGCAAGGTGGCCTGGGTGCGAGAAGCCGCCGGCGCACGCTTCGAGCAGATCGAGCTCAACACCCTGATCGGATTCGCCGTCGTCACCGACGAGGCCCGGTCCCTGGCCGAGTCGCTCGCGCCCGTCTTCCAGGTGGAGCCGGAGGACGTGCGCCACGTGCCGCTGGCTCTGCTCGGCACCCTCGAGGAGATGGCGGAGGAGCTGCGCTGGCGGCGCCGTGAGTACGGGATCAGCTACTACTCGGTGGAGGCCGACTGCTGGGAGGCCCTGGCGCCGGTGGTGCAGGAGCTCGCCGGCACCTGACCGGGCACGACGTGGGCCCTATTCTCGGCACGACACAGGAGGCGGAACATGATCGAAGCCGACGACATGACCGGCAAGACCGTCGTCGTCACCGGAGCGAACTCGGGGATCGGCCTCGAGACGGCGGCGTCGCTGGCGGCGGCCGGCGCGCGCGTGCTCATGACGGCGCGCGACCCGGGGCGGGGTGAAGCGGCTCGGGCCGAGGTGGCGAAGCGGTCGGGTTCGGACAAGGTCGAGCTCGTCGTGTTCGACCTGGGCGATCTCGCCTCGGTGCGCGCCGGGGCGGCGGACATCCTGGCCCGCACCGACCGCATCGATGTGCTCGTCAACAACGCCGGGGTGGTGCTCACCGCCCGGCGTGAGACGTCGGACGGGCTCGAGGCGACCTTCGTCGTCAACCACCTCGGGCACTTCCTCCTCACCGAGTTGCTGCTCGACCGCCTGAAGCAGAGCGCGCCGTCGCGCATCGTGAACGTCGCCTCCACCGCCCACAAGGGCGCCCGGCGGGGGCTCGACTTCGACGACCTGCAGTCGGCCCGTCGCTACAGCGGCATGCAGGTCTACGCCAAGTCGAAGCTCGCCAACATCTATTTCACGACCGAGCTCGCCCGACGGCTGCAGGGCACCGGTGTCACCGTGAACTGCCTCCACCCGGGAACGGTGGCGACGGGGTACGCCCGTGACGGCGACGCCTCGGGGTTCCTCGCCTTCGGGGTGAAGGTCATCAAACCCTTCGTGCTCACGCCCGAGCAGGGGGCGCGCACGTCGGTGTACCTGGCGTCGTCGCCCGAGGTGGCCGGCGTCACCGGCCAGTACTTCGTGCGCTGCAAGCCGCGGCCGCCCTCCAAGGTGGCCCGCGACGACGCCGCCGCGGCCCAGCTGTGGGAGGCGAGCGCCAAGCTGGTGGCGGAGAAGTCGCCCGCCTGAGAGCGAGGAACGTGACACGCGAGCGCAGCTTTGTGCTCGTACCGGGCGCCGGCGGGAGCGCCTGGTACTGGCACCGCCTCGTCGACGAGCTCGTCGGAAGGGGTCACCGGGCGCTGGCGGTCGCTCTGCCGGCAGCCGATCCGGACAGCGGATTGTCCGACTACGGCCGGGTGATCGCAGACGCGATCCGATCGGTGCAGCGACCGGTGACGCTCGTCGCCCAGTCACTCGGCGGCTTCAGCGCGCCGCTCGCCTGCACGCGCGTGGCGGTCGAGGACCTGGTCCTGTTGAACGCGATGATCCCGCTGCCGGGCGAGACGGCGGGCGAGTGGTGGGCCGACGTGGGATGGGAGGCAGCGGCTCAGGAGGCGGCGCGCCGCGAGGGCAGGCCCCCGGTCGACCTCAACGATGTCGCCACCGTGTTCTTTCACGACCTGCCCGAAGAGATCGTCGCGTTCATGGAGTCGAATCCCGACGCCGCCCAGGAGAGCGGAAAGGTCTTCGGCGAGCCATGGCCACTCGACCGATGGCCAGAGGTCCCCACGACCGTGCTCGCCGGTGCCGAGGACCGGCTGTTCCCCGTCGACCTGCAGCGCCGCGTGGCCCGTGAGCGCCTCGGGTTGCCCGTCGAAGTGGTGCCCGGCGGCCACCTCGCTGCACTGAGCCAGCCGGTGTCCCTGGCCGCCGCCCTCTGCCCGGAGGGCGCCGCCGGCTGACCGGCGTCCCCGGACATGTGGATTATCTGGGGAGCAGCCGCGACACCGGCCGGACGAGCCGGCACCGGGCAACTTCCCTGGTCGCAGGCTCGCGACGGACCTGCGACGCCGCCGCCACACAATGACGGGTGACGAGTCGGTAGTCCGGCGGTAACCCCCGCCTGACCGCCAGGTGACGAGAGCGTGAAATCCGGCCCCTTCCGGCGACGGGGTCTGTGGAAGACGCGGGGGATGTCGGGAACACCTGACGGAGGCCGAAAGCAGGCTCGGAAGCGGCCCGCCCACCGGTCCTCAGCGCCGCTGCACGCGGCCCCGTAGGGCGGCGAGGGCCAGCGACAGCGACAGCACCCCGAAGGCGGCGATGGCGAGCAGCGCCTCGCCCAGGGCGACCCCGTCCCACCCGTTCGACACGAGCGAACGCAGCCCGGCGAGGATGTAGGTCATCGGGTTGTAGAAGGCGACAGCCGCCAGCCAGCCCGACAGCGCCTGCTTGGGGACGAAGGTCGTCGTCAGGAAGGTGATGGGGAAGAAGAGCAGGAAGCTCGAGTTCACCGCGGCGGGGCTGCCGGTCTTGAGGGCGATGGCATAGGGGAGGCCGGTGAAGGTGAGCCCCCAGATGCCCGACAGCACCACGAACACGGCCATACCGGCCACGCCGGTGGCGAAGTGGACCCCGAAGAGCAGCCCCAGGACGACGACGGGGACGGCGAGCGCCATGACGAGCACGAAGTCGGCCGTCATGAGCCCCAACAGCAAAGTAAGGCGGCGCACCGGCGTCATCATGAGCCGGTCGAAGTAGCCCCCCTGGATGTCGGTGACGAGCGCCGAGGCGCGCGACACGCCGGTGACGGCGAACACCACCGCCACGGGCAGCTCAAAGGCCTTGAAGTCGATACCGGCGGCCGCGTGCGTCACCTTCGACAGCGCTCCCACGTTGAGCACGTAGAAGAAGACGGGCACAAGAAGAGCCGGGATCACCGAGTCCGGCTCGCGGGGGATCTGCCGCACGGCGCGTAGTGCGACCGACAGCAGGTCGGTAACGAAACCCGCCGGACGGGCGTGCACGCGGCGACGTCCCGCGTCGAGAGCGAGGTCGGCAGGAAGGGTCACGACGCGGCCTCCTCGCCCGTCGCCGGGGCCGGTCCGCCACCCGAGGGCGCGCCGGGTGCGGCATCGGCCCGCGGTGGCGCGCCATCGCCCCGCTCCGGCGCGGCATCCGCCTCGAGGTGCGAGCCGGTCAGCTCCAGGAAGACGTCGTCGAGCGTGGGCGTGCGCAGGGTGAGGCTCGTCACGGTCGTGCCCGACTGGTGCAGGGCGAGGGCGACCGGGCTCATGGCCCCCGCCCCGTCGGCGCTGTGGACGATGATCTCGCCGCGCGAGGCGCCCACGCCGTCGACCCCGGGCACCGTGCGCAGCGCGCCGAGGACGTCCTCGGTCACGTCGGCCACCTTGGCCACGATGACGTCGGTGCCGACCGAGCGCTTCAGCTCGTCTGGCCGGCCTTCGGCCACGAGCTTGCCCTTCGAGATGATGCCGACGCGGTGGGCGAGCTCGTCCGCCTCCTCGAGGTACTGCGTGGTGAGGAAGATCGTGATGCCCTGGCGCGCGTTCAGGTCGCGCACCTCCTCCCACACCGCGGCCCGGCTCACGGGGTCGAGCCCGGTCGTCGGCTCGTCGAGGAAGACGATGTCCGGATCGTGGACCAGGGCGGCGGCCAGGTCGAGCCGCCGCTTCATGCCTCCCGAGTAGGTGCCGATGCGCCGGTCGATGGCGTCGCCGATGTCCACCAGGCGCAGCACCTGCTCCACCCGCTCCAGGCGCTCGCCGCGGTCGAGGCCGTAGAGGCGCGCCTGCAGGTCGAGCAGCTCCCGACCGGTCTGGCGGTCGTCGAGCGCGGCGTCCTGCAGGGCCACACCGATACGGAGCCGGACGAGCTCCGGGTGCTTCACCACGTCGTGTCCGGCCACCGACGCGGCACCGCGGGTCGGGCGCAGGAGGGTGCACAGCATGCGCACCAGGGTGGACTTCCCGGCGCCGTTGGGGCCGAGGAAGCCGTAGATCTCTCCCTCGGCGATCGACAGGTCGACGCCGTCCACGGCCCACTGCTGGCCGTACTGGCGGCCGATGTCCTCGGTGACGATGGCGGCGGTCACGGCGCCCGCACGCTACGGGTCGAAGGCGGCACGGGCCAACCCGTGGCCGTGCCGGGAGACACGGGGAGCCCGCAGGGACGCCGGTAGCATCGGCGACCGGTGGCATCCTCCTCGTCCGGTGCGGGTCTGCATGCGTTCGTCCGTCGCGGACGCGCCGCGTTGGCGGCGCTGTCGCGCCGCAGCCCCCGCAGCCGGGCGGTGATGGCCCGCCTGGGCCGGGAGCTGTCCCGGGCGGCCGGCGAGGGGAGCGGGGCGATCGCCGATCCCGAGCACTTCTACGGCGGCGCCTACTTCGGCGAGGGACGCGACCCGTCGGGGGACCGCCAGGGTCTGTCGGGCTACGCCACCTACGACCGGGTGTCGTCCAACGCGGACGTGGCCGGCTGGGTGATGTGGCGCAATTTCGGCGGCGCCGTGCGCACGCTCGACGTCGGCACCGCCACCGGCTTCGTGGTCGAGGTGCTGCGCGAGCTCGGCGTCGAGGCCGAGGGGTGTGACGTGAGCGAGTACGCGGTCGAGCACGCCGCGCCCGGCGCCCGCGGGCACCTGCGGGTGGCGGACCTGCGCACCGGGCTCCCGTGGGCCGACCGCACCTTCGACCTCGTGAGCGCGCTCGAGACACTGGAGCACATGCCGCCGTCCTCCATCCCGGCGGTGGTGGCCGAGTTGACCCGGGTGTGTCGCGGCTTTCTCTACCTCACCATCCCGTCGTTCGGGCCGAACGACGAGGCGGGGCCCGCCGGGCACTACGAGGGCAAGGTCCTCTCCGAGCGCGTCGTCCATTACCAGGAGCTCGGTCCGGACTACGACGGGCCCGTGCCCTACGAGGACCTCGCCCGCGACGCCCGGGGCGAGCCCGTCGAGGGGCATCTCACCATCGCCTCCTACCGCTGGTGGACCGAGCGCTTCGCCGAGGCCGGCTGCACCCGCCGGCCCGACGTGGAGCGGCGCATCTACGCCGACATCGAGCCCGGCACGCTCGTGCCCTACTGGAACGTGTACGTCTTCGCCGTGCCCGGCGCCGACGAGGCGGTGGCCGCGCCGCGGGATCCGGAGCGGACCCTCGTGGAGCTCGGCCTACGGCACCCGCGTTTCGCCGTGGCTTGAGCTCCGCGCCGCCCGAACACCGTCAGCCGGGAACCGGTCAGAGCGACCGCGCCGCCACCGCTCCGGCCGCCGCCGCCCCGGCCGCCGCCCCGAGGACGAGCACCCGCCCCACTTTGGGCAGCGCCGACCACGACGCCAGGGTGGCGGCCACGTCGCCACCGTCGGCAAGGGCGGCCGCTTCCACCCAGCCCCGGACCGGCGCACCGCGCCGCGCCGCGACCAGGGCGCCCAGGCCGAGGGCCACGTCACGCCCGCCGAGGGCGCGGGCGAGCACCTTCCGGCCGGGACCTTCCCCGTTCGAGCCGACCCACGGGCGGCAGGCCACATCGGGCACGGCGAAGGCGCCGAGGCCGAGACCGACCCGGAGGGCGGCGACGGCGAGGGCGAGGCGCTTGGCGGAGGCGGGGTCGAGCACACGGGTCACGGCGACCCGTTCTACCCGCCCAGGCCTTTTCGAGCCCTGACCGCTATTGCGTCCAGGTCGCATTTGGACCAGGCTGTCGGCCGATGACCGACGTCGCCGTGGTCGCCCCAGTCGGACGTCTGGCCCGGCTCCGTGCGTCGATGACGCCCTCGGAGTGGCGCGGCACCGTGGCCATGGTGACGGCGGTGATGGCGGTGCACGTCGTCGGCTTCGCCCTGCTCTTCGCGGCGGCCCCGCACCGCTACCACATCGGCGGAGCGAAGACCTTCGGCATCGGCACGGGGCTGCTCGCCTACACCCTCGGCATGCGCCACGCCTTCGACGCCGACCACATCTCGGCCATCGACAACACGACCCGCAAGCTCATGGCCGAGAAGAAGCGACCGCTCTCGGTCGGGTTCTTCTTCTCGCTTGGCCACTCGAGCGTGGTGTTCCTCCTCGCGGTGCTGCTCGACTTCGGCATCCGCGCCCTCAACGGCCAGGTCCGCAACGGCTCGTCGTCGCTCCACCAGGTGACCGGCGTGGTGGGCACGGCCGTGTCGGGCGGGTTCCTCTACCTGATCGCCGCGCTCAACGTCGTCATCCTCGTGAGCATCACGAAGATGTTCTTCGGTCTGCGCGCCGGCCGCTTCGACCACGACGAGCTCGATCGCCAGCTCGACGCCCGGGGGCTCCTCAACCGGTTCTTCGGCCCGCTCGCCCGCCGGGTCGACAGCTCCTGGAAGATGTACCCGGTCGGGTTCCTCTTCGGCCTCGGCTTCGACACCGCCACCGAGATCGCGCTGCTCGTGCTGGCGGGCACGTCGGTGGCGAGCGGACTGCCGTTCTGGGCGATCCTTTCGCTGCCCTTCCTGTTCGCGGCGGGCATGTCCCTGCTCGACACGGCGGACGGCACCTTCATGAACTTCGCCTACGGCTGGGCCTTCTCGAA
>Ga0070739_10006814_pt1 | contig 12444 bp, 13 predicted proteins | sample Coa_R1_7_FD_66445 | JGI IMG/M metagenome (GOLD analysis project Ga0070739, IMG submission 66445) | Surface soil microbial communities from Centralia Pennsylvania, which are recovering from an underground coalmine fire - Coalmine... | ecosystem: Environmental > Terrestrial > Soil > Unclassified ... | reverse complement strand
TGCGTTTTACGTTACCGGATAGCGGACACGAAATGATGGTTCGCGGACGCGTCGTGCTCTCGTTTTTCGATGCCGGCAAACAGCAATTCGCGCACGGCATCGCTTTTACCCAAATTGCCGCTGCGGATCAAAGCGCGATCGTGGAATACATTCACGAGCTTCAGCAGCGCGCGCGCACTTAGCTCTTCGCTTCGCCGCTCTCGCCCAAAAAACCGTAGAAGAAGTATTTGCTGCCGTCGTCCGTCGTTATGACGATGCGGGTTTCTTCAATTTCCGCCGAGGAAATGGTCTTGCCGACCATCGTCTCAAGGATCGCTTGCGCCTGCATGAATTCCGCTTCACGCAATGCGTCGGGCTCGACCTCAATGAGGTGCAGCAACTCCTCGATCCTGTCGTTCATCCGTTCCGCCTCGATGCCCGGGTCCGATGTAGATACCGTCACAAAGAGTGTATCGTCATGTGTATCGGAATTGTTAATGGGCCTTGGGCATCATACCCAGAGATGGCCAGGGCCCCTTGCTTTGCAAGGCGAAAGCGGCTCCGCCATGTCCGCCACCTATCTTCTCGAGGTACTCAGCGGTCCGCTCGACGGCAAGACCTGGCCGTTTGAGGACGAGATCGTCATCGGCCGCGATGAAACGCTGGCCAACGCCTGCATAACGCTCGACCGCTACGTCTCCCGCCGCCACGCTCGTCTGCGCAAGGAAGCGGGCACGCTCTTGCTCGCGGATTTGGAAAGCCGGAACGGGACGCGCATCAACGACCGTCCGGTGATCGGCGAGGAGAAGCTTGAAGTCGGCGCCCCGTTTCAGGTCGGCAGAACGGTTCTCCGCGTTACGCGGTTGTAGAACGCATGGACGTCGTTGACGCGGTCGGTCCGTTGCGCGAGCGGTTAGCCGCGCTGCCGCGTCCGCTCGGATTCGTGCCCACCATGGGCGCGCTGCACGACGGTCATCTGTGTCTCGTGCAAGCCGCGCGAAAGACCTGCGCGTCGATTGCCGCCAGCGTTTTTGTCAATCCGATGCAATTCGGGGCCGGCGAAGATCTGGAAAAATATCCGCGCGACGTTTCCGGCGACATCGAAAAACTCGGGCGCGAAGGCGCAAACGTCGTCTTTACGCCATCGGTGGACGTGATGTATCCGCCGGGATTTTCGACGATCGTCGACGTCGGCGATTTGGGATCGACGTTCGAGGGCGCAGTGCGGCCGACGCATTTCCGCGGCGTGGCGACCGTCGTAACGAAGCTGCTGCATATCGTCCAGCCCGACGTACTGTATCTAGGGCAAAAGGACGCGCAGCAAACCTCCGTGCTGCGAAAACTCGTTCGCGACCTCGATTTTCCTTTGCGGGTTGAAATCGTACCGACGGTGCGCGAGCCGGATGGTCTGGCGCTTTCGAGCCGTAACGTCTATCTTTCGCCGCAAGAACGCGCCGCTGCGCCGTCGCTGCATGCCGCGCTCGATGCGATGCTGGGCGAACTTCATTCGGGTTCCGACGCCGTAAAAGCACGCGAGCGCGCCCTTCCGCTTTTGCAGCCGCCCGGAACGTGGGATTACCTCGACGTCGTCGAGATGGACACGTTCGCACCGCTCGAAGTGCTGCGCCCGCCGGCGTTTGTTATTGGGGCGGCGCGGTTTGGAACGACGCGGCTCATCGATAATTTGATGGTCACATGACCTCGTTCAAAGATGCGCGCGTTTTGCTATGCGTTGCGGGCGGCGTTGCAACATACAAGGCTGCAGCACTGACCAGCACGCTCGTTCAGCACGGCGCGATCGTCGACGTGATGATGACCGCGCATGCGCAGCAGTTTATCGGCGCGCTGACCTTTTCATCGTTGACGGCACGGCCCGTGTATACATCGCTGTGGGATGCACCCGAGCGCATTCCGCATATTCGTCTGGTTCGTGAAGCGCGCGTCGCCCTGGTCGTTCCCGCAACCGCGAACATCATCGCAAAACTCGCGCAGGGTATCGCGGACGATCTCGTCTCGACGGCTCTGCTTGCAGCGCGCATTCCGGTTATTATCGCGCCTGCGATGAACGATGCGATGTATTGCAACGACGCAACGCAGACCAATTTACGGACGCTTCGGGAACGCGGATACGCGTTCGTCGAGCCCGAAACGGGATTCTTAGCCGAACGTGAAACCGGCATCGGACGGCTCGCGAATGAAGAAGCGATCTTGCAGGCATTGCAAACCGTGCTTGCGCGTTCACAGTCGCTTGCCGGCAAACGCGTCGCGGTAACCGCCGGACCGACGCGCGAAGCGTTCGACCCCGTGCGGTTCGTGAGCAATCCGTCGACCGGTGCTACAGGCATCGCGGTCGCGCGGGAAGCGGCGCTGCGCGGCGCCGACGTCACGCTGATTTTGGGGCCGACGCATTTGGACGCGCCGCCCGGCGTAAGGACGCTGCGCATCGAGAGCGCACAGCAAATGCATGATGCAGCGATGAAACACGCGGCCGGAGCCGATCTCGTCGTTGCAACGGCCGCGGTTTCCGATTGGCGGCCCGAAACGCGCGCAGATCAAAAAGTCAAGAAGACCGGCGAAGATCTGCAGGTTCGGATGGTGCGCAATCCCGACGTGCTGCGCGCTATCGGCGAGCGCAAAGGCTCCAGTTTTCTTGTCGGTTTCGCTGCCGAAACGCAAGCGCACGAATCGAATGCGCGCGAAAAACTTGCACGCAAGCATTTGGACGCCATCGCGGTCAACGACGTATCGAACAACCGCGGTTTCGGCATGCAGCGGAATCATTTGACGTTGCTTTGGGGAAGCGACGGACGGCGGGATTTAGGCGAGACTTCGAAGGACGTGCTCGCGGCGCGGTTGCTCGACGCTGTTGAGGAGTTGATGCGTGCTCGTCACGATTGACGTCGGAAATACCGAGACGAAGCTGGGATGCTTCGCCGCGGACGGCGGTGAGTTGCTGCAATCCTGGCGCGTTACCACCGATGCAAAACGCACGGCCGATGAATACGGCGTCTTTTTTGCGCAGCTGTTTGCGACGGCGGAGCTGCTTGCCTCCGATGTGGAAACCGTCGTGATCGCAAGCGTCGTTCCAAAGCTCGATCAGACGCTCGAGACCGCGTGTACCCGCTACTTTCGCTGCAAACCGTTGTTTTTCAAACCGCACCGCCAGGCGCTCATACCGGTGAAGACCGACCGTCCGGGCGAGGTCGGCGCCGATTTGGTCGCGGCGGCGATCGGAGCATGCGACCGGTACGGCACGCCGCTCATCGTCATCAGTTACGGCACGGCGACGGTATTCATGGCGATCTCGCAGGCGGGCGAGTATCTCGGCGTTGCGATTGCGCCGGGAATCAACATTTCTATCGATGCGCTGCACGCGCGGACTGCAAAGCTTCCGCAGATTGCGCTCGAAGCGCCGCAGCGTGCAATTGGGACCGATACAATTTCCGCACTGCAATCGGGTATCGTGTACGGATTCGTCGGTCAAACCGAGGCGCTCGTTGCGCGCATAAGCGCGGAACTCGGCGTCAATGCTCGCGTCATTGCGACGGGCGGCATGGCTGAGGTCGTCGCGCGCCACACTGATATTATTAGCGAAGTAAACCCGCATTTGAGCTTACTGGGCCTTCGCAAATTCTTCTTATCTACAAAAACGTAGTGTTATCGTGAGGTATCGAACGACGGCCGAGCATCGTCGAGCCCCTCGAAACGCTCGGGGTTCTTCGATACCTCAGAATGACAATCAGTAAAAAGAAATCCAACGCAACAACTCATCCGTTGTAGCCTTATAAACACGCCTACAAGGGGTCGTCAATGCGGCTGCTGCGTAGTTTGCCGGTTCTTTTCGTATTGCCGCTGGCGCTGTGCACCGCACGCGCCGCGGCCCATCCGCTCGGCAACTTCACGATAAACCACCTGGCGAAACTGAGCGCCGGCGAGCGTGAGCTGCGTCTGCGCTACATCCTGGACATCGCAGAAATTCCGACGTTTCAAATCATGCACGCGCAAGCGGCCGGGCGTTGGAATTCGGCGGTTATGCGCAGCTGGGCGAACGGCGAACTTGCGATCGTGCAGCGCCAAATCGATCTCAACATCGACGGATCCGCAGCCGCGCTGAATGCGCGGGCCTCGTACGCGCAGCTGCGGCCGGGAGCCGGCGGGCTGCCGATTTTGCGATGGGTCGGCCTTTACACCGTCGCGCTGAAGAGCAGCGGCGCCCACGTTGTGACGATGCGAGACAACGTCTATGCGGACCGCCGCATCGGCTGGAAAGATATCATCGCCGGCGGCCAAACGGAACCGACGAACGAACTGCGGCAGTATCCCGGCGCGCTTATCGGTACGCCGCGGCGTATCAACGCTGCAGCGTTTACTATTGCGAGCGGACGCATTGCCAACATTCGCCGGTTTGAAGACTCCGCGCCGCAGCTTGCCGCGGGCACGTCGCTGGTGCGCCCCACGCTGCTGTCGGATATGTTCTCGCGCCCCAATCAAACGCCGTTGTTCGTCGTGCTCACGATCCTTGCAGCGTTTGGCTTAGGAGCGTTGCACGCCGCCGAACCTGGCCATGGAAAAGCGCTTCTGGCCTTTACCCTCGTCGGAGCACGCGCAACGGCAAAACAAGCATTTATTCTTGCCGGCTCGCTGACCGTCGCTCACACCGCCGGCGTTTTCGTGCTTGGACTCGTGCTGCTCTTCGCCGCGGCGTTCGTTTCCGAATCGATTTATCCGGCAATCACGCTGCTTTCAGGAGCCGTCATTGCCGTTATCGGTGCGCGTACGCTGGCGCGCGCGCGCCACGACATACTGCATGGGCACGGACACGATCACGCGCACGCATTGCCGAACGGCCCGCTGCGCTTCAGCAGCGCCGTATGGGCTGCAATGAGCGGCGGCATTGCACCGTGTCCCGCCGCAATCGTGGTGCTGCTTGCCGCGCTGCGACTTCACCACGTCGCCTACGGCATGCTGCTGATCGTCGTTTTCAGCATCGGCCTCGCGAGCGTGCTGACGAGTTTGGGGCTGCTGGTCGTTCGCGGCACTGCATGGATTTCGCAACGGTCCGGTTACGCGCGCGTTGCGCCGTACGCGCCGCTCATTACCGCGAGCATCATAGCGATCATCGGCGCCGCGATGCTCTCGCAAGGGCTTACGCAAGAGGGCGTAAGCGCACCGGCGCCCATGCTGGCGTTGCTCGTTCTTACCGCGGTTGCAGGCTATGCGTTCACGAAGCACGCGCATTCGCATCCGCACGCTGCAACGAAAGCGGCATCGCTATGATTGCCTCCGGCGCGTTTACCGTCTTTGCGCTTGGGCTGCGGCATGGCGCGGATCCGGATCATCTCGCGGCAATCGATAACATGACCCGCAACTCGGTCGTAGAGCGTCCGGTGCTCAGCCGCTATATCGGTACCATGTTCGCCGGCGGCCATACGGTGATGGTTCTCGCCGTTGCCGCGCTCGTCGGATTCTTAGGCATGCGTTTTGCTTCGCACGCACCGCTCATCGAGCGAACCGGCACGGTCATCAGCATCGCTGTTTTGCTGGTTATCGCGCTTTTGAATTTGCGGCAGCTTCTTGCCGGAGAAACGGACCGCGTCGCGGGCGCAAAGACGCGCCTGTTGCCGCCGGTATTGCGAAACGCCGCCAGCCCGTGGGTGGCGCTCCCCGTCGGCTTACTGTTCGGTTTTGGATTTGAAACATCGAGCCAAGTTGCGGCGTACGCTATTGCATTTGCCGCCGATGCCGGCGTCGCCGGCGCGCTGCTCGTCGGCTCGATGTTTTGCGCCGGCATGGCGTGCACGGATACGCTCGATTCGCTGTTCGTTCACCGGCTCGTTACGTACCGCTGCGGGCGCTTGCCGCAAGTAATGCGCGTTTGGGTCGCGTGCGTAACGCTATTCGCGGTCGGCGTTGCCGCATATGAACTGGCGCAGCTGTTTGGATGGCAGGCGCCGGTTCCCGATATTGCCGTCAGCGCAATCATCGTCATCACTTTGCTCGCCGTCTTCACGTGGATTTTCGTTTCCCTGCGTTCGTTGGAACGCGCACCTACCGTTATGGAGCAGACGTCATGAAATCTCGTATCTTCGGCGTACTTGCGGTGTTCGCGGCGCTCGTCGTCGCGTACGGATTGTACGCCGGTTTTGGCGCTCGCGCGTCGGATCACCAGGATTCCCCGGTGACAATCGGCCGCCCGGGCGCGGACATTACCGACCCCTATATCTTTCCTGCGCCCGATAACCCGCGCAACGTCGTTATGGTCATGAACGTGCATCCGTTCATTCCTGCGGGACAAGGCCTGTCGACGTTCTTCGATCCCGGCGTCGTTTATCAGATGAACTTCGCGCCGCCCGGGGATCTGGGACAGCCGTTCGTCATACAGTTCGTCGGCGGCACGCCCGGTTCGAATCAACCGGTTTTCGTGTACGGCCCGAACCATCCGGCGATCACCGGCAATCAAACGCAACTGGTTCCCCTCTCGGGCCAAGGCACGATCAACGCGCCTTTTACCGTCGGACACATGCGCGTTTTTGCGGGCGCCCGCGAGGATTCGTTCTTCTTCGATCTCGATCAGTTTCTAAAAATTCTGCCGGATCGCAATGCAGGAAGCGCGGCAGCGAGTTGTTTGCCGAAGATCGGCAACAACACGTGTCCGCAAGGCTTCAACAACCCGGGAGTTGACTACCTCAAAGGCATGAACGTTCTTTCGTTCGTCGTCGAAATGCCGCGCGCCGATTTGATCGCGGGCTGCGGCGGAGATCAGATCGCCTATTGGGACACGACGAACACCTCGAGCGGCACGTGAGGAGGCTGCACATGAATATCACAGCTTTACGTTTTTCCGTTTTGTCGATGGCTTGCGCGATTGCGCTTGCCGCGTGCGGCGGAAGTGGTTCGGGTTCCGCAACAACGCCGCCGTCCAATTCCGGCGGCCCCGGCAGCGGGCCCACAAGCGCGCTCGGCAGCGGCCCATTCAAACAAGTCGATCGGCTGAACAGGCCGGCGGTAAACGAGCTGTATGCGACGTTCGCCGAGCATCAGCAAAATAACGTGAACACGCCGCTGCAAGACGTCGCGAATCTTAAACCGGAGATTGTCGCGTTCACCACGGGCGTAGGCGGCCGCAGCAGCGCCATTGCGAACGTGCTCGGTTCGGTTCTCACGCCCGACGTGCAGATCGCCGATATGTCCGGAACGAGTCATTCGTGCATCGGCGATGCGCCGGGAACGTGCAACAATTATCTAGGCGTTGAGACCGGCGGAGCGACGCAGCTGCCGGCGGGACTCAAACCGTTCGGCGGGCGCGCGCTAACAGACGATATCGTCGACATCTCGCTCGAAGCGACGTTCGGAGGCGTGATTCCGGCGCTGGGTCTTGCTCCGGAAGATAACAATGAATCCGACGGACGCGCCGATTCGAGCTTCCCTTCGGGGCACCGTCCGAATCTCACGACGGATAACGTTTCATGGCAGACGGCGCCAAAGCACTTCACTACGACGTTCCCCTATTTGGGAGCGCCGCACTAACGCGCACATGCGGAACAGTCGCAGCGCATTGACTCTTGCGGCGATCGCCCTGGTTGCGATCGCCGCTTGGCCTGCGCTCGGGGCGCGCAGAGCAAGCGCAGCGCATGCTTATGTCGCGCCGGTACTTCCAGACTACCGTTACCGCGATGCCACGATCGCATTTTACGAACGGCGTGTCGGCGCGGATCCGGGCGATCAGCTCGGAGCGAAAATTCTGGCGGCACAATATATGCAGCGTTACCGGGAGACGCAAGACATTGGCGACGTGCAGCGGTCCATTCATCAAGCATTACGCGCGCTCGCGCTGCAGCCGCAAAACAACGCCGGCACGGACGCAATCGTTGCGTCTGCGTATACGGCACTGCACCAATTCCGGGCTGCACTGCACTATGACAAAGCGGCGTATCGCGCGTTGCCGGCGGATTCCAACGCGCCGGCGCAAATAGCGTCGGTTGAAATGGAACTGGGCGACTATGCCGCGGCCGCCCGCGATTTACGTATTGCTGCTGCGATTCGAAACACAGCGACGGTTATGGCCGTGCAAGCAAGGTACGACGAACTGACGGGAAATATCGATCGAGCGCGACGCCTTTTGCAACTCGCAGCTGCGCGGTCCGATGCAGTAGTGGACAACTCGGCCCAGTCGCGTGCGTGGTTTCATTTCCGGCTGGGCGAACTGGCGTTTTCGAGCGGCGCAACCGAGGAGGCCAAACGCGAGGAGCGGTATGCGCTGCAGCAGTTTCCGGGCTTCGAGACGGCGTATCGCGCCCTCGCGCGGTTTTGCTGGGCGACGAAGGATTGGCAATGCGCGCTGGACGCCGCCGGCAAAGCCGCGAACATCGCTCCCATCGCGGAGAGCTTAGGATACGAGGCCGACGCGCAGGCCGCCCTTGGCGATGCAGCAGGCGCTATGCGAACGCGGGCGCTGATATTTGCTGTCGAACGAATCGGCAACGCCTACCGGCTCAACGATCGATTGCTGGCCGTTTATTTCGCACAGCACGGCGTTGCATTGGATGATGCCGTACGGATTGCACGGCGCGAAGTAGCGCTGCGCGGGCAAGAAATTTATGCGCAAGATACGCTGGCTTGGGCTGCGGCGATGGATGGGCGCTGGATGCTCGCGGATCGCGCAATGCGCTGCGCAATACGCTTTGACACGCAGGACCCGCGAATTCAATTTCACGCGGGAATGGTCGACCTTCATTTTCACCGCTTGGGTGCCGCCCGGCGGCATTTGGAACGCGCGCTCGCGCTCAACCCGCGGTTCGATCCGTTTTACGCTAACCGTGCCCGCGCGGTCTTGGCATCCCTACCCTAGGCCGCCAGGGCGGCAGCGTCACCTTGCCGCATGCTCGATGCCTCTCCGGCTCACCATGAGCCATGTGCTTCGCGCCCGTGCTATACTACGGTCGCATGTCCACCGTCGCTCCCTTGGTTATCGGTCCGCACAAGATTTCGCCCCCGCTCATCCTGGCGCCGATGTCGGGCGTGACCAACCGCACGATGCGCGCTCTGTACAAGCCGTTCGGCCTGGGCCTAACGGTGACCGAGTTCGTGTCGGCCAACGCGCTCCAGTACGCGTCGAGCGCCAAGCGGACCATGGAGATGATCGATCAGCACGGGCTCGAGAAGCCGGTCAGCACGCAGCTCTGGGGCGACGACCCCGAAATCATGGCAAAGGCGGCCAAAGTCGTGCGCGAGTGCGGAGCGGACATCGTCGACATCAATTTCGGCTGCCCGGCGCCCAAGGTTACGAAGATCAACGGCGGCTCGGCGTGTTTGCGCGACGTCGAACGGTGCGAAGCCATAATGAAGGCGGTCGTCGACGCTGTTGACTGTCCGGTGACGATGAAGATGCGTCTGGGTTGGAGCGAAGACAACCTCGTCTATATCGATGTCGCAAAGCGCGCGCAAAAAGTCGGCGTTCAAGCCGTAACGCTGCACGCGCGTACGGCGCGCCAATTCTATAAAGGCGAAGCGAACTGGCAGCACATCACGCGTTTAAAGGAGTCGGTGGACATTCCCGTGATCGGTAACGGCGACTTGGAAGACCCGTATCAGGCGATGCAGCGTATGCGCGAGAGCGGCGTCGACGGCATCATGCTCGGGCGCGCAACGCTCGGTAATCCGTGGCTCATCTCTCAGATTCGCGATTTAATGGAAGGGCGTCAGCCGCAGCCGATTCCTTTGGCCGCGGATCGTTTGCGCTACGCAATTCGCGTGCACTATAAAACGATGGTGGATGAACTGGGCGAGAGCCGTGCCGTGCCGCAGATGCGCAAACATTTGGCCCTGTATTTAAAGGGGATTCCGAATGCGGCGGTCTTGCGCGAACGCATCATGCATCTTGACCGGGCCGATGACGTCGTTGCCGTCGTGGAAGAGACCATTGCTTCTTTAGAACGCGCCGTAGCAGCATGATCGACCAGCGTCACGAACTATATGGCGCCGCGTCGCCGCAAGCGCTTTATGACGAAACGTACGAAAACTACAAGCAGTATGTGAACCCGTCGCTCGCGCGTGTGATGAAAGTCTCCGGCAGCCCGGTCGAAGTTCGCGCACAAGGCTGCACGATTTGGGATCACAACGGCAAGGCGTACCTGGACTTCGCGGGCGGTTACGGCGTTTTTACCCTCGGACACAGCCATCCCAAGATTATCGAGGCGGTCAAAGCGCAGCTCGAGCTGATGTCGCTTTCCGGCAAGACGATGTTCAACGTTTTGCTCGGACGCGTATCGAAGCGGCTTGCCGAACTTACGCCGGGCGACTTGCAAATCTCGTTTTTTGCAAACAGCGGCACGGAAGCGGTCGAAGGCGCGATCAAACTTGCGCGCGCCGCGACGAAGCGCCATAAGATTGTCGCGACGCGCAATGCGTATCACGGTAAAACGCTGGGATCGCTTTCGGCAAGCGGGCGCGATTATTTCAAGGACGCGTATGCGCCGCTGCTCGCCGACGTTGCTCACGTCGACTATGGCGTAACGGACGAGCTCGAAGAACAGCTGCGAGATGCTGCCGCATTTATCGTCGAACCGGTGCAAGGTGAAGGCGGCGTAAACGTTCCGCCTGCGGGCTACTTGCGCGCAGTACGCGACATCTGCGATGCGACGGGCGCGATCTTCATTGCAGATGAAGTGCAAACCGGACTCGGGCGGTGCGGCATGCTTTTCGGCTGCAACCGCGACGGCACCGTGCCGGACGTCATGACGCTCGCCAAGGGGCTTTCGGGCGGCATCATTCCGGTGGGCGCATACATCGCTCGACCGAGCGTTTGGAACGCCGCGTACGCAAAGCACCCCGTCATGCATACGTCGACGTTCGGCGGCAACGAGCTCGCATGCGCCGCGGCGCTGGCAGCGATGAATGTCTTGATTGAAGAGCACCTCGTCGAGAATGCGCGCGAGCGCGGCGACCAATTATTCTCGGGCGCTCAAACTTTGGCACGGCGGTATCCCGCCGTATTAAAGGAAGCCCGAGGGCTCGGATTGCTTGTCGGCGTCGAGCTCACCAGCGAGGGCTACGGCGGATGGATCATACCCGAGATGGTGAAACGCGGCGTTACGGCGGCGTGGACGCTGAACATGCAACGGGTGATTCGCCTGGAACCCCCGCTGGTCGTTACGCAGGCGGAGGTCGACCGCGCCTTGGCTGCTTTGGAAGCAGGGCTGGCGACCGCCCAGGAGAAGCTCGGCACGCTGTAATCGTCCATGCCTTATGTTGAAACATCCATCGCGATCGCCGCGCCGGCTCGCGTCGTTTATGAACTTGCCAAAGAGCAGGAGCGTTTTCCCGACTTCATGCCGGACGTCGAAGCCGTGACGGTGCTCGAACGTCATCCGGATCGTATCCTTACCCGTTGGAAAACGCTCGTCGAAGAGGCGCCGATCGAGTGGACCGAAGAGGACCGCTTCGACGACGGGGCGCTGCGAATCGATTACAAACTGCTCGAAGGGGATCTCGATAAGTTTGAAGGCAGCTGGACGTTCAGTGAAAACGGCACGCACACGCACGTGGTGCTCGGCGTCGATTACGATTTCGGCGTTCCGACGCTTGCCGAACTGATCGGTCCGACGCTGCAACGCAAGGTCAAGGAAAACAGCGAGATGATGCTGGCCGCTTTAAAGAAGCAGGCGGAAAATATTGCGGCGCCCTCGGGGAGAGAATAACGTGGCAGAAATATTTCGGCGCCATGAAGGTTAGACCGGAGCGCCTTTTCAAATGAGCGCGAATACTCCGAAATTTTGCTTTGTAATCCACCCGCTCTCGCTTGAAGACGTCGCTCGTTACGAGCCGAGCGCAAAGGGCAAAGGGGCGCCGCTTATCCGCAAGATCATGGAGTGGATGCCGTGCTGGGCAGCCGCCCATGTCACCGGCGTTCGCACGCCCGACGGGCGCGAAACGGAAGGCTGGTTCGTTTCGGCGTCGCTCTTACCGGAGCAGATGATCGATTTTCCGCGCGAGGAAGTGTACAAGCGTATCCTTCGCGCGATCGAAATCGGCGCGGAACTCGGGGCGGAAATCGCAGGCTTAGGTGCGTTCACGGGCGTTGTCGGCGACGGCGGCGTGACGATCGCGGAGCGTTCGCCGATTCCGGTAACGACGGGCAACTCGCTGACGATCGCTGCCGGCATTCAAAGTTTGTTCCGCGGCGCGAGCGAGATGGGCATCGACGCAAAGCAAGCCACGGCCGTCGTCGCCGGGGCGACGGGCTCGATCGGTTCCGCGTGTGTGCGGCTCATCGCGCCGAAGGTCAAGCACCTCATTCTCGTAGCGCGTAACGGCACGCGTCTTGCAAAGTTCCACGACGCGATTAAAAACGAACTGCCTTGCAGCACGTCGTATACGACCGACATTTCGCAAGCCGTTCGCCAAGCGCAGCTCATTTTGACGGCGACCAGTTCGACGCAAGACGTTATTCAGCCCGAAGACTTGCAA
>Ga0070739_10006813_pt1 | contig 12444 bp, 8 predicted proteins | sample Coa_R1_7_FD_66445 | JGI IMG/M metagenome (GOLD analysis project Ga0070739, IMG submission 66445) | Surface soil microbial communities from Centralia Pennsylvania, which are recovering from an underground coalmine fire - Coalmine... | ecosystem: Environmental > Terrestrial > Soil > Unclassified ... | reverse complement strand
AGCGTCGGGGCGCCGCCGACGCCGCGCTCGAACGGGCGCGCGCCGAACGTCGGCTTCGCCGGCCCGCCGTCGAGCGAGCGGACGAGCGCGGTCTCCTCGCCGGCGACGAATCGCTCCGGCACGCCGGCGACGCGCAGGCGCACGCCGCGGTCGAGGCCCCCGCGCCGCCGCTCTGCGACCGCCGTCTCGACCGCCGCGCGGGCGGCCGGACGTGCGACCGCGATCACCGCCTCGCGCGCGCCGATCGCCTGGGCCGCGAGGGAGGCGCCGTCGAGCACGAGATGCGGGCAATACGCGAGCAGCACCTTGTCCTTGCCGCTTGCGGGCTCCGCCTCCGTCCCGTTGGCGACGACGACCGGTGTGCCGCCCTGCGCCAGCACGGCCTCGAGCTTCCTCGCGGTCGGGAAGGCGCCCCCGCCGCGTCCGGTCAGGCCGGAAGCGGCCACGAGCGCGCGCAGCTCCCGCCGCGCGCGTTCGCCGCGAACCGCCGGCGCGTCGCCCCAGCGCTGCGTGTGCGCGCCGAGGGAGGGCCCGTCGCCGGTCCCGGAGAGCAGCCGGAGCGCTCCGGCGGGAGGCCCGGCCTGCGAGGGCGCGAGCTCGCGGGCGCTCACTGCACCGCTCCGACTTCCAGTCTGCCGGCCACGGTTCCCTGTTCCGAGTCGACCTGCAGCGTGAGGGAGGTGTCGACGCTGTGTCCGCTCGCGTCGCTGAGGACCGCGCCGATGCTCGTCCCCTCGAGCCGCTGCACGGAGCCGGTCCAGAGCGCCGGCGAGGAGGTTGTCCCGAGCGTCATCCGGCTCGACTGCACCTGGACGCCGCCCTCCTCGAGCGGCACGCCCGTCAGCCTGACCCGGACGACCTCCTGCCCGCCCTGGGCGGCGATGTCGATCGTGGCGAGGCCGGAGCCGTCGGAAGATGAGGAGGAGATCGTGCCCTGCACCGCCGCCGACGCAGGCGTGAACGATCCCGTCGTGGCCGAGACCGGCGAGAGGAGCGACGCCGGCGTTCCGGCCCGCCGCGCCCAGCCGCTCGCGTTCGGCCCTTCCTGGTACCAGAAGAAGACGCCGAAGATCGCGGCCGCGGTCGCCGCCGCGAGCCCGCGGCGCAGCCACGGCGACGCCGAGCGCGCACACGTGATCCGCCAGACCCCGGCGACGACGACGGCCGCCGTGCAGGCACCCGCGAGCAGCTGGAGCCAGCCGTGCCGCGCGTCCGTCCCCGTCCCGAGCGAGTGCACGAGCGCGACCGGCCAGCAGACGTAGGCGAGCCAGTGGACTGCGCGCCAGACGCGCTGCCCGATCCAGACGCGAAGCAGGCTCGTCGCCACGAGCGCCAGCAGCAGGTCGAACGAGACCGCGCCGAGCCCGAGCCAGAGCGGCCGGTACGGCGAGGCGTACGGGATCACCGCCGCCGCGATCCCGATCGGCGCGTAGCCGTCGAGCACGGTCGTGACCACGTGCACGACGACGAACGCGACGGCGAGCAGCGTCAGGTTCCGGTGCAGCCCCTGCAGGAGAAAGCGCGGCAGGCGCTCGCTGCGGAAGCGGGCGACGCCGAGGACGCCGAGCACGACGGCGAGCGTGAGCAGCAGCAGCGCGACCGCTCCCGTGCCGCGCGTCAGGTACCAGAGAGCCGTGCCGGAAGCGACGGTCAAGCCGCCTCCGCGGGCCAGCCGCCGACGGCGACGGCCGGCGAGCCGTCGCGCGGCACGAGGCGCGACGGAAGCCGGTGGGCGTCGAGCCAGGCGGGTGCCTCGTCGCCGAGGACGAGCGCGGCCGTCGCGGCTGCGTTCGCCTCGACGCAGCTCGCCGCGGCGACGCTCGCCGTGCGCCACGGAGTCTCCGCCGGGCGGCCGCTGCGCGGATCGACGATGTGGTGAAGCTCCGCCTCGCCCGCGCGCCAACGGCGGACCGCCGTGCTCGAGCTCGCGAGCCCGCCGTCCCGCAGCGCGACGACCGGACCGGGGCCGTCGAGCGGCGCCGCGTGGTCGTCGGCGATGAGCACGGGCCACCCGTCCGCGGGCGGCGGGCCGGCCAGCGCGAGATCTCCGCCGAGCGACACCAGGACGCCGCAGCCGGCTGCGGCCCCGGCCGCGGCAGCCGCGCGGTCGGCGGCGTGCGCCTTGGCTGTGGCCCCGAGGTCGAGCTCGACGTCCCCGCGCACCCGCACGGTGCCGCGCTCCTCGTCGAGCTGAACGGCGTCGGCTCCGGCCACGGGCTCGAAGACGGCGCTGAAGCTCTGCGGATCGCGCGCGACGACGGCGCGGAACGTGCGGTCGTAGCCGGCGAGCCGGAGCGCGCGCCCGACGGTGGGGACGACCAGCCCGTCGGTGGCGGCCGCCGCGCGCAGCGCGACGCTCAGGGCCTCGCACAGCAGCGGCCCGATCGCCGTCTCGCGACCGTCGGCCGCGTTGACGCGCGCCAGCTCGCTGTCGTCGCGGAAGCGGCTGCACGCGAGGTCGATCGCCGCCAGCTCGCGCTCGACCGCCTGTCGCGCGGGCTCCAGCTTCCGCGCGTCGCCGACGACGACGACCGCGCTCGTGCCGAGCGCCGGAAAGGTGGCCGAGGCGGTCACGAGCCTCCGGAGGAGACGACGGGCGGAGAGTACGACGGCGTCGGGCTCGACGCGGGCGGCGCCGGCGAGGCCGACTGCGTGGACTGCGTCGACTGCGACGAGGACGAAGAGGATTCCCGTGTCGCGCGCTTGTGCGGCGTCCGCGCGTGCGTCGCCGTGCGGAACGAGCCCGCGCTCGACGCCGTCGCAGAGGAGGTCGAGCTCGCGGTCGAGCTCCGGCCGGGCGCGGCTTGCGCGGCGAGGCCGGCGAACGCGCCTGCGAGCGCGGCGCCTGCGGCGGTTGCGAGCAGCGTCAGACGCCGGAGACGGACGAGCGCCCGGTCTCGGGCTGCGGCGCGCGGTGGTTGTCTCGACGGCACGTGCCCAGTGGACCAGAGGGCAATGAGCGGCCTATGAGCGCTTCCTGAGAGAACGATCAGAGCCGCGCGAACGGCGCGGGCGCGCTGTCCGCGACGCGGGCGCGCGGCAGCGACAGCCAGACGTCGGCTCCGCCCGCGGGACGGTTCCGCGCACCCGCCCCGCCGCCGTGCGCCCGCGCCACGAGCTCCACGATCGAGAGCCCGAGCCCCGAGCCGGCGCCGCTTCGGGCCTCGTCCGCGCGGCTGAAGCGGTGGAAGGCCCGCGGCCGGAACTCCGTCGGAAAGCCCGCGCCCTCGTCGAGGACGTGCAGCTCGACGTCGTCGCCCGCCTTCAGCGCGCGCAGCTCCACCGCGCCGGCTCCGTGCGCGAGCGCGTTGTCGAGCATGTTCCCCAGCGCCTGCTCGATCCGGAGCGGGTCGGCGTCCACCCGCAATCCGCTCGGCGCCACCCGCAGCTCGCGTCCGAGCGTGTGAGCACGCGTGGCGAAGCGCGCGGCGACGTCCGACAGCAGCTCGTCGGCGTCGACCGGCTCGCGACGGATGGGAAGCGTGCCCTGGTCGGCGCGGGCGATCAGGAGCAGGTCTTCTGCGAGGCGCGCGAGCCGCTGCGTCTCCTCCGCGGCCGAGCGGAGCGCGTCCTCGAGCTCCTCGCGCGGGCGCTGCCGGCGCAGCGCCAGCTCCAGCTCCGTCTGCAGGAGCGCGAGCGGCGTGCGCAGCTCGTGGCTCGCGTCCGCGAGGAAGCGGCGCTCGTGCTCGAAAGCCGCGTGCAGGCGGGCGAGCATGTCGTTGAGCGTCACGGCGAGACGGCTGATCTCGTCGCCGCCCGGCGGCACGGGGAGCACGGCCGGCTCGTCGGCGGTCACCGCCTCCGCCCGCCGGCGCAGATCCTCGACCGGCCGCAGCGCGCCCGCTGCCAGTGCGTAGCCGCCGAGGCACGCCGCCAGCAGGGCGAGCGGCAGGAAGATCAGGAGCTCGTGGCGGAGGTGGTCGAGCGAGTCGCCGCGCGGATCGAGCGAGCGCGCGACGACGGCCACGCGGCCGCCGCCGGCAGAGTCCGCGAGGATGCGCCATTCGCCGCGGCGGTCGGCCACGCGCAGGTTGCGCCAGACGGGCCCCCGGCGCGCCGCGAGCACGCCCTGCCGGTCGAGGAGCTGCGGCAGGCCGGGCGGCTGCGAATAGAGGATCCGGCCGTCCCGCGAGTAGAGCTGGCCGAGCGTCGTGCCGCCGGCGTCCGAGTCGACGCTGTGCGAGCTCAGCTCCTCCCGCGCCTGCGCCGCGAGCGACTGGTCGACGGTGCCGAGCAGCTCGTTCGCGAAGCGGTGGTAGACGAAGAGCCCGATCGCCGTCAGGACGATCGCCATCGCGAGGCCGAACCCGAGCGTCAGCCGGACGCGGATGGGGAGGCGGCCGATCACCTCACTCCTCCCGCAGCCGGTACCCGACTCCGCGCACGGTCTCGATCGAGTCGCACCCGAACGGGCGATCGATCTTCTCGCGCAGGTACCGGACGTAGACGTCGACGACGTTCGAGCGGCTCTCGAACGCGAGATCCCAGGCGCCGTCGAGCAGCTGCGTGCGCGTCAGCGTGACGCCGGGACGGCGCATGAACAGCTCGAGCAGCGCGAACTCCTTGGCGGAGAGGTCGAGCTCCTGCTCGCCGCGCCAGGCGCGGTGTCCCGCCGGGTCGAGCCGGAGCTGGCCGACCTCGAGGACGACCGGGCGCTCGGCGGGAGCTCGCCGCGTGAGCGCGCGGAGGCGGGCGAGCAGCTCCTCGAACGAGAACGGCTTCGTCAGGTAGTCGTCGGCGCCGCTGTCGAGCCCGCTCACCCTGTCGGCGACTGCGTCGCGCGCGGTGAGCATCAGGACGGGCGTCCAGACGCCGTCGCGCCGCAGCCGCCGGCAGACCTCGAAGCCGTCGACGCCCGGGAGCATCACGTCGAGGACGATCGCGTCGTAGTCGACTGCGTGCGCCATCCAGAGCGCATCCTCACCTCGGTCGGCGACATCGGCGGCGTAGCCCTCCTCGCGCAGGCCCCGGCCGAGCAGCTTGCCGAGCTTCTTCTCGTCCTCCACCACGAGCACGCGCACGCATCCATTCTCGCGCCGCGCGTGAGAGGCGGATGAACGGGTTTCAGGGGGCTCTCATCCGGGCTGCTGTCGGATGTGCGCGTGCGGGACGGCGGCGTCGACGGCAACGAGCGGCTCACTGCGGCCACGGGCGCCGTGCTGATCGTCCTGCTCGCCGCGCTCGGCGTCACGATCCTCTCGATCGGACAGCTGATCTGGTGGCACTTCCTGCTCGGGATGCTCCTGATCCCGCCCGTCCTGCTGAAGCTCGGCACCACCGGCTGGCGCTTCGTCCGCTACTACCGCGGCGACCGCGAGTACGTGCGGCGAGGACCGCCGCTGCTGCCGCTCCGCCTGCTCGCGCCGCTCGTGGTCGCCGCCACGCTGGCCGTGTTCGGGACGGGCGTCGCGCTGCTCGCGCTCGGGCCCGGCACGGACTACCTCGTGCTCCTGCACAAGGCGTCCTTCGTCGTCTGGTTCGGCGTCACCGCGATCCACGTGCTCGCGCACCTGCGGCCGCTGCCGGGTCTCGTCATGGCGGACTGGCGACGCCGGCCGATCCCGCCCGAGCGGGCCGTTCCCGGGACGATGTGGCGGCAGCTTCTCCTCGCCGGGACGATCGTCGCCGGCGCCGTGCTCGCGATCGCCACGATCCGCTACGCGCACCCGTGGATGCACGATCACCACGGCGACAGCTAGTCGAGCAGCGTCAGCTCCTGCGCGTACTCCGGGAGCAGGTCGCGTTCGCCCCCGTCGACCTCGTCGCCGGGACGGAGCGGGACGACGACGCGGAGCGCGCCGCCGCGGACGAAGCCGATGCGGCCGGGGCCGAGGTCGAGCGGCTCGTAGCTTCCTGCGAAGATCTCCGGCCGCTCGGCCCGCAGCCGGAGGACGCGGCGGATCAGGTGGAGCTTGAGCGTGTCGCGCGTCGGCGCCGGCTGCCGCAGCACCGCCGTGTGGCGCTCCCAGTCGACCGCGCGGCGGTTGTCGGGGTCGACGAGGTTGAGCGACCAGAGCGCGTCTCCCTGGTACACGTCCGGTACGCCCGGGGTCGTGAGTCTCAGAAGGAGCGCGCCGAGGGACGCGTGCTCGCCCGCACGGGAGACGCGGGCCGCGAACGGCTCGAAGTCGTCGAGGAACTCGCGGTTCGCGTAGAGCTCGCGGACGAAGCTCTTGGCACGCCGCTCGTGCTCCTCGTCCGGCTCGACCCAGTTCGTCGTCCGCTTCGCCTCGCGCAGCGACTTCTCGAGATAGCGCTCGAGCCGCGTCGGGACGATCGGCCAGGCGCCGACGAGCGTCTGCCAGACGAGGTACTCCTCGTTCGCGTCGTCCATCCCGCCGGTGAGCGCGTGCCAGCGCCGGACGCGCTCGGCCCACTCCTCGTGCATCCCCGCGAGCGCGCCGATGCGGGCGCGGACGTCGCCGGCCCGCTTCGTGTCGTGCGTCTGCGAGGCGAGGAGCGTGCGCGGATGCCGCTCCAGCCGCTCCAGAGCCGTCCGGTGGAACTCCTCCGGCGAGAGCGAGAAGCGTCCCGGGTTGCCGCCGACCTCGTTGAGCGCGGTGAGCCGGAACCAGCGGTAGAACGCCGTGTCCTCCACGCCCTTCGCCATCACGGCGCCGGTCGTCTGCTGCCAGCGCGTGACGAACTCGGGGTGCTCGAAGCCGAGGACGACGGCGCGAAGCTCCTCCGGCAGGACGGCGCACGCGCGGCGGTCCTCGTCCTCGACGCGACGGTTCGCCGGCTCGACGTACGTGCGGTAGACGCGCAGCGCGGCCGCCGCCTCCTCGAGCCCGTCCAGCGGGACGAGCGAGCGGAGGCGCTCGAACTCCTGCGAGAAGCTCTCCCGCGCGACCTCCAGCTTCCCTTCGTACGCGACCTCGGCGAAGTCGCGGCGCTCGCCCGTCAGCTCGGCGTACAGATCCGTGAGCGGCTCCTCGCCGGCGGGGTCGACGAAGAGCGCGGTCACGTCGTTGGCGAACTCGTAGCCCGTCGTCCCCTCGACGGGCCAGGACGCGCGCAGCGCCTCGCCCGGCTCGAGGATCTTCTCCACCCAGACGTGGCGCACGTCGCGCTCGCGCAGCCGCTCGAGATACTCGCGCGGGTTGGCGAGCCCGTCGGGATGGTCGATGCGGAGCCCGTCGACGAGACCGTCGGCGACGAGCCCGAGGATCTTCGCGTGCGTCTCCTCGAAGATCCGGGGATCCTCGACGCGGACGCCGCCGAGCTCGCCGATGTCGAAGAAGCGGCGGTACCAGCCCGTCTGCTCGTCCCAGTCGAAGAAGCGCGCGCGCAGCTCCGGGTCGCGCCAGAAGCGGTTCTCCTCGTCCGAGGTCGCCATGTGGTTCGGGACGACGTCGACGATCGTGCCGAGGCCCGCCGCCCGCGTCGCCTCGCAGAGCGCGCGCAGCTCCTCCTCGCCGCCGAGCTCGCGCGACACGCGCGTCGGGTCGGTGACGTCGTAGCCGTGTGTCGAGCCGCTCCGTGCCTGCAGCACGGGCGAGAGGTAGAGGTGCGACGCGCCGAGCTCGCGGACGTACGGGAGCGCGACCTCCCGCGCGGCGCGGAAGCCGAACTCCTCCGTCAGCTGGAGGCGGAAGGTGCAGCGGAAGTCGGGCACGAGGCCGCGCCTTCCCCGCTCAGACGCGCCGCAACAGCGTCAGCGAATGCTCCTGCACGGCGACGAGCGCGCGCGCACCGACCGGCTTGTCGGGCGCCTCGCCGGTGGCGAGCTCCACCTGCCAGCGCGCGCCGAAGCGGCGCGTCGGCAGCGTGAAGACGACCGGTTCGAAGGCCGAGTTGAAGAGCAGCAGGAACGAGTCGTCCTCGACGGGCTCGCCCTGCGACGTGCGCTCCCGGATCTCCTGCCCGTTGAGGAAGACGCCGAGCGTCCGCGTCTCGGCGGCGGTCCAGTCCCGCTGGGTCATCCGCCGGCCGTCCGTCCGGAACCACCACACGTCCGGCAGGCCCGAGCCGCGGGGCGACGAGCCCGTGAGGAAGGTCGCCCGCCGGAAGACGCAGTGCTCTCGCCGCAGCGCGATCACGCGGCGCGCGAACTCGAGCAGGTCCTCGTCCGCGGCCTCCCAGTCGAACCACGAGATCTCGTTGTCCTGGCACCAGGCGTTGTTGTTGCCTCCCTGCGTGCGCCCGATCTCGTCGCCTCCGAGCAGCATCGGCACTCCCTGCGAGAGCAGCAGCGTGCAGAGGAAGTTCCGCTGCTGGCGCGCACGCCGCTCGAGCACGCCGGGGTCGTCGGTCTCGCCCTCCGCGCCGTGGTTCCAGGAGCGGTTGTCGTCGGTTCCGTCCTGGTTGTCCTCCCCGTTCGCCTCGTTGTGCTTGCCGTCGTAGGAGACGAGGTCGCGCAGCGTGAAGCCGTCGTGGGCGGTCACGAAGTTGATCGAGGCGAACGGGTCGCGGCCGCTCGAGCCGTAGAGGTCGGACGAGCCGGTGAAGCGCTGCGCGAACTCGCCGATGTTCCCCTGCCCGCGCCAGAAGTCGCGGATCGAGTCGCGGTACTTGCCGTTCCACTCCGCCCAGAGCACCGGGAAGTTGCCCACCTGGTAGCCGCCCGGGCCGACGTCCCACGGCTCCGCGATCAGCTTCACCTGGGAGAGCACCGGATCCTGGTGGATCGTGTCGAAGAAGGCCGAGAGCCGGTCGACCTCGTAGAACTCGCGCGCCAGCGCCGAGGCGAGGTCGAAGCGGAAGCCGTCGACGTGGCACTCGAGGACGAAGTAGCGGAGCGAGTCCATGATCAGCCGCAGCACCGACGGGTGCACGGGGTTGAGCGAGTTGCCGGTCCCCGTGAAGTCCATGTAGAAGCGCGGGTCGTCCGGCATCAGCCGGTAGTAGCTGCTGTTGTCGACGCCGCGGAAGGAGAGCATCGGGCCGAGGTGGTTGCCCTCCGCCGTGTGGTTGTAGACGACGTCGAGGATCACTTCGATGCCCGCCGCGTGCAGCGCCTTCACCATCCCCTTGAACTCGCGCACCTGCTCGCCGCGCGTCCCGGTCGCGGCGTACAGCGCGTGCGGCGCGAGGTAGCCGATCGACGAGTAGCCCCAGTAGTTCGTCAGCCCGCGGTCGTGCAGGAAGCCCTCGTCGGCGATGTGGTGGACGGGGAGGAGCTCGACCGCCGTCACGCCGAGCCGTTGCAGGTAGGCGAGCGCCGGGTCGGAGGCGAGCGCGGCGTACGTCCCGCGCAGGTCGTCGCGCACCTCCGCGTGCCGCTTGGTGAAGCCCTTGACGTGGACCTCGTAGATGACCGTGTCGTTCCAGGACGTGTCCGGCGGGCGGTCGTCTCCCCAGTCGAAGCCCGTGTGGACGACGACGCACTTCGGGATCGCGTCGGCGTCGTCCTCGTCGTCGAGCTCGAGGTCTGCGTCCTCGTCGAGGCTCGGGACGTAGGGCAGCGTGTTCGCGCGGTCCCACTCCACCGGCCCCTCGATCGCCTTCGCGTACGGGTCGATCAGCAGCTTGTGGTCGTTGAAGCGGTGGCCGGCCGCTGGGTCGTAGGGCCCGTGGACGCGATAGCCGTAGCGCTGTCCGGGGCCCGGTCCCGGGAGGTAGCAGTGCCAGACGTGGGCGGTGACGTCGTGCAGCTCGACGCGCGTCTCGCGGTCGGACTCGTCGAACAGGCAGAGCTCGACGCGCTCCGCGTTCTCGGAGAAGAGCGCGAAGTTCGTTCCGCTCCCGTCCCAGGTCGCCCCGAGCGGGAACGGCCGTCCCGGCCAGACCTCCATCAGCGGGAGAATTCCACGCGGCGGTTGCCGAAGTCGGCGACAAGCGTGACGTCGCCGCGGCGCATCCGCAGCACCTTCGCGTCCTCGTCCGCCTCTGTCTCGAGCTCGCGCGGAAGCTCGCGCCGCAGCCGCAGCAGGTCGCGGTAGAGCGGATCCGGCTCGCGCTCGGCGAGCTTCGAGCGGAGGAAGGTCTCGACGGCCTGCGGGTCGGGAACCTCTTCGGCGAAGCCTGCGAAGGCCTCGAACTCCTTCCGCCGCCCCTCGCGCGTGGCCTCGGCGATCTCCGGGTCGATGTGGTCGGTGAAGAACTGGAACGGCGCCGTCTCGAAGTGCTCCTCGCCCATGAAGAGGAGCGGCGTGCAGGGCGAGAAGAGCGTCACCGCTGCCGCGACCCGGAGCGCGTCCTCCGGCAGCCGGTCGCCGAGCGCGCGGTTGCCGACCTGGTCGTGGTTCTGCGCGCAGACGACGAGCCGGCGCGGATCGTGGCCGCGGCCGCGCAGGTCGTCGGCGAGCGAGGAGACCGAGCCGAAGCTCTCGTAGTAGCCCTCCCGCTCCCCGGTGAGCAGGACGTGGAGCTCGTGGTGCGAGCGGTCGGCCCACTGCGCGTCGTGTCCCCATTCGTCGATCGGACGCCAGTCGTCGATCTCCATCTCCGAGGTGACGAGAGCGTGCGGATCGAGCTCGTGGACGCGCGTCGCGAGCTCGGCGCAGACGTGCGGCTCGCCGTCGTCGACGATCGCGTGCACCGCGTCGAGCCGCAGCCCGTCGACGCGGAAGTCGCGGATCCACTGCTCCGCGTTCTGGATCGCCCACTCGCGCACGCCGCGCTGCGCGTAGTCGAGCGCGTCGCCCCAGAAGGTCTGGTGGCGCTCGGTGAAGTAGGGGCCGAATGCGCGCAACGCCTCGTTCCCCGGCCCGACGTGGTTGTAGACCACGTCGAGGATCACCCCGAGACCGGCGGCGTGCGCCGCGTCGACCAGGCGAGCGAGCCCGTGCGGGCCGCCGTACGCGGGATGGGCCGCGAACGTGTACAGGCCGTCGTAGCCCCAGCCGCGCTCGCCGGGGAACGTGGCGACGGGCATCAGCTCGATCGCCGTCACGCCGAGCTCGCGGAGGCCGGCCAGGCGCGGGATCGCGCCGTCGAAGGTTCCGGCCTCGCTGAACGTCCCGACGTGGAGCTCGTAGAGGACGAGCTCGTCGAGCGGGACGCCGCTCCAGCTCTCGTCGCTCCATTCGAACCCGCCGGGATCGAGCACGCGAGACGGCCCGCGTACGCCCTCCGGCTGCCAGCGAGAGCAGGGATCCGGGTACTCCTGCCGTCCGTCGATGCAGAGCAGGTAGTCGTCGCCCGCGAACGTGCCCTGCCAGTAGTCCCCGTCCCGTTCGAGCGGCGTGCGCCCGCCGCCCGCGACGACCTCGAGCGACTCCGCGGCAGGCGCCCAGACCCGGATCGAGGCCGTGTCGTCCCCCGCCGGGACGGCGCCCAGTGCTGCTCCTGCGCTCACGAGGGCTACTCCGGCACCAGCCAGACGGCCCCGAGCGGCGGCAGCGTGAGCGTCGCGGAGAACGGCTGGTCGTGCCACGCGATCGCCTCCGCGTCGACGCCGCCGAGGTTGCCGACGCCGGAGCCGCCGTAGAAGGCCGCGTCCGTGTTCAGCACCTCGCGCCAGCGGCAGCACGTCGGCATCCCGACGCGGTAGTCGTAGCGCGGCACCGGCGAGAGGTTGAGGACGCAGACGAGCGGCGGCGTGTCCGGGCTCTCGCCGAGGCGCGCGAAGGCGACGACGTTGTTCGTCGCGTCGTTCGCCTCCAGCCAGCGGAACCCGGCCGGGTCGAAGTCGAGCTCCCACAGCGCCGGCGTCTCCCGGTAGAGGCGGTTCAGGTCGCGGACGACCGACTGGATCCCGGTGTGCTCGGGGTACTCGAGCAGGTTCCAGTGCAGCGACCCGTCGTAGTTCCACTCCTCCCACTCGCCCAGCTCGCCGCCCATAAAGAGGAGCTTCTTGCCGGGATGCGCCCACATGTACGCGTAGAGCGAGCGCAGGTTGGCGAACTTCTGCCAGCGGTCGCCGGGCATCTTGTCGAGCAGCGAGCGCTTTCCGTGCACGACCTCGTCGTGCGAGAGCGGCAGCACGAAGTTCTCGCTGAACGCGTACATGAGCGAGAACGTGAGCGTGTGGTGATGGAAGCGCCGGTAGACCGGATCCTTCTGGAAGTAGAGGAGCGTGTCGTGCATCCAGCCCATGTTCCACTTGAAGCCGAAGCCGAGCCCGCCGACGTAGGTCGGCCGCGAGACCCCCGGCCACGCGGTCGACTCCTCCGCCGCCGAGACGATGCCCGGCTCGCGGCCGTACATCGTCTCGTTCAGCTCCTTGAGGAAGGAGACGGAGTCGAGGTCCTCGCGGCCGCCGAACATGTTCGGGACCCACTCGCCCTCCTTGCGCGAGTAGTCGAGATAGAGCATCGAGGCGACGGCGTCGACGCGGATCCCGTCCGCGTGGTGCTCGCGCAGCCAGTAGAGCGCGTTGGCGAGCAGGAAGTTCCGCACCTCGGTGCGCCCGAGGTTGAAGACGAGCGTGCCCCAGTCCGGGTGCGCGCCGCGCCGCGGGTCGGCGTGCTCGTAGAGGTGCGTCCCGTCGAAGGTCGCGAGCGCCCAGTCGTCGCGCGGGAAGTGCGCGGGCACCCAGTCGAGGATCACGCCGATGCC
>Ga0070739_10006811_pt1 | contig 12445 bp, 13 predicted proteins | sample Coa_R1_7_FD_66445 | JGI IMG/M metagenome (GOLD analysis project Ga0070739, IMG submission 66445) | Surface soil microbial communities from Centralia Pennsylvania, which are recovering from an underground coalmine fire - Coalmine... | ecosystem: Environmental > Terrestrial > Soil > Unclassified ... | reverse complement strand
CAGCCGGAAGCGGAGCAAGGAAGATGGTGGACAGGCAGGATCAGCGGGGAGAGGCGAAGAGCGGGATGCGGGCCGACAGCGCCGCAGCGGCGCCGCCCTGCGCCATGGTGATCTTCGGCGCCGCCGGCGACCTGACCAAGCGCCTGGTCGTGCCGGCGCTCTACGATCTGGTCCGCGCCAAACGTCTGCCGGAGCAGTTTCGGCTCGTCGGTGTCGATCTGGTGTCGCAGACGGCGGCGGAGTGGAGCCGGAACTTGACCGAGATGATGGATCAATTCGTCGCCCAGAGCGGCGGCGAATTTCACGTCGATCAGCTCGACCGGGCGGCATGGCGCTGGCTGACCGATCGCATGACCTATCTGGAAGGCGATCTGAACGATCCGGGGACCTATCGCCGGCTCGGCGAGCATCTCGCCGGACTGGACAGGCAAGCGGGAACGGCGGGCAATTACCTCTTCTACCTCGCGGTCGCCGACCGTTTCTTCAGCGTCGCGGTAGCCGGCCTCGGAAAGGCGGGCCTCACCGACGAGAAACAGGGCGGGTGGCGCCGGGTCGTGATCGAGAAGCCGTTCGGCCACGATCTTGCTTCCGCCAGGGCGCTCAACGCCGCCATCCTGAAGACGCTCGCGGAGCGCCAGATCTATCGGATCGACCATTTCCTCGGCAAGGAAACGGTGCAGAACGTCATGGCGCTGCGTTTTGCCAATGGCATATTCGAGCCGATCTGGAATCGCGCGCATATCGACCACGTCCAGATCACGGCAGCCGAGACGGTCGGCGTCGAGCGGCGCGGCAAGTTCTACGAGAGGACCGGCGCGCTCAGGGACATGGTGCCCAACCACCTGTTCCAGCTCCTGGCGATGACCGCGATGGAGCCGCCGATTTCGTTCGACGCCGACGCCGTCCGGGCGAAAAAGGCGGAAGTCGTCCAGGCGATACATCCGATGGAGGAAGCGGAGGCATTGCAGAGTGCCGTGCGCGGCCAGTATGCGGCCGGCACCGTGCTGGGCAGGCCGACCAACGCCTATCGGCAGGAGCCCGATGTCGCACCGGACTCGACGACCGAGACGTTCATGGCCTGCAAGCTCACGATCGACAACTGGCGCTGGGCCGGCGTGCCGTTCTACTTGCGCACCGGCAAATACATGAAGCGGCGGCGGACGGAAATCGCCATCCGCTTTCACCAGGCGCCCTATACGTTGTTTCGCGACACCGACGTGGAGCGGCTGCATCCCAATTGGATGATCCTGCGCATCCAACCCGACGAGGGCATCGCGCTCGAATTCGCCGCCAAGCGGCCCGGCCCGACCGTCACCTTGGGCAATGTCAGCATGGACTTTGCCTACAAGGATTATTTCCAGATGGCGCCCAACACCGGCTACGAGACGCTGATCTACGACTGCATGATCGGCGATGCGACCTTGTTCCAGCGCGCCGACAACATCGAGGCGGGCTGGCGGGCGGTGCAGCCGATCCTCGATGCCTGGGCGAACCATCCGCCGCAGGATTTTCCGAACTACGTCGCCGGCAGCAGCGGCCCGGCGGCGGCCGACGAACTGCTGGCGCGCGACGGCCGCGCCTGGCGGCTCCTCGATTGAACGGAGGCGCCGATGGCTGAGAAACGCAAGATCTCCCTGGTGATCGCGGATGTCGACGGCACGCTCGTCACGGAACAGAAGGTTCTGACGGAGCGCGCGCAAAATGCCGTTCGGGCGCTGCACCGCGCCGGCATCCGCTTCGCCATCACCAGCGGCCGGCCGCCGCGCGGCATGGCCATGCTGTTCGACGCGCTCGCTCTGGACACGCCGATCGCCGGCTTCAACGGCGGGCTGTTCGTCCGGCGGGACCTGTCGATCCTCGAACAGAAGACGGTGGAACCCGACATCGCCCGCCAGGCTCTCGAACTGATCCGCGGGCACGGCCTCGACGCCTGGGTCTACAGCGGCAATGACTGGCTGATCACCCGGCCGGACGCCCCGCACGTGGCGCGGGAAGCCTGGACGGTCAAGTTCGAGCCGACGGTCGTCGAAGATTTCGCCGACAGGCTCGACAAGGTCGCCAAGATCGTCGGCGTCAGCGACGATCTCGACCGGGTCCGGCGCTGCGAGGCCGACGCGCAGGCTGCCTTCGGTCAGCGCGCGACGGCCAACCGGTCGCAGCCCTATTACCTCGACGTCACCCACAAGGACGCGAACAAGGGGGCAGTGGTCGCTTATCTGTCCGCCCATTTGGGCATACCGGCCGAGGAGATCGCGACCATCGGCGACCAGCCGAACGACGTGCTGATGTTCAAGCGATCGGGGCTCAGCATCGCCATGGGCAACGCCTCGGATCAGGTCAAGGCGCAGGCCGATGCGACGACGGATTCCTACAACGACGAAGGCTTTGCCAAGGCGATCGAGCGCTTCGTTCTGCCGTAAAACGCGCCAATATCTGCCGTTCCCCAAATGGATGGGGAGCGCCAAGCGCCGATCCCGCGTTACCCTTGTCGGGAGTGTCGCCGCCGGATTAGATGGCCGGGACGACTATCGGGAGGGCCCGAGCATGGCAGGAGAATCGGCGCATTTCGGCCTGCGGGAGAGGCCGCCAACCCCGGCCGTCCGGCCGTTCGATCCGCCGCCGCGGCTGCAAGCGATGCGCGATCGGGCCCGGGCGGGTCTCAACGAGCCCTTTCGCGGGATCACTCTCGGCGCCTCGCTGGCGCCGGGGCTCTTCGCGCTCGAACAAACCGGCGTCTCGCTCGCGCCGGTCCTGGAAGCCGCACGGTCCTTCCTTGCGACATTGACTGCGGAACAGCGCAAGGCGGCCTGTTTCGCGATCGACGACGAGGCCTGGCGGATGTGGTCGAACATCCACCCCTGGCTGATGCGCCACGGCGTCTGTCTCGCCGATCTCGGCCGCGATCAGCGCGAGGCCGCGCTGTCCCTGTTGCGGGAAAGCCTGAGCGCCTCGGGCTATCGCACCGCCCGCGACGTCATGCGGCTCAACGAGCACGCTCTCGAAATCACCGGCAAGCCCGAGGAGTACGGCGAATGGCTCTATTGGGTGAGCCTCTTCGGCACGCCGGGGCCGGACGAGCCCTGGGGCTGGCAGATCGACGGTCATCATCTGAACGTCAACTGCTTCGTGCTCGGCGATCAACTCGTGCTGACGCCCACCTTCATGGGCTCGGAGCCGGTCCTGGCGCGCTTCGGCAAATATCGGGGCACGCGCGTCTTCGCCGCCGAGGAGGAACGGGGCCACGCGCTGATGCGCTCTCTCTCGCCCGACGAGCGGCGGCGCGCGACGATCGGCCGGGATCTCCCGTCGGAACTGCTGACCGCCGCGTTCAACGACAATCGGCGGATCGATCCCGCCGGGATCCGCTACGACGAATTGCCGGCGGAGGGTCGCGAGCGTCTCGCGGCGCTGCTCGCGACCTATACCGGCCGCATCCGCCCGGGTCATGCCGAAATCCGCTGGGCCGAAGCCAAGCGCCACCTCGGCGACACGCATTTCGCCTGGATTGGCCCGTTCGACGAGACGAGCCCGTTCTACTATCGCATCCTGAGCCCGGTGATCCTCGTCGAGTTCGATCATCAATCGGGCATCGTCTACGACAACGACACACCCTCGCGCGACCACATCCATACCGTCGTGCGCACGCCCAACGGCAATGATTACGGCAAGGACCTGCTGCGCCAGCACTACGCCCGGCACGATCACTCGCACCCGATGACGGCGCATCGCTGGGGATAGATTCGGCGCGGCTCCATGCTCAGGTCGGCCGAGACGATCGCGCCCCGGCTATGAAGAACGGATGAAGCGACTGAAATCGCCCAGCACGTTGCGCCAGATGGCAAACTCGTCGTTCAGGATGTCGTAGGTGCCGCCCGGGCTCAGATCGACGTCCATTTCGATCCAGGGATCGTCGACCTGATCGACATAGCCCCGCGCCCAACGTTTGGTGTGGTTCCACTCGTTCATCTTCACCGGATTGAGGGCGCCGTGGGTGTCGAAGCCGGCGAAGAATTGGAGGGAGGCGCAGCGCTCGCTTCGGCAGTCGTAAAAGCCGATGTGGAAGTTGACGCCGCCGCTGGAGCTGGTAATCGTTTTCGCGCCGTTCTTCTCGGTCACGATCTTCGCCTGATAGCCGTCGGCTTGCAGCCACTGCGCGACCTCTTCGACCGTCAGGCCGCCGGCGGGCAGATCCTTTGCCGATGTCGCGGTCGCTCCGACGGCCACCGCGACGGCCGCGGCACATGCGAGAAGCTGAGCCCTCATGACAGTCCCCCTCGTTGAAGTTGGAGATCACAAACCATAGGGCACAGAGTCTACGCTCGACCTGCTTGCCGCATTATTGAGACAATGTTACTCCAGAGTTAAGATCAAATCATCCATGATGGGAATTTATACTTCTGCCATCTGGGTTCGCTCGCGCCAAGCCGGCGCATACCCGGCGGCGAGCGGTAGAGCGTTCCGCTGACGCAGCGGCAGGTTCATCGCCGCCGCGAGCCGCAGAAGCATGGTCCGGCTGGGCATGGCTCTGCTCGGTCCGCACCGGGCGCCAATTCCTTGCGAGGGAATTGAGCCGATACCGCCCGCCCCTCAGAGTCCGGGTTCGCTACAACGGGACACAAACCATGTTGCGCATCGCCTGCGGAGAAAGCCCGCCCGACTTGGTCGCTTCATGAACGGCGGCCCGTCCCTGAAGCGGGCGCTCGCTTCGTCCGGCCGCATTCGCCTGCCGTTCTTCTACGGCTGGCTCCTCGTGGCGATTGCGTTCGTGACGATGGCCGTCGGGGTCAATGCGCGCACCGCCTTCTCGCTGCTGTTCCCGGCGATGCTCGACGAATTCGGGTGGGACCGCGGCGTGACGGCCGGGGCGTTCTCGTTCGGGTTTCTCGTCTCGGCGCTGGTCACGCCGTTTGTCGGGCGGCTGATGGATCGGCGCGGCCCGCTTCTCGTGGTCGAGCTCGGCGTCGTCGCGATGGGGGCCGGGCTGCTGCTGGCCAGCCTCGTTCACCGGCCGTGGCAGCTTTATTTGACGCTCGGGGCGCTCGCCGGCGGCGGCGTCAACTGCCTCGCCTATACCGGGCAGTCGCTCTATTTGACCAATTGGTTCGTGCGCCGGCGCGGGCTTGCGCTCAGCATCGCCTTCTCCGGCGTCGGCGTCGGCGCGATCACGATCCTGCCCTGGCAGGGATGGATCGTCGCAACTGCCGGATGGCGTTCCGCCTGCGTCTGGCTCGGCATCCTGGAGCTGGCGCTGCTGGGACCGCTCAACCTGCTGCTCGAAAAACGGCCCGAAGACCTCGGCCTCGCGCCGGACGGTATGCCCTCGGGCGGCGCCTTCGCCGGCCGCGCTGCGAACGTCGTGGATCACGCCTGGGCGGCGGTCGACTGGACCCTCGGACGAGCCTTGCGCACGGGCCGCTTCTGGTGGCTCGCGGCCGGTTATTTCTGCGGCCTGTTCTGCTGGTATGTCGTGCAGGTCCATCAGACGAAATATCTGATCGAGATCGGCTTCGCGCCGAGCGAGGCGGCTTGGGCGCTGGGTCTGGTCAGCCTCGCGGCGATTCCCGGCCAGATCGCGTTCGGCCATCTGTCGGACCGGATCGGACGCGAATGGGTCTGGATGATCGGCAATCTGGGCTTCATCGCCTGCTGCCTCGCCCTGATCCTGCTCCGCACCGTCCCGAGCACGGCCTTGCTGATTGCGATGATCCTCGCCCAGGGAACGCTCGGCTATAGCCTGACCTCGGTGATGGGCGCGATCCCCGCCGAGATCTTCGAGGGTCGGCACTACGGCAGCATCTTCGGCAGCGTGATGCTGGCGGCGATCCTGGGCGGGGCGGCCGGCCCGTGGCTTGCCGGCGTCCTCTACGATGCGACAGGCGGCTATGCGATCGCGTTCTGGATCGGGGCCGGATGCAGCGCCGTCTCGATCCTGGCGATATGGCTGGCCGCGCCCGGCAAGGTGCGGGCCGTTGCCGGGCGCGCCAGGGGCACATAGCCGGTCGCGCGCGGCATTCCCGCTTGCACGGCGGCGGCGGAGGATGCGGTAATGCGTGCGGGCAAGCACGGCGAGGAGAACAGCATGAGCCAGGCTCTCGAAGGCATCCGCGTCATCGACTTCACGCACGATCAGGCCGGTCCTTCCTGCACGCAGATCCTGGCCTGGCTCGGCGCCGAGGTGATCAAGATCGAGCGCCCGCCTTACGGCGATCGGGCGAGGCGGCTGTGGAACAGCGACAATCCCGATCTCGACAGCTTCTTTTTCCTGCTGCTCAACAGCAACAAGCGCAGCGTCGTCCTCGACCTGAAGACGGCGGAGGGCAAGGAGGTGGCGCGCCGTCTGATCGGCGCGGCCGACGTCGTGGCCGAGAATCTGGGGCCAGGGGTCATGCAGCGCCTGGGGCTCGGTTACGAGGCGGTACGGGAATTGAACCCGCGCGCGATCTATGCCTCGGTCAAGGGCTTCGGCTCCTACGGCCCCTACAGCGGGTACAAATGCTTCGAGATGGTGGCGCAGGCGACCTCGGGGGCGATGAGCGTCACCGGCGAGGCCGACGGTCCGCCGCTCGTCAATGGCGCCAATGTCGGCGATTCCGGCACCGGCATGCATCTCGCGATCGCGATCCTCGCCGCGCTCGTCCAGCGCGGCCGCACCGGCCGCGGCCAGCTCGTCGAGGTGGCGATGCAGGAGGCGGTGCTGAACCTGACCCGGGTCAAGTTCACCCCGACCTTGGCGAGCGGACGGCCGCTGGCGCGCAGCGGCAACCGCTCGACGACCGGCGGCTACGCCGATCTGATCCGCTGCGCCGGCGAAGGCGCGAACGAATACGTCTATCTGATGGTGCCGCCGGACAGCGCCGGCCCGTGGGAGGCGCTCCTCGAGATCATCGGGCGCGAGGATCTGAAAGAGGATGCGCGCTTCAATACGCCGGCCGCCCGCGCCCGCCACGCCGCCGAACTCTCGGCGATCGTCGAGGGCTGGACGCGGGCGCGCGACAAGCGCGCGGTCATGCGGGAATTTGCCGGACGCGGCATTCCGTGCGGCGCCGTGTTCGACACCAGCGAGGTCCTCGCCGACCCGCATCTGCGCGAACGGCAGACGATCGTCGATCTCGACCATCCGACGCGCGGCCGGTTTTCGACGATCGCGAGCCCGTTGCGCCTGTCCGATTCGCCGGCCGCGCCGGCGCGCGCGCCATTGCTCGGCGAGCACACCGAAGAGGTGTTGCGCGCGGTGGCCGGCTATGGGCCGGAAGACATCCTCCGGCTGCGCGACAAGGGGGTGATCCCCCCATGAACCGGCGCCGCGAGATCCGCATGAGCGAGGCGGAAACGGCCGATTTTCTGCGCGCGCACAGAAAGGCGGCGCTCGCCACGCTCGACCGGGACGGGTTCCCGCACATCGTGGCGATGAACTATGTCGTCGAGGACGGCGCCGTCCTGATGACCTCCTACGCCAAGGCGCAGAAGGTCGTGAACATCCGCCGCAATCCCCGGGTCGGGCTGATGGTCGAGACCGGAGAGGATTACAGCGAATTGCGCGGCGTCCTGATCCGCGGGCACTGCCGGATCGTCGAGGGCGAAGCGGCGGTCCTGGCGGTGTTCGCGGCGATGCGGGTGGCGCGCGGCGATAGAGAAGGACCCAGAGAGGCCGCTGTCGCCGGCGCGGGGAAGCGCGTCGTGCTGAAGATCGTCCCGGACAAGGTGACGAGCTGGGATCACCGCAAGCTCGCCGGCGGCTACTGACGGCGGCGCCCGCTACGCGGTCTTCTCCATCGCCAATCCCGGCTCGATTGCCGCGACAGCTCGCTTTTTCTTGAATGTCTGTCCGGAAACGATCCGATGAGCTTCGGCAATTTAGTTGCCATTCCCGCGAAGACGGGGATAACCCGTTGCGATTGCATATCGTGTTTCCGGACAGACTCTTCGGTTGGCAGAAGAGCACGCTCCTGCCCCCTCGGATAGGAGATACACATGCCTCAATCGATGCCCGGAACCTTCAACAATCGTCTTCTTTCCGCATTGTCGGAAGCGGACCTAAGATACTTCTCTACAGAAGGCAATTTGGTATCTTTTCCAGCAAGGCAGGTAATTTACGAAGAAGGAGCCTCATTCGATTATGCGTATTTTATCGAGGAGGGATTGATTTCGAATCTGAAACTGATGCGGGATGGCGCGACGGCCGAGGTCGGGATAATCGGGACCGAGGGCATGGCCGGCTTTCCTGCCCTTCTCGGCGCCGAGGCCTCGGGGCAGCACGTCATGGTGCAGATCCCGACCACTGCGCTGCGGGTGAATATCGCCGCCTGTCGGGATGCTTTCGAGCAGAGCGCGGGCGTCCGCCAGGTCATACATCGTTTCACCGTAGCTTTCCTCGACCTCAGCGCGCAAACCGCGGCGTGCAATCGGCTCCATTCCATCGAACGCCGCCTCGCTCGCTGGTTGCTGATGGCGAGGGATCGGATACAGTCGGACCGGTTGCAGTTGACGCACGAATTCCTTGCTTCGATGCTCGGCGCGCATCGCGGCGGGGTTACCCAGATTGCCGGAGAGTTGCAGCGTTCAGGGTTGATCCGCTATCATCGCGGGCAGATTGATATTCTCGACCGCACCGGCCTCGAAGCGACAGCTTGCGAGTGCTATCAAGCCGATCGTAATCGTTTCGAGAGCCTGTTGTAGAACACTCCCCTTACCGGGCGAGCGGCAGATATCTAAAATTTTCGCTGCTTTGTCGGATACCCGACAGACGCGGTCGGGCCTTTGTGGCGTGCTTGCCGATCCGAGCAGATCGCACCCGCTTCGATCCGCTACCTGAAAAGCATGCGAGCAACCGTCGGTACAACCGAAAAGCTACTCAAACAAAATAGTCGAGGCTCGTCATATAATCTACCAAAAATAGGAGGAGGCATCATGTTTACGGTTGAGATCCGTATCATGGATGAAGCTTCTCTCGCCAAAAGGATGACCGAGATGCGGGAGTGGCTCGATCATCAGCGTTTCGAGCCGGCGAGATTCCATCTTACATATTCGCCCGGTATCGTGTTCCGGGTCGATTTCGCGATCGAAGTAGAGGCGGCTGCCTTTGCGAGGGAATTCGGCGGATATGTGACCGCTTGAAGTGCTGCGCTTCGCGCCGCGGCTACATAATCCGAACATGCGGGCGAGCGTCAGGCCCGTTCGCCGATCGGCCGCGCCAACCGACGGGCGGCAACGGCATCCGCCGATCAGGGAAGCGCCGCCGGTTGCGGGCGGGCGAGGGCTGACAGGGGCAGGTACGGCGGCGCCGGTTACGCGGTCTCCTCCACGGTCAATCCCAATTCGCGGACCATCGTTTCGCGCATCAGAAATTTCTGGATCTTGCCGGTCACCGTCATCGGGAAATCGTCGACGAATTTGACGTAGCGCGGGATCTTGTAATGCGCGATCTGCCCCTGGCAGAAGGCGCGGATCTCTTCGGCCGTCGCGCGCTCGCCGTCGCGCAGCCGGATCCAGGCGCACAATTCCTCGCCGTAGCGCGGATCGGGAACGCCGATCACCTGGACGTCCTGGATCTTCGGATGGCGATAGAGGAATTCCTCGATCTCGCGCGGATAGATGTTCTCGCCGCCGCGGATCACCATGTCCTTGATGCGGCCGACGATATTGCAATACCCCTCGGCGTCGATCGTCGCGAGATCGCCGGTGTGCATCCAGCGGGCGGTGTCGATCGCCTCGCGCGTCCGCTCCTCGTCGTTCCAATAGCCGAGCATGACCGAATAGCCGCGCGTCAACAATTCGCCCGGCGTGCCGCGCGGCACGACATGGCCCGCGGCATCGACGATCTTGACCTCGATATGCGGCTGCACCCGACCGACCGTCGCGACGCGCCGTTCGAGCGGGTCGTCGGTCGCGCTCTGAAAGCTGACCGGGCTGGTTTCGGTCATGCCGTAGGCGATCGTGATCTCGGACAGATGCATCCGTCCGACCGCCCGCTTCATGACTTCGATCGGGCACGGGCTGCCGGCCATGATGCCGGTGCGCAACGACGACAGATCGAATTTGTCGAAATCGGGATGGTCCATCTCGGCGATGAACATGGTCGGCACGCCGTGCAAGGCGGTGCAGCGCTCGGCCTCGACCGCCTCTAATGTGGCGAGCGGATCGAAGGCTTCGCTCGGGAACACCATCGCCGCGCCGTGCGTCATGCAGGCGAGATTGCCGAGCACCATGCCGAAGCAGTGATAGAGCGGCACCGGGATGCACAGCCGGTCGGCCGCGCCGAGCTTCATCGCTTCGCCGATGAAGAAGCCGTTGTTCAGGATGTTGTGGTGGGTCAGCGTGGCGCCTTTCGGAAACCCGGTCGTGCCGCTGGTGAACTGGATGTTGATCGGGTCGTCGAATTGCAGCCGGTCGGCCAGAGCCATGAGGCGGTCGCGCTCGGCCCGGCCGCCGCGGCCGCAGATTTCGGCAAAGCGCATCGTGCCGGGCGCGTCCTCGGCGCCGATCGTGATCACGAGGCGCAGTTCCGGCAAGCGCGCGGCCCGCAGTTCGCCGGGTGCGGCCACGGCGAGTTCGGGGGCCAGCGCGCGCAGCATCGCGAGATAATCGCTGCTCTTGAAGCGCGTCGCGGTGATCAGCGCGGCGCAGCCGGCCTTGTTCAGCGCATATTCCAATTCGGCCGTGCGATAGGCCGGGTTGATGTTGACCAGGATCAGGCCGGCCTTGGCGGTGGCGAATTGGGCGACCACCCATTCGGCGTTGTTCGGCGACCAGATGCCGACCCGCATGCCGGGTTCGAGACCGAGCGAGAGCAGCCCGGCGGCGAAGGCTTCGGCCTCCTCCTTGAGGCGGCGGTAGGTCCAGCGGATGTTCTGGTGCCGCACGATCAGCGCGTCGCGCTCGCCGAAACGCGCCGCGACGCGATCGAAATGGGCGCCGATCGTCTCGCCGATCAACGGCTTGTCGCTGGCGCCGTGGACATAGCTGAGTTCCGTCATGTTTCCTCCCGGCGGCCTGTTCGCCGCTCACCTTTTATCGCTATTCCCCGCCCGCCGCACCGGCGGGAAGGCTGACGCCGCTGCGTCTTATAGCGCCGTATTGACGTGGATCGTGCGGCGACAGCGGCGGCTCAGGAGGATCGCGGCGGCGATATGCCTGAGATCGCCGCCGATCAAGAGGATATCGGCCGCCGCCAGCGCGGCGTCGGTGCCGTGCGGACCCATTGCGACGCCGACCGCGCCGGCTTTCAGCGCCAACGAATCGTTGATGCCGTCGCCGACCACAAGCAACCGACGGCCGGCGGCAATCTCGTCCATGACATGCCGCACCTTCTGTTCCGGCAAGGCTTTCGCGAATACCGCGGAAAGGCCGAGCGGTGCGGCGACGGCATGCGCGACGGCGGCGCGGTCGCCGGTCAGCAGCACTTGCCGGTCGAGGCCGAGGGCGCGCAATTCGGCGAGCGCCGCCGCCGCTTCCGGGCGCGGCCGATTGGCGAACAAGAGTCAGCCGAGAAACCGGCCGCCGCGGCCGACCCCGGCGAGCTGCCGCCGGTCACCTGCAAGGCCGAGCCGACGAGGCTGCGCAACGGCTCCGCCGCCGCGTCGGGATCGTTGTGCACGGCGCGCACAAAGCGGCGGACCCGCGCCGGGTCGTCCGGCACCTGCCAGGCGATATAGGCCTCGACCAGGATGCGCAGCCCTATGTCGGTCTGCCCGATCTGAACCAGGCCAGCCTCGACGTCTCGGACGCGATCCGGAATCTCGCCGATTTCATCAAGGCGCGGGCGGTCATGGCCCATGTCGCCGGCTTCCTGATCGTCATCCACCAGAACGGCGGCGGCGCCATCGACGGCAGCATCGAGGGGCTGGAGAAGGCGCAGCAGATTTTGCCGTCGCCGGGGCTGCATGACGTGGTCCTGCACGCGTCGTCGGTCGATCCGCAAGGCATGACGGCGGCAAGCCAGCTCGGCGATACGGTCAGCTTTCTGATCGCGGATTTCTATTATTACGGGCTGCCCTCGTGCGACCGGATCATCGGCGGCCTTCGCGGCCGGCCTATCCGGCAGGCGCGGCGTTTGCGACGTCGGGGCTCAACGTGACCCTGCACAGCGACTCTCCGGTGACGCCGCCCGACCCGCTGTTCATGATCTGGGTGGCGAAGACGCGGCGGACGCAGCAGCCGTCGTGGCATCCGAACCACGAGCCGATGCGCTGCCCGGTCAGGATGGGCCGCGATCAGGCGATCTCGATCGCGCAGGGGATCGCGGCGCTCACGATCAATGCAGCCCGGCAATACGGGCTCGACAACCAGCTCGGCAGCGTCCAATCGGGCAAGATCGCCGATCTCGTGATCCTGTCGGACAACCTGTTGGCGATGGAGGACGACCTCGACCGGTTGCGGACGATCCGGGTTCTCGGCACCATCCATCACGGCCGCTTCTTCGCCAACCCGACCGCCGGCCGATCTGGCC
>Ga0070739_10006805_pt1 | contig 12459 bp, 13 predicted proteins | sample Coa_R1_7_FD_66445 | JGI IMG/M metagenome (GOLD analysis project Ga0070739, IMG submission 66445) | Surface soil microbial communities from Centralia Pennsylvania, which are recovering from an underground coalmine fire - Coalmine... | ecosystem: Environmental > Terrestrial > Soil > Unclassified ... | reverse complement strand
TGCTCTCGATCGGCGTCTTCTTCTCGCTGATGATCGTCGGGCTCGCCTCGGCGCTGCCGCACACGATGAGCACGGGGCTCGTCGCGCACGGCGTTCCCGCGGCGGACGCGACGCGGATCTCGCAGCTGCCGCCGGTGGCGACGATCTTCGCCTCCTTCCTCGGCTACAACCCGATCCGGACGCTGCTCGGCCCGCACGTGCTGCACGCGCTGCCCGCGGGCCAGGCCGCCACGCTCACGGGCCGCAGCTTCTTCCCGCACCTGATCTCGAGCCCGTTCCACACCGCGCTCGTCTACGCGTTCGTCTTCGCGATCGCCGCCTGCGTGATCGCCGCCGTCGCCTCGCTGCTGCGCGGCGGCAAGTACGTCCACGTGGAGGAGCCCGTCGTGATCGATCCGCTGACGATGGAGGAGGCGGCGGCATGACGACCGACACCGCGCTCCGCATCGGCGAGGTCGCCCAGCGGGTCGGCGTCACCACGCGGACGATCCGCTACTACGAGGAGCTCGGCCTGCTCGGCTCCGGCAGCGGGCGCGAGAAGGGCGCGCACCGCACGTACGAGGAGTCGGACGTCGCGCGCCTGCAGGAGCTGATCCGGCTGCGCGACCTGCTCGGCCTCACGCTCGACGAGCTCGTGGAGCTGGCCGAGGCGGAGGAGGCGCGCGCCGCGCTGCGCGGCCGCTGGCACGAGGATCCGAGCGACGAGGAGCGCGTCCGCATCCTCGACGAGGCGCTCTCGCACGTCGAGCGCCAGCTCGCCCTGGTCCGCAACCGCCAGCAGAGCCTCGACGAGTTCGCGACCGAGCTCGAGGCGAAGCGGACACGGCTGCGTCGCAGGAAGCGCGAGCTGAGCCGGTGAGGCAGGTCGACTACAAGTGGGTCGCGCTGTCGAACACGACGCTCGGGGTGCTGCTCGCGACGATCGACGGCTCGATCGTCCTGATCGCGATGCCGGACATCTTCCGCGGCATCCACCTCGACCCGCTGCAGCCGGGCAACAGCTTCTACCTGCTCTGGATGATCCTCGGCTTCCTCGTCGTCTCGAGCGTGCTCGTCGTCAGCCTCGGCCGGCTCGGCGACCTGTACGGGCGCGTGCGGATGTACAACCTCGGCTTCGTCGTCTACACGCTCGCCTCGCTGCTGCTGACGATCGACTGGCTGCGGGGCAGCGCGGGCGCCGACTGGCTGATCGGCTTCCGGATCCTGCAGGGGATCGGAGCCGCGTTCCTGATCGCGAACTCGGTCGCGATCCTCACCGACGCGTTCCCGGCCGACCAGCGCGGTCTCGCGCTCGGGATCAACAACGTCGTCGGCATCAGCGGCATGTTCATCGGCCTCGTGCTCGGCGGCGTGCTCGCACCGATCGACTGGCGGCTCGTCTTCCTCGTCTCCGTCCCGTTCGGGCTGGCGGGGACGGTCTGGTCGTACCGCAGCCTGCGCGAGATCGGCATCCGCAGCCGCTCGCCGATCGACTGGGCGGGCAACCTCACCTTCGCCGCCGGCCTCGTGCTCGTGATGATCGGGATCACGTACGGGATCCGTCCGTACGGCGACTCGGCGATGGGCTGGGCCTCGCCGCTCGTCGACGCGTGCCTCGGCGTCGGCGTCCTGCTGCTCGGCGTCTTCGTGCTCGTCGAGCTGCGCTCGCGCGCCCCGATGTTCCGGCTCGCCCTGTTCCGCATCCGCGCGTACACGTTCGGCGTGCTCTCGAGCTTCCTCTCGGCCGTCGCGCGCGGCGGCCTGATGTTCATGCTGATCATCTGGCTGCAGGGGATCTGGCTGCCGCAGCACGGCTACGACTTCACGCAGACGCCCCTCTGGGCCGGGATCCGGATGCTGCCGCTCACCGTCGGCTTCCTGCTCGCGGGCCCGCTGTCGGGGATCCTCTCCGACCGCTTCGGCTCGCGGCCGTTCGCCACCGGCGGGATGCTCGGCTCGGCGCTCAGCTTCGTGCTGCTCGCGCTGCTGCCGGTGAACTTCTCCTATCCGGTGTTCGCGGCCGTGCTGCTGCTGATGGGCCTCTCGATGGGCGCCTTCGCCTCGCCGAACCGCGCCGGCGTGATGAACAGCCTCCCGGCCGAGCATCGCGGCGCGGGCGGCGGCATGAACCAGACGTTCCAGAACTCGGCGCAGGTGCTCTCGATCGGGATCTTCTTCACGCTGATGATCGTCGGCCTTTCGGCGACGCTGCCGCACGCGCTCGCCGCCGGCCTGCAGAGCCACGGCGTGGGCGCGGCGACCGCCGCACGAGTCAGCCACCTGCCGCCGGTGTCGGTGCTCTTCGCCGCCTTCCTCGGCTACAACCCGGCGAAGGAGCTGCTCGGCCCCCACGTCCTCTCGCGCCTGCCGGCGCACCAGGCCGCGGCGATCAGCGGCCGCGGCTTCTTCCCGCACCTGATCGCGGCCCCGTTCCGCGGCGGCCTGCACGAGGCGTTCGCGTTCGCGATCGGGGCCTGCCTCGTCGCAGCCGTCGCCTCGTGGTCGCGCGGCGGCAAGGTGCGGCAGCCGGAGGTCACGGCGAGCGAAACCCTGGAGCAGGAGGCAGCCTGATGAGGATCCGCTGGTACGGACAGTCCGCGTTCTCGCTCGAGAACGGCCACCGCGTCTTCGTCGACCCGTTCGGCGACATGAGCGCGGCCGCGTCGCGCGGCATCGAGTTCCACTACCCGCCGATCGAGGCCGTCGAGGCGGATCTGCTCCTGGTCACGCACGACCACGGCGACCACAACAACGTGGACGCGGTCGGCGGCGACCCGCTCGTGCTGCGGAAGCCCGGGACGCACGAGACGCCGCTCGGCGAGGTCGTCGGGATCGCCTCGGAGCACGACGCGGCCGCCGGCACGCAGCGCGGCCCGAACACGATCTTCGTCTTCCCGCTCGGCGGCCTGCGGCTCGCGCACTTCGGCGACTTCGGCCAGCCGGCTCTGCGGCCGGAGCAGCGCGAGGCGATCGGCCAGGTCGACGTCCTCCTGCTGCCGGTCGGCGGCGGCCCGACGGTCGGCGGCGAAGGCGCCGCGGCGATCGTCCGCGAGCTCGCGCCGCGGCTCGTCGTGCCCCACCACTACCGCACCGAGGCCGTCAACTTCCTCGAGCCGCCGGACGCCTTCCTCGACGCGCTCGGCGTGCCGGTGGAGCGGCTCGACTCGAGCGAGGCGGAGGTGGAGCCGCTGCTCGGCTCCCGGGAGGAGCCCCGCGTCGCGCTCCTGGCTGCCCCGCGCTAGCGGGGAACGGCACGCGCTCGACCTCGGCCCGCGCCTCACACGCCGTCGGCGAGCGCTGACGTCGGAAGCTGCTGCTACCCTGGCCTCACGGACGGCAGCGGGCCGTCCCGGGAGATTCAGGTTCTCGTTCCTCCGTGGATTCGAGTCTCGAGTCTCGAATCCGAAGTCAAGGAGTCGAACTGAGCATGTCCGAAAGCTTTTCCTCGCTGGGCGTCAGCGTGGAGGTCGAGCAGGCGCTCGCCTCCCGCGGGATCGTCGAGCCGTTCCGCATCCAGGCCCTCGTCGTCCCCGACGCGCTCGCCGGCCGCGACGTCCTCGGCCAGGCGCCGACGGGCTCCGGCAAGACGCTCGCGTTCGGGTTGCCGCTCGTCGAGACGCTGCGCGCCGACGAGCCCGTCCCCGCGGCCCTCGTCCTCGTCCCGACCCGCGAGCTCGCGCTGCAGGTGACCGAGGAGCTGTCGCTGCTCGGCAAACCGCGCGGCATCCGCGCGGACGCCGCGTACGGCGGTGCGCCGGTCGCCTCGCAGGCGAAGCGCCTCCGAGGGGCGCACATCGTCGTCGCGACGCCGGGCCGCCTGTACGACCTCGTCGAGCGGCGCCTGCTCGCGCTCGACCGGATCCGGATCCTCGTCCTCGACGAGGCCGACCGGATGCTCGACATGGGTTTCCGGCCGCAGGTGGAGCGGATCGTCCGCCGCCTGCCGGCCAAGCGCCAGACGATGCTCTTCTCCGCCACGCTCGACGGCGAGGTCGGCGATCTCGCGCGCGCGTACACGCTCAACCCCTCGCGGTTCGAGGCGGACCTGCCGTCGCAGCACGCGCACGGCGACGTCGAGCACCGCTTCGTGGCCGTCACGGCAGCCGACAAGATCGACCGGCTGATCGAGCTGCTCGAGGCGGAGCGCGGGCTCGCCCTCGTCTTCGTGCGGACGAAGCGCGGCGCCGACCGTCTCGCGCACAAGCTGCGCGGGCGGGGCGTCGAGGCCGCGGCGATGCACGGCGACATGACGCAGGGCGCGCGCGAGCGGGCGCTCGAGCGCTTCCGCTCCGGCAAGGTCACCACGCTGGTCGCGACCGACGTCGCGGCGCGCGGGCTCGACCTCGAGGCGATCAGCCACGTCGTCAACTACGACCCGCCGGAGGACACGAAGGGCTACGTCCACCGCGTCGGCCGCACCGGCCGCGCCGGCCGCTCGGGCCAGGGCGTCACGCTCGTCCTGCCGGAGCAGCAGGCGGACGTCAGCCGCGTCGCCCACCTGCTCGGCCATCGCGAGCAGTTCGAGGAGACGGGCATGAAGACCGCGCGCCCGCGGCTCGTCTACACCAGCCGCCGCGGCCGCCGCTCCCGCTGGTAGACCGGCGCGTGGCGACTCCGCGCCGCCTCACCTTCGGAGCGCACGCCGACGCGTACGAACGCGCGCGGCCGGAATGGCCGGCGGAGGCGGCGCGCTGGTTCGTCCCGGAGGACGCGCAGCTCGTGGTCGAGCTCGGAGCAGGCACCGGGAAGCTCACGCGCGCGCTCGCGGCCGTCGCGCCGCGGGTGCTCGCGGTCGAGCCGGATCCGCGGATGCTCGCCGTGCTGCGCGAGCGCGGGCTCGACGGGACGGAGGGATCGGCCGAGGCGATCCCGCTCGGCGACGGGGAGGCGGACGCGGTCGTCGCGGGATCCTGCATCCACTGGTTCGACCTCGAGCGCGCGCTGCCGGAGATCCACCGCGTGCTGCGGCCGGGCGGGCGCTTCGCGTTCGGCTGGAACCACCGCGACGCGCGCGACCCCGGCATCGGCCGCATGCAGAAGCTCATCTACGACGCACGCGAGGAAGGGACGGGGTGGCGCACCCGCGACTGGCCGGCGGAGGTGACGGCGGGCGGTCTGTTCGACGGCGTCGCGCACGAGCTCTTCCCGCAGCTGCTCGAGCTGCCGCGCGAGGCGCTCGGCGACCACCTGCTCTCGTATGCGACCCTCGCCTCGCTGTCGGAGGAGGAGCGCAGCGGCGTGCTCGCGGCGGTCTCGCAGCTCGTCGACTCCGATCCATCCCTCTGCCGCGACGGCCGTCTCACGCTCCCGTTCGTCGTGGATGCGTACCGCGCTACGAGAGCGGAACCAGGCGCGTCCCCGTCGCCTTGAACGTCGCGTAGGCGACGCCGCCGCGCGCGAGCTCGAGCCGCTGCGCCGAGCTGGCCGTCACCTCCGCCGTCACCGGCCCGACGCGCACGCGCACCCGGTTCGCGAGCTCGACCACGGAGGCGATCTCGCCGCGGAGGACGTTGAGCGCCGAGTCCGCCTGGCCGGCGTGCGTGCGCGCGACCGAGACCTCCCACGGATAGACGACGACGCCGACCTCGCCCTCCGCCTCGTCCGCCGACCACAGCCTCTCGCCGCTCTCGAGGCGGATCGCCGTCAGCTCGCCGTCGCCGCGCTGCGCACGTCCGCGCAGGAGGTTGGCGCCCGTGAAGGACGCGACGAAGCCGTCGCGCGGCCGGGCCACGAGCTCCGCCGGGGGAGCGAGCTGCCGGAGCCTTCCCTCGACGAGCACGCCGACCTCGCCGGCGAGCGCGGCCGCGTCCTCGTAGTCGTGCGTGACGAGGAGCGCGGGAAGCTCGAGCTCCCGCAGCAGCTCCGCGAGCTCGCCCCGCACCTCGGCCTTCGTGTGCGCGTCGAGCGCCGAGAGCGGCTCGTCGAGGAGCAGCACCTCGGGCCTGCGCGCGAGTGCGCGGGCGAGAGCGACCCGCTGCCGCTCGCCGCCGGAGAGGTCGCGCGGGTGCGCGTCGGCGAGGTGGGAGATCCGGAAGCGCTCGAGCAGGGCTCCGACCGGGCGCCGCGCCGCGCCGTACGCGACGTTCGCGTGCACGCTGAGGTGCGGGAAGAGCGCGTACTCCTGGAAGACGAGCCCGGCCCGCCGCCGCTCCGGCGGCAGCTCGACGCCGCGCGCGGTGTCGAGCCAGACCTCGTCGCCGAGCGCGACCCGTCCGCGCGGCGGCCGCGTCAGCCCGGCAACGACGCGCAGGACGGAGGTCTTGCCCGCACCCGAGGGCCCGACGAGCGCCATGGTCCCCTCGACGCGCAGCCCGAGCTCTAGCGCGAAAGCGCGAAGCGGAAGCGTGAAGTCGGTCTCGAGGGCTGCCACTGGAGCGTGAGTCTGAGGGTGACGAGGAGCGCGGCGCTGACGACGACGAGGAGTGCGCTCATGGCGAGCGCCGCGGTGAAGTTGAGGTCGAACTCGGCGTAGATCGCGAGCGGCAGCGTCTGCGTGACGCCCTGCAGGCTGCCCGCGAACATGATCGTGGCGCCGAACTCGCCGAGGCCGCGCGCGAAGGCGAGCGCCTCGCCTGCGGCGAGGCCGGAGCGCGCGAGCGGGAGGACGACGCGGAAGAACGTCCTTCCGCGACCTGCCCCGAGCGTGCGCGAGGCGGCCACGAGATCCTGGTCGACCGCCTCGAACGCCGCGATCGCGCCGCGCAGGTAGAACGGCCCGGCGACGAAGGCGACGGCGAGGATCACCGCCGTCTGCGTGAGGCCCAGCTGGACGCCGAGGGACGAGAGCGTCCCGCCGAGCAGGCCGAGTCGTCCGAACGCGGCGATCAGGCCGATCCCCGCGACGGCCGGGGGGAGCGCGAGCGGCAGCTCCACGAGCACGATCGCGAGGGAGCGCCCCGCGAAGCGGCGCGTGGCGAGCACGTACGCGGCGGGCGTTCCGACGAGCAGCACGATCGCCTGCGCGATCGCGCTCGTCTTCAGGCTGAGGACGAGGGCGTCGGTCACGAGAGGGTTCGAGAGCTGTCCGACGAGCCGGCCCGGCGAGACCCGCGCGAAGATCGCCACGACCGGCAGCAGGACGAACGCGAACGCGATCGCCGCGCCGGCGCAGACCGCCGCCGTGGCGAGAGCGCGCCTCAGCGAGGCGGAGCGAGGAAGCCGGCGGCGCGCAGCTTCTGCTGGGCCCGGCGGCTGTCGAGCTGCCTGATCCACGCCTTCGCCTCCTTCAGGTGCTTGCTCGCCTTCACCGCGGCGGCCGCGTAGACCACCCTCGGCTGCGCCTTCTTCGGGATCCCGATCACGCCGACCTGTCCCTCGAACGCCCTCGCGTCGGTGAGGTAGACGAAGCCGGCGTCGGCCTCGCCGAGCGTGACCTGCGTGAGCACCTCGCGCACGTCGGTCTCCTGCGCGACGGCCTTGCCGACGAGGTCGGAGAGCCCGAGGTTGCCGAGCACCGTCCGCGTGTAGTCGCCCACGGGCACGCCGGTCGCGGCGATCACGATGCGCAAGCCGCTCCGCTCGAGGTCGTAGGGATTCCGGATCTTCCGCGGGTTGCCCTTCGCGACCACGATCACCAGCTTGTTCGAGGTGAAGTCGACGGGCTTCGTGACGAGGCCCTGGGCGTAGAGCCGGCCGGGCAGGGACGTGTTCGCCGAGGCGAAGACGTCGGCCGGCAGACCCTGCTGGATCTGTGCGGCGAGCGCGTTCGAGCCGCCGAAGGAGTAGCGCTCGCGCTTGTCGATCCGCGGCAGGACGTTCGTGAGGGACGCCGCGGCGAAGACCGTCAGCCTCGGCTTCGGCCTCGGCTTCGCGTCGGGTGCGGCGAATGCGACGCTGGCGGCGACCGAGGCGGCGAGCAGGAGGAGCGCGGCGAGGGCCGCGAGGCCGCGCCGGGCGCTCACGCCTCCACCATCACGGACGTCGACTTGACGACCGCGGTCGCCGCCATCCCGGGCTTCAGGTCGAGCTCCTCGACCGCGTCGCGCGTGACCACGGCGACGACGCGCGCCGGCTCGGTCACGGTCAGCTCGACCTGCGCCAGCAGTCCTTCCACCCGCACCTCCGTCACCGTGCCGCGCAGCCGGTTCCGCGCGCTCATGTGCTGCGTGTCGGCGCCGCCGCGCAGCCGCTCGATCTCCTCCCGCGTGACGACGCGACGATTCGAGCTGTCGCGCTTCGTGCGGATGCGGCCGTCGCGATCCCAGCGGCGGAGCGTGTCGACGCTGATCCCGAGCTCGCGGGCGGCCTCGCTCGTCGTGAACGTCCGCTTCGGCATTGCCGCCGATCTTACATATGCAATGCCTAGGTGCGAGGATTGCGGATCCCGACCGCTCCGATCACGCCGCCACAGACGAGCAGCCCCGCGACGGCGAGCATCACGACGTGGAAGCCGTGCGCCGTGAGGCTGTCGCCGCCGCCGGTCGCCGCGATGCCCAGGACGGCGACGGCGAGAAGCCCCGCCACCCGTGCCACCGCGTTGTTTACGCCCGAGGCCACGCCGGCGTCGCCCGACCGCGCGTCCGAGAGCACGGTCGTGGTCAGCGGGGCGACCGTGAGCGAGAGCCCGAGTGCGAACACGAGCAGCGGCGGAAGGAGGTCGACCCAGTAGTCGAGGTTCGTCGGCAGGCGGGCGTACGCGAGCACCGCCGCGCCGGCGAGCAGGGGCCCGACCGCCATGAACAGCCGCGGCCCGTATTGCATGGACAGCTTCCCGGTGCGCGGCGAGAGGACGAACATGACGATCGTGATCGGCAGCAGGGCGACGCCCGCCTGCAGGGCCGAGTAGCCGCCGAGCTCGAGCAGGAAGAGCGTCAGGAAGACGCTCAGGCCCGAGAGCGCCCCGTAGACCGCGAGCGTCTCGACGTTCGTGACGGAGAAGTTCCGCAGCCGGAAGAGGCGCAGCGGCAGCATCGGCATCGGCGTGTGCAGCTCGTACGCGACGAAGGCCGCGAGCAGGAGCACGCCGCCGGCGAGGCCGCCGGCCACGAGCGGGTCGCTCCAGCCGAGGTGCGGCTGCTCGATGAACCCCGCCACGAGCAGCCCGAGGCCGCTTGCGCACAGCAGCGCGCCGGGCAGGTCGAGCCGCAGGTCGGCACGCCGCGGCTCGCTCCGTCCGCCCAGCCGGTGGACGAGCAGCAGCGTGGCGAGGGCGATGGGGACGTTGATGAGGAAGATCACCCGCCAGCTGGCGACGTCGACGAGCCAGCCGCCGAGCGTCGGGCCGATCACGAACGAGATCCCGCTCCACGCCGTCCACTGGCCGATCGCAGCGCCGCGCTCGGCACCGGTGAAGGTGGCCGTGATCACGGCGAGCGAGGCGGGCGTCAGCAGCGCTCCCGTCACACCCTGGACGCCCCGGAAGACGATCAGCGAGGCCGCGTCCGGCGCCGCCGCGCACAGCACCGACGCGACGGCGAAGCCCGCGACGCCGAGCGCGAACACGCGCAGCTCGCCGTAGATGTCGCCGAGCGAGCCGCCGACGAGGATCAGCGAGCCGAGCGTCAGCAGGTAGGCGTCCACCACCCACTGCTGGGAGGCGAGCCCGCCGCCGAGGTCGCGCTCGATCGCCTTCAGCGCGACGTTGACGACCGACCCGTCGATGAAGGCCATCGACGAGCCGAGGATGCTCGCCACGAGAGTCCAGCGCCCGGCAGCCGCCATCCGGCGATCCTACGGCGCGCAGGGAGGTGCGGCGCGCGACCCGGAGGCCGCGCGCCGCTGCGTAGGAACCGTTAGGAGGGCTGGGTTCCGAGGGTGATGGTGATCTGCCGCGTCGAGCCGTCGCGGCGCACCGTGAGGGTCAGCTTCTGACCCGGCGAGTGCGAGGTCACGACCTCGGTGAGCGCGTCCGCGTTCTCCAGCGACTTGCCGTTCGCGGCCGTGACGACGTCGCCCCTCTTCAGGCCGGCCGTCGCCGCGGGCGTGCCGGGCTTGACCTGCGTGATCTCGGCGCCGCCGTTCGGGGCGTCGCCGATGAGGACGCCGAGGTAGGCGTGCCGCACGGTGCCGCCGGCGATCAGCGTCTGCGCGACGCTCTTCGAGGCGTTGATCGGGACGGCGAACCCGACGCCGGCGTTGTCGTTCGTGTCACTCTCGATCTGGTCGTCGATGCCGACGACGGTGTTCGTCGAGACGTCGATCAGGGGGCCGCCCGAGTTGCCGTGGTTGATCGCGGCGTCGGTCTGGATCGCGCCCGGGATCGAGAACTGGTTCGTCGCGGTGATCGTCCGGTTGACGGCGCTGACGATCCCCTCCGTCATCGACTCGGTGAGCCCGAACGGGCTGCCGATCGCGACGACCTCGTCGCCGGGCTGGACGGCGGTCGAGTCGCCGAGGGCGAGCGGATGCAGCTCGGCCGCGGGCACGTCCACGTGGATGACGGCGGTGTCGGTCGACTTGTCGGCGCCGACGACCGTCGCCTTGGCCTTCGTGCCGTTCTCGAACTGGACCGACACGGAGGTCGCGCCGGCCACGACGTGCTGGGCGGTCAGGATGTCGCCCTTCGTGTCGATCACGAAGCCGGTGCCCTCCGCCTCGCTCTGCTGCTGTTGCGGCTGCGGGCTCGGGGTGCTGAAGGGGCTGAAGGGGTTGATGCCGCTGCTCGAGCTCGACGTGGAGGTGACGGTGATGTCCACGACGCCCGGCGTGTCCTGCTTGTAGATCTGCGTCAGGTCGCCGCCGCTCGTCACCGTCGAGGCCGGTTGCGCCGGGACGACAAACGTCGAGGTCGTGCTCTTCGCCTGCGGGCTCGACTTCGTCGACGCGTAGACGCCGACGCCGACGCCGGCGCCGATCGCAGCCGCGACGGCGACGGGAAGAAGGCGCGCCGCGCGGCGCGCGAAGGGACGGGGATTCATGTGCTTGCTCTCCTCGGTTTCATGAGTGCTCGAGTCGCATCGTGCCCGCAGCGGGTAGGACGAGGATGAGAAGAGCGTGTGGGTTCGCTAAGAGCCGGCGAGCGACCCTCAAGCACGAGGCCCTGCGTGCCGATGCAGAACGGCGAGATGGGCGACCGCGAAGCAACCGTTTTCCACCGCTACACCGCGTTCCTCGCGCAGCGCGCCGGCGGGATGGTTCTCCGCTGGACGATCGGCGGCGGCCTGCTCGGCGGCCTGCTCGGCTCCGTCACGCTGAGCGGCTGGGCGCACTGGCCCGTCTCGCACGGCCAGGCGTACTTTCTCGCGCTGCTCGGCGCCGTCTCGGGCGCCTTCCTGGGCCGCGCGATCGGCTCGGGGCGCGCGCAGATGATCCTCTTCCAGGCGCAGCTCGCGCAGCACCAGCACGAGTTCGAGCGGAGGCTGCTCGCCATCGGCGCCGCCGTGCAGGCCCCGTCGCGGCCGCAGCCCGAGATCCAGCCCGAGCCGCAGCCGGAGCCTCAGGCGCAGCCGGAGCCGGTTGCAGTGCAGGCACCCGCCGTCCCGGTCGAGCCGGGCGAGGTGGACGAGCCCGGCGAGGCCCCCGTCCCCGAGCCGCAGCCCGTCTACCTGCCGGAGCCGGGGCTCGCCCCCCGCCACGAGTTCGCGCTCCCCGAGCTGCCCGAGCTTCCGCCGCTCCCCGATCCGGAGCCGGCCTTCGTCGCCGAGCCGGTGGACGTCTTCGAGGCGGCCCCGGCCGAGGTCGTGCCGTTCGTGCCGCGGCCGGAGGAGCCCGCCGTCGAGGAGCAACCCGAGCCGTGCTCGGAGCCGGTCGCCGCCGCGGGATTCGCCGCGAGCCCGGCGCCCGCGCCGACCGTCCTCTCCATGCCCTCGCTCGCCTCGCTCGGCATCCCGCCGGTCTCGGGCGAGAGCCACGCGCCCGTCGCCTCCGAGCCGCCCGCAGCCTCCGGCGCCGAGGGCGATCCGGGCTGGTGGCGGCCGGACGTAAACGGGCAGTAAGCGGCTCTTCCCCTTCGTAGTTCGCTCTGCGATCCTCCAGGCGTGCTCGCCGCAGTCCTCGCCGCATTCGTGCTCGGCGCCAAGGCGCCGCCGCCCGCTCGCTTCCTCGCCGTCCACCCGAAGACGCACACGGTCTCGATCACGCTGATCGCGTCCTACGACGGCGCGAACTCGGGCTTCAACTTCGACGGCTACTCCCGCGTGCTGATGTGGACGGTGCCGCGCGGCTGGCACGTCCAGGTGACCTGCACGAACCGCGGCCCCCTGCGCCACTCCTGCGCCGTGGTCAAGGGCTCGAGCAGCACGAAGCCCGCGTTCCCGCACGCGTCGACGCCGCAGCCGACGATCGGGCTCCTCGCCGGCAGGACGGCGCGCTTCTCGTTCCTCGCCTCCCGCGTCGGCGTCTTCCGCTTCGCCTGCCTCGTGCCGGGTCACGAGGAGGCGCGGATGTACGACGTCCTGAAGGTCACGAGCGGCGGCAAGCCGTCCGTCGTCGACCTGCAGGGCTGAGCGCTAGAGCAGCGGGTCGAGCGCGGCCGCGACGAAGAGCAGGGCGAGGTAGAGCAGCGAGTAGTGGAAGACGGTGGCCGCGCCGCGGCGGCTCGGC
>Ga0070739_10006801_pt1 | contig 12465 bp, 13 predicted proteins | sample Coa_R1_7_FD_66445 | JGI IMG/M metagenome (GOLD analysis project Ga0070739, IMG submission 66445) | Surface soil microbial communities from Centralia Pennsylvania, which are recovering from an underground coalmine fire - Coalmine... | ecosystem: Environmental > Terrestrial > Soil > Unclassified ... | reverse complement strand
TCTCATCGGCGGCTCGGCCGACTTGAATCCCTCCACCGAGACCGCGCTCAAAGGCATGGGCGATTTTCAGCCCGCGTCGGTCGCGCCCATCGAGCTGGGCGCCGTGGGGGGCGGGTGGAGCTACGCCGGCCGCAACCTGGCCTTCGGCGTCCGCGAGCACGCCATGGGCGCCGCCGTCAATGGGATCGCGGCGCATGGAGGCATCCTCCCGTTCAGCGCGACGTTCCTTGTTTTTTCCGATTACATGAAGCCCGCCATCCGGTTGGGCGCGTTGAGCCATCTGCACGTGATTTACGTGTTCACGCACGATAGCGTGGCGATCGGCGAAGACGGCCCCACACATGAGCCGGTCGAGCACCTGGCTGGCCTGCGCGCGATTCCGAATCTCACCGTCATCCGCCCCGCCGACGCCAACGAAACGGCGGAGGCCTGGGCCTGGGCGGTCGAGCACCCCGGAGCTACTCTGCTGGCGCTCACGCGCCAGCCGCTGCCGCATCTTGATCGCTCCAACGCGAAAGAACCCGGCGTCGCTCGCGGGGCTTATATTCTCTCCGAAGCCGAGGGCGGCCCGCCCGAGATTATTTTGATCGGCACGGGCTCGGAGGTTTCGTTATGCGTTGCCGCGCAGCAGAAGCTGAAGGCATCCGGGGTCCAGGCGCGCGTGGTGAGTATGCCGAGCTGGAAGATTTTCGAATCGCAGGATGCGGCGTACCGCGAAAGCGTCCTGCCGGCGGGCATTCGCAAGCGTGTCACGGTGGAGGCCGGATCGGCGCTGGGATGGCGCCAGTGGGCCGGCGACGAGGGGACCATCCTCGGAATCGATCACTTCGGCGCCTCGGCTCCCGGCGGGGAGAATATGCGCCAGTTCGGCTTTACGGCCGAGCGCGTCGCGGATGCCGCCCTGCGCCTGCTGCACCGCAGTTAGCGGCGCGCGGCTCATCCCAGCGCGATCAACGCGAGGCTCCCCACAATCATCCCCGCTCCTGTGGCGCGCGCCAGCGCCGCGCCGGCCGGCCCGATTTTTTCAAACAGCACCACGACGGTCAGCGCCGCCACCCATACCAGGTTCATCACGCCGACCACGAACAGCACGCCCATCAGCGCCCAGCAGCACCCCAGGCAGTAAGCGCCATGGTCGGCACCCATGCGGACCGCCCCCCGCCGGCCGGCGCGCCAGTGCGACAACAGGAAACCCAGCGGGCTGCGGCAGTGCGTGAGGCACCGCCCCTTCCAGGGACTCAGTTGATAGACGCCTGCGGCCAGCAGCGCCGCGCCGCCGACGCGCGGGCTCGCGACCTTCATCGCGGGCGAGAGCATGGCTGCCTGGTGCAGCCCCCATTGCGCCAGCGCCGCCAGCGCGCCGAACCCGGTCCAAACGGCGAAATAGCCCGCCCCAAACCACAGCGCGGAAACCGCTGCCCCGCGCTTGCCGGAGCGCGTATAAGCCGCCGCGAAAAGCAGCAGCACCGGCAGCGCGCTGGGCGCCATCATCCCCACCATCATCACCGCCCACATGGCGAAGGTGAACCACACGTCGGCAGCGGTCCACGGCGTGCTCGAAGACATCCCCATGGCCGCCATCCTCTGGTCGTAATCGAGCGAGGGCGACATCTGCGAGCCCAGATGCACCAGATACCACCAGGCCAAAATGGTGGCCAGCGACACGCAACTCAGTAGAAGAATCCGCTCGCGGCGGGGAAGCGAAACCGTTTGCAATGCCGGTTGGTTCAGGCGCTCTGCCAGGAAAACGGCGCGTATTGGCCGTTGTTCCTGCCGCTTGCATCGCTCCATTCCAGCCCCAAAGCCTTCACTTGGCTGTTCGAAGCGCGCGCCAAGGCAAAGCGGTTGGCTGCCGGGTGGCCGGTGTTGTCGAAATACAACGGCTCGCTCAGGTTGGGATTGATGCCTTTGGCCGGATCGGCGGACATATCGACCAGATTCGCGGCCGTAACCGACCAGCCCGCACCCTTCTTCTCGAAGCGGATCGGCGATGGCTGCACACCCAAAAATTTGCCAATCAAGCCGGACAACGGGGCCATCGGGCCTCCCGCCTGCCCACTGGCGATGGCGGTGATCGCGTCGCGCTGCTCCGCACTGGCGCGCTCATCCACGATCAAGCCCACGGACCAGTTGCCCTTGCCCATCTCCTGCGGAGTGAATCCGAGCACGATAAACCCCAGCCCGTCCAGAGAAGTGCCGCCAAACGTGCCGTTTTCGATCTGGAAGGCCATGGCGAATGTGCACGTCCCCTTGGTGGGCCGCACCGCCATCTGTCCCGGCAGACAGGGGCACACAAATTCGCAGCTACAGGTTTCGTAGTATTGCCCGCGGATACGCCATTCGGGGGCTGCCATATTTTCTCCTGCCGATATGATACTCCAGCCTGGAGCGGCCTCAACAGGCGACTTCCACCGGCGCGTCGCACCGCCGCGTGGAGGCGACAAACCCCAGGCTCTGGCGCACTTCATCGGGATGAAACGGCAGATGCAGGGAATGAAAGGCACCGGCCCTGGCCATCTCGGGCCAGGGAAGCCGCTCAGCAAAGCTGTGGCATACGATCACCGGAGCCGCGGGCGCCCTCAGGCGGATCTGTTCCAGCGCCAGCGCCCAATCCATCTCCAACGCCGCCGGCTCGAAGATCACCGCGACCACTTTTTCCGGGTCGACTTGCTCCAACGCGCTCAGGCTGGTCACGCGCAGAATTTTCCATCCGAACCGGCGCGCAGTTTGCTCCACTGCGGACACGTCGATATCCTGATTTCCAAGCAAAACGACGAGATAGCGCATGGTGCCCCATACCAAGGCACGCCGGATTCCACGATTTTCGGCCCCCTTCTGGATGATTTTATGGAACTTTTGCGCCATTTCACCCACTCCCGCGCCGGGCGCATTGCGCCTTGGGTGATTTACCAGATCTTGCATTGAGTTTGGCGCACCATGGGCTGGCCGAGTTTGCAGGAAAACGCGCGCTGGAACTCCGGCATATTCGATACTACGCCGTTCACGCGGAACTCTTCGGGCGAGTGCGGGTTGGTGATGGCGTTGGCGCGCTTGCTTTCGGCGCGCTCATCGCCACAGGCCCATTGCGCCATGCCGACGAAGAACCGCTGATCCGGCGTCAACCCGTCCATGGGCGGGAGGTTCTGATCTTTCGTCGCCTCCTTCCAGGCCAAATATGCAAGCAACGTCCCGCCGAGATCCGCCACATCTTCGCCCAGGGTCAGCTTGCCGTTGATTTTGATGTCGTCGATGATCGTGTAGGAAGAATGCTGATCGGATACGCATTTGGTCCTTTTTTCGAATTCCTGCGCATCGGTTTTCGTCCACCAGTCTTTGAGATTTCCCTTGGCGTCGAACTGCCGGCCTTCGTCGTCGAAGCCGTGCGTCAGCTCGTGCCCGATCGTTGCGCCGGTATCTCCGTAGTTCGGAGCGTCATCCATTTTAGGGTCGTACAGCGGCGGTTGCAGAACACCGGCCGGAAAATTGATGTCGTTCATCTGCGGATCGTAGTAGGCGTTTACCGTCGGCGGAGTCATCTGCCATTCCGTCCGGTCCACGGGTTTGCCGATTTTGCTCAACTGGCGCCGCGATTCGAAAATCGTGGCGCGTTCGACGTTACCAAAGAAGTCATCGCGCCTGATCTGAATGGAACTGTAATCCCGCCACTTATCCGGGTATCCGATCTTATTTACCACCGCGTGCAGCTTTTCGAGAGCCTTCTGCTTGGTCGCCTCGCCCATCCAGGGGAGCTGTTTGATTTCTCTCTCCATGACGGCCTCAATTTCCTTGGTCATGAGCTGCGTGCGGGCCTTGGTATCGGCGCTGAAGGTCCGGGCGACGAAGACTTGACCCAGCGCTTCGCCCAACTGCTGATCCACGAGCCGGACGCAGCGCTTCCACCGGGGAGCCAACTGCTCCTGCCCGCGCAGCGTCTTGCTGAAAAACTCGAAATTCTCATCGACGAACGCCGAGGAAAGAAACGGCGCTTTCGCGTGTAGCAGGTGCCAGCGGAAATAGGTTTGCCAGTCCGCGATGGGCCGGGATTTGAGCTGCGCCTGGAGCTCTTTATAAAACGCGGGCTGGGTCACGTTGATCACCGAAGTATCGGACACTTGCGCGGTCTTGAAGTAATCGGCCCAGCGGAACGCGGGCGTCAAGCCCTGCAACTGTCCGGGCTTCATTTTGTGGAATAGCTTATAGGGGTCGCGCTGCTCCACGCGAGTCAGCGTGGCTTTGGCGAGCGCGGTCTCGATCTCCATGACCGTGGCCGCGTGCCTCCTTGCGGCGTCCGGCGCTTCGCCCAGCAACTCAAACATCTTCTGGACGTGCCGCACATATTTGCCGCGCAGTTCCTGCGATTTCGCGTCCGTCTTGGTGTAATAATCGCGATCCGGCAGTCCGAGGCCGCCGGCTTCCGCAAAGGCGATCACGCGGGAAGAATCCGCGAAATCCTGGTTCGAGCCGAAGCCGAACAGCATGTGATTGCCGAACAGCGCCAGGTGCTGGCGGGCCAGGAAAGGCGGCAAATCGCGGACCGATTTGAGGGCGGCGATCTCCTGGAGCGCGGGCCCGAGCGGCGCCACCCCGGCGCGCTCGACGGCCTGCTCATCCATGCACGCGAAGAAGTAGTCGCCGATTTCTGTCTCCACCTGGCTCCGCGCCGGGCGGGGCTGCGCGGCTTCCTGCAAGATGCCCCACAGAAACCGCAGGTTGTCCTCCTCGAGCTTGGCGTACACGTTCCAGCGGCTCTGGTCCGGTGGAATCGGGTTCTTCTTGATCCACGCGCCGCAGGAGTAGCGGTAAAAATCGGCACAGGGATCGACGGAGCGGTCCATGGAAGTGAGATCGAGGCTCGGACTATAAGGCAGCGCCGGGAGCGGAGTCTCCGGCGGAGGCGTCTGCCCACGCAGGAAGCTGACGCTCAAAACCACGGCCGAAACGGCCAGTATCGCGCGCATCGAAGTGAGGTTCATCAAGTTCACAACATCATGGTAGGACCTTTTCCCCGATCATGGACGCCGCTAAAGCGGATCTGGAACGTATATCCGAGCCACGCGCGCCGGCCGGGCGGTCCGGGCGCGTTTCCGCGCGGGGCCAGGTTTTAGAGGGCTGTGAGCGCGCCCTCCGTTTCGAAGCACTGCTCGGCCACACTCCACAGCGCATCCAGAGCCGGAGACGTCCATCGGCCGCGGTTTCGGACCAGTTGGATATGCAGGTGAACGGGCGGCGCCGGCATCCGGACACACACCAGAAGATGCCGTTTCAACTCGGCCGCCACGGTCATTTTCGGCAACACGGCGATGCCCATCCCGGCGATGGCGTACTGCTTGGCGGCTTCGATACTGCCGACCTCGCTGGGAGCGCCCGGCGGACATTGCGGGGAGTTGATGACTCGTTCCAGCCAGCCGCTCAAGCCGCCCGCCAGCAGAATTCGCGCGCCCGAATCCGACGCGCGATAATCCGGAGCCATCACGATCGCGACTTCCTCCTGCCGGAGCGTGCTCGTGATCAGCCGGTCTGACTGGATGGCTTCATCCAGAACAATCGCGAGATCCAGCTTTCCCGCCACGACCGCATCGATCTGGGCCTGCGTGCCGGATCGCGCCGCGAAGCTCAACTCGACTTTTGGATGCAGCCTCTGAAAACGCCGGAGAATTTCGGGAAGCCGGTAGGCGGCCAGCACCTCCGATGCGCTCACCGACACAGCGCCGCTTAACTCGCCGCTTTTCAGAACCGAAGACTTGGCCTCTTCGGCGAGCGCCAGAAGCCGGTTTGCATAATCGATGGTGCGCCGGCCGGCGTCCGTCAGCATAACTTTGCGCCCCACCCGGTCGAACAGTTGCGCGTCCAACTCCCGTTCCAGCGCTTGAATGTGCGTGGTAACTGTCGATTGGGATAACCCAAGCTCCTCGGCCGAACGGGTAAAGCTATGGGTCGCCGCGACGGCCAGAAATGTTTTAAGTTTCAACAGGTCCAGCACGATGGTCCATGCGTCATTTGCGTTCAAACACCGCTTTGAGCAGCGGCGGCGTAATGAAGGTGCTGAGCATGATCATCAACACCAGTGCGGAAAACGTGGTGGGCGAAAGAATCGGATGGCCCTTCAGCATCAGCGTGCTCCCCAGCCCGGCGAAAATCAGCCCGACCTCGCCGCGTGGAATCATCCCGATGCCGATCACGAAGCGGTCCACGCCGCGCTCCAGCACGCCCAGCGCGCAGATCTGCTTGCCCACCACGGCCGCCAGCGTGATCAGCGCCGCGAAGCCCAAAACGCCCGCCGAGGAGAAACTGCGCAGGTCCACGCGAAACCCCATCAGGACGAAGAACACCGGCACCACCAGGGTCGTTAACGGGAACAGGAGTTCCTGTAGCTTTCGTTCGCCGCGCTCCAGGAAGGGCCGGTAATGCACCTCTTCGAGCACCACACCCGCCGCGAAGGCCCCCACGATCGGGGCCAGGCCCACCAGCTCGGCCACGCTCGCCAGAACGAAGCAGAAGCAGATGCACAAGCCCAGGAGCGTGCCGGCCACCTGAAGACGCGCGGCGTAGGCGAACACCCGCTGCGACCAGAAGCGCCCCACGATCACCGCCAGGATCAGGAACAGCGACGCTTTGGCGATGATCCACAGCAGAGCCATCCAGTCCACGCCGCCCGAGGCTCCCCCCGATCCGGCGGCCGCGGCCGTGGTCAGCCCGCTGATCACCGCCAGCACCACCAGCCCGATCACGTCGTCGGCCACAGCCGCGCCCAGAATGATGCGCGCTTCCTTGGTGTTCGATTTGCCCAGGTCCTTGAGCACGCGCGCCGTAATGCCCACGCTGGTGGCGGTCAGCGTTCCGCCCACGAACAGGTGGCTGAGCCAGCTCGCGTCCGGGATCAGTTGCGTGGACACGAAATAGCCCAGGATCATCGGCGCGATCACGCCCAGCGTGGCCACCAGCAGCGAGGACCACCCCACCGCCAGGAGTTGCACCAGGTCGCTCTCGACGCCCACCTCGAATAACAGCAGGATCGCCCCGATCTCCGCCAGGATGCGCAGCGGAATGCTGTCCTTCAAGGGATCGAGAAAGGTGATGCCGAACAGGCCCAGGTTGCCCAACGCCACGCCCATCACCAGCTCGCCCAAGACAGGCGGCTGCCCCAGGCGGCCCATCAACTCTCCTCCGAGCTTGGCGGCGACGATGATCAGGATCAGAATCATCATCGTCTGGCGCACCAGAATCGCCATGTCTGTCGTTTCCATCGAACTGTCGGCCGGCCGGGCGCACCCGCCTTACAGCACGCTCTCGCCCATTTCCCCGCTGCGAATCCGTATCGCTTCGTCGATCGAGGACACGAAAATCTTCCCGTCGCCGATCTTGCCGGTGCGCGCCGCGAAGCGGATCTTCTCTATGATCTCCTTAACGCGGGCGTCCGGCACGACCATGTCGATCTTCACTTTGGGAAGCAGATCCACTTTGTATTCATTGCCGCGATACGTCTCGGTGTGGCCTTTCTGCCGCCCGTGGCCGCGAACGTCGGTAATGGTGAGGCCGTTTACGCCGATCCCGTGCAGCGCCTCTTTCACTTCCTCCAGCTTGTGAGGTTGAATGATGGCTTCGATTCTCTTCATGAATTCTCCGTTGTCGGAATCAACGCGCCTTCGCCGCCTTGGTTTTCGGCGGAGCGCCGTGGCCGCGGTGGCGCAGGATGTTGGCCCAGGCGGCTAAGCTGGCGCCGAGCACGATGGTAAACAGCGGCGCGCCGGCTTTGAACAAGGCGGCGGCGACGATCAGGCACGCCCCCCAAAAATATTTCCATCTCATTTCCAGATCACCATGATGAGGCTGAGAATCGTGATTAAGGCCAGAAGGCCCAGGGCCGGAGTCCTCAGCGGTTTGTTCCACTCCGGCTTTTGGGTGCCTTCGCGGCGTTTCTGGCGAATGTCCTGAAGCTGGGTGCGCGCCAGCGACAGCTCCCAGCCGTTGCCCGCAAGGTTCAATGCTTTAATCGTCTCGGCCTCGGCGCGCTCCAAGGCCCGCAGCCGGTACAGCAGCTCGGAGTATTTAAGCTGCGCGAAGAAGTGCGTCTCGTCCAGGGCGACGGCCGCCTCCAAGGCGTCCATCGACTTGTACGCTTCGTAGTTCATGGCGTAGGCCATGCCGAGGCAGGTCCGCAGATCGGCCGATTGAGGATGCTCCTCGCAGGCCTTCTCCAGGAACCCGATGTATTCTTTGAGCTCCGCTGGCGAGACCGAGTGAGGGTCTCGCCAGGGCACCGGCAGAATACGCGACGGCCGGTCCAGCGGGGGCGCCGGAGCCACTCGGATCGTTTCTAACGCGGTGCTAGCCATGAGGGGCTCCTACGCGCCGGTGGCTTCCGGCTTCAGCGCGAACTCGGGATAGCACAGCGCGCCCATTTCCGGAAGATCCAGACCTTCGAGCTCGGCCTTAGAGCCGACCCGCTGGCCAACGACCGCGTCGATGATCCAGTTGAGGACGAAGCTGAAGCTGAAGACGAAGCCAATCAGCGTGGCGCAGCCGATCAATTGAGCAACCAGTTGTCCGGCGTCGCCGTAGAAAAGGCCGGTCACCGCGCCGTTGACTCCGCCCCAGGACCCGCCGTAGTCGCTCTTGCCGTCAGCGAACAAGCCCACGCAGATTACCCCCCAAAGGCCGTTAGTTCCGTGAACCGAGATCGCACCCACCGGATCGTCGATCTTCAGGACCTTCTCGACGAATTCCACCGAGAGGCACACCAGCACGCCGGCGATCAGGCCCAAAATGCAGGAACCGACCGGGTTCACAAAGCCGCTAGGAGCCGTGATCGCCACCAGGCCGGCCAGCAGCCCGTTGCCGGTCATGGAAGCATCCGGCTTGCCGTAGCGCAGCCACATATAAAGCATCGCGCCGAACGATCCGGTCATACCGGCCAGCATGGTGTTGACCGCGATGCTGCCGATCCGCAGGTTGCCGTTGCCCGAAGCGCCCAGCGTCGATCCGGGGTTGAACCCGAACCAGCCGAACGCCAGGATGAAGCAGCCGGTGAGCACGATGACCAGATCGTGGCCGGGCATCGCGACGGGCTTGCCTTGCCGGGTGAATTTGCCGATGCGCGGGCCGATCAGCATGGACACCGCCAGGGCGGTAATACCGCCGACGGCGTGCACCACGCCCGATCCGGCGAAGTCGGCGTAACCGTGGCCCAGGCCGAAGTTGGCCCCCAGATTGGCCAGCCAGCCGCCGCCCCAGGCCCAGTTCGCAAACAGCGGGTAAGTGAAGGCGCCCATTACGAAGGAAGATGCCATGAACGCCGCGTACTTCCAGCGCTCCGCCGCCGCGCCCGTCACGATCGTCAGAGCCGTATCCATAAACACCATCTGGAACAGGAACAGCACCATGACGAAGACGTCGTAGGCGCCGCCGTGCATCAGAAAGTAGCCTCCCTGCCCCCAGAGGCCGAACGGCTTGCCGAATAGCGTGACCACGAACTCGCGGCTCAGCACGGGCGAGCCACCCAGGTTCGCCACCGCCCCCACGCCGCCTTCCTGGATGGCAAATCCGATCAGCCAGTAGGCCAGCATGCCCACGCCATAGACCATGAAGTTCATCATCATGGTATGGTTGGCGTTTTTCGCGCGGCACAGTCCGGTTTCCACCACCGCGAATCCCGCCTGCATGAACATGACCAGAAAGCCGGTGACCAGCGTCCACACGAAGTTAATCGCAATCTTGTTCTGGCCCACCTGGTTGGCGATGTCGCCGATCGTCAGGCCCTTGGCCTTGGGCGTCTTATCGGTGATCGGGTCCGCCACTGTGATGTCGGAGACATTGCCTGTGAGATCGCCGTTGGGATCGCCGTTGGCGCGCACCTTGGGGTCGGGCGCCGCGATTCCTTTCAAATCGGCGTTGGTGATGGCCGTGGCCGCCGCAGCCGGAGAAGAAGCAGCGGCGGGCGGCGTGGCCGGCGCCGGAGTCGCCGTTGGAGCCTGAGCGAATGCAAAAGACGCCAGGCTCAAAAAAATCACAAGCAGGGAGCTAGTTTTCCTCATCCATCTCACCTCTTCCAAATGGCGTTCTTCAGGTACGCGGGATTGAGCACGCCAATGATTCCGCCGAGGCTGACCGCAAGACCGATGAGCACCAGGATCATCCGGCCGCTCACGCTTGCGGTCATTCCCAGACTGGCCACGGCTACCAGGAATCCCAGCAGCGTGACGATAATTCCAGCAATAATCATGCGGTTGTCTCCTCGGAATACGGTGCGGCGCTATCCGGCGCGCCGCCCGTCAAAATCGTGGACTTCATTGCTCGGCCTCCTTAGCTTTGCACTTCATGAAGACGAAACAAGAAATGCCCAGGAGCACAAGCGCCCCCAGGGCCAGCAGCACGCCTCCACCGGCAAGGGCTCCTGCCAGCAGAACAAAAGAAATCAACAGGAACATGAGCGCTACCGCTTGAGTAGAATTCGCTCCCATAGGTTCACCTCCTGAAGTGTCGGGCTCTAAGGCTTTCGAAGGACTTGCTGCCATAAGCGTCTCCTCCAGAAAAATTGCACGTAACCACGCTGAGCGCACGACTGCGGCTTCTTGGCGCATCATGCGGGAGTGTGACGTCAACCGGCTAACGGTGGCTGGCAGCACGGGGCCAAGTCGGCTTGACGAGGATTGCTAGCCGGTAAGAAAAGACGAGTGTAGTGCGAATCCCGAGTTAACGTCCAATTAATAATTTCGATTGCTCGGACAGGCTTCTTATATATCTGATCGAGTGATTCATTACGAATAACCGAACGATTCACTTGTGGATCCGATTGGATTTTCAAATCGGTTATGAAGTATCAGACGAACGGTTATTTATACAGAACGTTCGCGCGCCGCAGGGAAGGACGCGGCGCGCAACCGGCGAAACCGCGTTGAGAACGGCCGGGCCGCTTAGTATCCGTAGGGGTTTATATAGCAGCCCGGCGCCGGAATCCAGTTCCCGTAGGCGTCATAATATCCGCCGGGATCACAGGGATTGTCATAGCCCGGAACATAGCCGTAATCATAGTAGTAAGGCGCGCCGTAGAAGCCGAATCCGACGCTGGGGCGACCGTAAAAATAGCGTCCACCGCGATAGTAGCGATCGTCATGATCGAAATGGCGCTCGCCGCCCCAATGGCCTTCGCGGCCGGCGAAGGCATGTCCACCACGGCCGAATCCGCCACTGCTCCGGCCCACTGCCGCGCGCCCGCCCCCTCCTCCGTGTCCATCCCGTCCCGCCGCCAGCGCCGCCGCCGGACTCAGGGCCAGTACCGCGCCCAGGAGCAATGCCGGTAATCCTGGTTTCTTGGACATTTTCAAAACGCCTCCGTTCTTTGGATGCGCCTCCTTCCGCCGGGGCCTTAGCCTCCCGAGGCTATCCGAGCGCCCGGTTCGCCGTGGGTCTAGATATGCCGCGCGGGCTTGGTAACGGCTATAATCGGCGGCGAGGCTTATGAAACCGCTCCTGTTCGCTACGCTTCTCGCCTTGCCAGTGGCCGCCGCTGAACGGTCGGTCGTGGGGATGACCGCGGACGGAACCCGCATCGAGGCATTCGAAGTGGCCGCTTCCGCGGCGCCGTCGGCTACGGTGCTGCTGGTCGGGGGCCTCTCCGGTGAGGACGAATCCAGCCGCGCGGTGGAGCAGGAGATCCGGAAATTCGAATCCGGTGCGCGCGCGTTCCGCTTGCTCGCGGTTCCGGTGGCGAATCCCGCGCGCGTGAAAATGGTCTTCCCGGCCACGGGAGCTGCGTACCGCGACAATCCCGAATCGAATGCGCTATGGCGATGGACCGCGGTGCAAGCGCCCGACCTGGTGCTGATCGCCGGCGACGATGCCGGCCTGGCTGATGCGCTCTCGCAAAACGTGGTGGCGGGCGTGGGAAAAATTCCGGCGCTCCGCGTGGATGCCAAGCCCGGCATCCTCGGTTCGATCAAAGGCGCGATCCCGCGCTCGGAAGCCCACCAGGAGATCGCCCGGCGCCGGGCCCGTCTCCCGCGCCAGTTCGCCGAACAGCTCGCGAACTACTACGGCCGCGACTTCAACCAGGTGACTTATCTGCCCGGCATGGCGCTGATCTCACGGCTAAGGCTGGGCGAAACGGCGGATGTGGAAAAGCTGGCGGCGCAGTACGTCAACGGCTCGAAGGACCCGCTGGGTGCGCGGCCGAACTCGCTCACGCTGGCCGGGCATCTGGTGTTCGCGGCGCTGGCCGAACAGACACAAAATCCCGCTTACGTGGCGGCGGTGCGGCGGGCCGCCGATCTCGGTTTCGATGAACACGGCGCGATGAAAGAAGCCATGCCGTTTCATGACGAGATGAGCGATTCCGTGTTCATGGGCACGTCGATTCTGGTCAAGGCGGGAAAGCTCACCGGCGAACGGAAATATTTCGATCTCGCAGCGCGGCACCTGGCGTTTATGGAGAAGCTCGATCTGCGGCCCGACGGCCTGTATCGCCATTCG
>Ga0070739_10006798_pt1 | contig 12466 bp, 7 predicted proteins | sample Coa_R1_7_FD_66445 | JGI IMG/M metagenome (GOLD analysis project Ga0070739, IMG submission 66445) | Surface soil microbial communities from Centralia Pennsylvania, which are recovering from an underground coalmine fire - Coalmine... | ecosystem: Environmental > Terrestrial > Soil > Unclassified ... | reverse complement strand
GGCGCGTTCAAGTACTACACCTCCTACACGCTGAAAACCTTTGATGGCAAGCGGTATCTGGAGCGCTTCGAAGACCGCGTGTGCATGGTGGCGCTCACTCTGGCCGCCGGCGACACTGCGCTGGCCGAGAAGCTGGTCGACGAGATCATCGACGGACGGTTCCAGCCGGCCACCCCGACGTTTTTGAACTCGGGCAAGAAGCAGCGCGGCGAGCCAGTTTCGTGCTTCCTTTTGCGTATCGAGGACAATATGGAGTCCATCGGGCGTGCTATCAACTCCGCGCTGCAGCTCTCCAAGCGCGGCGGGGGCGTTGCGTTGCTGCTGACCAACATTCGCGAGCACGGCGCACCGATCAAGAACATCGAGAACCAGTCATCGGGCGTCATCCCGATCATGAAGCTGCTGGAGGATTCGTTCTCCTACGCCAACCAGCTCGGTGCGCGCCAAGGCGCCGGAGCGGTATACCTGCACGCCCATCACCCCGACATCTACCGCTTCCTGGACACCAAGCGCGAGAACGCCGACGAAAAGATCCGGATCAAGACGCTCAGCTTGGGCGTGGTGATACCCGACATCACCTTCGAGCTGGCGAAGAAAAACGAAGACATGTACCTGTTCTCGCCGTACGACGTCGAACGCGTCTATGGCGTGCCGTTCGCCGACATCTCGGTGACCGAGAAGTACTACGAGATGCTCGATGACTCGCGCATCCGCAAGACCAAGATCAAGGCGCGTGAGTTCTTCCAGACGCTGGCCGAGCTGCAGTTCGAGTCGGGTTACCCCTACATTATGTTCGAGGACACGGTGAACCGTGCCAACCCGATCGAGGGCAAGATCACCCACTCGAATCTGTGCTCGGAGATCCTGCAGGTGTCCACGCCGTCGTACTTCAACGATGATCTTTCCTATGCGAAAGTGGGCAAAGACATTTCCTGCAACCTCGGGTCCCTGAACATCGCCAAGACGATGGACTCGCCGGATTTCGCCCAGACCATCGAGGTCGCGATCCGGGCCCTGACAGCCGTATCGGACCAGACGCACATCTGCTCGGTGCCCTCGATCGAGAAGGGCAACAACGAGTCTCACGCCATCGGGCTCGGGCAGATGAACCTGCACGGGTACCTGGCCCGCGAGGGCATTTTCTACGGATCCGAAGAGGGCATCGACTTCACCAACATCTACTTCTACACGGTGCTCTACCACGCCCTGCGCGCGTCAAATCGTATTGCGATCGAACGGGGTACGCATTTCAAGGGATTCGAGCGGTCGAAGTACGCGACTGGGGAGTTCTTCGACAAGTACACCGATCAGCTGTGGGAGCCCAAGACGCCCAAGGTGCGTCAGCTCTTCGCCGACGCCGGCATCCGCATTCCGACCCAGGACGATTGGCGGCGGCTGAAGGAGTCGGTGCAGGCGCACGGCATCTACAACCAGAACCTGCAGGCGGTGCCGCCGACCGGGTCAATCTCGTACATCAACCACTCCACCAGCTCGATCCACCCGATCGTGTCGAAGATCGAGATCCGCAAGGAAGGCAAGATCGGACGGGTCTATTACCCGGCGCCGTATATGACCAACGACAACCTGGATTACTACCAGGACGCCTACGAGATCGGCTACGAGAAGATCATCGACACCTACGCGGCGGCCACTCAGCATGTGGACCAAGGGCTATCGCTAACGCTGTTCTTCAAGGACACCGCGACCACTCGGGATGTGAACAAAGCGCAGATCTACGCCTGGCGCAAGGGCATCAAGACGCTGTACTACATCCGGCTGCGCCAGATGGCGCTGGAAGGCACGGAAGTCGAAGGCTGCGTCTCCTGCATGCTGTGAATCGGGCCGCAGGCAAGTAACTGAATTAATTCAAATAGGAAGAAATAGAAAATGAGTGGATCAAAGTTAACTGTGGAGTCATTGCGAAATCGCTTGCATGCGGCGGGTTTCAAAGGCACCATACGAGCGCTGGATACGCTCGGCCCAATTGAACAAAGACTTACTATGTGCTGCACTCTTCTGTTCGCATCGTGCACCTCACCAGGTGTTCATCAATACGAGAGTTGAATGCGATCACCACCATCTCACGAAGGACGTGATGGATCTGGTGAAGGCATACGAACGCGGCCAATTAGATCGTGGATGGAACCTGCGGCCAGATGGTGATGCATCAACAGGAGTTGCTACCAGAGCCGCCGTTGACCGTGCGGGTATTCACCCGAGCCGGTGGGCATATGGTCCAGATCGTAAGAGCAGTTAACAGCTGCTGGTGGGTTGAAGGGCCTTACGCATCCAGCCGGGTGGCCTGGATGGTCGACATTTTGCCTCTTCTGATCGCTAGCTGCCCGAAAGCCAGTCTGCCCAGGTCAGTGACGGCAACGCGGTAAAGTGCTTGACGTGGTCAGAATTCCCCGACCCCACGCCCCGGGCGCGAAGCCCGGCGCGAAGGTCGACGCGCGCAGCGAACGCTGGCGCGAACACCGCAAGAAGGTACGCGGCGAGATCGTCGAGGCGGCCTTCCGCGCCATCGACCGGCTGGGACCCGACGTGAGCGTGCGCGAGATCGCCGAGGAGGCCGGCACTGCCAAGCCGAAGATCTACCGCCACTTCACTGATAAATCGGATCTGTTCCAGGCGATCGGCGAACGGCTGCGCGACATGCTGTGGGCGGCAATCTTCCCCTCAGTCGACTTCTCTACCAACTCAGCTCGTGACGTCGTCCGCCGTGCCGTCGAGGAATACGTCAACCTCGTCGACCAGCATCCCAACGTGCTGCGGTTCTTCATCCAGGGACGCTTCCCCGAGCAATCCGAGGCGACGATGCGGACCCTCAACGAGGGTCGCGAGATCACGCTGGCAATGGCGGAGATGTTCAACAACGAGCTCAGGGAAATCAAGCTCGACCGCGCCGCGATCGAGCTTGCCGCATTCGCCGCCTTCGGGTCCGCCGAGTCGGCCACCGACTGGTGGCTGGGACCCAGCCCGGACAGCCCACGCCGGATGCCCCGCGACGAGTTCGTGGCGCATCTGACCACGATCATGATGGGCGTCATCACCAGCACCGCGGAGGTGCTGGGCGTCAACCTGGACCCCGACCTGCCCATCCACCACGCGGTGCCACGCAACACGGCTGCCAGCTAAGCCGCGGCGTTGACATCGCTGCGGCGATCGACCACACTCATCCGATACCCCGGGTACCGGGTACTTGCGCCGGACGGGCGCCCAGAGCGCTCGCCGCTAACACACCCCTGAACAGGAAGACCGATCCACCATGACCGTTGCCGAGTCGATGCCACAGCCCGCCACGCAAGCACCGCCCGTGCACACCCGCGCGTTGATCATCGGGACCGGGTTCTCCGGCATCGGCATGGGCATCGCGCTGCAAAAACAGGGCGTGGACTTCTTGATTCTGGAAAAAGCCGACGATGTCGGTGGCACCTGGCGCGACAACAGCTACCCGGGCTGTGCTTGTGACATCCCGTCGCACCTGTACTCGTTCTCCTTCGAGCCGAAGCCGGACTGGAAGCACCTGTTCTCCTACCAAGACGAGATCTGGGACTACCTCAAGGGCGTGACCGACAAATACGGGCTGCGCCGTTACATCGTGTTCAACTCGCTCGTGGACCGCGGGCACTGGGACGACGACGAATACCGCTGGCATGTGTTCACCGCCGACGGACGCGAATACGTCGCCCAGTTCCTGATCTCAGGCGCGGGCGCGCTGCACATACCGTCGGTGCCCGACATCGAGGGCCGTGACGAATTCCGCGGCGCCGCGTTCCATTCCGCGGAATGGAACCATGGCGTCGACTTGACCGGCAAGCGGGTCGCGGTGATCGGGACCGGCGCCAGCGCAATCCAGATCGTGCCCGAGATCGTCGACCAAGTCGCCGAACTGCAGCTCTACCAACGCACTCCGCCGTGGGTGGTGCCGCGGACCAACGAGGAACTGCCGCCCTGGCTGCGGCGCACTCTGACAACTATCCCGGGTCTGGCATGGGCGTTGCGGACAGCGATCTACTGGGGTCAAGAAGCACTGGCCTACGGCATGACCAAGCGGCCGAATATTCTCAAAGCCATTGAGCTCTTTGCGAAGTGGAACATCCGTCGTTCGGTGAAAGATCGTGAGCTGCGGCGCAAGCTGACACCGAACTACCGGATCGGGTGTAAGCGAATCCTGAACTCGTCCACCTACTATCGGGCGGTGGCGGATCCCAAGACCGAACTGATCACTGACCGCATCGCCCGGATAGCGCCGGACGGGATCCTCACCGCCGACGGCACGCACCGCCCAGCCGACGTGATCGTGTGGGCCACCGGATTCCACGTCACCGACTCCTACACGTATGTACAGATCAAGGGTTTGCACGGCGAGGACCTCGTGGACCGTTGGAACCGCGAGGGCCTCGGCGCTCACCGCGGCATCACAGTCGCTGACGTGCCTAATCTGTTTTTCTTGCTGGGCCCCAACACCGGACTCGGCCACAACTCGGTGGTGTTCATGATCGAGTCGCAGATCCGCTATGTCGCGGACGCGATCGCGACGTGCGACCGGGTCGGCGCCCAGGCGCTGGCGCCCACCCGCGCCGCACAGGACCGGTTCAACGCCGAACTGCAACGCAAGCTGGGCCGCTCGGTGTGGAATACCGGTGGGTGCAGCAGCTGGTACCTCGACGAGCACGGCAACAACCGAGTGCTCTGGGGCGGCTACACGTGGGAGTACTGGAAGGGTACGCGTTCGGTGAAACCCGCCGAGTACCAGTTCTTCGGGGTTGGCGTCGGCTCGCCGGGCGATCGCGCGGCGCTGGCCGTCGCCGATTAGCCCGCGCGCCCACAAAATACCCACGACACAAGGTGTTGTGCTGCGGCGAGTTGTCATACCCCAGGGGTAGTGTTTGAGGCCTGAACACAGCAGACAAATGTCCTGGTGAAGTGGGGTGCTGGTGACCGACAACGTGAAGCTGATCGACCGTGTCTCGGCGATCAACTGGAACCGGCTGCAAGACGAAAAGGACGCCGAGGTCTGGGAGCGGCTGACCGGAAACTTCTGGCTGCCTGAGAAGGTGCCGGTGTCCAACGACATCCCATCGTGGAGCACGCTGACCGCCGGCGAGAAGCAGCTGACCATGCGGGTGTTCACCGGGCTGACCCTGCTGGACACGATCCAAGGCACGGTCGGGGCGGTCAGCCTGATTCCCGATGCGCTGACGCCGCATGAGGAAGCCGTCTACACCAACATCGCGTTCATGGAGTCGGTGCACGCGCGCAGCTACAGCAACATTTTCTCCACGCTGTGCTCGACCGCCGAGATCGACGACGCCTTCCGCTGGTCGGAGGAAAACCCCAACCTGCAGCGCAAAGCCGAGATCGTGATGCAGTACTACCGCGGCGACGAGCCGCTCAAGCGCAAGGTCGCTTCCACGCTGCTGGAAAGTTTCCTCTTCTATTCCGGGTTCTATCTGCCGATGTACTGGTCGAGCCGGGCCAAGCTGACCAACACCGCTGACATGATCCGCTTGATCATCCGTGACGAGGCCGTCCACGGTTACTACATCGGCTACAAGTACCAGCGCGGGCTGGCGCTCGAGGACGCCGCCAAACAGGCTGAGCTGAAGGACTACACCTACGAGCTGCTGTTCGAGCTGTACGACAACGAGGTGGAGTACACCCAAGATCTCTACGACGAGGTTGGGCTGACCGAAGACGTCAAAAAGTTCTTGCGCTACAACGCCAACAAGGCGCTGATGAACCTCGGCTATGAAGCGCTGTTCCCGCGCGACGAGACCGACGTGAACCCGGCGATCCTTTCGGCGCTATCACCCAACGCCGATGAGAACCATGACTTCTTCTCCGGTTCGGGATCGTCGTATGTGATCGGCAAGGCCGTCGTCACCGAAGACGAAGACTGGGATTTCTAAGCACGCAAGTCTCTGGTCGGCAATTACCAGTGTTCCCGATACTTCCCCAAGCTGAGATCTAGGCGTGGGCGAGAAGCACCAAACTGCCTGAGGACGAGTGCGTTTGGCTGCCTCACGTTTGCGCGAGTTTGTCAGCGACGGTTCGAAGGTCAGGCCGGATCGCTCGTCGAGTCCCTTTCCGCCATTCGTCGCAGATTCTGGGCGATCTGGCGGTCCTCCTGTGCGAACTGCCGGTGGACAGCCGCATGCCGGCGGCTTTCGTCCGGCGAAGCGCTGTGTTCGGCTGCTTCCTCATATGTCCTTGCGGCTTGGTCCTGATGGCCTGCGGATCTTTCGAAGCTGTTCGCCGCAGACAGTTGACCTTCCTCGACTGCTCGCCGCATTCCCTCGGTTCGCTCAGTGGCGCGAAATGCCTGTTCGGCGACCCGCTGATGCGGGTCAAGTTCGGCCTCGCGGCTGCCTTCTGTGGTCATTTCATGTCTTTCTACGTTGCTCGCAGGATTAACGCTGCTTGCGTTCTTGAAACCACTACGCGCTAGGGATGTCCGCGTCGGCCGGCGTCGTCGGGGCCGTCGTTGTCGAGGCGCTGGCGAGGTGGCGCCCATGTCCCAGCGTTAAGGTGAGTCGTGGTCGCTGAGGATCGTGCAGACCTGCCCGGCGAGCTCGATCGCCGGGCTGCTGCGCTCGATGAGCGCGAGCAGGCTGTCGCGCGCCGCGAGGCTGAGCTCGCACAGCGTGAGGCTGAGCTCGCGCGACGCCAGTGGCTCGCTGATGAGAGAGATCGGATAGCTGGTGAGCGGGATCGAATCGCGAATGATCGCCAGCGGTTGGCAGACGAACGAGAGTTGCGCGCGGACGAACGCGAGGGCACGGCCGCGGAGCGTGAACGCGAGCGACTACAACGTTCGGACGAACAAGGGGAGCGCCTAAAAGCCGATGCCTGGCGAGAGCAGGCCGACATCGCGCGTGAGATGGCCGAAACGGAACGACGTCGCGATGACGACTGATCCTCGCCTGCCCAAGGTGGCGACGTTGGTCGGATGCTCGTCGGCCATCGGCGCGCCGCGTCGGCTGTGAACGGCGTGTGAATTGTGTCAATCATGCAGTGGCACACTGGCGCTGGTGAGGCTGCGACCGGAAAACTGGTGACATGGCGAGCGAGTCGTTTCTGAGTTCGGTGTTGGAGTGGCTACGGGCGGGCTATCCCGACGGTGTGCCAGGACCGGACCGTGTACCGCTTTTAGCGCTGTTGCGTAGCACCGATCTGACCGACGATCAGGTCCGGGAGGTAGTGCAGAAGATCACCACGCCTGGATCGGCAGCGCTCACCGATGGGACGGCTGAGCGGGACGACATCGCCGACTTCGTCTCCGATATGACGCATTACGACGCAGGCCCGGAGAACATCAGGCGGGTCGCCGGCACACTTGCCGCGGCCGGCTGGCCGCTGCAAGGTGTCGATCTCAGCCGGGCCGGCGACGACACGGGCCATGCCGCGGCCAGCTGAATAGAGGCCTTACAGCGTTGAGGTGTCGATGACGAAGCGGTAGCGCACATCGCTGGCCAATACGCGCTCGTAGGCTTCGTTGATGTAGTCGGCTTCGATGACCTCGATTTCGGGCCGCACTCCCTGCTCGCCGCAGAAGTTCAGCATCTCCTGGGTCTCCTCGATACCGCCGATGTTCGACCCGGCGATGCTGCGGCGCATCAGCACAAGACCGAAGGCCGGCACCGGCATTGGGTGCTCAGGGATGCCCAGTTCGACAAGCGTGCCGTCGACGTCGAGCAGGTTCAGGTATTGGCCCATATCGAGATTGGCCGAAACCGTGTTCAGGATCAGGTCGAAGCTGCCACGCAGCTTGCGGAAGGTGTCGCGATCCGAGGTCGCGTAGTACTCGCTGGCGCCTAGGCGCAGCCCGTCCTCCATCTTCTTCAGCGACTGGGACAGCACCGTCACTTCGGCGCCCATCGCCTTGCCGAGCTTCACTCCCATGTGGCCAAGGCCCCCGAGGCCGATGACCGCCACCCGCTTGCCGGGCCGCGCGTTCCAATGCCGCAGCGGTGAGTAGAGCGTGATGCCCGCGCACAGCAGCGGTGCCGCGGCGTCGAGCGGCAGTGCGTCGGGGATGCGCAGCACGTAGTTTTCGTCGACGACGATCGCTTGGCTGTATCCGCCTTGGGTCGGTTGGCCGTCCCTGCCGATTGCGTTGTAGGTCGTCGTCATTCCCGGTTTGCAGTACTGCTCTAAACCGGCAACGCAGCTGCTGCACTCGCGGCAGGAGTCCACAAAGCAACCTACGCCGACGCGGTCGCCGACCTTGTACTTCGTGACGTCGGAGCCGATAGCGCTTACCACGCCGGCGATTTCGTGGCCGGGCACGACAGGGTAATTCGGTTGGCCCCATTCGGCTTTGGCGGTGTGGATGTCCGAGTGGCAGATGCCGCAGCACTTGATGTCGATCACCACGTCGTGTGGGCCGGGTTCGCGGCGAGTGATCGTGGTCCTAGTCAACGGTTCGGTGGCCGACGTCGCGGCGTACGCAGAAACAGTGCTCATGGCAAACCTCTTTGAGTGCGGCTAATTCAGCATCAGGTCTTTGAGAGAACGCACCTAGATTAGCATAGGGAGGCTATGTATTTCGCCTGGGTGAGGGCAACGTCACACGACGTCGAGGGGCTGCGGGTAGCTGAACGTCAGCACGTGAAACACAACCGGAGACTAGCCCGGTCGTCAGTTGATGGGAGCGTTGACCCAACGCAGGTCGTCGACGATGCCGCGGGCCGCCACCACTCCCTGGCCGGTCTGCCACACCTCGTTGTTGACCACGAACACCCGGTTGTCGCGGTAGGCGGACAGCTTGCGCCACGGGTTGCTGTCGAACACGGTCGGAGCGCGATCCTTGGCGGCCGGGGATGCAAACGACACATAGATGATGTCGGCGTCAGCTGCCGACAAATCCGGTGAACCGCGTAGATCGCTGGTGCCGATTTCGATATACGGCTTGTCGGTGAACCGCTGTGATGCCGGTCGGTCGACGCCGACCGCCGTGAGCACGCTGGCCGGAAAGTTGGTGGCGCCGTAGACCCGCACCGTGTCGGCGGTCAACTGCACGATCGACGCTTGGTAGTGCGCGGCATCATGCGCGGCGCCGGTCTGGGCGGCGTGAGCGGCGAAATCCTTGACGATCGTGTCGGCGGCGCCGCCGCGGGCCGTCGCCGCGCCGACGCCTCGGAGGTTGTCCTCCCATGGGGCGCCCGGCGGCCCCGTGAACACCGTCGGCGCGATCGCCGCCAAAGCCGGGTACAAATGCGGCGTCAGGGCGATCGAGCCCAAAATCAGGTCCGGTTTGGCCGCCGCGATGGCAGGCACGTCCGGTGCGCTGCGAGGGCCCACGCCCGGCAACCGGTGCACGCCGCCGCCCAAGTAGGACGGCTGACTCGAGGAGCCGTCCGGCAACGCGGCGGCGACGATGCGCGACTGCAGTCCCAACGCGCACAACGCGTCAAGCTGGTCGCCGGAGAGCACCACGATGCGCTGCGGGTCGGCGGGGACGTCGGCCTTCTCCGGGGTCACGCCGGCGGCGTTCGGTGCCGACCGCGTCGGCGGCCCCGGGTCCGCCACGGCCGGTTGCGGCGCACACGACTCGTCGGGCCGGCGCTGATTGCCCAGAACTCCCGCCCCGGCGATCGTGGTGGTGCTGGTGATCACGGAGCTGGTCGACGACGGTCGCTGGCCGCCCAGCGACGCGGCTGTGCAACTGGAACACACCGTCACCGCGAACGCTGTGACTACCAAAGCTGCGGCCAGCAGAACGCCGGGTCGCACACGGCCGAACAGCACGCGCTCGACGGTAACATCCGGTCGCCCGCACCGACCGGTTCCGCTCGGCGACAACATGGCGCTGGCCGGGCACTACGGCATTACGACGGTTTGTAGGACCAGTGCGGCCATGGACCCGATCGAACGCTAGGATTCCAGGGAAGATCCCAGGGACGTCAGCCCCGGATGGATGTTTGGAGGAGCCCTTGACAGCCGAAGCGCCCCCGCTGGGAGAACTGGAGGCCAGTCGCCCCTTCCCGCCCCGGATGGGTCCCAAGGGCAACCTGGTCTACCGGCTGATCACGACGACCGATCACAAGATGATCGGCATCATGTACACCGTCACCACCTTCGTGTTCTTTTTCATCGGTGGGTTGATGGCGCTGTTGATGCGCACCGAGTTGGCGGCGCCGGGCCTGCAGTTCCTGTCCAACGAGCAGTACAACCAGCTGTTCACCATGCACGGCACGATCATGCTGCTGTTCTATGCCACCCCGATCGTGTTCGGCTTCGCGAACCTGGTGCTGCCGCTGCAGATCGGCGCCCCCGATGTGGCATTTCCGCGGCTGAACGCCTTCTCTTATTGGCTGTTCTTGTTCGGCGCGTTGATCGCAACTGCCGGGTTCATCACCCCAGGCGGAGCCGCCGACTTCGGGTGGACCGCCTACACTCCGCTCACCGACGCCATCCACTCACCCGGCGCCGGCGCCGACCTGTGGATCATGGGGCTGGCGGTCGCCGGTCTGGGCACCATCTTGGGCGCGGTGAACATGATCACGACCGTGGTCTGCATGCGCGCGCCGGGCATGACGATGTTCCGGATGCCGATCTTCACCTGGAACACCTTGATCACGTCGATCCTGGTGCTGCTGGCGTTCCCGCTGCTGACCGCGGCGCTGATGGGGCTGGCCGCCGATCGGCACCTGGGCGCCCACATCTACGACCCGGCCAATGGCGGTGCGCTGCTGTGGCAGCACCTGTTCTGGTTCTTCGGCCACCCCGAGGTGTACATCATCGCGCTGCCGTTCTTCGGTATCGTCAGCGAGATCTTCCCGGTGTTTTCCCGCAAGCCGATCTTCGGCTACACCACCCTGGTCTACGCGACGATGTCGATTGCGGCGTTGTCGGTGGCGGTGTGGGCGCACCACATGTTCTCCACCGGAGCCGTTCTCCTGCCGTTCTTTTCGTTCATGACCTATCTGATCGCGGTTCCGACCGGCATCAAGTTTTTCAACTGGATCGGCACAATGTGGAAGGGCCAGTTGACGTTCGAGACGCCGATGCTGTTCTCGATCGGTTTCGCGGTCACCTTCCTGCTCGGTGGGCTGACCGGTGTGCTGCTGGCCAGCCCGCCGCTGGACTTCCACGTCACCGACAGCTACTTCGTGGTCGCCCACTTCCACTACGTGCTGTTCGGCACGATCGTGTTCTCCACCTTCGCCGGGATCTACTTCTGGTTCCCAAAAATGACCGGCCGGCTGCTCGACGAGCGGCTGGGCAAGCTGCACTTCTGGCTGACCTTCATCGGCTTCCACACCACGTTTTTGGTGCAGCACTGGCTGGGTGACCAAGGCATGCCGCGCCGCTACGCCGACTACCTGCCCAGCGACGGTTTTCAGCCGCTCAACATCGTCTCGACGGTCGGGGCGTTCATCCTCGGCGCGTCGATGCTCGTGTTCACCTGGAATGTGTTCAAGAGCTGGCGTTACGGCGAACCGGTAACCGTCGACGACCCGTGGGGCTACGGCAACTCGCTGGAGTGGGCGACCACCTGCCCGCCGCCGCGGCACAACTTCTACGAGCTGCCGCGTATCCGATCGGAGCGCCCGGCATTCGAATTGCACTACCCGCACATGGTGGAGCGGCTGCGCGCCGAGGCGCACATCGGCCGCAGCCATGGCCCCGAAAGCGGCGACGTCACAAGAGCCGACGACGTAAGCGTTCGCACGTAATGCGTTGCAGCGGCTGCAATCTGGGGTGAGCACACCGCCGAAGGTGTCGGTGTTGATCACCGTCACCGGTGTCGACAAGCCAGGTGTGACGTCCGCGCTGTTCGAGGTGCTTGCCGGCCACAAGGTCGAGCTGCTCAACGTCGAACAGGTGGTGATTCGCGGCCGGTTGACGCTGGGCGTACTGGTATCCGCCGCCCTGGAAGCGGCGGAGGGCAAGGCGCTGCGGGAAGAAGTTCAGGCCGCCATTCACGCCAAAGGTCTGGACGTCACCATCGAGCGCAGCGACGACCTGCCGGTCATCCGCGAGCCGTCGACGCACACCATCGTCGTGCTGGGCCGGCCGATCACCGCCGAGGCTTTCGGCGCGGTGGCGCGCGAAGTGGCCGAACTCGGCGTCAACATCGACGTCATCCGCGGCGTCTCGGACTACCCGGTCACCGGCTTGCAGCTGCGCGTCTCGGTGCCGCCCGGCGTCGGAGGCCGGCTGCAGGCGGCTCTGACACAGGTGGCCTTCGAGCAAAGCATCGACATCGCGGTCGAGGACTACAGCCTGGAGCGACGCGCCAAACGGTTGATCGTGTTCGACGTCGACTCGACCCTCATCCAAGGCGAGGTCATCGAGATGCTTGCGGCCCGGGCGGGCGCTCAAGACGCGGTCGCGGCGATCACCGAGCAAGCGATGCGCGGCGAACTCGATTTCGCGGCGTCGCTGCAGCAGCGGGTCGCCACCTTGGCGGGCCTGCCCGCCGAGGTGCTCGACGAAGTCGCCCAGCAGCTGG
>Ga0070739_10006796_pt1 | contig 12474 bp, 10 predicted proteins | sample Coa_R1_7_FD_66445 | JGI IMG/M metagenome (GOLD analysis project Ga0070739, IMG submission 66445) | Surface soil microbial communities from Centralia Pennsylvania, which are recovering from an underground coalmine fire - Coalmine... | ecosystem: Environmental > Terrestrial > Soil > Unclassified ... | reverse complement strand
AGTGTCGGCCTCGGCCCGCGCGTCAATAGCATGCGCCGGGCGGGCGCCAAACGGCAGCTTGCCCGTGTAGGTCTCTGCCTCCCGATCCCGGCCTGTATGACTTCTATTCGCACGCATCGCATCGCTTTGATTCCTGGGGACGGCATCGGTCGGGAGGTGATCCCGGCGGCATGCTCGGTCCTCGATGCGGCCCTGGCCGGCCATGGCGCGCAGCTCGGCTATGAGACCTTCGACTGGTCCTGTGATCGCTACCGCCGCGAGGGCAGCATGATGCCCGCTGAGGGGCTCGAGCGGCTGCGGGAGTTCGATGCGATCTTTCTCGGTGCCGTCGGCTATCCGGGCGTGCCCGACCATGTGTCGCTGTGGGGCCTGCTGATCCCGATTCGGCGAGGGTTTCGCCAGTACGTGAACCTGCGACCCATCCGCGTGTTCGAGGGGCTGGCGAGCCCGCTGCGCATCGCCGACGAGCGCCTGATCGACTTCGTCGTTGTGCGCGAGAACGCCGAAGGGGAGTACAGCGAAGCGGGCGGCCGTCTGAACCGTGGCTTCCCCGACGAGCTCGCGATCCAGGAGGCGATCTTCACCCGGGCGGGGGTCACGCGCATCGTCGACTTCGCGCTGAGGCTCGCCGCGACCCGCGAGCGGCAGCTCACATCCGCGACCAAGTCCAACGGCATCGTCCACACCCTCCCGTTCTGGGATGAGATCGTGGCCGAACGCGCTGCCCTCATGCCCGAGATCCAGCTGCGCCAGGAGCACATCGACGCCCTCTGCGCGAAGGTCGTGCTCCAGCCCCAAGCCTACGACGTGATCGTGGCATCGAACCTGTTCGGTGACATCCTCAGCGATCTCGCCGCCGCGGTGGCCGGATCGATCGGCATCGCCCCCTCGGCGAACCTCAACCCCGAGCGCGAGTTCCCATCGATGTTCGAACCCGTCCATGGCTCGGCGCCCGACATTGCCGGCAAAGGCATCGCCAACCCCATGGGAGCGATCTGGTCAGGCGCGATGATGCTCGAGCATCTCGGCGAGCACAAGGCTGCCGCAGCCATCATGACCGCTCTGGCCACCGTGCTCGCCGAGAGCGACACGCGAACCCCAGACCTCGGCGGTCACGCAACCACCACCGAGCTCGCCGACGCCGTGCGCCACGCACTCCAGACCCCCACCCACCTCGCAGCAAGCACCTGACCAGCAAAACCGGCCGGCGGCCCGCGCGCGATGTCTGCCGCAACCGGCCGTTGGCTTCTGAGCCCGCCTCGACGGTCGCTTCACGTCGCGCCCTCGCTCATTGGCGGAGCTCGGCCGCGGCCGGATGCGCCACCATGATCAGCCATGCCCAAAGGTGTCGTCGATCCCGGCCGCCGCGAGCGGCTGGCGCGTGCCGCGCTCGAGGTGGTCGCGCGCGAGGGCGTCGACAAGCTCACCCACCGCGCCGTCGCGGCGGCGGCGGGTGTTCCGCTCGGCTCGACGACATACCACTTCGCCTCCCGGGAGGAGCTCATCGGCGCTGCCGTCGAACAGGCGCGCGTCCGGTGGGATGCCTACCTCGCGGCCTGGGAGTCGCAGGTCCTCGAGGGCGAGAACCTGGCCCTCGCGCTGGCCGCGTTCGTCGTCGATGTCACCGGCGCCGACCGTGATCATGCCGTCGTCGAATACGAGCTCTATGTCGCCGCCCTGCGTCGACCGGCCCTGCGGGAGCTGAGTCGCGATTGGGACGACGCGATCCCGCGGGCGATCGCGCGCCACACCGACGAGCTCACCGCCCAGACGCTCGCGATGGCGGTCGATGGGCTGATTGTTCGCGGACTCGTCCGCGGGGAGCCGCTCACGGCAGAGGAGGTGGTTCCCATCTTCCGCCGCATCACGGGGTGAGCGCCAGCACCACCGGCGGGATGCGCACCTCGTCAGCGGTCTCTCGACTTGACGCTGAGAGATCAGGGTCGTAAGCTGAATGTACAAACGTACATTCAGGAGGATGGATGACGCCGACGACGGCATTCCGCGCCCAGGCTGACGAGTACACCGGCCCGCCGAGAGGGTGGTTCCTCGGGGAGGAGTGGTTCGCTCGCGATCTGGAGGCGGTGTTCCTTCCACGCTGGCTGGTCGCCGGCCACGTCGACGAGCTCGATGTCCATGGCAAGCACGGCTACCTGACCTACGCGCTCGGCAACTCGGAGGTCCTGATCCGGCGCGATGAGGGAGGCGGCCTTCGCGCCTACCACAACGTCTGCCCACACCGCGGCGCCATCCTCTGCGAGGGGAGGAGCGGCACCGCGCCGAGCAAGCGGATCGTCTGCCCCTACCACCAGTGGACGTTCTCCGTCTCTGACGGCCGGCTCATCAACTCGCGCCAGATGCATGCCGACTTCGATCCGACGCCGTGGCATCTCCAGCAAGTGCACGTCGACGTCTGGAACGGCGTCATCTTCGTCTGCTTCGCCGATCAACCGCCAGCTCCGCTGGCCGAGTTTCTCGCCGAGATCGACTGCGGCGGGTACGACCTGGGGGCGATGAAGCTCGCCGCCACCAAGTCGCACGAGATCCGCGCGAACTGGAAAATCGTCGTCGACAACAATCAGGAGTGCTACCACTGCGCGATCAGCCATCCGGAACTCTCCGAACGAGTCGACTGGCGCTTCCTCGGGGATGATTCCTTCGACGTCGATACCTTCGACGCCGCGCGGGCGGCCGGCCAGGAGATCGTCAACTTCAGGCTGCCGACGCCGTCGTTGACGATCGGCGGGGAGCGAGTGTGTGACATTCCCGCACCCCGCCTCGACGGCGGACCGCTCGCCGCGGAGGCTGTCGCCTTTCACTGGGAGCCCGGCATCGCCGTCAACATCAGCCGCGACTACATGTGGTGGTTCGTGCCCCGGCCGCTGAGTCCCGACCGGACCGAGCTACGCCAGTACTGGTTCGTCGCCCGCGACGCCGTCGAAGGCCGCCATTACGACGTCGAGCGGCTGAAGTCCTTCTTCGACACCACCATGCTTCAGGACCGTCCACTCTGCGAGAGCGTCCAGCGGGGGATGAACAATCCCGCCTTCCGCCCCGGTCCTTACAACCGGCTTCACCAGACGCTCAACACCGGGTTTTTCCGGTGGTACGAGGAGCAGATCATGCGTCGCTTCCCAGACGCAGCTGCCGACGGTTGAGCTTCGTCAGCTCAGAGCCGTCTACCCGGCTGTGAGCCACGCCTTGTGGAAGTCGAAGTTCCCGCAGTTCCCCGTCGAGTTCGTCTCGACCCCCCGAACCCGCTTCCCGTAGCCGTCGAGCACGTTGTAGTTGACGGGAATGATGTTGCCGCCCATGTGGACTTGCTGCTCCTGAGCGGCGTGCCAGAGCGCCTGAGCCCTACTCGGGTTCGTCTCGCCGAGGGCCGCGGCAATGATCCGCTCGTGGCCCGGCGTGCGGTCCCAGCCGGTCTCGTCATAGATGGCGCCACGTGCGAGCGTCTCGATATACAGCCCGGCCAGAGACATGATGTAGATGTTCCAAGCCGAAACCGACAGCTTGCGGCGGTCCGTCGCGTAGGCCGGCGTCGCTGTCGAGAAATATGTGGAAGCCGGCAGCTCCTTCACCGGCGCCCTGACCCCGACGGCGGCGACCTGAGCGCTCCAACTCGTCGCCTGCTCGACCATCCCGGGCTCGTAGTTCGACGTGAGCATCGGGATCCTGAGATCCGTGGCGCCCGCCGCCTTCAGTAGCGCTTTGGCCCTCTCGGGATCGTAGACGGGCTTGATGTCCGAGGCCCAGTACCGCAGCCCAGCGCCGCCGCAGTCGTTCCCGATCGTGCCATAGCCGGCATAGACGTCACGGAGGATCGCCTCCCGGTCGGTTGCCATCTTGAGCGCCTGCACGATGCGCGAATCGTTGAACGGCGGCACGTCGACTCGCATGATGATGTTGTTGAAGAACGGGCTCGGCTGGTTTCCGAGCACGAATGCGTCGCTGTTGGCTTTGGCGAGCGCCGGCGGGATGTTGGGCGCGATGTCGACCTGATTGCTCAGCAGCGCGTTCAGCCGAGCGGCATCGTCGGTGAAGGAGCTGTTGATGACGATCTCGTCGACGTGTGGCGCACCGCGCCAGTAGTCGGCGTTGCGCGAGAACGTGCTGCTCGTTCCCGTCGCCATCGAGACGAACTTGAACGGCCCGGTGCCGATCGGCTTGTTCCAGTCGGTGAATCCGTCGGGAACGATACCGGTGTTGACGTAGCTCGCGAACGACGGGAGGTACGCCATCGGATACCGCAGCGGAATCTCGACGGTCATCTTGTCGAGCTTGCGCACGTTCGCGACATCGATGAGGCTCGCCGTCGCCGGCTGATAGACGCTCACGGGCGACGCCCATGAATGCTTGATGGTGTACACCACGTCGTCCGCCGTGACGGTCTTCCCATTGTGGAAGGTGACGCCGTCGCGAAGCTTGACGGTCCACACGGTCGCCGTCTTATTGGGAACGGCGGACACAGCAAGCCCAGGTATGAAGCCATCAGGACCGGGCGCGACCAGGAACAGTGGCTCATACAGTTGCAGCCCGCGGATGAGATCCGTCGTCGTGACGAGCTTCCGCGGGTCCACCGTCTCCGATGCTCCGCCAGAGATCATCGCGATGGTCAGCGTTCCGCCCTTGATCGGCGTCCCGCTGCTGCTCGGTCCTCTGGAGAGAGGTGCCGTGCCGGCGATGGTCGTACCGCCACCACCGACCTTACCGCCACATCCTGCGAGCCACGCACCGGCCGCCAGAGCAGCAGCGCCTTCGGCTCCACGCCTGAGCAGATCTCGTCGTGTCAGATCATGCTCGTCAAAGCGATCGTTGCTCACCGGTCGCCTCCTTACTGTCTGCGCGCCCGGGCGGGCCGTCGGGGATCATGACGTCGTAAAGCCTGGCTTCTTGACTGCCGAGGCGCGGCGCATCGTCTCGCCGGCCGGCCGGTAGATGGACTCGCCGCCCCCGTGGTTGTGCCAGCGGATGCGGTACCTCGTCCGCGGCTGCTCGCCCATCACCTCGAGGATCGTCCCCACCCGGCGGTTTCGCGACGCCAGCGAGGAGCGGCGCGTCCAGCCGTTCTCGACAATGACCTCATCGCCAATCTGGAACTGCATGGTCCTCCCTCAAACCGTTTCGCTGGCTTCGGCGCGCGACCCGCCTGATCATGCTGCAGGCGTGCGGCCGATTTAGGCCGAGACGCTGCGTGTACGGTATTCCGCCCCCGAACGCCCGCCTATAGTCGCGTGTGAAAGCGCCGGCCCCGGCTTTGTGCGATGCGCAGCTACGCGCGCCGCATAGCCCTGGATCGTTCGCGAAGCCCCATTGCATGCGAGCGCTCAGACGAGGAGCGTGCCCCCGTCGCATCTCAGGGTCGCGCCGGTGATGTAGGCGGCTTCTTCTGAAGCCAAGAGCAGGAACGCATCGGCGATGTCTCGCGGCTGCGCGAGGCGACCCAAGGGCACCGCGGCGGCCCATTCGGCACGCAGCTCGTCCATCGGTCGACCCAGCATGGCCGCCTCCTCGCCGTACGCTCCGGACAGCATCTCCGTATCGACCGACCCGCGGGCCACGGCAGGATCCGGCCAGTGAATGAAGTAGATGTCGACGTAATCGGTTCCGAGCGCCTTCAGGCTCCACTCGAGGGTCTTGCGGAGATACGCCGCTCCGAGTTGTGCACGCACCGCACCCCCGACGCGGTCGTCACGTATTCGAGACCCCTTTGGTTGCGATGACAAGTTCGTCTCGTCTCGTCCGCAGGAGATCTCCGAGCCCACGCGAGAGTCCCGTCTCCGCCGAGCCCTCACCATACGCATAGGCTGTGTCGAAGAAGTTGACGCCGACGTCGAACGCGCGGCGGACCGCTCGGATGGCCTGCTCGAAGCCGTGTCCCCAGTCACTGCTGATCTGCCAGGTGCCGAGGCAGATCTGCGACACGGTCAATCCAGTGGTGCCTAGCTGCTGAAATCTCATGTTCGCTCGTCTCGAAGGTCTGGCGCGGGTCCCGCGGGTGGCGACCGTGTCGATGCCGTATCGCTCACGGCGTGACGACGAACTTCCCGACGTGCGAACGCTTGAGCAGTCGCGCCTGGGCGCTGCGCAGCTCGGCCAGCGGGAATGCTTCTTCGAGCAGCGGTTGCAGATCGCCGGAGGCCACCAGCGCGACAAGACGGGCAAAGGTCGCTGCCGTCGGGTTGGTGATCCCGTACATCTCGAGGTCCTTGTAGATCAGGTCGCGCAGATCGATGCGGGTCACCGGTCCTGCGATGGCGCCGGCCGTCGCGTAGCGACCGCCCCGGCGCAGCAGCTTGAGCAGTAGGTCGAACATCGGGCCGCCGACGACGTCGACAACGACGTCTGCGCCCCGAGGGCCGATCAGACGCTCGACCGCAGATTGAAGATCCTCGCTCTCGCGGGGCACGAACTCGTGAGCGCCGAGAGAGCGGAGCCGCTCCTCCTTGCCCGCGCCGGCGATGGCCACGACCCGCGCGCCGCGGATCAGGCTGAGCTGGATGAGCGCGGTTCCCACCCCACCGGCCGCGCCGGTGACCACCACGGTTTCGTCCCTCGCGAGATGCGTGCGCTCGAGCATCTCCTCGGCGGTGTCGTAGGAGCAGGGAAACGTCGCGAGCTCCGCGTCCGACAGGGGTGAGGCGATCACGTGGGCGTTCAGGTCGGGGACGACGACGAACTCGGCATACCCGCCGTCCCGGTCACCACCGAGGTATTCGACGAGCTGGGCCCGGGAGGGCAGCGCCGGGTCGCGAACGCACGGGTCGACGAGCACCCGCTCGCCAACCCGGTCGGCGCTGACACCTTCCCCGACGGCAGCGACGGTTCCGGCGACGGCGGCGCCTTGGATGCGCGGGAACCCTGCCTCCGACCGGTTCCACGACGCCGCGGCAGCCTCGGCACGTCCGCGCAGCCCGAGGTCCTCCGAGAGCTCCGAGTCGACCGTCTGGTCATACCACCCGGTGCGGAGATTGATGTCGGTGTTGTTGATCCCGCAGGCACCGACCCGGATGAGGACCTCGCCGGCGGCCGGGTGAGGAGTCGGGACGTCCTCTCTGTAGACGAGCTTCTCGAGCCCGCCATGCCCGGTGAGCAGCGTTGCCCGCATCGTCTGGGCGACCGGCGAAGGAGCGAGCCTGCTCATGCCGCGAACCGTGCGATCGGCTCCCCCAGGAGCTCGACGTCCGGCTCCACGCCGAGGCCGGGAAGGGCCGGCGGCCCCATGTAGCCGTCGATGTTGCGCGCTCCCCTGCCGGGCGCCGGATCCACCGTGACCATGTCCTGGCAAGCCCAGGTGCCGAGGCAATACGGCTCCGGGATGGCCTGAGCGAAGTGCGCGACGGCGGTGTCGTTGACGACCGTTCCGGCCATGCACATGATGAGCATCGGGATCCCGGCGGAGAGGCAGAGATCGCGGATCCGACGCGCTCGCGTCAGGCCGCCGACCCGCGCCAGCTTGATGTTCACGACATCGCACGCGTGGTCGGCCAGCGCCCGTGACACGTCGGGCAGATCGACGATCACCTCATCCAGCGACATCGCCTGCTCCGTCTGGCGGCGCACCGTCAGGCACTGCGCGTAGGTGACGCACGGCTGCTCAAACCACGCGTCGAGCCCCTTGGCCGCGTTCATCACCCGGATCGCCTCCCACGGCGTCCATCCGCCGTTGGCGTCGAAGAGGAAGAGCTCTCCCTCGCGGCGCCGCTCGGCGAGGGCGCGCACGCGGGCGATGTCGGCATCGACGCCGCCGTTGCCGAGCTTCAGGGAATGGGCGCGGTACCCGCGCTCCCGCCAGCCATCCAGGCGCTCGAGCATCCCCTCCCGCGAGTCGTTCTGCAGGCTCGAGACAACCGGCGCACGGTGATCCTCACGACCGCCGAGCAGCTCACACACCGGCAGGCCGGCCGCCTTGCCGAGGATGTCCCACAGGCCGTAGTCGACCAGCGCCTTCACGTACAGGTGCCCCGGGAGCTCGGCGTCCATCAAGCGGTTCAGCACCTCGACCCGGCGCGGGTCCTGCCCGAGCAGGTGCGGCGCAAGCTCGGTCACGCCGGCCCGCAAAGCTCCCGCGAATGCGGGGAGATACGAGGACCCCCACGGGCACACCTCACCCCAGCCTTCAATCCCCGCGTCGGTGACGAGACGGATGAACGTGGAGTCGAAGCCGTCGAACGTCCGGCCTCGGGAGAGCTGGTAGGGCTCGGCGAGGGGTAGCCGGAGCCCGTAGAGCTCGATCTCGGAGATCCTCACCGGGCGGTTTCGAGTAGCCGCTGGCTGGCGGCTCCGGCCGCCTCGGCCAGCGGGTGGATGAAGTACTCGAGCGGCTCCGGCGCGAGAGGCGTGTTACCGAGGATCAGGTCGGCCGACTTCTCGGCGGTCATCATGACGGGGGCGTAGAGGTTCGCGTTGGGGATCACCGGGAAGACCGAGGCGTCGACGACGCGCACCCCCTCCAGCCCGTGGACCCTCATGCTGGCGGGATCGACGACGCTCTCGGGCCCGAGGCCCATCCGGCACGTTCCGCATGGGTGGTACGACGTCTCGATGTCGCGGGCCACCCACTCGAGGATTGCCTCGTCGGTCTCGGCCCTCGGCCCCGGCGAGAGCTCGCCACCGTTGAACGGAGCGAATGCGGGCTGGTTCAGGATGTCGCGCGCGATTCGGACGCCCTCGACCAACTCGCGACGGTCCTGCTCGGTGGAGAGATAGTTGAACGTCAGTGCCGGCGGCACGCGCGGGTCGCTCGAGCGGAGCTTCAGCGAGCCCACCGAGGTCGGTGTCTGCGGGGCGAGGTTGATCTGGTACGCATGCTCCGTTGGAGCCGGCGTCCCGTCGTTGCGCACGCCGAGGGGCAGGAACGTCATCTGCATGTTCGGCTGCTCGACGGAGTCGTTCGTGCGCACGAACCCGCCGGCCTCAAAGTGGTTGGTAGCGGCAATACCGGTTCGGCGCAGGAACCACTCGGCGCCGATTCGCGGCCACGCTCGGTATTTCAGCGACGGCGCGATCGACACCGGCTGGTTGCAGGCATACATGATGAACGCCTCGAGGTGGTCGACCAGGTTCTCGCCGACGCCCGGCAGGTCGTGGACCACGGAGATGCCGAGGTTCGTCAGGTCGGTCCCGTTACCGACGCCCGACACCTGGAGGAGCTGGGGCGAATTGAACGCGCCCCCGCATAGGATGACCTCCCCGCCGCGCTCGATGGCGGTCCCGCCGCGACCAGCGACTTCGACGCCGAAGGCGCGCGTGCCCTCGAACACGATGCGAGTGGCCAGGACGCGGGTGCGAACCTCGAGGTTCGGCCGGCTCATCACGGGGTGCAGGTACGCCCGCGAAGCCGACAGGCGCTCACCCTTGTGGATATTTCGCTCGAACCGCGAGAAGCCCTCCTGCCGATACCCGTTGACATCGTCGACGATCCCGTAGCCGGCCTGGTGGGCCGCTTCGAAGAACGCCCCGAAGAGGGGATTGGTGGCTGGGCTGCGCTCGACGATGAGCGGCCCCGAATGACCGCGATAAGGGTCCCCCAGCGATGCCGCAACCGATGTCTCCATCCGCTTGAAGTACGGCAGGCAGTGGGCGTAACCCCAGCTCTCGAGCCCGGGCTCGCGCGCCCAGATGTCGTAGGTCCTCGGGTTCGCACGCTGGTAGAACATCCCGTTGATGTTGCTGCAGCCGCCGAGGACCTTGCCGCGGTAGTGAGCGATCCTGCGGTTATTCAGGCGCGGCTCCGGCTCCGAGAGGTAGTTCCAGTCGTAGAACCGGTTACCCATCACGAAGAGGATCCCCGCCGGGACCCGAACGGGGTAATCGAGGCGCACATCCTTGTGGCCCGCCTCGAGCACCAGCACGCGGTTCGAGGCATCGGCAGACAGGCGGTTCGCGAGAGCGCTCCCGGCCGACCCGCCCCCGACGATGATGAAGTCGTAGGTCTTGCTTGCCATCAGACATCTCCCTGTCGGTTCAGCCGGCGCAACTAGCCGAGGTGGACGAACACCGTCTTGGTCTCGGTGAACACCTGCTCCATGGATGCGCGGCCCTGGGCGCGTCCAAGTCCGCTCGCCTTCCCGGGCGCGCCTCCGAACGGCAGGTGCTGCTCGAACCAGTACTGCCCCTCGTTGAGGATGACGGTTCCAGTGCGCGCCCGCTCGGCAAACCGCAGGCCGCGTCCGATGTCGCGACTGAACACGGAGGACGCGAGCCCGTACTGCGAGCTGTTGAGGATGTCGAGCGCCTGCTGCTCGCTGCTGATCCGCTGGAGCGGCGCGAGCGGACCGAACGTCTCCTCGTTCGCGACGACCATCTCATCGGTGATCGCGGAGAGCACCGTCGGCTCCCAGTAGAGGTCCGTCGGATGGCCCGGCGCGCGGGAGCCCCCGCACAGGAGCTCGGCCCCGCGCGCGAGGGCGTCGGCGACATGCTCGTCCATCTTCGCCGCGACCTTCTCGTTATTGAGCGGACCCATCGAGATTTCGTCGTCGAGCGGGTGGCCGAGCCGGATCTCCTCGGTGATCGTGCTCGTGAGACGCTCAGCGAACTCGTCGTGGACGCGCTCATGCACGAGGATCCGTTCAGCGGCAGTGCACTGCTGGCCGGCACACATGAAGCACGAGACGAGCGCGGCCGGGACCGCGAGATCAAGGTCGGCGTCATCGAGGACGATGAACGGGCCGTTGCCGCCCAGCTCGAGGATCTGGGCCTTCCCTGCGGCGCGCTCTGCCACGCGCCTCCCCGTGACCGACGATCCGGTGAAGAGGACCACGTCGACGCCCGCGTGGCCTGTCAGCGCGTCCCCCACCACCGGCCCCGGCCCGGAGACCAGGTTGAAGACGCCGGCCGGCAGCTCGGCCTCAGCCACACAACGAGCGAAGACGTAGGCGCTCAGCGAGGTCGTCGGTGCCGGCACGCACACGATCGCGTTACCGGTGGCGAGCGCGGGTGCCGACTGCATGGCGATCGTCTCCAGCGGGAAGTTCCATGGCTGGATGGCGCCCACCACGCCGCGGGGCTGGCGATAGATGAAGACCCGTTTCCGGGGATCGGTCGAGGGTGGCATCGTCCCGTGGAGCGTGATCGCCATCTGGCCGGCGATCTCGAAGTAGGCGATCGCCGAATCGACCTCGGGATACGCCTCGCGCTTCAACGGCTTGCCCTGCTCGAGCGCGAGCGTCAGCGCGAGCTCATCGCGATGCTCGGCGAGCGCGGCGGAAACCCGGCGCAGAGCCTCCGCGCGCGCGAAGACCGTCATCCCGGCCCACTCCTCGCCAGATTGCCTGGCAGCTCGAACGGCATGATCGATGTCGGCCGTCGTGCCCTGCGGGACCGTGCCGATGGCTTCGCCGGTGGCTGGGCTGACAACGGCGACGCGCTCCGCGGCGTCGGCCCACGCGCCTTTGATCAGCAGGTGGGCATCGATGGCGGTGAGCTCGGCTGAGGTCGTCATGCCACGATCTTCACCGATCCCGATGCCCGCTGCAGTGGGGAGTCTTCACAAAACAGCTGCGTGGTCTCGTCGGCTGTCCAAAGCCAGCGCAGGTGCATTCGCGGGCGGGGGTGATCTCCGCGAACCCCGGCGCGCGAACCCTGCCTCGCCCTACGACAGGCCGGCTCGGTTCGTGAGCGCGACGTGGAGCGCGGCGATGGTGGCCGGCTCCATCAGGGTCGCGCCAATCGTGTCCTCCACGCGCTTGAGGCGGTAACGGACCGAGTTAGGATGCAGGTTGAGCACCTCGGCGGTCCGCACCACGTCGAGATGGTTCTCGAAGTAGGTGCTGACCGTCTCGTACAGGATCTGACTCCCATACAGCGGTTCCAGCCACGCCTGGACCTTGGGCGCCAACCGGCGCTCTGAGAGCTCGTTCAGCATGATGGCGTCAAAGGTCAGGTCTTCATAGCGGGAGGTCAGGCTCGCCGTCCGAACAGCGTGGCGCAGCGCCAGGCGCGCGTCGGCGAGCGATTGACTCACGTCGGTGGCGGCGAAAACGGTACGTCCGACACCGATCCGGACCGATGGCACATCGCCGAGATGGGCGGCGAGTTCGGCGGCGTCCCGCCCGTTCGGCAGCGTCGCGCAGACGATGTCGTCGACGAGTGAGACGAGGCCGCGGATGCCGGCCTCCGCACATGCCGCCTCGACCGCCAGCAGAAGGTCTTCGGTCGTCCGGTCCGGAGCGGCCTGCGACGCCAGCACGATCGCTATGCCCTCACAGATGTCGATCCCAAGGTCCTGGGCCCGCGCCGCGGCGAGGCCGGCGCTGCGCCGATCCTCTGGGGCAAGCAGCGCATCGAGCAGGCCGCGACGCACGAGGCGGCGCTGCTCCTGCTCGTTACGAGTCAGCTGCGCCACCGCGATCAACACCGGGCGCGCCACCTGGGCAGCCGCGAGCGCAAGCGGGTGCAGCGTCCGCCGTGCATCGGCGGCGATGACGAGCCAGCTGCGGTCAGCCGAACCCGGAACCTCAACCGGGA
>Ga0070739_10006794_pt1 | contig 12475 bp, 8 predicted proteins | sample Coa_R1_7_FD_66445 | JGI IMG/M metagenome (GOLD analysis project Ga0070739, IMG submission 66445) | Surface soil microbial communities from Centralia Pennsylvania, which are recovering from an underground coalmine fire - Coalmine... | ecosystem: Environmental > Terrestrial > Soil > Unclassified ... | reverse complement strand
ATGCCGCGACGTCCGGATACTGGCGCAGGTAGAACTTGGTATCGAACAGCGGATGCGGATTGCGACCCTCGCGAGCGCCGTGCTCCAGGTAGTGCCAGGCGCAATCCACCGGCTTGGAGCGCAGGTCCGGGTAGGCTTGCCGGTACCAGACCGCATCCATGAATGGAGAATTGTGTAGAAGCCGCATGTCCTTGGCCAAGCGTTTGGCTGCTTTCGCACGCTTGCTGAGGCTCAATAGCGGCATCATCGCTCACAAGGGAATCAATTGCGCGATCGCGGCCGCAAACCGCATTCGCAACCATCAATCATTGACGCTTATCTCCTCGCGCTTTGTGCGCGATACCGATGCGGCATTAACCGCCGAAAGATGCGACTTGATGAATAGTTGCATCATGGAATTGTGCCCAAAGTAATCCTCCCAGTCGGCGGCATCGGTGAACGAGAGCGGGTCGCGCAGCAACTGCGCCTTGATGAAGGGAAAGCCGTGCGCCAGTAATTCCCGCCACCGCACCAGCGTGGGATTGATCCAATCTTCCTGGTCTGGAATCGGAAACAAGATTTCCCTCGTCAAGCCGGCATTCTGGAACGAATGAAGCATCCGAAGCTCGTAGGCTTCAATTACCTTATCTTTATCGGAAAGGCTGCGCACCCCACGCCAAAAATCCTTCACCACGGGATGAGCGAGCGCGCGCCTCTTCAACGCGAAAAAATAGCTCTGGATATGATGTTCTTCCTGCCAGCTTTCCGTGAGGCCGACAAAATCGCATTTGCTGTCTCGTATTCGGCGAATGCAGGACGTAAGATCGACCTGCTTGACGGGCCCATAAACGCTATCATTGGCAAAAATCAGGGTCTTCGCCCGCCACAGATCGGGAAAAATGCGCAGCGCCGCTGCCCAAGCGGCAAAATCCCATCCGTGATTTGCACGCACCAAAAGCCCATCCACCGCCATGGCGCGTTTTGAGATATTACAGCTCACGTCGTTGCTGACCAACACCGTAACGATTTTCAGGCCGCATGCCTGGAGCGCCTCCAGGTAGGTAATGACGTGCTCGTAGAGCTTGCCGTCGGGAGCAAATGCCACGAAGACGCAGACATCTGCACCGGCAAGAACCACATTCGGCACCTTGCGCACCTCGAATGGAATATCTTCGATCGCGCAATCGCCGCGGTAAGGGGCCGGCTGCTTTGATGCCGGCATCAAGATCAGATCGGATCGCGGCGCGAACCGGTATCCAAGCGTGCCGCAGAAGCTGAACCTCGCCGCCGAGCCGGCAGCATCGGAAGGTTTTCCCGTGACGCGGAGGCCGGCCGCCGCGGCGCTGTAGGTCAGAGCCCTTTCAATGGCATGCGCCAAGGTGCCATCGGTCTGTCCGCTTTCCGGTTCAAATTCTTCATCCGAAATGGCAAGGGCATTGAGGGCTGCTAACGCCTTCGTCCTCGCGAGGAACATCGAACCGGCCACAAAAATGTTTGGATCAGGCCTTCTGAAGTCGATCCCCATGCGTTCTGCGAGCCTGCGCACTGTGTCCTGGTTTGAACCCCAATAGCCATCCATGTCGAGAATGTGGTCATTGGGCCCGACAATACCGATGTCCGGCTCATCCCGCAGCCGTCGAAGCGTCCAGGTCAGCTCTGCCGAATTGGCGAGGCTTGCGATCAGCTCCCCGCGCCAGAGATCGCCATCGGAGCGGTGACGCGACCGCTTGGTGTGCAGCTTGAGAACGTAATCGTGGCCCTCGGCAAAGATGCGCGGCAGCAGGCGCACGAACGGCAGGATGTCGCGGCCGCGATTCTCGAACACCAGAACTTCGGCCGGATGCGTGAAGGTGTGGAGCACGTCTTCGACGGCTTTTCGCTTGTCCGGCGTCGTCGTGACGAAGAGTTTCAAAACGCCGGCATACTCGGACAGCACCTCCAAGAGCTCGGGCAGAAGTTCCGGATAGTAGGCGTGAACGATCGCCGCCACGCGGTCCGGCGCCGCTCTTTCGGGAAGCTTTGGCGAGCCGGCGGCGGGCTTGCGCTCCGGCGGCAATGCGATGTTTGCGTCTTGCTGGTGCTGGCTAAACCACTCCTGATAGCTGCCGCGCCCCGACTTGAACGGATTGGTGAAGCGCGCCATGAGGTTCGGGCTTGAGCGATAAAGAAGCCTGGCCGCGCGCGTGATGGGGGCGCCATCCTCGTATCGTCCATAGGCCCAGTAGCCATCGGGTATTCCTGGCAGCTGCGCAGCTTTGATGGCGCGCCTGTACCAGTTCCAAATCTCGAAGACTGCCAAATTGGAGCCGGCATACCGCTCGGTCATGGAGTCGCCGTCGGAATTGATCTTGGTGAAATGGTAGAATCGGAGCGGCGATTTGTTCACCAGCACGTCGCCACGCGGCGTGATCTCGATGAAGCGGCGGCTTAGGTTCCAGCTGGCTACGTTGTAGCCGGGATCGCGTTCGATTTTCACATTGTCGAACAGGCCGGGGACGAGGTCGCAATACTTCTGATCCGTGAAAATGCCTTTTGCGGTATCATCGTAACAGGCCTGGAACAGCCGGGAGGCCCACCACTTCGCCATTTTGCGGCCGTCGGCATCATTGCGCACGGCAATGAAGCCGAGATTGTAGACGCCATGGCGCATCGCGCTCGCTTCATTGTCGGCGATCTCGGTTCGCGCGACATTGGGCTCGGCCAGATGCGGCGTGAGAATGATGGAGGCTTGATCGAGACTGTCATCGATCGCTTGCAGATCCTGCAGCAGCGCGATGTCCGGGTCGAGATAAACGATCTTCTCGGCGCCCTCGTTCATGAGGTGCAGAAGGGCGTGCCCCTTCACGGCGGTGCAGGCCTCGACCAGATCGTGCTTGAATATCCACCAGGGCCATACGCCGGGGAATAACGAGGCGGCATCGACCACGCGATCGAATTCTGCGCGCCAGGTTTCGTCGTCCATTTGCGGCGGCGGCTCGTCGACCACAATGGCCCAAATCACCGCTTCGGGATGATGGCGCCGGATGGTGCCCGCCAGCACGCGCGCGCGCGACAAATAGCTATAGGTGAAGCTCGTATAGAAATGCAGGTCCGACATGACGTACGCCGCCTCACCGCGCGCTGTCGGGCACCGACGCCGCTGGCGCAAATCCGGAGCGGATCACGGGCGCGCCAAGCGGCCAAGCCCGACCAAGGCCAGCCCGAAGCTTCCGCGGCGCCCTCATTGCGGCAAGCCGCCTCCGCAGTGCTCGCCCTGGAGCAGCGGCCGCAAGCAGATTGGCGTCTCGTCTTGTCGCAAGCTGAACCGTCTGACGGGTCCGCGCGCGCCCCGGCAGGAGGGCCGCGGGCGCCAGCACGGCACCCGTGGCGGATGCCGCGGAATCCTGCTATAGCCCCGCGCGCTCGCGGGCTGGAAACTGCCGAACAGTTGGACCATGATTCCCCGTGCCAGTCCCGATCTCGAAGGGAACTCGGTTGCCCAAGGGACGTCCCACGCAGTGCCTACACGATCCATGCTGCGGCGTCTACGTCCAGCGCAGCGCCGCGACCCGCAGGCGATTTTCCGGCCGTCTGCCCGCGTTCGCCATAAGACGGACCAGGTACTGAACCAGCCTGGCCGGGAAAGCCTGACGCCATAGCGCCCACCATCCGGCAGCCGCCATGTACCTGTCGAACATCGAAAATTCGGATTTCTGGTCAGCGGCGAAGCGCCAGGGCCGGGTCATGTACGCCCTGATGTTGCGCAACATCAGGACCAAGTTTTTCGGCAACGGCTTTGGCTACATTGTTTCGGTGGGCTGGCCGCTTTCCCACATCCTGATCCTTGTCATTGTCTTCAGCGTCACCGGACGAACGGCCCCGTTTGGGGATAGTACCGCGCTCTTCGTCGCCACGGGCATCGTGCCGTTTCAAGCCTTCTCCTACATGTCCCGATTCATGATGCTGGCCTTGGTCAAAAGCAAGCAATTGTTGGCATTCCCGGAAGTGAAAGTGCTGGACATGCTGTTCGCTGCAGCACTGGTAGAAATCATGACGGCCTTCTCGGTCGTAATCGTGTTTTTGATCATCGCCTGGTTTTCGCACATCGATGCCATTCCGCGCGATATCGTCCAGGCCAGTTGCGCCCTGGGAGCTTGCATTCTTCTGGGCATAGGATTCGGTCTGGTAAACGGGCTTATCTGCTTGGCGTTTTATCACTGGTACAGCGGATATTCGCTGATCATGATCCTGTTTTGGCTTACCTCCGGCGTCTACTTCGTACCGGACGCCTTGCCGGCAGTCGTTCGCGAACCGATGGCCTATTTGCCGGTCGTACAGCTAGTTGAGTGGATGCGGTCTGCCTATTATGAAGGCTACGGCGAAATGATGCTAGATCGAACCTATACCATTGTCTTTGGATTGGCTTCGATCTTTGTAGGTCTTGGCCTCGAACGGCTCATGCGCGGCTATGTTCTGGCAAGGCGCTGAGCAAACCGCGGCTGCGAAGTGTTCCAGCAACCTTCGACGAAGCCGGCGGCGTTCAAGGGCTAGGGCTTTTGATCGGCATTCAATGGTCCACGTCTGCGGAACTGTAGCGCTGGTGCGTCGCAGCGATCCTCCAAGCGGTGCTTTCCTTCCGCTGTTGGTGTGGTTTGGGTTCTCGCTCGTGCTCGTCATGATCGGCCCTGATCAGACGCCGGCGCGCGCAGCCGGCGCCGTGCTACAGCACGTCGCGACAAAGACCGCTCTTGCTGCGTCTGCGACATCGACATATCCAAACGGCGTCATCCGGGACGATTACTCAATAAGGCTCGGCGCTCCGCCGTTATTTTATGAGCCGGAAACGGGGACCTGTGCGGCGAACAGTCGAATCGACGATGGAGGTTCATGCATCAATACGACGGCCAGCGACGGAAACAGCTGGTACGCCGTGTTCCCCACGGCTGGCGTAGACGTGCGCGAGTTTGGCGCCGATCCAGCGGGCAAGAGCGACAGCGCGCCAGCTCTGCGCGCCATGTTTGCGTTTGGATCAAATCATGTCTTTGTCATTCCTCCCGGTACCTACCTGATCGGCAGCACGATAAGCAGTCCTTATGCCCTGGTCACCGGCGCCATCGGCTTTGGACTGTTCTGTAAGTCGGACAACCCCTGCCGCAACATCAGCGTTTTCGCTTATGGGGCGCGGTTCATCACGGCCTCCGCCACAGCTAATATCGACTATTCCGGCTTCGCCTGGATTAATAATTTCCATTGGTATGGCGGCTCCTTCGTCGCCAATCCGTCAAATTGGCCTCTAAATGCCGAACCGACAGCCATGCTTCTGTTCGACATCAACGATTTCCGCTTCCAGGACATCTATGCTGAGGGAAACTGGGGTGGGTCTACCAGAACGCCCGTGATGTTCGCCATGGACAACATCGCCTACGGCGTATTCGATCATATCGTGATGCCGCAGCAGTCCGAATGCTTCGACGCCGCATTTCTCAGGTATGTAGCCTTCAGCCGCATCCAGGCTGTCGGCTCCGGCGACAGGGGCGGATCAAGTCACGCGGCATGTATCTCTATTGAATATGACGCTACGACCTTGGCTAAATATCCTTCGCTCGTCCCATTTACGTCGACTGATCATGTCACCATTGATGATAGTAGCGAGATCTCCAATTTCGATGATGGCATATTTCTCCGCGCCGGTAGCGACTACAAAATTGCAGCGCATTCATTCAATAATCCCGGCGGCGGTACTTGGCCGGTGCATGGAGCTGGAGTTGCGCTATACAATGACACATCCACGTGTTGCGTGTCTCAATTTGATCCCGTCCACGACGTCAGCATTGTCGGCGCCAATCTTTCCGGCAACGGCACCGGCGGCGGTGCTGGGGTGAATATCACGGCGTCAGCGCGTGCAGGGTCGGAGCAAATCTACAATGTTCTGATCTCCGACAATAAATTTAATAACAACAACAATGCCGCTGTGATTTCGATGGGACCATACATTGCCGCCGGGACGGTGACCATCGGCACCAACATGCTCGCGGGTGCAAACCAGACCACCGCGTATGATTTCACGACATTGAAATTGCAAAGCGGGAAGAAGTAGTTACAGAGTAAGGGCAGCGAGCGAGCTACGGAGCAAACGGATGGGCCTGGACCCCTCGACACCAATCTCAGAAGTCATCAGTGCCTGTCCGTGTTGTCGTACGCCCGGCTCCCTCGTTCCGTTCGAGCTGACATACGACATCGATAATGAATTGACGCGACTTACGCTCTGCCAATCGTGTTTGGCGCTCTTCAATCTGAACGCCTATGCGGAGCTCAAGCAATCGAAGCCAGAGCAAATACAAGTCGGAGATTTTTATGCGGCCAATGGATTTGGCGGTGATGATCATCTGGCTGCTATCAAAAATACCGGAGACACTCTTATCGATTATTTTCTGCGGCGCACCGGAGTTGACCCCGCAGCCCGAACCTTTTGTGAAATAGGCGCTGGCCGCGGGTATGCAGCGCTAGCTGCGGCGCGCCGCTTCAAGAGCGCCTATGCGCTCGATTTCGATCTGCGCAACGTGGAGCGGGTCTGCCAAGAAGTCGGGCGGCCTGCGAATCTCCACATCGGGCGCAGTCTGGAGTATGTCAACTCCAGAATTGATATACTCATGGGCTGGCACGTGCTCGAGCACATTCCGGAACCGCTTGCATTCATTGAACAGGCGCGCACACGGATGGCGCCGCGCGGCTACTTCTTTTTCCAGGTTCCCATGTATCGCCCGGCCTATCTCGTCCGATCCCACCACGTCTTTTACAACGAGACAGCGATGGGTCGGCTGATGATCAAGGCGGGAGCCGACGTCATCGAGATTGGCTTCGATCCGAAAGCCGGGTTCCTTACAGCCATTGCGCAACTTCGAAGCTGAATGTCCTTGACGGGAATTGGTCTTGCGCATTACCACAACTCTGACGACTAGGTGCCCAGCGCTTCGGCTGTTAAGTTGCTGCCGAGGAGGAAGCGAGGCAGACATAAAATCCGTAGAGTGCTTCGATGGATGCTGTCCAGCGCGACAATCTGCGACGTCAGCAGTTGGCCGAACGCTATCTTGTGGGTGACGGCTACGAAGTCGGCGCCGGGCTGCGGCCAACCTCCTGCAGTAGCATTACGCGCCTGACGTTCATCGACTATCGTGATCGGCAAGCCTTCAAGGCCTTTTTCGGCGAATACCCGCCCTACACGATTGTCGCGCCCGAAGATGCCTTGAAGGCTGGGAAAGCGAAGGCTTTTCTAATAGCCCATCACGTCCTTGAGCACGCCGCCGATCCGATCGGCGTGCTAACGCGGGAATGGCTGCCGCTGATCGAACCAGGCGGCACGTTGCTTCTATCGATACCGTCGCATCGGAACGCCTGTGAAGACGGTCGGATGCCGACTCCAATCGAGCACATTTTCGATGACTTTTATTTTGGCCGCGACGGTTTGTCCTATGAATCGGTGCAGCACATACCAACTTTCGTGCTGCAATGGTGCGCATTCCAGCCGACCGAGAAGCATTTCTGGTACGCTGATAGGCCTGTACCAGAGTTCTGCCGCATCCTGCTGGATAGCATCAAGCGGCCGGAACAGGATTTGCATTGGCACACCTATACAATGCAGACATTGATAGATTTAACCGAGGCCGCCTTTTATGCGGCCGGCTGCGGCATTGAATGGTTAGAAAAATTTGAATCTGATGACAGCTGCTACATCGTAGCTCGAAAGGTTGCGCGGCTGTCCTCTGCTATGCCGTCGGCGCTCGCGGCCTACAAAGGGCGCCTGACTGCAGTCGCGGCCTCGATCCAACTACCTCATGCTGGAAATGGACTCTTGGTGGGTAGGGATCGATCGCTTGCGTTCAGGGATCGCAAGGAAAATCGCTATTGGTGGTTCGCAAATCCTAAGAATGGATACGTTCCACCGATTTTTGCACTTTTAACAGATGCAGAGTGGAAAATCGTTGAGCAGTGGTACGCCGACACCGACGCTCGGGCGAGTGCGGGCGAAGCCAATATTCCGTGCCTAAGCATTCTATCTGGATTCCTTGAGGGAAACGGGATTCGCAACATTGTCCAGCTTGGGCATTTTGAAGGGTTTTCCACTCTTCTGCTCGGCTTCATGATGCGCCGCATGGGCTTCAAGAATAGCGTCTTTTCCGTGGATATCAGCCAAGAGGTTTCAGCCTATACCTCAGAGTGGGTGCGGAAGGCCGGGCTTTCGGATTATGTCCATATCCAAGTCGATACATCCGACGCGCCGTACTTACCGAAGAAGGCGCGCGAGTATTTTGGTGCGGAGATTGCGACCATATTCGTAGACTCCTCTCACCAAAAGCTTCACACGCTTCGCGAGCTCGATCTATGGTTCCCGCATCTTAAGGAGCTTGGCTTTCTGTTCATGCACGACGCGACTATCTATTCATCCGGATTCGACGCGACCGCCGATGGCGGGGTTCTGTCAGCATTAAAGGAATGGCTGCGAGACAAGGATGTTTCCCGCCTTCTTATTAATGAGCAGGTCGGAAGCAGATCAGTAGAAATGACGTACCTTGACGGGTGCGGGCTAGCTATCTTGCAGAAGAAGCTCAGTTAGACGATTGTTCCCTGGTACCCCCCTCGAAAATGTTATGTTACTCTGCGGAGAAGAACACAAGCCACTCCGCATACTTGAAATGGACCTTTGATGAGAGGCTCGCATGACTGCACCAATCCCAAATAGTCTGGTGCTTGATCGCGCCTTCGACGAAATCAAGTACCGCACGAATCAATATGAGGGACGGTTAGCTGGCAACGACATCTCGAGTGCCATTGACTTAGCGAAAGCTATCATAGTCCAACTGCTGTCGTTATTGCCAAAAGGCGCCCAAGAGGAACGAGCCCAAGCTGTATGCGCAAAATTGGACTTTCTCCAAAATGCAATCTTTACTGAGGTCAGCGGATTATCGCGCAAAGCCGTAGAATTCGATCAGTTAGTGGAGGACGTAACGGGTCCAACGTTGAACTCAAACGCCATTTACTTGGAGCTTGGTAGCTATATCGCTTGGCCGGATGAAAAGGTTGAAAATTATATTAGCAAAAAGGGAATTAGGTGATCTGATTCGGCTGGATATGAATTTCCAATTCCGGCCGGACGTAGCGGCAAACGTGGCCGCACTACCCTTTGCGGACGAAACCATCGACCTGATTTCTTCCAATTCACTGTTTGAGCACATAGCATATCCGCATGAGGCAATCCGTGAAGCACTGCGAGTACTCCGACCTGGCGGCGTCCTATTAACCACAGTTCCGTTTCATTTTGTCAGACATGGATGTCCCAACGACTACCTTCGCTACGCACCTGAATTTTTTGATCAAGTCTGTTCAGACATGGGTTTCGCGAAGGTCGCATCAGATAGCTATGCCTGTTCGGGCGTCTATTATACATTGCACCAGTTCTTAAAGGGCTGCACGGCGGGCAACGGTGATCAATCTGACCGCGCCGCACAATTCACCCATTTGTTTGTAACGGCCCTGTTCGGTGCGTTGCAAGCTTTCGATGACACGTTTGTTGGCAACGGCTGTCACTTACATCACGCAACACGGTCGGTAGCGGTGAAATCCGGAGAATATCGCCCACCATCAAAGAAGCCAGATCGACGAGTACCTCTTGTTGATCGCTATGATTTTTTGATATGTCCGGAAACAGGTTTACCTCTTACCAGGCGAGGGGAGATATTGGAGTCAATCGACTGCATCCACAGATATGAGATTGTCGATGGAGTACCAAATCTCTTTGTCGAACACGGCTTTGGCTCCGCTTTTGGACAACAGGCGTCATCACGAAGCCAGCTTCGACGTTGGCAATGCGCCAGATTTGCGAGCGGACGCATAGGAGCCTTGCACACTGAACCGGAACGCAGTTCGTTAATAGTCGCCTCGATTACCTGCGTTGCACCGGCACATGTATGCCAATGCACATCCTGCATCTGGCCATGCATCTCTTGGGTGGTGCTTTCTAACATTTCATGATGCTAGGCTTTGGCGATCTTATCCTTGGCGATGTAAGGCCGACATTCCAGGCAGCGATTCCACACCTGTTCCAATTCCAGACCGCTGTGCAATCCAGCTTATCAGCACGAACAGCGTCCAATTCCGCAACGGTTCCTCGCCGCCCCGCTTCAGAAAGCGCTCGAAGAGGCCGCCCACCTCGTCGAGATCGAGGATGTCGGCGATTTCGCTCCCGCCCAGGGCGCGTAGCGTGTCGCGGTACACTCCGGCGAAGGCATGCAGCACCAGAGCAATCGGGACGGTGAAGCCCATTTTCGGCCTGGCGAGCACGCTGTCGGGAAGCAATGTGGCAAAGGCATCTTTTAGGATCTGCTTGAAAGCATTGTTCTGCCCAATGAGAAAGCTTGGGGGCAAAGATCGGACGAACTCCAACAAATTCTTATTCAAGTAGGGAAAACGGCCTTCCAAGGAATGGCGCATCGCCACCTTGTCGGCCTTCATCATCAAGTCCTCGGGTATCCACGTGCTCAAATCGTAGTTCGACATGGCACCAAGCACAAAGTCGCCGCGGAAATATTTCGCGGTACGGCGCCATCCGCCGTCGACCGGCACGGTTCGCATGTACTTATCACCGTCGAGAAAATAATGGCTGGACTGCAAGAAGTGCGGCAGGCGTTCCGTGGCCGTCAACGGTTGCTCATGCGTCAGATATTGAGGATAGCCGCCGAACAGCTCGTCCGCTCCCTCGCCGGAAAGCACCACCGTGGCATACTCTCGGATGCGCTCACAGAGTAGGTAGAGCGGGAACTGAGCAGGATCGGCAATAGGTTCATCAAGAGCGCCGAGGATGGACGGAAATTTCTTCGCGATGGTGTCAGTCTCGATTTGGATGTTGTGCATAGGAAAACCGTGTTTCTGCGCCACGGCATTTGAATAGGCGAATTCATTAACCTCGGGAAAGCCGATATTGAAGCAGTGCATTGGAGCATCGGCCTGATGCAGCAATCCAGCGAGAATGGACGAATCGACGCCGCCGCTGAGTAATAGGGCGATCGGGACTTCGCCGATCAAGTGGGAGCGTACCGACTCGAGCAGAAGCCTCCGCAGCTCTTCCTGCGCTTCAAGGTAGGAAATGCTTGAAACTTTCCCGGAGCATTGGCCGAGGTCGACAAAAGCATATTCGCGGCAGCCGGCAGACGAGAGCCGCATGTAGCGGCCGGGGCCAACCCGCCGGATGCGACGAAAGATCGTGTACGGACCGACGATATAGCGAAAGGCCAAGTAGTCGCGAATACCGCGCGGGTCGAGCGTTTTGTCAATATGTGGGATACTCAGGATCGCGCCGACCTCGGAAGCGAACAGAATCATCTTGTCGTCTTCGTAGACGTAGAGAGGCTTCATCCCGAAGCCATCGCGCGCGAGATAAATCTCTCCTGTGGCGTCGTTCCATATACAGAAGGCAAACATGCCTTCCAGAACGGAAAAGCTGTCAACGCCGTCCTGCAGATAGGCCTGCAGCACCACCTCGGTATCGGTAGAAGTATAAAATCGGACGCCCTTCGCCAAATATCTGTTTTTGAGCTCCGTATAATTGTAAACCTCGCCGTTGTAGACAATTCCCACATCGCGCGCTTCGTTGTATATTGGCTGATCGCCTCCGGCGATGCCCACGATCGCAAGACGGCGATTCAAAAATCCGTGGCGTTCTTCGACGTGGAAGCCAAAGGAATCCGGCCCCCGATGCTCAAGAGCTTGCTGCAAGCGGTGCAGCGTATCTTGAACAAATTGCCGATCCCGATCGCGTTTCAGTACAATTCCAGCAATGCCGCACATCGCCATACCTAAAAGGTTGCCATGGAAACCGTTATACGCCCATGCTCTGCAGCATGCGGGTCCATTCGGTCAGAAACCGATCATGGTTGAAGGTCTGCGCGGCGGTTTCGCGGCCGGCCTTGGCGATCTTCGCCCGCGCCCGCTCGTTGCCAAGGAGAAACCGAATCGCATCCACCAACTCCTCTGGGCTATCGCCGTAAAAACCGTTGACGCCGTTGATGATGAAGTGATCAACGTCGTGATTTCTTAGGGAAACTGGTATCACGCCGCACATCATGGCTTCAGTTCGAGATCGCGGCATCGGCGAGCGCAAGGTCGTATTCAGGTAAATCTTGTAGCGCCGCAGGTGGTCGATCCACGCCCGGTAGCTGCACTGGGCGTAGCTGGGATCGTCCGGCAAAACGAGCTTCGGGCCCTCGTGCTTATGGCTGGCAACTGGAACATCGGGACCCAGCAGGCTCATGACGCTGTGTAGATCGTGACTCCCCCGATAATGCGGGCGATGCCGATCGGTGCCATGGCTGACAACGCCGAGCTCGTGGGAGCCGGGCGGAAACTCCTGCGGATCGATGCCGTGCCAGATCACGCGGCAGCGATGAAATTGCCACTCTTGTGCCGCCTGGTGGGAATTGCAGACCACCTCCACGTCACGGAGTAGATCAACGAGGCGAAGCCGCTC
>Ga0070739_10006790_pt1 | contig 12479 bp, 11 predicted proteins | sample Coa_R1_7_FD_66445 | JGI IMG/M metagenome (GOLD analysis project Ga0070739, IMG submission 66445) | Surface soil microbial communities from Centralia Pennsylvania, which are recovering from an underground coalmine fire - Coalmine... | ecosystem: Environmental > Terrestrial > Soil > Unclassified ... | reverse complement strand
CTCTCTCTTGCCACCCTGGCAGGCGCCGGCAATATGGCCTATGCGCTGAACGACCGGGGACAGGTGGTAGGATGGGCCAATACTCCAGAGTGCCACTCTCATGCCTGCCTGTGGGAGCAAGGACGCATTAAGGACCTGGGCACCCTGGGAGGACTCTACAGTGGCGCCAACGCCCTCAATGACAAAGGCCAGGTCGTTGGTCAGGCTCAGACGAGCCATTTCACCACCCATGCGTTCCTGTGGCAGAAAGGCAGGATGCAGGACCTGGGCACGCTGGGAGGAGAGAAGAGCGCGGCTCTTGGGATCAACGAGGCCGGTCAGATTGTAGGCTGGGCTCTGTTGCCTAACGGGGACAGTCATGCCTGCCTGTGGGAGCAGGGCCACATCCGCGATCTCGGTACGCTAGGAGGGCGATTCAGCTGGGCCTATGCCATTAACGAGAGCGGCCACATTGTTGGGGAGGCGAAAACTTGGAATGGATGGTCCCATGCCTTTCTGTATGTGGCCACTGGTATGCTCGACTTAGGCACGCTAGGAGGAACGTGTAGCACGGCCTATGCCATCAATGCCGCCGATGAAGTGGTAGGGGGAGCAGATACAACGGATCAAGATTTGCATGCCTTCCGGTATGCAAAGGGGAGGATGGAGGATATTCACCCTCAAGAGGCCATCGGCAGCGAGGCTAAGGCCATCAATGATGCCGGCCTGATCGCCGGCACCCTTCAGAACCTAGACCTGCGGGATGTTGCCTTTCTGATTAGAGGTCAGCAGACAGTAAAGCTGAACACGCTGATAGACGGGCGTACTGGCTGGCAGGTGAGTGAGGCGCGGGCGATCAACAATCGCAACCAGATGGCTGCCACTGGCTATCAGAAGCAAGAGTTCTCGGCTCTCCTCCTCTTCTTGCGATAATGAGGAAAGAGAAAGGAGACCTCCGTAAGTTCTCCACGATTTCGGGACTTGCCTGTTTTTCAAGAGGCCGGGTATGCAGCCACATACCCGGCCCTAGCAACAGAAGGAACGGAGCGTTGTTATGAGCTGAAGCAGATACCCTGATAGCCCCGTGGTTCAGATCTACCCGAAGTCGCCGGTACCGACGACCAGAAGGTCACCGTGTCCCCTCGGCTTATCCAACGCCGACCAAGGACTTTAAGAACAATAGCGCACCCTAACGTGTCCCATCAATACCGAATCGAAGCTTGCCAAGACGCCGGAGTAATACGGCGGCGCCCGGCAGCACTCAAGTCCGTTTCATGGAGTAGATTTATGATCACTACACTCAACCGGATGGCCTTGCTAAAGGTCGTCGGAGGGATTGTCTGCGGGATGCTTCTCATAACAGTCGGTTGTGCTGCTCCTCTGCAAAGCCAGAACGCCCCTCCGAATGGAAAGCCAGCCAACACGGCTGAGTCCAGCGTGATCGGGGCAAACCCAGCCCCGATTGCCCCGTTAATGAAGATGGATGCGGATAACGTTACGCTGGGCAAGAAGGTTTATGCAGACAACAAATGCTCGGACTGCCATGTGATTGCCGGCACAGGAGTCAGCGTCGGTCCCGATCTGACGCGAACCGGGGCCGATCCCAAGCACACCGTTGCCTGGCTGGAAGCCGAGATAAAGAATCCCAAGTCCCATAATCCTAAAGGCTTCATGCCCGCTTACCAGAATAAGATCCAGGGACAAGATCTGCAGGCGCTGGCAACCTATCTAGCCAGCTTAAAGTGAGGAGCCTCCCGCTCTGCCGTTTTTAGGCTACGCAAATGCGTTGGTTAGCCCACGTCGGCTAGTTCACGGCCGCAAAAGAGTACGCGGCGGCTATCCGTGCCGCCACCGATGCCTGCCGGAAGATGGAGACGGAGCGCGCCGAGCGGGAAGGTCCGCAGGAGTAAGCCCTTTATGCCGATGCCGGGCGGCGTGAGAATACCCGGCAGAAAGGTTTCCTACCGTTGGAAGGCGATAAAGACAGCCTGCTGCATCTCTACAGGGACGAGCTGGCCGCCTACGTCGCCAAGAAGATCGAGGTCAATGGAGGCCGGCGCCGGTCCGTGGCGTTCCTGCAAGGCTCCTGCTGCTTCCGGCGCGTCCCCGCTCACGTGAGCGTGAAGGATACCAGTGCCGCCCTGCTTCATGCAAAGAGGCCAGCCTGCAGGACGCTATCAAGACTATCGAGAAGCTGGACGCGGAAGCGTACCGGACTTTAGCCGAGGCGCGCCTTTCGGTGGACGGCACGGCGCTGCCCGGCGTGGAGGTCGTGCCGGAGATGGATCGCTTCTCGATCCGTGTTGCTGGCAGGAAGGAGGGAAACGAGGAGTAAACTGCCAATTGTCACTCTATGCCTCGTAGAAGGTGCCGGAAACAGGTTTATACCGGCAGACGAGGTTTTTCCTAGAGGTTAAGTTTCCGCTTAACTTTCACGCTCAGTAGCAAACTTAACAGCCTCCTTTTTGGTGGCGAAAGTTCGCCAGGTCCGCCGTTTTGCTAACATACACGAACGAAGGCCGCTCTGTCATCTCGCCCGCCCCTTTCCCTTCCGGTAAGTCGTGCAGTCGCTCAACGTGGCAGGAGCTGCTATCGCCTTTGGGCTTTCCTCTTCCCCCGGCTCTTTGTCCTCCTCATAAACCCTATCAAGTGCCTCCTCGAAAACAGGAGACATCGGCCCCTGCTTCTGGACATTGACTTGCTGCTCGCCGACATTGACCTGGCCGGCGTTCTGCACGAAGATCGGGCCGCTATAGCGTCTAAAGTCCCTCAAGGCTCGCATGGTGCGCAGCGTGATCCGATTAAACCGGTCTACCATCGCCGCCGACCGCTCGATCGCCTCCGCCGCCGTCAGCCGTACGGGTCGCGCCTTGCGCTTCATATCCGGGTCCGTATAGTCGGTTTCCGTCCAGGTGTCGAGGATCTTCTGCCAGTTCAGAAACTGCATGTACGCCACACAGATTTGATCGATGCAGGCTCGCTCCAAGCCGTTCCTCGGTTCCCAATCGCGTATGAGCTCGGCGCGGACCGCCCCGAAGAGCGCCCGCTGCCAGGGAGAACCCTTAAAGCCGGCATCCGCCACATGGTTGCCGGCCAGAACATGCTCAGCCGCCGCGGACTTGATCTGCTCCCACTTCTTTAGCCCGGCTTCTTCGTCTACCTCCATCAGGTCGAACAGATCGTTCCATTCTACATCTGCCGGATTTCGGGAGACGATCCATTCCTTCATGTTTTCGCTGCGCGCCCGGTAAAAGCCGACTTCCAGCGCCTTTGAGTGGGGCAGCTCGCAGTCGCGGACATAGTATTGGAACCGCTCCAGCACTTCTTTGAGCAGGCTGCTGGCAAGCTCGCTCATCTCCGTCTTTGCCTCTGCCTGCTCCCGCTCTTCCTGGCGAGTCGTTTCCTGGCTGTCTTGGCTCATGGCCGTTCCCTCATGCTTCGCAACAAGGCGCGGGACTGGCGCAGCAGGTCCGCATAAGCCGCCCTGCCGGCCCGGATTTGGACCTGCAGCTCCCGGTTCGCCTGGCATTCCGCCCGGACCTTAGCGACATCGGCTTTCTTCACATAGCTTTTATACAGCCGGCCGTCCTCCCGCCAGAAGTGATAATAGTAAGGGCCGTGCAGCTTCCCTCCCGCACACCGGCAGTTTTTCTTGCCGCAGCGCACATACTGCGCGCACACGTAGCCGCTCAAAGGCTGTATGGGCGGCGGCTCCATCTTAGGTAACGGTTTTGATTTTTTTATTTTGGACATCGTCAGACGCTTCCTATTTTCTTCTAACATCTTTTACTCGAATCATCCGCCAATTTAACTTTCCTCCAACTCCACCGGTGGCAGGGCGTTCGGTGTCGGCGCTCCCTGAACCACGTTCATCTGCTTCTCGGCTATGTTGACCTGCACAGCCGGGATCTGCAGCCGGCGTACCAATGCCAGGGACTGGATGGCCGCCAGGTGCCGCTTCTGTGCCCTGTCTAGCACCTTCTGATAGTACAGGGACTTTTCCAGGCTCATGCTCTCCTTCAGGCACCGCTGGTATGCCGTCTCCATATCATGCAAATGATGCCAGCAGAGGACGATCCGCTCGATCAGCAGCCGCTCCAGTGGCGTAGCGGTCTCCCATCCCAACTCCTTTTTCATCTGCTTCATGCGCCGGCGAAAGGCTTCCTGAATGACCAGATGGTCATGCCGGATGGAAAGTACCTGATACATGGAATCGGTCACCGAATGAACGAAGGAGGCGGCCATGTCATCCGCATCCATCTGAGCATACAACGCCTCACATGCCTGCTGGTCGCCCTGGCCCGCCTTCTTGATGAGATTGGCCCGGCTGCTTTCCGTTTTCTTGTCTACCTTCCCGTTCACGACGGCCTTGATCTCGGTCACGTTTCTTTCTCCATGCTCCCCGGTTATGCCGGTAATAGCCGGCCGCCTCCATTGCCTGCCGGAAGATGGTTTCCACTTGGGCGAAGTAGGCGGCATTCTCTTGATCGCGCTTGTCGATCTCCGCCCGCTTCTGCTTCTCCTGCTCTCGTTCTGCCTCCTGCTCCTGGCGTCTCCCCTCCTCCAATTGTGCCGCCAGCGTAGCGACCTCCCCGGCTCCCAGATACCGGGAGACGACCTTCCCGCCCACCCGTTCCTTCTGCACGTAGTAAAGACCGCCGCGCTTCCTTCGTTCCCATCCCATCGTTTTTCCGTCCTGTTGTGCTACACGCCTGCACTTGCCCCGCTTTACAGGCCATCACGCTTTCCCTTCCTGGCTTACTCGCTTCCTATCGTGCAGGAATCCGACAATTCCAACATTTCCAACAAGAACCCGCCGCCTCCCTCTCAAACCGGCTGCCTCTGTCGGATTTCTGTTGTCGGATTTTACGTCCGGCTCGCCAGGTATCCAACATCGAAAACCCGACAGGGAGGCAACTTTTCCTTATCATGCTTCGTCCCTCCTGTCGGGTTTGTCGGAATTGTCGGATTTTTCCCATACAATGGTATCCGCTCGCAGGTGCAACACCTTCTGCTGCTTGCCCTCCATGACCTTACGGATGGTCAGCGTGCCGTACTTGGTATCCGTCGAGACCAGCAAGCCGGCCTCATGCAGACGCTTAAAGAGCACGGTCGGCGTCAAAGTGATCCCTTCCCCGCCCTCATTGCCCAGGCGCTTCGCCACATTATAGGCCACGTCCTTTTGCAGATACAGGTCCTCGCTCTCTACCCAGCCGATCCGCTCCCCGTGGGACTGCCACTCGTTGCGCTCATGCTCCCCGGTGCCGATCACCTTCAGACGCCAGCCCCAGGCGACCGGTCTGTCCGGCTCGTACCCCTGCGGCGCCGCCACATGCGCCCGACCGCCGGCAATCGCCGCCTGCAACAGATCCAGGAACCGCTGCGTCGGCTCGCTGGCCTGCTGATGGCTCGCCTGCGCGTCCGCCGCTCCGACCAGTGCCCGCCAGCCCCGTCTCCAGCAGACATCCAACTCGGCTGCACTGATAATCCCGGCCGCTTCGGCAAAGCGCAGGAAGCAGTCCCAGCCGAACGCCAGGTGCGCGGCAATCTCCGGCGTGCGCCGGTGCAGGGAATCGGTGGCGATCTCCGCCCGCCATGCCTCTACCTGCGCCGGCAGTTGGGATCGGGTTTCTTCATAGCGGGGCGCCAGCCACTCCACGAAGGCGGCCAGGCAGGCGGCATACAGGCCCGCCGCCGCGTCCTTCTGGCACGCGGTTAGCTTCGCCGGATCAATGTCCTCCGGACCGACCTCGATCATCAGGCTGCGTGCCCGCAGGGAGCGGCCCTGCGGCACATCCTCCCCGGTCGATAGGATCAGACCACGCGGAGGGCGTTCAGCCCGTATCTTCAAGTCTCGCTGCATCCGTTGCCGGCCGGAATTGTTGCCCTGCGCCCTTAGCACCCGGTCCGCCTTCAGGTGCAGTCGCTGCATGTCCGCCTGAGTGCCTGCTGGTGCAAAGTCGTCGATGACCAGCAGCGCATCCTTGACGCTGAAAGCCAGCTCCTCTAAGGCGTTCTCCGTAGAGGACCAGGAACCGGGCAGGTGCTTGGCGTGCATCTCCTGGCCGAAGTGGCGCTGCGCTAGGGCGGCCAGCTCCGACTTGAAGGACCCCGAAGGGCCGGCCAGGTGCATACTGAAGTCGGCTGCCCCCAGCACGGAGCGGAACACAGCCGACACGACCGGAACCGTGATCCGGTCGGGCGCCAACTCTACCAGGCGCAAGGTCGCCTCCACGGCCGCCCGTAAAGCCTCCCCTTGCGGCGGCATGGGCAGCGCGTACTGTTGCAAGGTCCTGGACAGCCGAACGGAGACGTCTTCCGGGACCTCCGCGCCGATAATGCCGCCGGCATGCAGATAGACATACGCCCCGCTCTCCAGCTTGCGCCAACCCGTATGCGTATAGACCCGCTGCTCTGGCGGCTCCCCGGATAGCTGGCGGATGGCGAAGGCGGCATGCGCCTTGATGGTCATGCCTGGATAGCAGGAGGCGCCTACGCCTAGATGCTCGGCAGGCCAGGCCAATCCCTCAAACGAGGCGATCGGTACGGAGAGGCAGGCTTGCCGGCCGTTGCGCCTGGCCTGGATGAGATAGGTATGCCGGGTTTCCGCTCCGTCGTCTTCGATCTCATCGGCGACGATCCGGGCCAGGAAGTTGGTCAAGGGCTTCTCCACCGTGCCGTCTTTGGTGCTGCACAGCCACACCAGCCCGCCCGGCGTCTCCCGGTAGGGAAGCGCGGGCGCCTCATCCTCCTTCGGCAGGGGACGCAGGAGCGGGGTTGCCAGGGCCAACAGTTCCTCTGTCGAATGCCCGGAGGCTAGGTAGTCATCCAGGCCGACCTTCTTGCCATCCTCTCCGTGCGGCAGGTAGATATAGGCCACTTTCGCCCCGCGCTTCTTCAGAACCTCAGACAGCCGCACAAGCGCCTGATAAACCTGCTTCTTGAGCATCACGTCGGAGTCATAGCAGAGGTAGACCTGGCGGGGATGGTTGTTCTTGTCTTTGAGGGCGATGCACTCCCAATCGGGCAGAAGCGTCTTGCCATCAAGCTCGTTGCTGCCCCGGAAGTTCCAGGTGCCGATGAGGGCGATGCAGCACAGACCGGCGCTGATGCCTGCGTCCGCTTTCTTGACCCCTTCCGTGATGAGCAAGGGAATGCTCGGATCGCGGACCTTCTGCCGAATAAACGGGTGGACATCCACGACCATCTTGGATTTGGCCGGGAACTCATACCTGGCCTGCTTGCCGTCCCGGATACGCGGCTTATCCGGGCGATGATGGCATAGGGCCGGCTGCTCACCGTCGTGGACACCCCAGAGAGGAATATAGAGCGTCGGCACCAGCAACTGACCGGAACTGAAGCCATGCCGCGCAAGCTCTGCCTTGCTCTTGATCGACTCATAGCCCCGTGCCTCGATCACTTCCGGGCTGATCTTCGAGGCGAGGAGCTGCTTGAGATGCTGAGGAAGCAGTTTGGACGCTGCTGATGGGCTTGCTTCCTCTTCTTCCGACCGTTCTACACTTCCGGCAACTTCTTCGGAAGTATCGGTCATCTGTTTGTCTCCTTGCGGCTTTGCATCATGCGCGCCTGCCGCTGGCGCTTCTCTGGTTTGTGTTGACCGGGCGTCTCGCTGCCCTTCGATGCGTGATACAGGAATATATTGGCGGAACAGCCATACAGCCGGCTGAGCCGCATCGCAAGCCCGTAGGAGGCACCCCCATGCCGCTCTACGGCCCGCAGATAAGCCACACAGACGCGCGTTCGCTTGGCGGCCTCCTCGATGGACAGGCCAGCAGCTTCACGGGCGGATCTGGCGGGCGTCATTTGGCGCTGTCCCGAATCAGACGTAGCGCCTGGCGCCGGCCCTGATCGAGCGAAGCCAATACCGGATCGGAGACTGCTTCCCCGGTACTCTGTGGGCTTTCGAGCAGTTGGGAGACGACCTGCACGACCAAATCCGGGTCCGCAGAGACGGCGACCATTTTGGCAGTATCAATCTCGGCGCCTCGGTAGATGGCAATGAATGTAACCATGAAAAACCCTCCTTCACTATCCATGCAGCGAGGAGGGCTAAATGGGGAACAAGTCTTTTTTGTGGGTTCAGAAGTCTAGCTATACTGAGCGCATAACGTCCGCGCCTTCCGCCGAACCAGAAGCAACTGCCGCTTGACGACCTCATCGGTTGTAGACAAGCTGTCAGCGATCTCCACACGTTCATAGTCCTGAGCTTTTAAGCTAATGATGGCGCGTTGCTGTGCGGTAAATTCAGACCAATAGGCTTCCACATCCGCTCTTGCCAGCACCGTTTCCAGAGGATCGGGCAAACGGGCGATAACAGGCAGTTCATCCGTTAGCACCTCCAGCGAAGAGACGGAGAAGCGATTCTGAATGCCGCTGGCAGCCAGGCCCGGCAACTTCGGAAAAGCAATTTCTTGATTGAGATAAGGGACTGCCAACTGAACAGCTTCCCCAGGAAGCTCCAGCAGCAAGCCGTCATCATAACTCAGAGTGGGATGTGCCTGATGGACCGCGCGCATGAGTTCCCCATAACGCTTAATCCGGACGGCCATCCAACCACTCAGGAGTAAGAAACCAAGTTCGACCTTATCGAGCCGTGGGACGGGAGACTGCAGACTGGCAAGATGTTCCCGGAATAAAGTATCCTTGTAGGCATTATGGAAGACAGGCAGCCAACTACGGTTAAAGGTGATGGAGGCTTCCACATAACTCTGTTGGGACTGCTGGGCAGCTTGAATCTTTCTTAAGGTGAATGCTCGCACGGCTTCGTAGGCGCGATAGCAGGAGAGACCATTTTGAGGGCCTTGTTGGTCGGCGGGGAAAAGCAGGTTGACCTGTGGATCAACCCCATACTGTGTCCGTAGCTCCTGAGCTTGCTTCTCCATCTCTTTGCCGAGAAGGTGATAGCACTTTAGCAAGAACCAGCGCGCGTACGTTTCGCTGGCTGGTCTCCAGTGAGGATCGTCACATACCAACCTGGCAGCCATTGTCTTCGCATGGTCCCTGGCGATATGTAACAGTCTGACAAATGGATCTCTGCTCATATCACGTTCTCTCGCTCCCTCACTGGCCTGAAATCCCACATAGCGGTTCGTTACCATAGAAACCTCCTTCACAGTCTATGCAGTGAGCCGGGCCAAATGGGGAACAGGCAACACATTATTTATTTTTTCGTGCCTCGTAACCTTTCCACCGGGCTAAACTGGCGGTGCTGGTTCTCGATGTCCGCCTGTGCCAGCGCGACATACTTATTGGTCATGTGCAGGCTGGTATGACCCAGGATCTGCTGCAGCGTGAAGACGTTGCCGCCCGCCCGCAGGAACTCGACCGCGAAGGTATGCCGGAAGGTATGCGGACTGCAGCGCGCCGTGGCAATCTTGGCCGTCCTGCCCAGCCGGCGGATGAGCTGCAGCAGGCCGGACCGGGTAAAGGCATCAGACCGCTCGGAAACAAACAGGGGATCGTCCGGCTCGCGGGCGTCCTCCTTGAGATACTGCCAGAGCGCCTTCGCGCAGGTCTTATGGAACGGCAGAGTCCGTCGCTTGTTGCCCTTACCGAGCACCGTCGCCCGCCGGCCGCTGACGTCCACATCCTGCACCCTAAGCGAACAGAGCTCGGAGGCGCGCACGCCCGTATCCAGCAGGAAGAGCAGAATCGCCTCGTCGCGGCGGGGATAGTGGGAGCGTTTGGCCGCCGTCAGGAGCGCGTTGACTTGCTCCGGAGTAAAGGGCTGGATCTGGTCGTTTCGATTGGTTGGGATGGGAATACGGTCCATCGGCGAGGCTTCGATCTCGCCTTCTCTGACCATCCAGGCAAAGAAGGTCCGCAGGTGCCCGTGATAGGTGGCGACGGTGCGCGGGCGAACGGGCTTGGTCATCTTGGGATTGCCCCACCGTCCGCCCGAATCCTTGTGCCCGTTGCTTACGTAGTGGAGGAACTGGCGTAGCTCATCCGTGCCGCAGGCAGCGCAGTCCCGCCGCCGCAGATACCAGAGGAGTTTATTGAGGATGTCCCGCCGCGCGTCGAGGGTGCGCTGGGATTGCTGGTCAATCTCGCAAGTGATAAGCCAGCCTTCGGCCTGCCGCTGTAGCTCAGACAGGCTGACAGCGGCCTCCGTTTTGGTGAAACTAGGAGCTCGGTTGTTCATTTTTGCCCTCCGATTGGGGGATCGAAGGGCAGCGAGACGCCAAACGAGGAGCTCAGTTTGAGAAGGAAAGCGTCTAGTTTGGAAGCCGAAGACAGGATTTGAACCCGCGACATCCTCTTTACAAGAGAGGCGCTCTACCAACTGAGCTACTTCGGCGCGATTTGTTCTATTGTAGCATGAGACGCGAGAGGCGTCAAGAACCAATCGCTCCCTTGCTTGCCAAATGGGCCCAGTAGGATTCGAACCTACAACCAACCAGTTATGAGCCGGGCGCTCTGCCATTGAGCTATGGGCCCGAAACGAACGCTCACAGTGTATCCTGAGTTGGCCGGATTGTCAAGCGAGAAAATCGGCAAAGCGGACCCTTATTGCGCTCGATGACAGGCCCTCGTGCGGATTGACCCGGCCTGGACGCGCGTGGTATACTACCCTAATCCATGTGAGGTGTCCAGAGAAGAGGATGAAGATGCACGAGACGGAAACCGGACTGCGAGAAGGCCTGAGCTTTGACGACGTGCTGCTGGTTCCACGCGACACCGACATCACCCCGGCGGAGGTGGACCCGCGTACCGCCATCGCCGCAGGGATCACCCTGCGCGTTCCTATCCTGAGCTCGCCCATGGACCGCGTCACCGAGGCCCGCATGGCGATCGCCATGGCCCGCGAGGGTGGCCTGGGCATCATCCACCGCAATATGAGCCCGGAGCAGCAAGCGCAGGAGGTCGATAAGGTCAAGCGCTCCGAACACGGCATCATCGTCAACCCCATCAGCCTGCCGCCCGACAAGACCATCCACGATGCCCTCCTCCTCATGGAGCGCTACCACATCTCCGGCGTGCCCATCACCGAGCCGGGCACCGGCAAGCTCGTAGGCATCCTCACCAACCGCGACATCCGATTCGAGACCGACTACTCTCGCCCCATCGCCCAGGTGATGACCAGCGACCAGTCCCGCAAGGACGGCCTGGTCACCGCGCCGCTCGGCACGACCCTGGAGCAGGCGCAGGACATCCTGCAGGCGCACCGCATCGAGAAGCTGCCCATCGTCGATGAGAACCGCCGGCTGCTGGGCCTGATCACCATCAAGGACATCCAGAAGGTCCGCCAGTACCCGAACGCGACCAAGGACACGCGCGGGCGGCTGCGCTGCGGCGCGGCCATCGGTCCCCTGCGCGATCCGATCGGCCGCACAGCCTCCCTGGTCGAGGCGGGCGTGGACCTGATCGTCATCGACGCGGCGCACGGCCATTCGCGCGGCGTGCTGCACGCCCTGCGCGCCGTCAAGAGCGAGTTCCCCGATCTGCCGGTCGTCGCCGGCAACGTGGCGACCACCGAGGGGACCCGCGCCCTCATCGAGGCCGGCGCGGACGCCATCCGCGTGGGACTGGGCGCCGGCAGCATCTGTACCACCCGCATCGTCAGCGGCGTCGGCGTTCCGCAGTTGACGGCGGTGCTGGAGTGCGCTCGCGAAGCGGCGCGCCACGGCATCCCGATCATCGCCGATGGCGGCATCCGTTTCAGCGGCGATGCCGTCAAGGCCCTGGCGGCGGGCGCGGCAGCCGTCATGGTCGGCAACCTGCTGGCGGGCACGCAGGAAGCGCCCGGCGAGGTCATTCTCTATCAGGGCCGCGCCTACAAAGACTATCGCGGCATGGGCAGCGAGGCCGCCATGCGCGAAGGCTCCAGCGACCGTTACGGGCAGGACAGCACCGCGCGCTTCGTGCCGGAAGGCGTGGAAGGTCGCGTTCCCTATAAAGGCGCGCTCCACGATACCGTCCACCAGCTCATGGGCGGCATCCGCTCCGGCATGGGCTACCTCGGCGCGCATACCTTGAACGATCTGTGGCAGCGCGCCCAGTTCGTCCGCATCACCGGCGCCAGCCTGCGCGAAAGCCACGTCCACGACGTATGGATCACCAAAGAGCCGCCCAACTACTCCAGCGAGTACATGATCAACGAGGCTCCGCCAGACTAATAGCGGCCTTTTCCTCTTTATCTCTTCTCTTTACATGAACAGGCAGGCCTTCGGTCAACACGACCGGGCGCTTGCCTGTATCATTTAACGGAGCGTGACTCATGATTGCTGTTCCTGTCGATCCTATGTATCTGGATGAGCATGAGGTCGCCTGGATTCGCAACACGACCACGAAAATCATTATCGTAAAGGAAGGTTTGTCGAACGATGCGCCAACCGTTCATATCCGAAGAAGCTATCGGCATTTATATAGGACTTTCACCTGAGTTCCATCTTACCCTATCTCAGATAGACCAGATGGCTTTCGGTCAATTCCCGGTAAGTTAGGCGCTTCCCACTCACCGAAGCCATTACCTGCGC